>Ga0123354_10010531_pt1 | contig 14252 bp, 7 predicted proteins | sample TergutLab28metaG_2_FD_97872 | JGI IMG/M metagenome (GOLD analysis project Ga0123354, IMG submission 97872) | Labiotermes labralis P4 segment gut microbial communities from Petit-Saut dam, French Guiana - Lab288 P4 | ecosystem: Host-associated > Arthropoda: Insects > Digestive system > Gut ... | reverse complement strand
GGTTAAAAGAAAAAAAAAAGATGTGTGTTGTTTTTTGTTCGTGACAAAAAAAAAAAACAAAACAGGCCCCCGTCGTGTGTGTTTTTTTGTGGGGGGGGGGGGGGGGGGGGTACAGAAATAAAGTTGTGTGACATGTCGGAGTGTATCATTCGCGTTGGAAGCATGGCCGTTAATGGCTAATACGAGTGGGAAGCTATAGGAAATAAACCGCTCTTTAGCTGATCTGCTTTGACGTTATGATGACGCGTATGTAATCGAGTACCACAACTCAATACGTGTTATTTTTGAAACCAAATAGTTAGTTGCATGTGGGTGTCAAAGAGATAAAGGTAAGTGGTACGGGCCGTATCGCCATTCCAACAATAGTGCTGCTATCAGCGCCGTGGATATTGCCTCTAATAATTGTGTCTCCTCAGTAATATGGGCTGAGCTTAGGAACATTTCTCTTTATAAACGTGGCCATTTCGCAGCAATGTCAAGACTCTAACTGTGTTCCGATTAGTTATATAGTCTCGACATGCAAAGGCCTCGACAGGATCTCCAGGGCGTTGTACTGCTGTCCGTTTTGACGGTTCTTGGCTTCTTTCAACCCACTTCAGCATGTCAGAATGCATACTATAATGTAAGTGCAGTAACCGTGTCCGATATAAGTGCAAGAGTTTTGGGAAAAAGTGCTCCATTGTGAGATCATGGCGTTACATTGTCAACGTTTCAGTGATTCGAAGATTCTTGGCATGAAGCTTTCACTGCGGTGATCATGACAGTTGGTTTGTTACGGGATGTGACGTAGCGTGGTGTGAATGACAGGGGAGATGTCTTTCCTTCGCCTCCCACTGGCTCGCCCACAGTCCTGATTTTGATTTTCCTCCGCTAAATTAACCCCTTTAAACGCCGAGTTAAATCTCATCTGCCATCTGCTGGCATTATTAGGAGCTCACCATATTCTCCACGTTAGCAGTGTAAGGGTTAAAACAACTTTCCTTGTCACAATTTTGACGTTTTGTTGACCGTGCATCTCAATATATTTATCTCAGTATTTAACCAACTTGATGAACAAAATTTGTTTTACAATAAGTTTTATTTCATGGCCGTCTCGTGCACGAGACGGCCACCTATAAGTGTGATGATACCAGAGGCTGTGTAATACAATTTTGACCTCCGGATAATGAGCATATGTGCTCGAAACATGCAGAAGCATGAAATAAAACTTATTGTGAAACAAATTTTGTGCATCAAGTTGGTTAAATACTAAGATAAATTTCCTTGTCACGTTTGACTTATATTTCTTCCCTGAAAATGGAGACAGGCAGCACTTACCTCCGAAACTCTGGTACATCTATATCGAGGTACACTGTGTTACACCCTAGAGGAAAACAAACTTCGTACATAATTTTAATGACTGTATCGAAAGACTAGATTGCATATTATAGGCATACATAAAATAAAAACGTAACTGGCAGGTCGCGTCTAACCATCTGTTTCATCTTCAATGCAAAACGGATTTACAATGAATATGGTAGGTATTAGATAAATAGATTTTACGGATTGAATTGGCTCAGAATATTGCCTAGCAGCTCAGATGGTATATCAGTGTATCAAACTATCGTGTTATCAGATAATGAAGTCAGGAACTGTGACTGATATATGGTGTGTCGAATGGTACTTTACTTACTAACGAATCTGACACGTAGGCATGCTCAGAATTACGTCGGTAATTGGTACACGTCATAAACTACGTAGTCCTTCGTGTAGGCTTTTGAAATACCGTGAAATTTTTTTAAAGTAAAGTGTTGTGACTTCTTCATTTGTAATATGGAACTAAACTGCATGACAGTCTTCTCGACCTTGTCTCTATGTTATTTGAGGGTTTGAATATTTAGCACCACTCCCTTTCTTCATATGCCCAAACTGTTGAAATTTGGGAATTTGGGGGTAGAGCCCATTGCACGTGGTCTTAATTTTGCGCGGAGCCACTGAAGTTAAATTTTAACAAAGCATTTTTGATCCTGACGTAGGCAGACGCTCATCAGTGCGTTTGTCACGGAAATGCGTTAAGAAATTTGCATCAAAACATTGATTAGAGAGCTTTCGCAAGTGGCACTTACGATACATGCTGATTTTATATTCGCTGAGAATTGTTTCCATTACATCTACGCCATTCGAATGAAATATTTATTTGTGGCACATGTTAACATTTTAAGCCGTACAAATTCTGCAGGCTGTAGAAATGATCACTTTTGTTTTCAATGATAGCAGTGCCTTTATTTCATACGGACATAACCTGCTTACACAGGCTGGGATTCTGTTGGGCTTGGCCGAAGCTCTGAGGGCGAAATTATCAACAAGGGTTTATTTTACCTAAACACTTGGCAATAAAACACAACGAGATAATATCACCTCAGGATATTCAAATTATCGTTTGTCTCCAACACGTAATCACTGACTGAGAGGAGGTGAGAGGGAATCTGACTTTGACAAGTAGTGAACAAATAGCGAGATAAGACTTAGCATTTATAAAAGAAAATTTGTTGGAGCTCGTGGTACAGTGTTTTACGAGAATTTACGCGAAATGATAAGGATTATTTTATGTTGGTGTATACTGTGTAGTTGTGTTCAGGCGGAAGTGACGCTCCATGTAATCCCTGTGTCAACTTTGGAATAGCAAGTGGGGGGTATAAGTGTGTGCCACTAGGGCAAAGGGGTTCAGTGTGATGTTAAATGAGGTGTTGTCTGCGAGAAATAACTAAAATTACGACAAAGCCGAAGTGCTAAACGTGTAGTACGAACTTACTACGAACTATGGCACTATCACAATTCTTCCGAGTTGTTACTTTTCTGTCATTATTTTGTTTAGGAAATTCGTACTTTGAAACGCATCTAAAAGCGGGAGATCACTGTTTTTGCAAGGTAAGTTTTGTGCAGAAAAGAAAGTCATATACACGAGAAAGACAGGCGTTGATTATAAAAGGCAGCATTCATATTTATACATAAATTTTGAAATACGGTTTAGGAAACGTGACAACGGAATGGCTGTGATGTTCGTGTGTCAGTGTTAACACATGTCCTGAAGCACGTAACCAAAGAGCTGTATCGCATTGGGTTATGTCCATATTTTACTTCCCTGGGTCAACTTTGAAAGATCATGTTGCACAGTTTAGTTCCACATGCTAAGATATTTCTGCCCAAGAGACAAAAGGTGTGCAGCACAGGTCGTTCTATCGGCAAATATGTGTTTCAGCGACCGCTGTCATATTAATAGTGTACTAAAACGAGTAATGTAATCGACGCAAAAGTAGTGTGTGTTTTAATATTCCTATAAGATATTTAAAATGGTGGTTAACATAAAGAAAAAGTGCTTGGAGACTGAAACTAATAAAAGTTTTACGTTTTAGGAGTTTTGGTGACCAAAAAGGTTTTTGGAATAGGGGCTCATTGTGCGTGAAATGAGAGTAAAAATAGTAAATTGCACTAAAAATTATCGTCCTTTTAAAAAACCAAAGTACAGCAACATTTACGTAAATCTGCAATTTATTATCAAAATTCCACCATAGTTTTACCAAATCCAGCCATCATCAGGATCCTGTCTTTTGAGCACATTAGATACGAAAGTTAACATGCTGTATTACAGTTTTAAAATTCTAGAAATCACAGCTGTAATTACCTGCAACCATTTAATTATTCATACTTATTAGGTAGTTGGAAACATGACTATGATCTTCAAGTGCATTACAACCAATTGTGATAGTTAAAGCTCTTGCATAGTTGTAATAAAGTAGATATTTATTTGCCACATTGTTCACTGTCTTTATTTGTTTGCCCTGTCTTCTTTGTGTTGTCAGGTCAAACGGCAGGTTATGATGAACATCTAATATGTGAGGTACAGTGCAGTAATTAGTAACTGTAGTAATATATTGTGAGGAATTCCATGACGTGTTTTAGGAAGACTTTAGATAATTTTTAAAAAGTGAATGTAAATATTTTTTTATATGTTTAGAATCACCCCCGGAGTTCTGAATTATTTTGTACATTATTGTCTCTTGCCCCTGATAAGGCCCTATTTCCAATCTGTCCATGAAATTTACTTAATTCTGATCCGGCCTTGCTGTTCTACTGACTGGAGATTGATGATATATTACCAGTTTATGTAAATATTGTTGTATTTTGTTGGTTTTTGATTGACATTGATGAAGGATAATACAACAGTTTGGAGTGTAATGTGGCAGTTAATTATTAATTCTCTCTTTATTGGTGTATTGGGTTCATACAAAGTTTAAACAACCATTTTTAAAATAGCAGAAATTAAAATAGATTAACAAGATTTGTGTTAACAAAGGGGACCACAGAATTGTTGGTAAAATACAGTGGGCTACATCAGTGGCAAGTGCTTGACTGTAGCTAGTTTTAGACCATCAGACCACTAGCAATTTACGCATAAGTTTTCTGTTCTTCATTTGATAAAAGCTCCAGTGTTTTGTGTGGCATGAGCCGTGTGCTTTGTATAGGGTGTGCCACCATGTTTCTTAGCTTCAGATGTGCCAGGCCAGGAAAGTGGGTGGGTTTAGTGCTTGATTTCAGGTCCAAAACTATGCTTTTGTGCAAGTGTAGACATTGACAGAAAAAATGACAGTGTAGTCTGTTAGTATTGTCAGTTTGCACAGGTGCCATTGCTGTATATTCTGACTTTGTACTAGGATTTGCCACTGTATTAAATAATGGATTGTAGCTGTTGAATTCAAATTAATGTAATGTGTTTTTTACTTTCAGCTTGAAGGAAGAATAGATGATTGTAGTTGCAATGTTGATACAGTGGGTTATTTCAACAATATGAAAATTTACCCAAGACTAAGCAGCTTGCTTAACAAAGACTATTTCCGATTTTATAAGGTATGAGCATTATGTTTTGTTTTATATGTATATTAGAAACAGAACTTGAACACAAGTGCATTCTGGTAACATGTACTGTATTTATTGAAATGTAGGATGAGAAATGGTGGCAGCCTGTGCACACCCAGTTTCACATCATTGTCACTCCAATAAATCATTCAGCTGAGGACAAGCTAGTTTATGAGAGTTATATTTCTGTACATGGTTACAGTATCCAAAATTCTGTGGCCATTTGTTTAGATGGTTTTGAAAGCACAGACTCCTGTGCAAGTGTCTGAGGGACTTTTGAGAAGCACGTTAAAAGCCTAACACTAATTTCATCTGATTCCTATTCAGTGAGGGTTCTGTATTTTGATGTGGTTCTTTTTGTCCAACAGTGACCGTCTGTTCGAATTTATTTATGGTTATATGAATCTTGTGTCTGAGGATTCAGCTTTTTTTCTTCTGGGTTCACTTGCTGTGTCCGAAGAGCTGTTTCTAACATGTCAACATGTCAGTGGAACATCGCACACCATAGACACATTGACACATCACATCCCATAATACTAGCTCCTCCAAAATGTCAGTGTCTTTGTACCAGTTGATGTGGTGTAACATCACAGAAGACTTGAGTAATTACTGTTTCTTGTTGCTGTCCCATCTGTTCTAAGCTAGATCCTACATACAGTGTCATCTAAATTTGTTTGTTTTTGTAGAACAGGCTTTCGAGCATCTGGAGTTCAAAGCATTACCTGTTTTTGCATTGCTGGATTTTTTATAGGTAAACCTGAAGCAAAAGTGCCCATTCTGGTCAGATGACAGCAGCTGTGCCATGCGTTATTGCCATGTTGAACCGTGCTTAGATGTAAGTTGTAACTCAGTCATCATTTCACCAAGAACTAAACTCTTCAAGAACTGAACTGCTTTTTACCACACACATATATAAATGATGTTATCTTGTTCAGGAAAATGCCATGGATGTCCCGCACAACCTTTACTTTTCCGAAATTTGACAAAATTAATGTTGACCACTACAGTTCTAGGTATATTAACTTGGGGTGTGTATATTATCACAATTTTTTTGTTAATTCATTTATTAGTAGGTGTGTAAGAAGCCTAAAATTTTATTTGTACTGGTAATTTGATTTTTTTTTTTAACTTTTAGGCAGACATTCCTGAAGGTCTAAAGGGTCATCAACTAAAGAATGCAGAGACAGGTGAATCAGCATCGTTCAAGGTAATTTTACAATGTGAAGTGAGATGGGCTCATGATTAGAACATTTCATAACAGTATTGGCAGTTTATCACATTCAACTCAACCAAGTGAGGGACTTGGGGAGAAACCTGGAGCAGTGCTTTCGTCTTTCCATCCACCTTCATAGGTTTGGCATTGATTGAATTTGGTATCATTTGATGAGTAATTATCTTAGTATACTAGTGATCAGATTATTTGCCGGTTGTTGGCTAGGGGATGAACAGGCAAGCTGGTAAGTGCAGAAGCACTGCACACACACATTAAGTGTTTTCTGTCTGTTTCAACAATGTCCACAATGACTGAAGCTATGATGGTGCTCTCAGCAGAATAAATGTTTTTGAAAGAGGTACAACATTGTGAGGTATTTATTAATTCTGAGATTTGTATAAAACAATTCTGAATAGAAAGGATATTCAAATGGAGAGACAGGTGGATTCACTGACTGGTAGGGGGACAGATAGGTGAGCATGTGAAAGGGTGGTTGTGTGGAAATGCTATCAATAATATTGTGGAGGAAAAGGGAACAGTCATCCCCACATTTTTGCAGTTTTGTGTGTGTATGCAATTAGAAATACCACAGTTACCACCCTTTTGCCAAATTGAAACACCTTGAATACTGTTGATGGATATGTAGGCAAAGAATTGTGATTAGGAGATGACAGGTAACAGGGATTTATGAAGTATACCTGGTGGAAGAGAAGTGTGAGGGTGTTCATTCAATGTGATGGTGTTGCAGTACTCGAAAGATGCTCAAACAGAAGACTGCGATCATGATCATGAACTGGGATATCTTAACACAACGATCAGGTGAGCATAATTATTTTTAACATTTTGAGTTTTATTTTGTGTGAAGTGAATTTTCAAGTTGTGAAATAATACAACAAAGCTTGACTTGGCTGTCTGTCCAAACAGAAGTTGTGGAGTGAAAAATGAATTACTTCTGACAGTTGTTATGTGTATGTGCAAAATTGTGAAAAGCAACTGTTACCTTCGTCATGTCTGTCCATCTGTCCGCATGGAACGACATGGCTACCACTGACCGTATTTTCATGAAATTCGATATTTGATTATTTTTTGAAAATCTGTCGAGAAAGTTCAAGTTTCATTAAAAACGGACAAGAATAACGGGTACTTTACGTGAATATGAAGACGTGCTTTTGATCACATCTCACTCAGTTACTCTAAGAATGAAAAATGTTTCACAACAAGTTGTAGAGAAAATCAAAACACACATTTTGTGTTCAGTAACTCTTTTCGAAAAATGTTTCTGAGATAATGTAGAGTGGAGCAGGCCACAGACGGCACTATGGCACATGCGTGTTGCATGCTGGATACCTAAGGCTACAAGTACACACTCAGATTATGTAATACTAAATTGCTTGTCCACTTCAACAGTGGTTGCATAAATGCACCTCAGTGTTACGTTGTTTGTACACTGCCCGTCTTGGTATATAATTTGTAATACATACCAAGAAAATGCAAATATAAATAACGCTAGTAAACTTTGCCTGCAGCTGCAAAATCTTAAAAAGTAGACACTGAATGTAATATACAACAACATAAGTAATTCAAAAGCAAACATGTATAGAAGTAATACACAGAAGTTGTCTACACACAAATACAGAATACCTACTGCAGACATAACAACCATGTATTGATTTTAAAAAGAATTTGTGATTGCCCACAAGCACATAAGGCAACAAAGTACTTGAGTTAAAGTAAGGATCTTAACAACTTTTAGATACACAATAAAGAAACCATACGTGAGATACATAAACAATTTTAATTGCTGAATGATGATTATTATGACTTGTACAATTTGTGAGATTGCACACATTTAAAATATGTGTGCATTTGATATTGAGTTTTAAAATCATGCTTTTAATGCCTGAGGATGGTCAGTGTGACTGATACATGTAGTATGTAGTGACTAGACTAATAAATTGTACTGTGGTTGATGGCAGCTTGTATGTTAGTTGTAATATAATACTTTTATATGTAACTTTGAGCTACTGAATTTGTTACATGTCTAGTGTATGCATTTCATGGACTGTAAGGTATGTACAGTAATCCCTGAGTTTACAAGCTTAGTTCATGCCTTTAAAAAGTGTTTGTAAGGTAGAATTATGTAAAATGAAACTAAATTTCCAGAGGTAACAAGTTTCTCTGCATACATACAAAGTTCACATTAATACAATACAGAACAGCACCTAAGTATGGAAAAAGACAACATTAATGGTCAATTTCTATATTTAAATAACATCCCTAACCATTAACGTATGCACAGACAATAGACACATTAAAGTTATGTGGGAAATTCACTAGCATTATGTACTGTCTTCATTATAAATAGATTCACAGATTTAACTGATGCAGGGTATGAAGACCAAGAGGAGCAAAGTCCAAAACAAAGCTATGAAAACAGTGAGAGGTGCTGGGAGTGGTGAGCACTTTGTGAGAAGGAGGAGCTCCTGTAAGTGAAGATTGGCTTGCAAATTGAAAATTTGTTATTAATTTGTATATTTCATGTAAGCAAAATCTTGTAAACTGATGGCTTGTGTACTGAGGGATTGTGTACAAAATAAATGTGAAGGGTAAGCAAAGTTACCTTGCATTATAACAGACATGTTTAAGTTTCACAGAAGGTAGCAGATTTGTGATCTTTTTTGAGTTGTTAAAACTTACATGTGAATTGTGTGGTGTAATGTACAGTGCTGCAACATACAAGGAATTTGCGCTGTGGAAGGAATATGATGATGCTCAGGATAATTTCTGTCACATGAATGAAGAAGATAAAGGAGCTGAATATGTGGATCTGTTACTGAACCCAGAGAGATACACCGGCTACAAGGGCAAGTCTGCGCACAGGATATGGAACAGTATATATCTGGAGAACTGTTTCAGGTACTTTGATTTACCGAAGCACGACACTGTGTCAAGACAGTCTGCCAAGCAAAAGAATATGCGATTCTTTCACATTTGTGTTTTAATATTGCATTTCATAATGCTCATATCCCCACCCTTGAGTTTTGTGTCCCTCTCCCCACCCAGGATTGAGCTGGGATAGTGTAGTCAGTATAGCGACTTGGCTATTGAGGAACTGTTCAAGTATGGCAAGGAAAAGAGATTTTTCTATACTTCTAAGCATCCACACTGGGTTTCAGGCACATCCAACCTCCTGTATACTGGGTTCTCTTTGCAGGGGGTAAATTGGCCAGGGCATGAAGCTTACTACTCACTTCCATCTAGTACTGAGGTTGGGAATGTTTGGAACTATACTTCTGGTTCCCCATGTGCCTGCATGGTGAGCATGGTGACCACTGTACCTGTACCTTACTCTTGGCCTGGCAGTTTACATGTGAAATAGAGAGAAAAGTGGATTACTTATTTTACGTTCAGTATAGAGCAGCAAATTGTACTCCATGGGAGTGTGTATCTTCTGATAGAACATTTTGCATGCTGCATTTGTCTTGATATTCATTTGTTGCAGATGTCTGCTGATGTAAAGCTCATTTGATACAGACATTTCACTATACAGAATCAGGTGCATTATTCACTGCCCTGGCTGCTGTCGCAGATAAACACTGTAGATCTTACTGGTGTCTATATTTTATGTCATGAACACATTTTCTGAACGCTTAGCCATTTTTGATGAAATCAGTTACAATTTGATTTGATCTTTCTGTAAAGAAGGGGCTGAATGGGACTATAAGAACCAAAATCAAATACATTGAACTATGATAGTGCAGACCTCACTGGGGTAAATTTGTTCAATTGTTGTCCTGTGTGTGCCATGTGAGTTTGAATCATACACTTATACTGCGTTTTTCGAACCACAGAATTACATACTCTGGTCTTCCCATGGTCACTGCATTTTTGTGCCTCATTTTAGCATCATTGTTAGTGACCTGTGAGCTGTTGTTGGTTTTTTACATTGTGTGTGTGTGTGTGTGTGTGTTTGGGGCAAGTAACGTTTTTCCTCTGATGTGGCCTGTTGCTGATATATTGTCTATTTCTGGTACATACATTTGTTCATTTATCTCACTTATTTCTCTACACATTCAGCTTGTATTATTTAAAGCCTTCATGGCAGCTAGTGCAATAAATCTCTCTTTGACTACCAACTGCATAAGGTAGTTGAAAGGCAATGATGAGAACTGAGATGGCATTTGAATCGCTGGTATATTTGCCTTGCAGCCGCCTCATACAGCTGCTAGCCTGAGAGAGTTTCATCACATTCATGTTTGAACTACTGCACACATGGTAACCAGTTTATTGTGCTGTGTCACTTTGTTGGTTGTTATTTGCACATGTGTCATATGTGGGCTGTTTCTAGTAAGTTCTTATGTTAATATTGATACAAACCATATCCTTTGTTGGTCAAGTTTTTGATGTTTGAAGAGTTAAGTGAAGTGCATTAGTGCATGTGCAAGTTTGGAATATGTCTGTTTTTTTAATTAAAATTAAGAAATATTTATTTTTTTTTTTTGGAAATAAAATCAGGGAAAGCATTTACACTGCACAATCTTTACTAAAATACTTCCATATCTAAGAAGTCTTTATACATTTCCAGGTGATGTATTTGAATAGCCATGTATTAGTAAATGTGAAGTTCACCCTGTAACCTGCCGTGAGGGCACAGAGAGGAAATAGATTTATAGCCCTACCTTTCCTCTAATTGTGGTGCTAGATGGGGTGGTGACTGTACCCTGGGGAAAGAGCCCTGGTAACCCATTGTACAGGAGACTGGGTACATTTCATGATTTTGTCTGTATTCCACTGTAACTGAGAGTCTGCGTATTTCATACTCGTAAATTTAACTGTTTCAGGCCGAAAGACACGCGGAGTTCATACATTCTTACTTCTAGACTAAATGGTAAGTGAGTAAATTGTGACCTTAAGGTCATAGTTTTGTTTCCAGGTATTAAAGAACACTGAACAAGTTAATATTTGAATTGTCTAAAATGTATTGTAATGTAATGAATAACAGAAGGCAGTTACATCATAATGCCGGCTATTATGAAAAACATTCTGAACGCATTCTTTATCTGTTTGTAACGAATGCATATTTTTAGAGTGGATGTTGAACCAACATTATTATCTTGGACCAAGGGATAGCTGATGGGCATAGATGAATATAAGCAGCTATGAATCTGATGGGGTGGTCTGCATGAATTGGAACTGAGGTTGGTTGGCCTTGTAGAGGACTCTTGGTTTTACTTTATGTTGTTGATTGGGCTAGGTTTCTTATTGAATTAAAATTGACATGATAAAATGATGAGTAATGAAATATTTGTATGAATGTTTCCTTGGTGCTGCACAACTCGCATATATTGGATGGGTAAATGTTTATGTTTGTTACAGTTTGCATAATGTCAGTGACTGCTTCATTGTCTGTTTTGAAGCTTTGGTAAATGCTGCAATATACAGGATGGTACAAAAGTTACATGATGCTAGAGGTGACTTGTTGAACATCCAGTATCAAGTGAGTTTTATGCCATTCTATATTTTGAGACTTAAATTTTAATGTGTGTTTGCATCACGTTTACAGGCATGTGTTTGGAGAAGAGGGTGTTTTATCGTGCCGTCTCGGGACTGCATTCCAGTATTAACATTCATTTGTGTTCAAAGTATCTTCTGTCAGGTATGTGTAATTACACAATGGCATAGCTATTTTTCATGAATGTATATCAAACACTTGCTGCATGAAACAGATGTTGCTTGGTCTTGTGGAGCAGGTGGTAGTAAATAACATCTTCTTGGAATAAAATGTATACCGAATGGGAACAGAGTACTTTATTTGTATCAGTACCAGACCAGATAACATTATGTAAATACATGATCTTTATTTTGTAATTGTATCTTAACTGAACAAAATATAGATGTTTGAGGCGAACAGAATGTTGAAGAAGTGAGAAACAAATTACAATTTGATGAAGAGTGTTAGGGGATGGGCATTAGGACAAATGTTATGGAAGGAAACCTTTTAGGATATGCAATTTGTGCAGGAAGTGCATACTTGAAACTGAAATTTCTTAAGTGCTGAAGTCCGTATGTTATTTGCTTGAATCAGACAGTTGAACACTTCTGGTTACTGAAGTTCAACCACATTCAAAGAGTTGGAAGATTAAACATGACATTTTTATTGAAAGGAAAATGAGACATAATTTGTATATGTTCTTTTAAATGGGAAAAATTTTTTTATAGTTTGTTGTGCATGGGATTTGATAGGCCTTATTGTTTAAATTTAAGCTTATCATTACTGCTGATGGTTTTGTGTTTTCTTGTAGTCTTAAAGTGTGAGATTCTAGTGCATGTGCAGTGTTCTTTGGTAAACCATAGTTTCTTGTGACAGTTTACCATTAGTATATTTTGTTTGCATTAATTTAAATATCTGGGGCTAATTTCAATTTTTATTGATTTCAGAAATTTTGTGAGAGATCATTAATTTCATATTTTAAATTTCCAGATGGTTGGAATTTCTTTTGAACAAAACTGTTACCTTCTTATTTATCTACTTACTCACTTAATTACTTACTTATTTATTTACTTATCTACTTACTTTCTTATTTACTTACTTACCTACTTACTCCATGGAGCAGAGTCCTTCTTGAGAAGCTAATTGGTTCTCAGCTAGTCAAGAAATTCCCTTGCATTTAATGGAATCTGCTGTTTCATTACTGTGTTTACAAGTTCCCACCACCCATCCCTCTCCTGAGCCGGATCAATCCAGTCTCTGCTCCCCCATCACACTTCCTGAAGATCCATCTTATTATTATCCTCCCACCAATGCCTGGGTCTTCAAAGTATTCTCTTTCCCTCAGATTACATGGTTTTCTCCACTCATCTGCTATTTCAGCCTACTTTCCTTGCTCAGTGTGAGCGACCAAGTTTCCCATCTGTACCAAACAACAGGAAAAATTATAGTTCTGTATATCTTATTCTTTTTATTTTTTAGATAGTAAACTGGAAGACAAAAGATTCTTCACTGAATGATAGCAAGGATACCCTGACTTCAGGTTGCTTTAATTTCTTCCTGAATAGAATTTTGGTCATTAAGGTTGTTCCCAAATTTTTTAACTGTTCCAAACTTTTGAAGGAACTATTATCAGTCTTTATATTGTTCCTTCATCCTTCTTTCTGATCATGAAACATGACCATGTACTTAGTTTTATGAGCATTTACTTCTAATACAGTCGCCATACTAACAGCTACAAAAGCTTCTGTGTTCTTTTTTACAGTATGTACACTTACACCCAATCTATTAACATCATCAGCATAAACCAGAAGTTGATGTGTACCATTTAATTTCAAGCCATCCTGCTTTACCTTAACCCTTCTAATGGCATACTCTAACAAAGTTGAAAAGCAATGGCAATAAAGCATCTTGTGTCAGACCATTCTTAATAGGAAACATGTCAGACAAATGTTTTCCTACCCAGACTCTGCTACAGGCCTCATTCATACACATTTTTATTATCCTTACCAGTTTAATGGGGATACCAAAGTCAATGAGAATATTATACAAGACCTCCCTTCTAACTGAATCACATAAATAGCCGCTACACTGCTTCATTGTATTCCCATTTTTTCTCAAGTACGAGGGTTGTACCGAAAGTCATGAGCAACCATTTTTTGCATGCAAATCGGGAACAGCAGACGAATGAGGGTATGGTGGTAGATGGAACCAGCTGTTGTGTTATCCTTTAGTGTCTCGTGACGTCAATAGCTTGCATCATGTGACCAGTATCACTCCTAACAAAATGGCCAACAACGATATGTCGTTTTGCCAGCATTCTGTCATCGAATTTCTCGTTAAAGAGGAAATCCCTGCTGCAGAAATTCACCAGAGACTTCAGCATGCTTATGGAAGTGTGCATGGGTGCGAGCAGTGTTCAAAGATGGGTGAAACATTTTAAAGATGGGAACATGAGCATCCAAGATCAGCCTCGGAGTGGTTGCCCTCGAACAGCCTCAACTGAACGCAATGAGGAGAGAGTGGATGAGATCATTCAAGAAGACAGGCGTGTGACTGTGGACACAATAGCCCGAACACTTGGATTAGGGCACAATGCAGTACAGGAGATGATTGAAAGCTTAGGCTATAGGAAAGTTTGTGCTCGTTGGGTCCCGC
>Ga0123354_10010526_pt1 | contig 14255 bp, 8 predicted proteins | sample TergutLab28metaG_2_FD_97872 | JGI IMG/M metagenome (GOLD analysis project Ga0123354, IMG submission 97872) | Labiotermes labralis P4 segment gut microbial communities from Petit-Saut dam, French Guiana - Lab288 P4 | ecosystem: Host-associated > Arthropoda: Insects > Digestive system > Gut ... | reverse complement strand
TTTTATGTTTGTTGTTTGGCGCCCCCCCTCTCCCCTATTTTTTTATAAATTTTTTTTAGTTGTGGTGTGGTGGGGGGGGGGGGGGGGGGAGAGAAAATGATCATAAAATGTGTGTTTCTTTTTTCTGTACAACTTATGTCTGAAACTTTCTCATTCTAAGAGGAACTGAAACAGTTATGATCAAAACTGCATACTTGTCGTCATGTAACGTGCCAGTTATTCTTGTCAGATTTTAATGAAACGTGATTCTTTTCGACAGACTTTCGAAAAGTGCACACATAAAAAATGTCATTAGAATCCGTGAGTGGGAGCCGAGTTGTTCCATGCGGGCAGGCAGACGGACAAATATGACGAAGCTAACAGTCGCTTTTCGCAATTTTGCGAACGCGCCTAAAAACAGCATAAGTAAAACTAAACCTAATTATCCATTTTTTTTAAGTTTTGCTGACCGTGCATCTCAGTATAATCTTAGTAATTAACCAACTTAATGCACAAATTCTTGTTTTATAATAAGTTTATTATATGCCTCTACATGTTTCGAGCACTACTGTGTTCATCATCAGGAGGTCAAAATTGTATTATACAGCATCTGATATCATCACACTTGTAGGTGGCCGCCCGGTGCACAGTCCTCTCTCAACCTGTGCACCGGACGGCCACCTACACAGTGTGATGATACCAGATGCTGTATAATACAATTCTGACCCCTGATGATGAGCACATGGAGCTCGAAACATGTAGAGGCATATAATAAACTTCTTATAAAACAAGAATTTGTGCATTAAGTTGGTTAATTACTAAGACTAATTATCCAGCTTTTATGTGAACACTGCCCATACACACGGAACTCCGGTGGTACTTCTGGCGTCGTGTTTCTCCTGTCAGTACAAATTAAATCTTGATATTATTCAAGATTTGAAAACTCCGCCGTACAAACGGCAACACAACAAAATACCCTGAGGGTAAATGAAAACATCGTCGATGGAGATGCGCAATATTCGACAGACGCGCGTCTGGGTCTGTATATACATTTCATGACATTGACAGGAAATACGTTTTAATTGTCCAGCTATAGTATCTGTGTTGTAAACTGAAAACATCAATGTAAAAGTCAATGTATCGAAAAAATATATATATGTTTTTAAAAGATACGTAAATCCACTCCAAATGGGAATAAGTCTACATATACCGACTCGGTTTTGCGAACACACTCCAACCAGCATTCCTTGAAAAACTAAAACCCACCTAATTAACAAAGAAATTTCCCGTACCTTTAGGGCGTCGAAACTTCAACTTCATTAGGTTCACACGAGCCTATCCTGAACGAACCACATAAACCCAGACCACACCTTTCGTATCCTACTTCTCTATGGCTCTATACTGTAGGCCTAAATCTTTCTAAGAGCCTCTTCCCTTAACATTTAAGACTATACCCCTGCAAGCAAATTTAAAGCTCAGAAGACTCCAACAAGAACATTCAGAGTCCTGCTAACCTCTCTTATATACTGCCTATTGTTGGAAATAAATCATGGTGTAGTACCAACAGAGCTACCGAAGCTATGCCGCCACGGCTGTTCAGGAATTCCACGCCAGATGGCGAGCCTACATCTTCCGACGGAATATCTGATGCAATGTCGGGCTTCTAGGGGCGCAGCCTGTAATAAAGCGTCGCCGGTAGTAGTGTTAATTTTATGAGAACTATAAACCAGTTCAATCAGATAATGAGATTTAAAGAGAAGGCAAGGTAAGAAAAGAATAAGAAGAGAAATAAAAAGAGTACTTCGACAGTATCCTTACTGTTTTCTGGAAGGCTCCGATATGAGAACCGCCTGAAGCTACTGCCATACCACTGACCATCGTTATTGCTCTCTTTATGTCCACAGTTTAAAAAATCTAATGGCATATAGCTTCTTCTTCTTATTATTCTTCCTATAGCGCTACGGCCCTTTCGGTTTGGCCTTGGCTTCCCTTGTAATTGATACCCATTCCTCTCTATTCAATGCTTTCGTTCTCCATCGTTTCACACCTAGCTTCCTTAAATCGTCTTCCACATCGTTTATCCACCTGAGTCTGGGTCATCCTCTACCTCTTCTTCCTTCTAGTTTTCCTTCAAAAATCTTCCTTTACAGACCCGGTCTCATTCATTCTATTTACGTGTCCAAGCCACTCTAATCTTCGAATCTTTATTACGGTCACAATATCTTGGGATTTATATTTGGTTCTCAGTAATGGCATATAGCAGTTCATTCAATTAGCGGCCCGCGGGCCACATCCGGCTGGCCCGCAATATGCTGCCAACTGGCTTGCGAAACAATATCGTACACATTATTGGCGAATTGTTTTACTGTACAACGTTCTGTTCTTGTTAGACTTAAATATGGTGATTAAAGCTTTTACTGAAATTTTCAGCACACTTATTAATTACAGCTAATCGATCATACTTGTACCCTTTAAAGATAAGCTGTAAAGTGAACTGTATTTACAAAAATAGTTCGTACCGCACAGTAAACGCACCCCGTCTAGGTTATAAAATCCTGCCAACTAAATGTTACACAGATCAATAATCGCCGTTTGCTCTGAAAACCATATGAAACGCATACATGCACTCTGTGGTAAGAATGTAGGATTTTTTTAATGTTCAACCGAGTTGCAACATACATAAAGTAACTCCTACGGTTCACAGGGTTGATTATAAAATGAATTTGTTTCATTTTCAAGGAATCTTAATTTTGCTTCAACCAGTGATTAGTTCCCGCGCTACAATACTTCTAAAAACTTCAATGTTAAGGTTCCCAGATATCATGACAACGGCACAGGATGATGGTAAGGTTGTCAGCCTTAGGCACCGGCCGCCTTTACTAGCTGGAAATGCTCCTGGTACTCGTTTCTGTTAGAGGCTGAGTGACCCCCCATGGCCAAAGTGCGATCGGAAAGATTTTATGTCAATGAAAAATTCCAATAACACCAGCTGGGATCGAACCAGCGACCTTCCGATTTGTAGCACGGCACTTTCACTGTCATATACTGGGCCTAAAATTCTTCTATACACTTTCCTTTAAAAAAAAAACTGCAATCACGATAATTCATTTTTATTTCTCTTATTTTTTTTTTAAATAGTTTATTCTCCAAATCAAAAATTCGTCACCGAATAAACGGACTCTTCGCCCTACACGTCGGTTCTGTCTAAGTTGCTTATGTAGCGGTTCACACCACTCGTAACGCGCAGTACCGAGATGTTTGACTTCATGTTTGCACGCGTCCGTTTTCCTGACGCATTGACTGCTGCATCCTACGACCAGCGTGGGTTTATGTATAATACAAGGGGGAATAAAGTTCTTGTATTGTAGTAGCAACGGAGCGACGGCAAGCACGATAGTTCTGTATCAAATGGCGTTTGTTATCGGTGAAATACGTTGGGGAAAAAAACAGGCAAACTATAGGCGGAACGCCACGAAACAAAAAAACTTACTTTAAAAAAGTCGAAAAATAAAATAATTAAGTAATTTTTTAAAAAATGTATTTATTATAAGAACGTGTAACGAAGTCAACATGTGTTGATTCCCCACAGAGGTTACATACACACCTATCTGATTTCAGGTTCCCATATCGACGAAGATCCATGAAGATGGGGGCAGTATTTACATCCGAAATGTCGGTACCAAAAAGAGTGCACGGTGTCATAACCACGAAGAGCGTAATATGAATTTTCGCCACTGTGAAAATGTCAATTTTTCTAAATGGGGTCAACAAAATTCGATCCAGTGACGAGTTTTGGAATACGTTGTACCGAATTTGGAATATCAAAAAAAAAAAAAAACTTGTTTGTTTTGCCTCTTCGTAGGTTAATCAAGCCTGCCGCTCACCCACCTGGGGCACGCGTTGGCGCAGTTGGTTGAGGCACTGCGCTACAAGCAAAGAGGTTGCCATTCCCAATGAAGTCATTGGAATTTACTGACTTAATCCTTCCGGCTGCACTATGGCCCTGGCGTCAACTCATATTCTAACAGAAACGAGTACCAGGAATACATCCTGGGGGGTAAAGGCAGCTGGTGCGCAGGGATGACAACCTTACCACCTTCATATGCCGACTGCCCGGAAATCTGAAAGAATCAATCTCCTGGAACCCTCTGGGCCTGTCCAGGCCTGTAAAGGGATTGCTTTTCAGTGCTCACCCACCTAATACTCGACCTCTCAACTGTCATCTGCCCGTCCGGAATATCGTCCGTGCTGTCCTACAATTAAACCACTGTGACTTCAAAGAATTACTTATAATATGTCCATCTATGGTCGATTATCACCTTGGATTAATCATTTCACGTAAACGTTTGTAATTAAACTTACTTTACAATTGTTATAGTATAGTTTCTCAACTTTTAATAGTGTGTCGTGAGAAACGACACCAAAATATAAATTAAAATGTTATTTAACGAAGCTGCTTCAACTTAAAAGTTTATGTAATGTCCAACTAGATTGGAAGAAAATTATGAATGTCGATTGCATCACGACACAGCTTACTTTGCTACGCGGAATAAATGAGTCCAGACCTATTTTAAAGTACTAGCAGGAACTGGGCATTGATAAAACCAAGAAAAATCTCAGAATGGATGAATCTGGACAGAGATTTGAACCAAGTACCTCCCAAATATGTGTAGGGGCGAGAAAGCTATATACATATGCTCGTCGCTTTAATCAGAAAAAAAAAAGCTCTCCCAGTACACGCCATTAAGAAACAGACTGGAGGTGTGACTCCACACATTCTTACCGTCTGCCCCATAAGAAGGTATATAATCCCGAACATTCTACCCCAAGGGAAACTAGCCGCCGTTACGTATCTAATATGACGCTGGGTGGGCCCCAGCTATGGCGAAGAGAAGTGTGCTGACCCTGTCAGGAATCGAACCACGATTACTCGGTTGCCCAGCCGGTAGCCTTGTCTCTATATCGACAAATCTATCACGGAGCCCTTTAATAAAATTAAGTTACAAATTGTTTAAGTACCTACACAAAATCTACCAAACTAAACTCCTGACCTGCCAATATTACGGAATATTTTATAATCCAACTGCTTACACGCCAAAACCCCACCTCTCAAAACTTCCCTTGTTTCTTCAGAATACTGCAGGCTTACAAAGAGCACGTGTACAGCACCAAGCTACCATCTTCGTGCTAAATATTCATTTAAGAAGAGAAAAGAAACACTTTATTCTTCATAACTACCCCGCCTCCTTAACAACTCCAAACTTCCGACATGAAACACAGTATGGTCCTTAAAAAAGAAAGAAACGACTCAGAATTGAAGAAGGAAATAACTGACGATACAAAGGTTTCGTTCGCAACCACAAATGTCGCCAAACGATACAGCCTACAGCACTCAATACACAGACAATAAGCTACCTCCCCTTCACTTGCCATTCAAATGAAAAACAAAGCCGTCTAACACAATTATGAATCAAACCCAGAGGCTATACGTGTCACTAAAAACCGCTGCTCCATCCTTTGTGCAAAAAAAAAAAATATATATATTGCAACTTCAACTACTGTACGTTAAAACACTACTAAAACAAAAGAACCTAGTAGTACAGGAAAATTGTCGCGCAAATACTTTTGTATTGTGTTGAACTGCTGTGGGAAACGTCTTTTCATCTCCTGACAAGATCGGTCGTCAAAGGAAAGCGCTGCTACAAAAATCGATTGTGCTTGGAAATTTGTGGGAACTTAGGTTCTTATAACAGAGAGGAGGAAAGACGTTTCTTTAAGCCTCCATAACAGAGGCTGCCTGCAGTACACACTGATCCGTAAAAATGACACTCAAAAGCACAATTACAAGAACGGTTATAATATTTTCAGTCCTACGATTAATTATAAGTAAATATAATGAATTTGGCTCTGAGCTGCACCCAGTCGCCTGGTCAAAGACTAATGGGGGCTTCTTCCCCAGGTGTAAAATGACCGGGGGAAGGGATGCGTGGAGTTGTATCTTAACTTTCTCTTATGTCTTCATGGCTTTGCGCTTGGTCAATCACAGCGAAAACGTTAGCTTTGAACAATGAAAAACTATATTTGGCGACACTATAGACACGCCCCTACCTACGCAGTTTCAGACTTACGCATTTCTTATCATCATCATCATTTATGCAAAAATATTTCTTCACAGTGCATTCTTACTTAATGTGTTAACGATAAAGAATAAGCGTAATATATTGGCCTACAGTATACAGTCGAACTCTGTTATAACATTTTGTGTCGTTATAAACGAGTGTTGTTCTAACACAGAAGTGTAACGTTATGGTTTGCAATGACAAATTGACTGGTACCACAAAATACCTGACATTACAGACGTCGTATCGCATAAACCAACGTCTTTATAACTGGGTTGTACTGCATATGCATATACAGAGTGGCCCAAGTCACTCGACACTAGACGCAACACGTTATATACAGAGTGCCAAGTAACCTTTCCGCCACTCTGTATAGTTGACCAAAATTAGGCTCGCAATGGACGTTGGGTAACCTATTGCATAACGACGGGTGTGCCTGAACCAGTTCGCAACTCAGCCCTAAATACATTTCAATTTAGGTTTAGCTGTTGTATTGTAGATAACAACCCTATAAGGCACAGTCCTTCTCGAGAAGCTAACCTTCGCCAGCCTTTTACGGGATTCACGTTTCGCTGGCACAAAACCTGCAACTGGTCCTTGACTTGAGCCATATGAGTCCAATCTCCTTTGCCTCAGTAGTTACTGTGCACACCACGGGAACGCATGCAAGGAGCGGAGGTACAGTCACTTATGCATAACTTCGGCCGTAGAAGATTGGGGATGTGAGTGGTAAACATCACGTCCCGGCCACTTTATCCACGGGGGAAAGAGTCCACGGTATTCGCTGAAGAGAATATTGGGTCAGCCCCACAGCCATTTCGGTCGCTTTGATGAAGATATCTATTGCTCCCGTTATGAATCGAACAGTTCCTCGCAAGAACAGCGGGTAGCATAGTCACTACACCGACTACGGTAGATCGACCCTACCTACTACCTTACTTTCATTTTAATATTATTCCCCAACCATGTGTAGATATTCCAAGTGGTCCTTCCCCTTCAGGGTTTATGCCTAAGAATCTGTACGCATTTCTCGTTTTACCTTACGCGCTACATGTCTAGCGCAGCTCATACTCCTTGATTTTTTTTATGTTTCTTCAACCTTCTGTTCAACTACTTCCTCCCCTCAGGATTAAAATTAAGGGTTATCATATGTCGACTTATTATGGCTTGGTTTCTGAGTGTGTTTTAATGTTATAATCACATAATTTACTTTACGTAAGTCATATTTCCTTCTATGAGAAATTATACTTTCCCTTTTTTTTCAGAAACAGTATGCCAAGATCATGTGTATGTGTGTGTGTGTATATATATATATATATAAAGTTAAATATAGGACGTAGTAGATGAAGATGTAGTCAAATTACTTCATGTGCGTCCTTCTTTTTATCAAATTCTCCACGCACCTAACACATTTCAATACTTGCTGTGTTCAGAACCAAAATCACCCTTTTGAAAAAGGTAAAACTGTCCCTGTACAAAGCAAGAAGCCGTAAAGGGGGGAGTGGATGTATTGCTCCACAAAATGAGAGTGGTTAGCTTCACCCCCCGAATGTTCTACTCCTAGGAAAAGAGCCCCCAGTACACACCTACCAGGTGGTTGGGTGGACCCCAGAGCGGGTCTTGACGTTTTGGAGAAAACGTTCCTATGCCTGACGGGATTCCAACCTCAAATCCGCCAGCCCGCAGCCTAGCCACTATACTGACCACGCTATACTAGCTCCAGTTAAACCTTAAATCAAGATAAATATACATTTTCACTCCCAAATGTAGACCTGCCCATGTTGTGTGGTGTATTTCAACCCTTAGTGGGGTTTCTATCATGAGCAGGGTGCCAAACAACATCACAGCTTTGACGTTCATAGGGCCGTGCATCGTAATATATTTCTATAGTAAAACCAACCGGATGCATCAATGTCTCAAATTTATTTTATTTGGAGTAACATTCTACATGTTTCGGACGGTCTTTCCGTCCATGCTACCCTGACTGAGGTTTATCCGTGCTTTTTCCTCAGTTGTAAGGAAAATGCCAGGGTAAAACCCGCGAAGACGGGGCACGGCCCGCACTCTTCCAAAATTTTGGTGTTGTTCTATGTATTGTTTGTTTTGTGTATTGTGTGTGTGTGTGTGTGTGTGTGTGTACTGTACTACTGCCACCGGGTGGCCACCCAATTGCAGTTTACAAATATATCACATCATATCATATATCATATCATCAGGAGTTAAAGACTGTACATACAGCAACAGGCATATGTCAAACAGATACTGCCGACAGTATCTGTCCGACATATGCCTGTTGCTGTATGTACAGTCTTGAACTCCTGATGATGGACGAAAAGACCGTCCGAAACATGTAGTGTGTTACTCCAAATAAAATAAATTTGAGACATTGGTGCATCTGGCTGGTTTTACTATAGAAACAGCACAACTGTCAACAGTACTGCTACTGCAACAGTCTGGCTCACACATATTTTGTTCCGTAAGGTTAAGGACGGGTGGAGGGAGAGGGAGTAGTAATTTGGCTTATTAAAAGACTTTTATTTCCACCCTTCCTCTACATATTGCTTCCCTGTACACAACATCGTGTCGAAATCTTTATACAAGACTCGCTGGATAAACAGCTTCTCCATTTTATAAGATTTTAATGTTTCTCTCTTCCTGTTTCATACCTTAAGTGTACCCTACCTCAGCTCGCCGTGAGGCTGGCAGAGAAACAAAGGAGAAATGCCCTCAACGAATATCGGCATAAAGAAAGCAGAGAACAAGAGAGACTATGCATTAATAAAGACACAGCTACTCTAGCATGGAAAGAAATTCTAGATGTTTCAGTCAGTACTGCAACCACCTACTTATGCCCACTTACAGACCCTTGTTTATACAGTTCAGCCACACTTTTCTTGTTCAGGCCTATATCAACGGTGGTCTTAGCTGGGAATTTTATTAATTACAGGAAACGAGGTAACGTGGAATACTATTTTGTTCTTTGTGAATACCGTCATAACTGGAAGTGAACAACGGAAATTGTAAGAACATTTAATTATCAAATACTCCAAGGGACTAATAAATCGACGTTATATAAATTAATTAGCAGGCCTAAACAAGATACAATGAAACCTGCCAATAACGTAAGTCTAAAGGACCGGAAATCTTTTCTGTCGCACAAATGTTCCCCTTAAAACAGACACGTGCTTGAAGTTCGGAACTTCCAGACTCCAGATCGCCGAGATTGTAAAAGCCTTCCGCTAATGGCAGATTTCCGTTATGCCCAGGTTCCGTTTGAGACAGGTTTCACTGTATTAACAATTACGTTTTATAGATCGTAACACCGTGCTGTCTTATCAGTAAATATCAACGTTTCGAAACAAAATGCTGTCTCCACCTTCAGGGTTAGAGTGCTTCCGGTGAGGATGCAGTTAGGTCATTCAGGTATGATCCATGGTAGATGGTCATCATCCCACGGAAGGGAGGAAAATGGGCATACAACCCGACCCCGGGCAATAGAAATGCTGGGAAGAGAAATGTGAGAAAAGGGGACTTTTCAGTCACTGCGGCCAGGAAAATGGGACGTGGGAAAATGTCATCCTAGTCCCTTAATAGTTGAAGGTGGAAAACAGGAGAGTACCCTAACTGCGACAGGATGACGCCATGTCGTGAACCTGAAGACAATAATCCGAAAACAATGCCACAGAAACCTGAGATATTACAATCAGAGCCATAAAAAAGGTTTTCTGGGCTTCGGGCAAGCTTCTGAACTGCCCCTCTCCCAGTCCCCAATGATAAAATTCTTAAATTTGTCAAACATAAAATATAGGCCCTACATATCACATATAGACATCTTTCATACATTTTGACTTTCCATATTTTTTTTATTTTTCACCCTTTGAGCCGTGCCCATAAGGCGTCTCAAGGGTCGTTGCCAGGCGGAAGCCTAGCTGAGCGGACTTCGAGTCTTGTTTTTCCGTCCTTGGGCTGTCGACCGGTGAATGGGTGCCGTGGGCGAGCGAAAGGGACTAGGGGCGGTTACGCCGGTAAACGGTTGGAGAAAAAATACTGACCCCGGACAGAACAGGAAAAAGACTTGCTCTCTGCTCTTCGTTTCGGAAACACGGTGCCAGCGACTGGAATGTTTCGAGGATTGGCCGGACGTTCAGCTGAGGAGTTTTCAAAGCGCCGAGACGTACGTGTTGGCAGCGGGGCCGACAGTTGGTATGAGCGTGAGTTAAATTCCCGTTTTGGGTTTTGTTTCCTTGGTAATGAAACATTTGGATCTTTTGGGTAGTTCATACTAAACGCCAGCCCCGTGGGCCAGAGGCAAGCCCTCAGAGCCGCGTACCTTCGCCATGTGTCTGTGTGTGTCAGAGCGTAATTTCTGTACTAGGCTTTTTGATCTGTTGTAGTAATAAGGAGAATGACTTGTCACCAGGCTGGTGAATAAGCGCCTGTTGTGACAGTGTAACTACTGTTAAGTGGGCCGCGTGTTTGTCAGAGTTTGCGTAACGTTGAGCGAGAAAGCTCGCTCAGTGGAGGAGCCGAGCTGGTGTATGCTCGGGCAGTGCAGCGTACGCTACGCAAAAGGGACTACGAGCTCTCGCTAAGTTACTGCCAGTGTCAAGTGTTTCTGTACATGAATTTTGTACGTCGTAACGAGAGAGAGAGAGAGAGAGGCCCGAATATATTGTCAGCATTGAGTTTTTTGTTTGTACATGAATTTTGTACTTCATAACGAGAGGGAGAGGCCCGAGTATACTGTCGGTGCTGTATGTCTCTGTATATATTTTTTGTACGTTATCAGAGAGAGAAGGGGGACGGGCTAGTTACCCCCAAGACAGTTATTGTTAGAGTTGTGCTTTCTGGGGTGCGCAGACAGCGCGCCTAGAGGCCGAGAGGTCTAGATTTTTTGTAATGTTATTTGTACTTATTTTGTTAATTCTATGGTCTTACATCATTGTTCCTTATTGTGCAGAGACTATAGTGTAAGAAATATACATAGATCATTTTGTACATTTCTCGTGTGTGGTGCCCGGTGTCCGGGTAATAGTTCTGTGTTCCCTTGCTCATGATCCCCGCGTCTTCCCGGTGGCGGGACCCGACCACCCGGACAGCCAGCAGAGAAGTACATAGTGCCGAGCCCCCGTTATTTCCAGCTAGCGCCTTCACCCCTAAGGGGGTTAGTGACCGCGTGGGCTCACCTTAATGTACTACGCCTGGGGCGTGTCCCACCCTTTTTGAGGCTCTGCATTACAAGATATGAACAGTACTCCTTTCGTACAGTCAGTTCAAGCTGTCAGCAGTTTATCACATAAACATGCTTACTTTCAGATCTAGTTTTCAATTAACTGTCAAAACATTTGCGAAGTAAATCAAATGCATGATGTAAAGCCAGAAACTGTTTCCCTATTAGTTCAGGTGAAAGCAGATAAATGGCGACACGTAACGTATATGGTTATGTTTGGACACCAGTCCATTTTTCCACACAGTCACCAAACTTATTCAGACACAAGTCACACGGTACGATAGGACTTTCAAAAGCCCTGGCCGCAGGAGTAGACGTTCTCGAAGCCACTTCTGGGTCTTGGCTTTGACGGCATCGTCGCATGGAAATTGCCAGCCTCTGACACGAATTCTTTTTCTTCCGTCTTCCAAAGACTTTAAAGTCCCGAGGGGGTGCAAGCAGGGTTATATAGTGAGTGGAGTTTGATGATGATGGTCACTTCTGTCATCGTCCCTGACACTCACGCCACCATTTCCGCATTTGTTCGACGGGTATCACATTTGCTCCATACACGGCCACAACCTGCCTGTGAATGTTTCCGGGTGTCGCGTTTTGTATCCACAGGAATCGGACAACCGCGCGTACCTCTTCCGCTGTCCACTTCTCTAGTTGGGTCGTCGTTTTCCAACTAAAGCCGAGCCGGCTCAGCGATTCCTGCGCTGACCAAGATACCTGCCGGACCACGTACTGACGTACGACACACTAACAGTCTGTTACAACCGTTTGTTTCACAACAATTAAATACTGAAACTTACTTTGACACCCTCGTAAGTAGATGCACCGGCAGAAATGAACATGCACATTCACAGCCATAAAAAAAATCCAGCAAAACTTTAAAATTAGCATTGGGCTCGTCATCCAACATCACAATCCTCAAACATCCAGCTGATGAGGATTCCGAGTGAGATGGCGCGTCAAAATTTGATGGGATCCAGAGAGAGAGAGAAAGAGAGAGAAAAGAAACACAATGTGTTTGCCCAATAACGACACAAAAAACATATAACTGAATTTTCGTATGTACGAAAACTTGCAAAAACCATACCTAGTGTCTCATGTATAGTCTGCATTTCCTTTCCGCTAACTGGTGTACAAAGTTTTGAATCCGGACAACACGGCTCGATAAGACATGCAGAGCTCTTCATTTTATTTTATTTTTTGTCGTGAAGGAGACAATACAATACAATACAATACAATACAATACAATACACGAAAGAAGGTGCGAAGGCGATCTAAGGTCAAACCGAAGCACAGAAAACTGGCCGCGATGCACAGCAAAAATAAGAATTTTATCTTCTGCGCCATTATGTTGCTCTGTATTATTAGACTTCACGTTGCCAGCAATTCGACATCTACTGGACACATCACGATTATGAAATGAAAGTTTTGCATGAACAGACTGGACAGTATACACGGTGATCCAACAAGTTTTTTTAATGCCCGAAACGAAACATGAATAATGCCGGTGACATTATCGAGCCACTACGGAAAAGATTATCAACTACTCAGGAAGTCGGAAAGGTGGTATGTGCCTTTAAGGCAAAATGCATGGGTTATACAGTATGATTATTTCATTCGTTCTAACTTCGCCACCAGATTTAAACCCGTGTATCTTCTTCCTGTGGAGACGACTCTCAATGATACAGCGTTCAACATTAAACTTTGCACAAACGACCAATTCAGGAAAAGCGCTTTCAATCTCCACTACCGGCTATCATCACTCGCCTTAGAGATGTCATCTTACAAGGATGGCGATCCATCGCACACGTTTCATATGCAGGACTGCACTTTATCGTGTCCGCAGAAAACTGCGTAATAAAACCCTTCATGATTTATACTCCTTAACATGTATTATTAGGGTGAATAAAAAGGAGGGGTCGATCCCAGTGGCCGCGCGGACAAAGGCGTGGTTCTGCGGCCCCTAGCTAGCTAGGATTGTGGGTTCGAATCCCGCCGGGAGCACGGATGTCAGTCTCCTGTGAGTGTTGTGTGTTGTCGGGTAGAGGCTTCTGCGATGGGCCGATCACTCGTCCAGAGGAGTCCTACCGAGGGTGGTGTGTCTGAGTGTGATCATGAATCCTCGACAATGAGGAGTTCTTGGCCCACTGGGGGGCTGTTGTGCCACAGTAAAAAAAAAAAGGAGAATGAGAAGGGTGGAGCACGTGGCACGTACACACCGAGGAGTAGGGGGAAGGACAATATTAACATAGATCTTACAGAAATATGTCGGCAGCGTGTAAACTGGATTAATGTTGCTCAGGACTGGGAGAAGCGGCGGGCTCTTGTGAAAAAAGTAACGAACTCTGGGGTAATATAAAATCCGGGATATTTCTTGACTATATGAGGCGCTATTTGCTGCTCAAGGCGCACTCTGCTACACAGGATTACTTCTTTACCATGTACATTTTAAACCTCAAAACGAATAAAGTCTGTACTTACTGACACCACACAGTAAAGTCTTTCTAGAAAGTTAACAGTTGTACAGCTAATAAACAAACTCCTCGTATTTTATGCAACACAAATGTTCATTGCCGTATTCAAAACAGTCGACCACTAATCTCTATAGCTTACTTACCCATACGAATTCAGTCCACACTCGTTCTTTACTTTATTTAAGATCCACTTTAATCTAATCCTCCTTTCTATGCCTAGATCTTAAAAGTGGCTTCTTTCCCTGAGATTTTCCCACCAAAATCATATACACATTTCCCTCCTCTCTCTCTCTCTCTATATATATATATATACACATACACACACACACACACGCGCGTGTATATACAGGGTGTTTCACGACTTTAGGGCATAACTGCAGGAGGTGATTTCCTAGGTCTTTGTGATCAAAAAAGTTCATATAAACATGTGTCCGATTTTGGACGGTTACGGAGTTATGA
>Ga0123354_10010525_pt1 | contig 14256 bp, 8 predicted proteins | sample TergutLab28metaG_2_FD_97872 | JGI IMG/M metagenome (GOLD analysis project Ga0123354, IMG submission 97872) | Labiotermes labralis P4 segment gut microbial communities from Petit-Saut dam, French Guiana - Lab288 P4 | ecosystem: Host-associated > Arthropoda: Insects > Digestive system > Gut ... | reverse complement strand
TCTTCAGGGAGCTATTAGTTCATGCTAAAGTTACTTATATCACTTGTTGCTATGATGGCATTGTGGTAGCGTGTCGTTCCTTGTTTGTGATGGGTTCGGATGTTGTATTACTCTTCCTCTTGCAACACTGTGTAAAGCAAGAGGAAGAGTAATACAACATCCCAACCCATCACAAAAACGACATGCTACCACAATGCCATCATAGCAACAAGTAACTTTAGCATGAACTAATAGCTCCCTGAAGATGGATTAAATATAAACCGAAACATGTCGGAGATTTTAACTATTTTAACAAATTAAAGTTTCATAGTGTCATTTAAAAAGTGTGCATGTGTTGGTGAACATATGTGAATATGCATGGTGAAAAAATGAAATTATACAGTACTTCGTTGGCATACTTTAACATGGAATTCTAAAGACACACCATTTAACTACAAGCAATGAATGAAGTAATTTGCCAGTATAATTTAAATAGTTCAAGCACAGGTTACTGCCATGAATGTTATATTGCCGGCAGGGCTGTTCACCACACAGCATGCCCAACTACCAACACACTTTGAGCCAACATACTAACCCAGTTGATTAGTTTATCATGAAACTCAGTACTTTTGATTCTACAAATTAATTGTAACAACTCCCCTAAACAGAATACAGATGCCAAATACAACAAGCCAGGTACCTACATGCAGTATTTCATATTTAACTCACCGTTCATACTTCACAACTCATATTATTCAAAGGATATTCAATATTTTCCCAACACACTCCTAGAAAACCAGTCATTAATACATTTACATCCTTCCTAAATGTTATCATCCTGTTGTTCACTAGGAAACGTAGGACATAATTCTAATACTGGCAGTGTGTCAATAATGAAAAGCAATAAGTCAGCACAAATATAACATTTAATGCGTCTAAATAATAAAAGAAAAATGACATATAATAATGTTACTTCCATAAAAACCCTAAAATGCTAAATCATTTCAAACTCAGAGAGCTGTAGGGACATGATAGTTTATCCAAACACAATATTATTACAGTAGATGTTAGTAGTTATGGTACTTGTTGAAACATGAAATGAAAGAAAAAAAAAATGGACAAACATTTAACTATACAAGTGCATCAGTAACAAACATCTTCAGGGTAAAAGATGGGAAAAGTGACGGCAGGCACCTTCCTGACAGGCGTGCGTCTGCCTCAACGTTCTGTACCACCTTGCTTCCGTACCTGTATGTAATGACTGCAGACAACAAAGGTCAATTAGTTCTTATCTCATAATAATATGAGTTATTTTTATCTTAAACTTCTCCCTGCAATCTTAACCTGCCACACTGCTACAATTCCTGGTGCTAATGGAACAGTAAATGGGTTGAAAATGGGGGTCTCTTTTACCATTAAAATAGGTCACTTTTTAACAATGAATTTTTACACAAAACAAAAAGGAGACACAACAAAATGCATTATTGCAAATTCTCAGACTTTCCAGAAAATGTATAACCTGCACATTATTTTGCTTTATTACATGACAAATCAAAATTTCAGTACAACAAATTTCAGCGACATTACTGCGGCAGTGAACTTGATTCTTCTGTATCGGTAGGGTCTTCCACAACTATTCCAGACAGAAGATATCCTCCACCTCCACTCATTGAGATGTCTGGGTGTGTGCGGCATGCCAGGATCTGATGGTATCTAAGCCATGACTCTGTGACTCTGTTTCCAAGAGTATTGTGTCTGCATTTCAGCAGCCTGTATAATTCCAAAAGTGGCTCTCGACACTGACTGTACACAACAAACGGTCTTGAGGGGGCAACATACGGCAGCAGGGCAGTCAAAATATTGGCAGGGTGTTCACGTGCAATGACTACTAGGCCATCTACCTTGGATCCTCTGAGTAAGTCTGCTGCCTTTTCAGTTTCCAGTTCTATCCGTTGTTTCTTCGCAGTACTTTCTTCTGTGTCAGAATGTTTTCTCTTTTTCTCATTAAACTCATCTGAAACAGCTTCCTCTTCCTCCATAACTTTATCCTCTTGCTTTGAAGAATCCCCTGCTGAACTCTCTATTATAGGATCTGTTTCAGTAATCACATCTTCCTTTTTATGAACTATATCTGATGCATCTTCCTCAATCTGCATTACTTTATCACAATTTTCAGGTTCTAATGTCAAGCTTTTCTCTTCCTTGGGCAGTTCAACACTGTTTGCATCTGACACAGGATTTTCCTGAAGAAGCTTTCCAAAAAGGCCATTAATATTAACACTAAGAAGGCAGGACATTTTGTCACTGTCATAATTCATTGCAAAGACAGCCTGCTTCTGCGGGACTTTTTCAGGATAGATATGGATAAGACGTCCATTAATACCAATGTAGTTCAACATTGCAGCTGCAACCAGTCCTTGGCATCCACTTTCATACAACATGTATGTACCATGTGAATGTATGCCAACAGTGGTAATTATCTGTGATAAAGTATCCATGCGAAGACTCAAGATCTTTAGTGGATCTGTACGGAACATGATCTGAGATACAAGTCGTAAAGTTGGCCATCGAATTGTTATATACTCAAAGTACTTCTTCTCTTTCTTTTTTAAATATTTCTCTTGTGAGTACTCCGTCTTGTCGCGAAATGTCTTGCTATTCTCTATCAACTGTCCAACAATGGCTTGTCCAGACATGCCACTTGTACGCAAACCAATTATCTCTTCTGTAGAAAGTAACTGGGATCTGCCATCATCAAATATGTTTCTGTTATCTGACCCACTGGACAAATCTTTTTTCAAGTGTTCTGCAAAGGATTCAGAGGTATCACACTCTCTCAGCACAAAAACACGTTTTCCTCCTCCTCTTTTGGGTTCCATTTTGTAAGTTGTCCACACAGGTCTGCCTATAATGGATTCCATGTGTATCTCATCTCTTCCCAACATTACAACACACTTTGTACTCACTTTATGCAATTTAGTGTAATCCTGTCTCTGGATAATTACATAATCACCCACTTTCACAATATTCTTTTCCATTTCACTGGCCATTCTTCTTATAACACAAGGAGACTAACAGTAAAAAATGTGGATCTTTAGTCTTACCACTACTTCAATTTAAGACTTGTCTGCGACAGAATGCCAAACTCCTTGAACTGAAAGGAAATGAGAGACACTGGATCTTAAAACAGTATTTCCAATAACAATTTCTATGTGTGTGTACATTAAAATATAAAAAGGAAAGAAAGATACACACCAAATTTCAAATGACATTAACCTTTTAAAGCCTACTGGTTATGTGATGCACCAACAGTTTAACATTCAACAACTGTACGTTCTGCCCACACTGCATTTATGTGTTTTGTATTTATCTGAGAACAAACAGCGACTTGTGGCACTTACAGCATAAACTGATTGGTTTTTATAACCGAGATGGAAAGTGTTTACAGCGCGGTACGGACTGGGTCTTTAAATAAAGCGGTCTGCGCTTCGTCTTTAAAGGGGTTAGAGCTTGTTCCTATGTGTGTGCAAACACAAAATGCCATAGAACTATCTCAATAACCCATAGTATACTTATAAAATATCCTTCAATTTTAAAAAATTTATGAACCTATTTTCACATAATTGTCTTTAAATTGACAATACTTATAACCATGAAACTAAAATTATGAATGAATTAAATTACTATGAAACTGCAAATGGTTCAGAACAATGTTAAAATTTAATTGAAAGAGGAGACTGTTCTTCATACAAAATAAGAACACATATGTTATGTCAGAAAGTTCACTGGCCACAGTTAAATGTCACAATTACTTATGGAACATCCCACAGTCATCCAGCATCACTGCCTGCAGACATACCTTCATACTACCAACAATGGGCAACTTCTAGGGAATTTTTGTACATTTTTAAACCTGGTCTTTGTCACAGAGCTGTCGAACCACATTCACACATGCACTGCTAAACATGCTTCAAGAATGTCACTAGCTAGTGAAGAGAGATAGTGAGCAGTGTTGTTTAAATATATTTAAGGAATGTCAACTCTAGAAATGAATACTAATTTTCTCTGAAGCACTCAATATGTGGTATACCAAAATCTGTGGAGTGACATAGTGTGTGAGACCTGCAATGGACATATTATAACAAGTTTTTTTTCCCTTTTATTGTGCATTAATTGGCACACGAATATTAAACAGTTTACTGTCACATAAATAATGGCAAGACTGGCAGTGGACATTAACATATTACTACAAAACATAAACAGTAATGTGCACTTTGTGTTCACAGTTCTAATCCACAATAACTGTACATTTTTTAGTCATCCTTCTAGTTTAGTACCAATTTCTAGACATGTGTCACAAGGCTATTTGTAGCATTATTGATGTATCCTGCATAAGGACACACATTTCTACTTTAAATGTATTAACTGTATTAAGTGCATACATGAATCAATAAAACATAACATTAATATAATCAAAGGCACATAAAAATCATCATTCATTATTATTATAACAAAAGACCCTAAATGTTTGTATTACAATATGGAAACTTCTGGGTACACACTTCATAGAAAGGACTAGAACATACTTAGGATCTCTACATTCAGATATACAGGTAGTTCTTACCAATTATGTTAAACTGTTACTATACATAGTTAAAAATATTATGATTGTAGGCATGCCTATTTATACACATTCTGCATAAACCAACAACCACAATCAGATGTAGATGGCATACAATCTACAGGAAATCATTAGTCCCTTTCAACCATAAACATCATAAAATGACAAGGTCAAAATAATTTCATCCTTTGAACTACGTCACAAAACACGTTACATTCTTCAATGCTAAACACTATATCCCCTACGACCCACAAAAAAGGATAAATTTTGACAATGATACTTGGCCTCCTTTAAGCATTACATCACAGGTCAACAGAAACATGTAAGTTGGTCCAGATTTTTATAAATAAGATACAAAAATCCTAACATAAAAATTGAACATCGAATTTTAACACTGATTTAACATGTAATTTACAGTATGTTGTAACACTACATAACACGCATGCATACAATATTTATAGTATTACTTAAAACAACACTTTAATACTATTAATATGCTGTACATTTTAATGTAATAATCCTCAGAATGTTCTAATCCATTTGTGAAATGAGTACCCTTCAATGTTGATTCAATATTAAAATTGCATACGTTTATGATTTCGTTAGAATATTAATGATATATTAATAAACTTCGGACCATCAATTATACTGTATAGACCATACATATTTTTATGTTTTATTCATTTTTAATATGCAGCAATTTCATTGCGGTAACCGATCTCTCCAACTGATCAAACAGCCTGAACCAAATATACAGCAACAGAAAACTTAATAGAAAATATGGATTTACTAAGCAAACACGTCTATGTTAATGTTTTCAATGAATTACGGGCTTTAATTTATGAACTGTGAGTGAAAGTACTGTGACATTAAATATAATCACTTCTTTCGGAACACTACACACATGACCATCATAACCTCAGGATCACACAACTTACGTTCGTTCCTTCTTTCAAAACGTAGAAATCTGCTAGTCCAGACTTTTTACCGCTGTTTTAAAATACTGTTACAGGTATGTGTACCTGTATATATAGATAAATAAATACACGCGTGTATATTTACTGGACGTGTAAACTAACTTGGCCACTATGTCGATTACACATACATGCAATCACGGATTAGAGTTTTCAAACAAGCCGTCGCCAACAGGAAAATTCACGCATATGCACTCCGTGCGAAAGTGCTGCCATCCATGAGAATATACTACCACCATACGGTCGCGACAGAAGTAGAACGGTACCCAACCGGCAAGTAGAAAAACTCCTATTAATTTGCGCGCCCGCACACACACACACCCGATCCACCCTTTTTTTCCGTGTTTGCGAACGTGGCAATGACAATTACGATCTGCATCAAACAAAACTGTAGAAGAGTTATTTGGGCCCCTATTTATAAAGGAGCCCAACATCAAAATATATAAAGACAAAGTTACATACAATGTTCACAGTACTTCAAAAAGTTTCTGTCATTAATCCTGGCAGAATTTCACTGTTTAAGTTTATACCTTACTGGCCAGACTAACGTTACTATACAAGTGATAAAGATGTGGTGAAGATTAATGTAAACTTAAATTCATTCCACGAGAGAGAGACAGTCACTTGAACATTTTTCGATCACATAGACAATCAGATATAATTATAATAAACTGACTATACACAACAATCCTTTATAACCTTCTCACATAAAATATTATGGAGAAATATGGTTCAGAATTCTTCTAACAATATGCAAACATTATGTTGTGCAATACCAAAACTGGGCCAAATAATGGTGATGATGGTTGATTGGCATTGGGTTTGAGCCCTTATGGTCCTGATGTACCTAGGCTTTATACACGGTCCCATGGTGCCCCATAATCTGATCAGCTTAGGAGAGCCCTGTCCCTTTACGAAAGTTTCAGATGGCCCCCAGACTTAAAATCTTAATGTCCTCTGGGTCCAAAAAAGGAACCCAGGTATACTACCCTTTTCTCTCAAAAAGTCCCAGAAAGTAAATCCTCTCCAGGTTCCCCAATGGAGCCCCTAAGGGGATATCCACTTACAGGGCATTTTTACAATGGCGATGATGATGCTGGTGATAATTACATGATCTTGAGGAAATAAAAAGCATCACAATTTAAATGCTTAGTAACAGGATAACAGGTAATCATCACCCACTATCTACACTGTAGCATAACAGTAAATTATATCTTGCCTTCCTGCCTTGTGTTCACTTGTAAGCTTCAAGTGTGAAACACAACCTTGTGTACCTCCCACAGCTTCAAGTTAGTTGTGTCTGTCCTTTCTTCTTTCCAAGTCTGTCATCACTTACCTTCTGTACCTCTGCTTTTCCATTAGCCTTACTCCATTTACTTTCAGCTATTCAACAACAATTTTGGGAAAATCAGTTGCTCCATGTGGCCAAACCAAACAAGCATGGCTGTTTGTCAATTCTCCTGCAATTTATAAATTCTGTACTGCATTCCCCAGTCCTCTTTTCTGTGTTGATGTTTTGCTTTTTGGTGTTTACAAAAAAATTCTGGTCACCTTTATTCTAGTCATTTCCTCATCAGTCCTCCTGTCCAAGTGCAACTCTCTCACTGAACAATACACAGCACTTCAAATCAAATTGGCTGTGATCCATCTGTTATATGTATCCAGTAACCTGCCTATCCACACTAGTCATTGCATCTACAGTTAACAATCCTGAAAAAATAGCTTCATATTCTTAAAAATCAACATGGATGAGATGGGAAAAACATGTAGCATGCATAAGGAAAGTGCCTACATTATTTTCATTGGAAAATATCAGGGTAAGTTACCTACAGGGATTCTTTAGCAGAGATGGGAGGATAACATGGTTTTTGAAAGGACATGATAGAAATGAACTGCAAAGGTGGCTTAAGAGAGTATGGTGACTCCCAAGTATTCTGTGCCATGGTGTTGTTTATTTAGTTAACATCAGTGGTTCTCATTTTAAAAAAGTAGTACTGAATGTACACACATGCTCACCAATATTATATGAAATTTCACATTCTCAGTTGCAGATTAAAAAAAATATTGCAATAAAAACCAGAAGTAACAAAACATACAATACCAGAAACAACCACACTATTTGTAATCATGATGAAAAACATAACACAAGCTTGAGGCATGTTTAGAACATACCCAACATCTGAAACTGTGTACTGACCAGCATTTAGACTTCCACATCCCAAGTTTCACACAACTGTTCCATTTGGCAGTTCTGTAATATGTACAGGAAAATATCATTATAAGATTGTGCCACATTGACATACATGACAAAAGATGAATATGGAACTTCTGAAATCGTCATTTGCTTCTACAGCATTTGATCTTTAATCATGATTTTCGCAACACAGCAAGACATATATTACAACATCACCACCCCAGTTTCTTCAGCAAAGGCAGTGAACGGACATAATGCTGGAGCTGTTCTCAGAAGTCCATCCACCCATTCATCCATCTACTTGTTGTGACTTTTAAAGTTTACGTAATACATTCTACACCTTCATGACAGGTCAGGTACCCAAGAAATTCTCTGCCTTCCCTGGAATTAAACAGTCCAACACTGTGGTCACAGGAGACTATGACTATCTTGGGAAGGATAATTGTACTCCACAGTCTCTTACCCTATTTTGTTACATCCTTGCCTGTTCAATTTCACACACACTGTTTAATTTTATTACACCAGTTTTATCCATGGGACATAACCAAAGAATTCACATGTGACACAACATCATTTATCCATACCGAATTTACCAAACTGTGAACACTGTTACCTGTTGTAAATTAAAGCACAAAAATTAAAGTTTATTAATTTTCTTTGAAAAACATAACCGCAATTCACTGCTATGGTCACATATTTGGATTTATCCCCCATTTTCCCACAGACACCACACTCTCAAAATTACCACATTACAAATGGAAATGGAAGACAAATGAAAATAAGTAACAATTATTGTATATTTCAACTCTTCAAAGGCCTCATAAGCTACACTTGAGAAACTGCTCTGCATTTAAGCAAAATCTGTAAGACAAATGACAATTTTACACAAAGGAAAAGCCTGTCATTTCAATGGAATAGTGGCAGCTTCCAGTAAACTGCAAGCTACTGCTACAAGCCTACCTGACAGCAGCTTGCAGTAAATGTCAAACTACAGTGTAACAAGATTAATATTAAATGTGTCCAGTAGTCTTTATGGCCATTACCGTTGTTGTTATGATTACCTCTGCCATCATAGGGAAGGCTATATTCCGGCTTGTTACTACTGCCAAAACTTATCTTGAAATATTCACACTTCAAGAGCCAAGATTCAATCAGTCACTTCTGTGTGTTATCATATACATTTCACCATATATTTATTCTTACCTGGCAGTCACGTTGTTCCTTCAATTTCTTCATTTGTTTGATGATTTAATGCACTAATAACACGTTCAGTGTTCACACTGTACACTGTGTGAGATGGAACCACACTACGATGAACCTTGCACATAAACAATACGCAGATACATTAATGAATGTCAGTGTTATCATGCACATTACAAACGCATTCTCTCATATTTAAAAATGTAACACAATACAGTGGACCAAAATACAGGCTAGACATAGCCCTCTTTCTGGCCACTGTAACTACAAAGCTAATGATGCAACTTCAGGGAGATCTGGAATAATGTGTAAAATCTTTTACTGTAATGAATGAAATAAATACGTACAACTGCTGCACAAAATATTAGACATTTTAGACATTCAGCTTATCTCTCACATCATTATTTTAAGAAATGGAATGTCCGTTTTTATATACTGTATAAAAAGGATCTTAGTAGTAAGAAGTATAACTGCTATAGTTAGTTTAAGTTTTATGAGGTGTTAAAGTTTTATATTTGATAGATTGGGTGGATTTGTTTTAATAAGTAATTTAGTTTGAGTGGAATGGCGAGTGTAACGGATTTGTATAGCAGCTTACAGGGATAGAGGGTTAGAGAGAGAGTGAGAGAGCGAGAGAGAAGACCAGTAAGAAATGGGAAGATTATGGTAGTGTGATACAGGAACAGTGTTATGTAAGTGAGCCAATAGAAACAAAGTATTCAAATTATGACTGTTGATTATATTAGGAAGTAGTGGGATTTAAACAGTTATCCAATTGGGAAGAGTAAGAATATTTAAATGGGGTTGGATTTGAACTGTGCGAGTTTGAAACCGTAACGTAAGCAAGTAGTCTGTTTCCTACTCAGGATGTGAGAAATTGTGTACATGATACAAGGCTAACAGTGCATAGATTTTCAACGGCACCTCCACACACGCAAACATCCGTAAACTTTAATAATCATGTGACATAATACAAAGAATACTTTATAGTGTACAGTTATTTATTCCCGATTTGCTACTTAGAACACTTAGATTCCCTGAGATTAAGATATGTGAAATGACTAATGAGCTGGGTTAGACAGAAGGTTCACTAATGATATGTAAGAAATAAATGTTTCACTAATTGATAAAATTTCAAAACATTCCAATATTGGTTACAAAAAATGGCTCCTAAAATTTCTGGAAATTTAATGACAATTATATGATGATCATGATAATACTGTGGTTATTGTTGCAATCTTAACTAGATATCACTCATTGTTAGATTAGAATGTGACATTCAAAGTATGATATTTCAAAGATTCTCTGTCTCTATTTTTAGCCAGATAAGCACTCAAAACAGGTGAAACCATCCATTTGGATCAAAACTCTGAGCTTCTATCCCCCTTTTTAACTGAGGATGAAGACAAAGGTAACAAAATAACATGGAAATATTACTAACCTGAAGAGCTTCTAAAACTTGATAAGCAGTAACTGGATACTGGACAGTACTGCCAACATCACCACATGCTATTTCATAAGCTGCTCTCTGCTCTATTTCATCTAACGTTAATTTTTGAACTGGAGATTTCATTTTTTCTTCATCACTTAGTTGGGCTGGAAACCTTCAAAGAAAATTCAGTAAATTAATTTCTCTTCATGTTTAATTTGTCACAGCAAAAAAGAAAAAGTTGTGCCTTTGCATAAACTTTTGATGTCAAATGTTACAGATTTGTAACACACAGTGTGATGCTCAAATCACCCACAATTTGATCACTGCTGATGGCTAATTATGGTCACTCTTAAGCCACCCCCATTTAAATTCTGGTTCTCTGCACAGCACACTGGGAATTTATTTCCAGTGCCAAAGGGTTAGCAACTGCTATGAAGAAGTATGGGGAGTGGAGGTACAGTTCCATGCATTTTTAATGTTGTCACTCAAAGGCCATGAAGAGTTAATTTCAGGCCCTGGCCACTTTACTCCTATGGAAAGCGCTCTAAGTACCTAATGCACGAGGCTGTGTACACTCACTGTGACAATGAAAAAGTCTCTGCCCAGTCATCCAGTCTACAGCCTAGTCACTATACCAGACTGAGTGGCCCCCACCATTCATGCATCTCAGATAGAAGCACAAAGCATTACACAGCAACCTGTAATTTGTATTATAGGCCACCAAAATGCTTGTCATTGTACAACACTTTAGCCCACTACTTGAGTATACTTGTGAAACACCTTGATCAGGTGTGTGACCCTGGCCCATATTTGCATGGGGTACTTTCTGAACAACACTACTGATGTGCCAAACATGCCAACAACATGATTTTGGAATCCAAAAGTTGCAAGGAAAATAATATTTGTTAGAATGAAGAAGGGAGTTTAAGGAACAATTAAAAATGAAGCTTATGGGTTGGAATGTCATTGGGAAGAACACAACACCAAATCTGATCAAACTGATATCCTTCTCAAGAAAATCTGAGGTGTTCAAGGACAATACAAACTTAGGGGTTCCAAAATTAGGGTTGATCAAAACTTCCAAACTGATATTAGAAAGATTACAACTGGGCTGATTGCCAAACATGCGGTCACACTTTGCTACTTCTCACTCTCTTACATGAAGAATAAGAACTCCTGTTTCATCTACATCAATCTAAATCAAATTTACTTCATTTAATCATCCCAAACAGTAAAAAAGTTTTAGCGATACAAATTGAAACATGAGATTTGAGGTTTTAATGACAATGACTATGAAGATTTGTGTCTTCTAGAATATGATAATGTCCAGTTTGAAAAACAAGTGCCTGACAGACATACACAGCAGGTTACTGTGCAGTGCTGTTACCTGCTTGTCATACTACATGACATCATATCCCAGACAGTTAACTTTGCATATTTCATAGCTCTCTGATGATTAGAAAAACTGTACAAATCTAGGTGGAAGTGCAAGTAAGATTTTCACTACTAAACAGATATCATTTTAAAAAATGCACATTATAGACCAGGATATCCTGGGTGAGGTGAAGCACTGTGTTAGTGTGGGATATACAGGGAATAACAGTTAAACAGTGTGTTATTTCAGCTAACTCTTTTCCAAGTAGAATAAAATAACAATATTCAAATTAATAATCACAAATAGAAGACAACTCTAAAACACCTTAAACCATACACAGACTATGTCAATACAAATGATTACAGAGTGTGTGTTTACCTCATTGTTTCATCACCCATGACATATGCCGTGTTACAAAGCCATGGATTAGGTACTGTCAATCCTACTGAATAGAGGAAATGATCTTCTCTCACTTTGTAACCTTTCCTTCGAATCAAAATAGCTGTCAGCACATTCTTCAAAAAATGCTGGATACAGATAAGAAAAATTGCAGATTAGTAAGAGGAATATGTTAACCCTCAGTCTATTAAGTTGGTGTGGAAGTTGGTCTCCCACATAAACAGAATAACATACGTGGTGTGGTAGAAAAGTGATGAGAATGGCAACGCTGTGCGTGAACCGACAATGCTGCTGCCTCCCCCTTCACATGGCAGTTAGGTTAACTCCTGCCATAGACTTAGCACAAGTTTGAACTTGCTGCAGTTGCTACGCGATTGTTGAGAGTGTCTGAAGTGAAGTTGTGTTTGTGAGGTGCGTTGCGATAATGGACCGACAAAAGTTTGAGCAACTTTGTGCCATCAAATTTTGTGTAAAGCTTGGCGAATCCACTACTGTGACTTATGAAAAGTAACAAAGGGCTTATGGAGAATATTCTCTATCCAGGGCATAAGCGTTCAGATGGCACAAGTCCTTTTTAGAAGGCCGAGAACAAGTGGAAGACCTTCCACCTCAAAAACAGATGACACTGTGGAAAGAGTGAGGTCTCTTGTGAGGTCAGATCGTCGATTGACGTTGAGAATGATCAGTAGTGAGTTAAATTTGAACCGGTTTACCGCCCACCAAATTTTAACACAGGATTTGGACGTGAGAAAAGTGTGTGTCAAGATGGTTCCAAAGAACCTCACGAATCGGAGGGATGTGTGTCTTGATCTTCTGGACCGTCTTGAGAGGGAGCCAGAATTCTTCAGTCGCGTTATCACGGTGATGAATCATGGATTTTAGAGTATGATCGTGAGACAAAACGCCAAATTTGGGAGTGGCACACTGCAAACTCTCCCCATCCCAAGAAAGTGAGAATGAGCAAATCCAAAATCAAATAGATGCTAATTTGTTTTTTGACAGTCAGGGAATCGTCCACAAGGAATTTGTGCTACCAGGACAAACTGTCAATCAAACTTTTTATGGGGAAGTACTTGAAAGACTCAGGAAAAGGGTGGCACATGTGCGACCAGGCATTGCACACACATGGATGATGCACCACGACAACACCCCACGTCACACAGCAGTCTGCATCCATGAATTTTTGGCAGAAAAAAGCATTCCTGTGGTTCCTCAGTCCCCCTAATTGCTGGATCTCAGTCCCTTTGACTTCTTTTTATTCCCCTGGCTCAAAAACCACTTGAAAGAGCGCCACTTTGGTACTCTGGATACTATCCAGAAGAGCGTAACCGACGAGCTGAAAGGTGTTCCAGCAGAAGCCTTCCAGCACTGCTACGAACAATGGAAACAACACCTCCATTGTTGTGTAGCTGCCCAAGGGAACTTTGGATAACCTTGATTTGTAAAAAGAATAAAATTCATGGTTAAAAGAAAATCAGTCTCATTACTTTTCTGCCACACCACGTAATTTGTGTAAACAGGATGCTAGAGTGAACATTTATATGGGAGAAAGGATGTAACAGGAGGCTTCAGAGACCAACACAATGATGAAGTGCATAATTTTTACTCTATGACTAAAATTATTAGGATGATCAAATGACAGAGGATGAGATGCTACATTTTAATCCAGAAACATGAAAGAAATCACTTTGATGAGCTAAGAGTACAAAGGAGGATAATATTAAGCAGTATGTGATGATTATAACGTTCATACACCAATCAATGCACCTTTTACTAAACTTGAAGAAGTTTTAAAATTTACATTAAAAATCACTTTGACTTGCTCCTACATGTTCCGGTCTACGACCGTCATCAGTGAGCCTTCACTAGAGCCTAGCTAAAGTTATATTTAGGTTAAAATTCGGTAAAAAATTATGTCGTTATATGTTATGCGGTGGTGTGGCAGCATGTCATAGGTACGGTGTGTGTACTGGCAGCGTGTCATAGGTATGGTGTGTGTACTGGCAGCATGTCATAGGTATGGTGTGTGTACTGGCAGCATGTCATAGGTATGGTGTGTGTACTGGCAGCATGTCATAGGTA
>Ga0123354_10010522_pt1 | contig 14258 bp, 4 predicted proteins | sample TergutLab28metaG_2_FD_97872 | JGI IMG/M metagenome (GOLD analysis project Ga0123354, IMG submission 97872) | Labiotermes labralis P4 segment gut microbial communities from Petit-Saut dam, French Guiana - Lab288 P4 | ecosystem: Host-associated > Arthropoda: Insects > Digestive system > Gut ... | reverse complement strand
GCTGGTCCAAGATAGAGATGGGTGGCGGACGCTTGTGAGTGTGGTAATGAACCTTCGGGTCCCGTGAAATGCGGGGAATTTCTTGACTAGCTGCAAACCAGTTAGCTTCTCAAGAAGGACTCTACGCCATGGAGTAAGTAAGTATGTGTTATATATCTGACGTTCAGCTGACCGTACATTGTGATATAATCTTATAATAAAACCAACTAGAAGCACTAATTTCTCAAATTTATTTTTGGAATAAAACTCTACATTTAATCAGCACAACAACTGATGCATATATACAAAATTTCACGTCAAAACACTTAAAATTGCTCCAACATGTTTCGATCCTAAGATCATCTTCAGGGAGCTACACTGTTCCTTGCTAAAGTCACGCTTTTAAAAACACTCACTGATTAATTTCCTTGTATTAACTTGGTGCTGTGGCAGCATGTCGTATTGTGTTAGTCGTACGGTGCTAAGAGTGCGCCTGACTATGGGTGTGTGTCGTGTGTTATGCTGTGTGAGACATTAATTAAATTTACGAAATGCACCGTGCAACGATAAAGATAGAAAAATCTACATGTTTCGGAGAGTTCCTCTGTCCATCATCAACAGTTTTTCACTGTACACACAGCAATGTTATATGTCATACAGGTTTGCTGACAGCTTGGGAGCAGGATCAGTTCCCTGCTGTTCTATCCTAATCCTGCTCGCAAGCTCTCAGCAAACCTGTATGTCATATAACATTGCTGTGTGTAGAGCGAAAAACTAATGATGATGGACAGAGGAACTGACTGAAACATATAGAGTTTTATTTCAAAAATTAATTTGAGGAATTAGTATGTCTAGTTGGTTTTATTGTAAGAAAGTGTTACATATTCTGTGTGTAAGAATGAAACCTTAGGTATCCAGCATGCTAAGCGCATGCCCCATATTGTTATCTGTGGCCTGCCCGGCTCTAAAATATTTTTCGACATGATCTCATAAATGGTATGATTTTTTTAAAAAAGTTATTGATTACAAAATGTGTGTTTTGATTTTTCCTATTAATTATTTTTTTGTTTTGAAACATTTCCCATTCTAAGAAGAACTTCACAAGATGTGATAAAAAATGCCCATCAGTCCTCACGTAAAGTACCCGTTATTCTCTTCATATTTTAGTGAAACGTGATTTTTCTTGACAGATTTCACGAAAAAAATATTCCAATATCAAAATATCATGAAACTCCGTCCAGTGGGAGCCCAGTCCTTCCATGCGGAGAGACGAACATACACGACGATGCTACCAGCTGCTTTTCGCAAATTTACGAACGCGTCTAAGAACGGATGGTCCCTATATTCACTGTCTTACAAAACATCTACCCTTACCAGTCAGTTCTCAATCGTACTGCATCGTCTAAGAAAACAGTGCGCTACCGAGTTCCTCACCCATTTCTACGGTCACCTTATTCTTCCACAATTACCAAGCTGGAAACTTGTAAACTGTGGCACTGAACATCACTGTTCCTTCTCTAGCGTCGATGTAGAACACTACAGTAAGTATGCATTGACATACACAGAAGTCAGTTTTGATGAATGTCTTAAGGCTCTTGTACTGAGTCAGGGGATATACAGGGAACTAAGATGGATGGACAGAATGAAGTGTGCAGTTATATACAGGTCTATGTACTGTAATAGAAGTAGAGGTCCTGCGGGACTTCCTCCATGCGTTCCTTTTACAAAAGGATAAATTGACGGCTTTAATAATATGGAGGTAAAAAGGGCGAAGTATCAGAAGGCTGCATAAAAGTAGCTGAAAATGGAAGCAGAACGTAGCAACGACGGATGGGCTGGCCTGTAGCACGTTAGAATTCCACCCGGAGCGCGCAGTGAATCATTGTGGGCTTTCTACCACCAGAACGTAGGCACAGATTAACTCCGCAATACCGCTGGAAGGAACTGCATGCAATCTTCTGACGATATATCGACACATTCCAGTCCGGATTAGAACTGGACAACAGTGATGGAACCTCTACATGACGGGTGTCCAACCGGTACCCACCACGTTGTGTTCTGCGGCCCGCGGCGACATTTGTATATTATGTGTGAAATGTAAAGAAGGTGAAATAATTTAGGTTGTTAGGTGGATATGATACTGTGGCTTCCGCTAGTACGGCTCGCCAACCAGCCCACAATAACGACTGTGGCTCTTTGCCAACAAGGTTGGGCACCCCTGCTGCACACGAAGACCAAAGAATCTTTATGTGCTCACATCGGGAGTGACTACGTGAATGTTTGTCAGTATGCAGGAAAAGTAAGGTCACATGTAATAAACATACTTCAGACACAACACACATACTTCACACCCAGCACACATACTTGTCACCTAGTTCAAAAAACATCAAACCCAATGCACATACTTCATCCCCAACAGACATCCTTCACACCTAGTACACATACTTCTCACGAAATTTACAAATTTCACACCCAACACACTCACTTCGCACCCAACACACACACTTCACACCCAACACATATTTCGCAACCAACACACAAACTTCACACCAACACACACACTTCGCACCCAACACATACACTTCGCACCAAACACACACACACACACACACACACGCACATACACACTTCACACCTAACACACACACTTCACACCCAACACACACACTTCAAATCTAACACACACACTTCGCACCCAACACACACACACACTTCACACTCAACACACACAATTCACACCCAACACACACACTTCACACCCAGCACACACACTTCACACCCAATGTAACACATTGTTTAATACATTATATGTTTTATATATAAAGAATACGAACAAATCGTGGCCTATCTCAATATACTGTCCCGGAAGTCACAAAGAGAGGACAACTACAAATATCTTCAACAAGGATATTCAAGTCTGTAGCCAAGATTCAAACCCAGCTTCCCCAGTATAAATCACGCTGCTCCGAAACTATATGTTTCATAATTTTCGGTGTTTTAGGGAGCAGGTGCAGCGACAGATACGCGACCAGGAAGAGGGTGACCTGAATCTCAAAAGCCCATTGACCCAGTTCGAAGGACTGTCGCCCCAGCGTACACGTGTTCCTTGGATATCGATTGCGCTCCCTCTCGTGCTATGAAGACGTTAATTCGGGGCGCCGGAATAAACCGCGTTCCGTGACGTCATCACTACGAGCTGGCAGGCCTCGCAGTAGTGACGGTGGAGGGGTGAATAACGTCACGGCTGTAGGCCAGCAGGTCTGCAGGCCGTTGCCCCGTCTTCCGCTCCCACAACACGTTACATTCAATAACTGAGCGTCCATACTTCACGAAAACTAACTATAAGTCATTACAACGCCAAATGCGGCTCATTCACTCCTCTGTCTAACATTATTCAACATAATCCCCGAGCACACGCATTTAGAACAGTTTGGCAAGTGTTTAAAAATATCTTGTGTCCATAGAAACCGGGTTTTACACTCGCAACCATTCAAGATTAGGCATTTCCACGTCCTCGTTACTTTAAATCAGATATTATATTATGTTATGTTATATTATATTATATTGTATTATATTATATTAAACACGTGGTAAGTCTCCTACATGTTTCGGCCACTGGTGTGGCAATTCTCAGGGAGGTGCAACACACAGGATACGTTACAGAAGTTTTGAACCTATGCACAAATGTGAGATACTAAGATTTAAAATACGTGGAGTAAAACATATATTAAAATATTAAGTGTAAAATTTTCGTGATAAATTCCAGTGTGTACCGAATGTTCTAAGTAGCTTAATGTGACTGGATGTTGGGTGGATTAACCGGGACATTTTGTTATACCAAATGGCAGCATTGTTTCTAGACAATTTCTCCTTCGCGTGTGTAGCAATGTGCCGCTTAGCAGAACTAATTTTCATGCTGCAGCAGTTTCATTGCTAACGGACACAATTACCCCTCAACGAATAAAAGCGTGAACTATCACATCAAAGAGGATAAGATAATCGAAGTAGGTGGGGCGAATTAGGCGGAACAGAAACGCATACAGATTTTTGGTAGGGAAACATGACGGAAGAAGTTCACTTGGAAGACCTACGGGTAGATGGAAGAATAATATTAAAACGGATCTTAAATAAATGAAATGGGAGGGCGTCGACTGTATTTATATTGTTTAGGCTATGGAAACGTTAATTGAAGTTGGTATGCCACACAATGCCGGGAATTTGTTGACTGGCTGAGGATCACGTTGGCATTGCCTTCCCGCCAAGAACTCTGGTTAGATCATTTCTAATGCATTTTTAATCGTGGGCGGAATCTTGAAGAGAAAGATAAGAGTTTTTGATTCGAGACACTCAGACCTGTCAAGTTGTCCAACTTTTCCATCCAACTGACACATAAATAAAAACTTCACGTCACGTACCATCCCTGTTTCATGCTAAACTAAGGTACGCAGTCGGAGTCGGACGATATGCAATTTTCAAACCGTATATTTTTCCCTTTCAGCTACATAATATGAAACGTCAAGCGACCGTGGGAGAAGAAATGTTGGCTTCAAAGATGAGCAGAATATACCCCTGTAACAGGCCTGGAGTGGACCAGAGGGTTCCAGGAAGTTAAGGTTCCCAGATTTCGTGACAACGGCACAGGATGGTGGTAAGGTTGTCAGCCTTACGCACCGGTCACCTTTACCCCCAGGAAATACTCCTGGTACTCATTTCTGTTAGAGGCTGAGTCGAACCCAGGACCATAGTGCGATCGGAAGAATTATGTCAATGAAAAATTCCAATGACACAATCTGGAATCAAACCAACGAACATCCGATATGTAGCACAGTACCTTAACCACTGAGCTACCGCGGTCCCTATGTAACAATGGGTTACTGTTATTTTAACAGAAGACACTGTGTACGGGGGCACGCGGTGGCGCAGTTGGTTGGTTCGTTTTCCTTTCACGTGTTCTTTCTTTCACCAAACCCTATCATTTCAGCACTTCCACAATTCTCTGTCCCTTCCTTGGTTGGTACTTTTTTCTTTGTCATTTCTGTCCATCATCTTATCCGTGCACAATCTGGTTCATCTTTTTCCTGTTTATTTTTCCTAAATTCATTCATCATTTCTACCTCTTTCCTCCTTACCCTTACTGCGCTACAAGTCGGAAGGTGGCGGGTTCGATTCGCGATGGTGTCATTTAAATTCCATTGACACAATCCCTCTGGCCGTACTATGGTCTTTGGGTCGACTGAACCTCTATTAGAAATGAGCACCAGGAATATTTCTAGTGGGGATAAAGGCGACCGGTGCGTAGGGCTGACAACCTAACCACCTTCTTGTGCCGACAGCCTCCAAACCAGGAAGCCTCAATATCCTGTAACCCTCAGAACCTGTACTCGGTTTGCTTTACCTTTTACACTGTGTAGAGGTAAAATCTCGACCCGGCCAACAGCTGATCTCACAAGTTTATGTAACTCAACTAGTAAGGAGAAACGCAACAGAATTCGAAAAATGTGGGATATAAACCATAATCGGGTCACACTACCACATGCACGCCACACGATTCTTAGGGGAAAAAATTTGTTCAGAAAACAACGCAAAAATGAAGTACAGAACAAATTTCTGTGGACATTACGGCGATAGTTTCCGTATGTTTGTCCGAACGATTCGGTGGATTAATGCCTCCCTACTTCATCTTTTAAACAGTGGTGGTAAGCCTGGATAGACCTGCCAGGCCTCAGGCATGGCAAACTATTTATAGGTAGACCGTATAAGAAAAGAGCTGACGACCTACTTAAGTTAGGTAGGCATCAACTAAAAATGGCAATTGCGATCTACACAGGGCATGCTCCTCTAAGGGGGCACCTGTACATTATGGGCCTGTGTGATGGGGATCCAATCTGCAGATTTTGCGGGATGGAGACCGAAACAGTGTAGCACATTATTTTCATGTTTCTTTTCATGTTTTTGACGTGCAGTAATTAAATTTTATTAAAATATAACCAACTAATTGCACCAATATGTGATACTAAGGTCTTATTTACACATTAAAACACATCACTTGGTTAAAAAAAAAAGTATAGCACATTATTTGCTGTTGCGAGGCGTTGGCTTGTCAGCGCTATAATGTCTTTGCGACGCCGACTGTCGAACCAGAAGACATTAGCACAGCCTCAACAAGGGAAATTTGCCTCTTCATACGAGGCGCAGGGTTTTGAGGCTGTGCTGAACGAAATATTAGGGCTGCACAATAGGCCTAAGGCTGCCGTGCATTCGGTGCATAAGCTGACGGGCTCTAAGAAGAAGAAGAAGAAGGAGAAGAAGGAGAAGAAGAAGAAGAAGAAGAAGAAGGAGAAGAAGAAGAAGGAGAAAGAGAAGAAGAAGAAGGCGAAGAAGAAGGAGAGGAAGAAGAAGAAGAAGGAGAAGAAGGAGGAGAAGGAGGAGGAGAAGGAGAAGAAGAAGAAGGAGAAGAAGAAGGAGAAGGCGAAGAAGAAGAAAGAGAAGGAGAAGAAGAAGAAGGATAAGAAGAAGAAGGAGAAGAAGAAGAAGGAGAAAGAGAAGAAGAAGAAGGCGAAGAAGAAGGAGAGGAAGAAGAAGAATAAGGAGAAGGAGAAGAAGGAGGAGAAGGAGGAGGAGAAGGAGGAGGAGGAGAAGAAGAAGAAGAAGGAGAAGAAGAAGGAGAAGGCGAAGAAGAAGAAAGAGAAGGAGAAGAAGAAGAAGAAAGAGAAGAAGCAGAAGAGGAAGAAGAGGAAGAAGAAGAAGAAAGAAGAAGAAGGAAGAAGAAGAAGAAGAAGAAGAAGAAGTGGTAGTAGGTTCCTCTGAAAATTGTGTATCAAACTGCACGGCTTCGTACCCCAGGATATTATATTTATACCCACAGCTGGGCAAACCTCTATTTAATCAAAGTTTTATTTATTCACCAACCGATCCACCAGTGAGTTGTCTTAAAAGACAGTACTACAATTTACATTAAAATTTATATTAAAACAGCTCCGACATGCTTCGGTGTTTCAGTTACACCATCATCAGGGAGAGCATTAATTCGTTCTTACTAAAGTTGGTACTTGTTATTCTGTATGGATGACAGTCTGGTATGCACCTTTCATACCAAACAGTGACAAGTATCAACTGTCGCATAGATACAGTTCTTTCTCCTGCTGTTGGGCACATAGTCGCCCGAAACATGTACAGAAAAGAAATAAACATACTAACAAAGAATGTGCACCAAGTCTGCTTTATATACAAGATTATACAGGGACGAGAAGTCAACAAAACATAAAATTGTATAATTTAATGTACTAGAGGTTTGTCATCGTAAACTAGTAAAAAGCCTCCAGTGGACCAAGGCATCCTCATTATCGAGGCTTCACTATCACACTCCGACACACCACACACGGTAGACTCCTCTGGACGAGGGATCGTCCCGTCGCAGAGACCTCTCCCTGACAACACATAACATTCCTCAAGAGAGACATCAATGCCCCCGGCGGGATTCGAACCAGGAATCCTAGCAAGCTAGCGGCCGAAGACCCACGCCTTAGACCACGCGACCACCGGGACGGCCGTTTGCTTATCTCAGCTTTATTTAACCACACAATCTGTAGCTCAGGTTCATTATACAGCGTGATTAAAAAAGATGGACTCAGTTTCGTACGTCTATATTTCGCGAACTATACATGATATATGAATGAGCTACATAACATTTGAAAGAAGAGCTCCTACGTTTTCAAACAACATCACTAGATCGCTCGCATAATGCACAGCCGAGCAGCAGCGTCAGTTGAGAGTAAAATGGCTGCTACGCAGCACAAGATTTTTTGTGTTCGTGAATTTATTAAAACTGAGTCGACGACTGCTGTGCAGCGTGCGTTTCGTCTTCGTTTCAACATTGAACATTGAACATTCATAAAATTCATTGTGAGCATAATCAAACGTAATTTACATCATATTTGTCACTAGTTCTAGTTTTGACATATAGACTTACGAAATTCAGTCCATCTCTTTGAATCACGCTGTATTTCATGGCGTCTTTTTTCCCGTCGCACGTAATTTTGAAATATAGACTTACGAAATTGAGTCTATCTTTTTGAATCACGCTATATTCATGGCGTCTTTTCTCCCCGTTGCACAACCCTTATTGGGCCCGGGTTTCCTCATTATCGAGGCTTCACGATCACACTCAGACACGCCAAAGTCGATATGTATATATTCTCACTGCGTGACAGTTGGCGATAATCGTCAGGCAACAGCCCCTCCTCCCTCCACCACATGCACTGCCATACATAGGCGTAACTTAGCTTATAACGTTGGGTGAGGAGGGTAACAGGAAGCCAGATGCCTCTATTCCGGGTCACGGAAAAAGGGGGGTTTTGATCTCTTTTTATGTCTTTACACCAACCAAATAAGGGCTTTTAGGCGCGTCCGCAAAAATGCGAAAAAAAAGTCCACAATTAGCTTCGTCATGTCCGTCCGTCCGCCTGTCCGCATGGAACAACTCGGCTCCCACTGGACGGATTTTGATGACTTTTATATTGGAAGTATTTTTCGAAAATATGTCGACGAAATTCGAGTTTCATTATAATATGAACAGACAAACGGGTACTTTACATGAAGACCGTTACACACTTTCTATCATTTCTCGATCAGTCATTCTTAGAACGAGAAATATTTCAGACATAAGGTGAAAAAGATAAATTGAATCCTTGTACAGGCAGTGAGGCTCTGTACAGGCCGCACCGCCCATATGAGAAGTAGATGTATAGCTCTACTCTTTCTTGACCGTGGCACTAGAAGGGGGTGAGGGGTCAGCGTCACGCTGCGGTCGCACTTTACCCCCGGGAAAGAGTCGGTACCCATTGTACAGGAGGCTGTGTGGGCCCCAGGGCCGGTCTGGACAGGTGCGGAAAATCTCGCCCACATCGGAATTCGATCCCCGGCCCGTCCAGCCCGTAGTCAGATATAAACTGTAGCGAAAATCAAAACACACCTTTTATGGTCAATGACGTTTCATTCTCGAAAATCGCTCTTTTTATGGCATAATATGGACAAAAAAAAATATTGCAGAGCGGGCAGGTCACAGTTGGCACTGTAACAGGCCGCATGGGCTTTGCACGATAGATACCTGAGGCTACAAACACACCCATAAGAATATTTAACACCTATAGCTTGTCCATTGGGACGATGGTTACGCTGGCGCGCCTGAATAAGTACAATGCCTGCCTTGTTAAAATGTTTCTATATTTTTATTTGCCTCTTTGCAACATAGCAGCCCAAAAAAAATGTTCTTAGGTAGAAAAAAATATTGGGGAGAGGGTATGTGCCCCCAACCCTTGCCTCCCCCTCACCGCAACATGTGCCTGTACTTTCACACAGTATCTGACAGATGGCGCCAACCGTCACACTGTGTTGACAAATGCTCACTTTCAGCCACAGAGCATCTTGTTGCCTTGTCGACGTGTCTTCCTCTATTACGATACAACAGCATATTGTCTATCGGGTTTACGACGTGCGCTATAACGCTGACATTTCGTCACAAACCTCCACTGCCGATCGACATGCAGTGCGAATGTCACATTTCCAAGAAAAATAAGTTTTTTTTTTCGGGCCTTCTTGTTCACACACCGGTGTTTCACAAAGGTTTGTTGCCCTCATAACCAGAGCAAAGAAAGTAAAATCGAGAGGGCGTCACATCTCAGAAATATCATCAATGCTAATCTTGTCCCCAGAACTGCGGTTCCCAAAGTGTGTTGTTTGTTTTTGGCGCGACAGCGCCCCCATTGGGCCAGGGTTTCATCATTCACGAGGTTTCTAGACAACGCATAAAGACGCACCACAGTCGGTAGGACCCCTCTGGAAGAGTGATCAGCTCGTCGCAGAGACCTCTACCTGACAACACACAACACTCACAACAGACAAAAATCCATGCCCCCGGTGGAATTCGAACCCAAAGTCTCAGTGGGCGAGCGGCCGCAGAGCCACGCCTTAGACCGCGTGGCCATTGGGACCGGGGATTTTACAAGTACAATGTTACAAATATATGTGTAATAATGTATAATATGGATATTATGGTTAGAATGGTGGTGACATGTAATTGGTTAACGAATGTCAACATTCTGTCCTTTATCTCAGTAATTAACCAACTCGTGCACGAGACGGCCACCTACAGGTGTGATGATACCAGAGGCCGTGTAATGCAATTTTGACCTCCTGATGATGAGCACATGTGCTCGAAACATGTAGAGGCATGAAATAAACTTATTGTAAAACAAAAATTTTGTGCATCAAGTTGGTTAATTACTGAGATAATTATACTGAGATGCACGGTCAGCAAAGTGTCAAAATTCTGTCCTTTGTACCGCAGGTTGAGTAGATGCCTAAATTTGATGAATCTACCGACATGTACAAACCGAGATAATATAGAAATTAGTACCCACAATCAAGATTCTGATAGGCCTTCTGGAATGTTACACCGTGCAGGTAGACTACGTTTGAAATGTGATGGCACACGCGCAGAAACTAGATTTCGTCTTTCAGCGAAACGGACAAGTCCATTTAAATCGGCGGGGGCGTTACTTCAGTCGACCAGTCTAGATGTAATAATGCTGGATACACCACGTTCCGGGGTAGTGTGAAGGGTACTGGCTACCCACTCCATTCGCCAGTTTCCCCTTCACTTCCCTTCCCGTGCGTCACTGTGTGCTATCACATTTCAACTGGACTCTACCAACGGATCAATGCTTCTTGGGGGGTAAAAACTGTTATCCACATCTTCTGCTCCAAACAAAATGTTATCACGTGTCATCGAAACTTTGGTTCTACGTGCCTAATATTTCAGCAGAATGTGATCTCAATGATCAACGCTGTGAGACCTCCAGCTCTCGAATAAATGGCCCACATGGTGTTATCATCTGTGTTTTGCCCCGCTCTACCAAACTGTACCACATCACTTCATAAACGGCACGACTTTCGGAAGAAAGTTCCTAGCCAGTAAAAGCGTGTTTTGATTTTCTCTACAAATTTTGTCTGAAACATTTCTCATTATAAGAAGAACTGAGCGAGATACTATCCAAAACGTATATTGTTCTTCGCGTAAAGTACACGTAATTCTTGTCCGATATTAATGAAACTTAAATTTTCTCGACAGGTTTTTTAAAAAAAAATAATCAAAATACAAATTTTCATGAAAATCCGTCCAGTGGGAGCCAAGTTGTACCAAACGGATGGACGGACATAATGAAGCTAATAGTCGCTTTTCGCAAATTTGCGAAAAGCGCATAAAAATTTTTTAACACTTTGGCCTTTGCGATGGACACTGTGTTTGCTCTTTTAAATATAATTTGGATGTTGTGTGCCTTTTTCTGGGTAATTCCCCCAGCGTCCGAATTTTACATGCCGACGTTTCGGAACACTCCGTCTGTTCCATCTTCATAGGCAGGTAGGTACAACATTCAGAACAGGGCGAAAGTTTGAAATGAAGAACAATTTGGATGAACGTCAGAGGAAGACTCAGGGTGACAGGCATTAATGGAGGAGACTCTGAAAAATAATATCTTGTCATGAGCCCCAGGAAGACTCAAATTACAGGACACGATGACTGTCTGTTGCAATGTGACTGGTGACTTCTTCACTCCGCTTATTAATTGTGCTTTCTGCTGAAGTTCTGGAATGTACCGTCTTCCCGTATGACGTCAAAGTCTGGAGGTTAAGACGACACCATCACAAAATGTGAATCCACCCTCCATGTTCTTGATCCACCTATCAGATTACACGGATTCTCCCCCCTCCCCCCGGTGGGAATGTAAGAGCGAAGCCTGTGATTCCCCTAACGAAATAACGCGCTTTCTCCCACCCCTTAAAGTACGTCTATATTTCCTGAACTACACATGGTACGTGAATGATGTACATAAAATTTGAAAGAGTAAGTCCTAAATTTTCAAATACCACCGCTAGAGCGCTCGCCTAGCGCACAGCCGTGAAGCAGCGTCAGTTGAGAGCAAAATGGCTCCTATGCAGCACAAGAATGTTTGCGTGTATCAGAGGAGAACGTGAGACGAATTCAAGTGAGTTTCGAGCGTAGCCCGCGCAAGTCAACCCGTAGAGCGAGCAGAGAACTTGGAATACCGCAACCAACTGTCTGGCGTGTGTCGAGGCGTCGTTTACTGTTCAGTTGAGTCCATCTTTTTGAATCACCATGTTCATCACGACTCACGGTCCTCTGAATGTCAAATTCATGTAGAAGATAGATTAATTGGAATAAATTAACAAGAAAAAGCGTGCATCTTGTTAGCCATTCTCACGTATATCTTCTACCTTTCGTTACGCCTTTGTCTATACCAAGTCCCTCTTCAAAAAGGTTCACAAATTTGATATTTCGGTAGTCTGTTTCATCCTTCGCGTCATGTTCCCCGACGTCGGCGTGCATGTCGATAATACAGACGTATCACGATTTACAACCCGACAACTTGACACGGCCCGTCCGATATCGACATATATACAGTCACTTCGTAGTTTCTGGGCTACACCAATCGATATCGAATAACCGAACAGGAGAGAAAAACATACAGGAAGTAGACTCAAATCTAGTACGAGGACATAACTTTCCATGGTTTGGGATTCGACGCGGCCATCAGGCACTTCAGACTACATAAGTACAGACGTTTATAGCGACGGTGAGTTACTGAACTGTCAACCTGATGTTTCCGTCACCTCGTTTCTGTCAAAACATAAGGCGTTTCAGAATACGACGCCTCTTACGTCATCAGGTCAAATACAAAATTATGACACAATAGACTAAATAAGTAAAAGGGCCGCCAAAAGAATACGTTTTCTTATACAATAATTGTTAGTGTCAGAATTGCTGCATATTTCGACTTACAAAACACCAACAGTCGCACGTGCACACACAATTGTGAGCACGCACGCACTTGTATACAACACATTATTAGTTAAAAGAACTGAATGACATATCAGCCTTCTGTTTTTATTAGCCGAAACGGTGTTGCAATCAGTACTCAAATATGTTTTAAAATAAGGCATTAACCTTTTAAATCCTACCGGTCACGTGATGCACCACCAGTTTAACATTCAACAACTGTACGCTCTGCCCACACTGTATTTACGTGTTCTGTATTTGTCTGAGAACAAACAGCGACTTGTGCCACTTACAGCATAGAGAGATTACAGAGCGGTAAGGACTGGGTCTTTAAATTAAGAAGTCTGATCCTCAATGTTGCACCGTGCATTTCGTAGAATCACTCTAATTATTAGCTAACAAATGCACTATACAAAATTTCACCTTAAAACACTTAAAATCTCTCCGACATGTTTCGATCCTAAGATACATCCTCAGGGAGCTAAGTTGTTCCTTGCTAAAGTCATTTTAAAGTCTCTCACTTGGTAACACACGACGCACACAATAGCCAGACGCATTCCCAACACGTACTCTTACGCAACAGGATATGCTGCCACAACACCCTGTTAATATAAAGGAATTATTTTGTGAATGTTTTTAAAATGACTTTAGCAAGGAAGAACGTAGTTCCCTGAGGATGATCTTAGGATCGAAACATGTCGGAACGATTTTAAGTGTTTTAATGTGAAATGTTATATAAGTGCATTTGTTGGCTATTAAAGTGATTTCTTACTATACTTCATATTATCCATTTGTTTGTTTTTGAGGCGACAGCCACCCCCTCCCCCCTCCCAGTGGGCCAGGTTCTCCTTATTCTTGATGTTTCTAGATCACACACAACGACGCACCACAGTCGGTAGGACTCCTCTGAATGAGTGATCGGCTCGTAGCAGAGACCTCTACCTGACAACACAAAACACTCACAACAGACAAATATCCAGGCCCCGGTGTGATTCGAACCCACAATCTCAGCAGGCGAGCGGCCGCAGAGCTAGGCCTTAGACCGCGCGACCACTAGGACTGGCTCATATTACCCATTACAGACTCAAATTACATATGCGGCCACATTTACCAACGATTTTACCATAACGACAGACTGATGTATCGTATTTTATCATTTTAATAAATCGTAACTTTAGCTGACACAAATTGTAAGCTCCCTGAGGATGGTGTACTAACGCCGAAAAATGTCACAGTAATTTAATATTAATTTTGTACTACTTCTAATTGCATATGTTTGTATAATAATAAACATTATCCTTTTAAAGACGAAGCGCAGACCGCTCTATTTAAAGACCCAGTCCGTACCGCGCTGTAAACACTTTTCATCTCTGTTATAAAAACCAATCAGTTTATGCTGTAAGTGGCACAAGTCGCTGTTTGT
>Ga0123354_10010521_pt1 | contig 14258 bp, 7 predicted proteins | sample TergutLab28metaG_2_FD_97872 | JGI IMG/M metagenome (GOLD analysis project Ga0123354, IMG submission 97872) | Labiotermes labralis P4 segment gut microbial communities from Petit-Saut dam, French Guiana - Lab288 P4 | ecosystem: Host-associated > Arthropoda: Insects > Digestive system > Gut ... | reverse complement strand
GTGGGTTGTTTATGAGAGGTGAAGGTTAATAAAGTATATTAAAATTAATATATAAGAAGTTTTGTGGGAGGGGGGGGGGGGGGGGGGGGTGGGGGTGGTGTGTGGGAGGGGGGGGGGGGGTGGGGTGTGTGGACGAACCCTTACAAATATTTTCGAAGCTATTAAATGTATGTAAAAAATTACATTCATAAATCCAAGTGCATCTGTTGGTCCTTTTAATAGATTCTAGGCATTTAATTAATGCACAGAACATGGAACATTTCAAGCTTTTCTAAACCTTTGAACTTGTTGTACATGGCCACATGTCACACTATTTTGAAAATAAACTGAATAATAGTCAACTAATTTCATGAAATCCAAATCTGTAAGAACTAATTTGGTAACTTATCTTGATGCCATTTCCCTTTCATTCAGTTATCAACGATAATTTAATGATATTTATTTTCTTCTTAGCAGTGCATTCGATCTTGTTTTACATCCTTTTTCACTCCATAAACTTTTTGCTTATGGGCTCTCAGATGGTCACGTAGACTGATTTCACTATTACCTTACTAATTGGCAAACTTCTGTACGCATTTTAGACTCTTCTTTGCCATCTGTCGAAGATTTTTCGTGTGTCCCACATGGATCTGTTCTAGATCCTCTGCTTTTAATGTATTCAAGAACCACCCTTGTAACGTACTTAAATATTCTAGATACCTATTATTTGCTGACGATATCAAAATTATTCGTGGCATATTTATGCACATGCAAAATAACCACTGCCACCGGGTGACAGGCCATTTGCAGCCACATATATACTATTATAATTTATGCTCAGGATTGTGCACGCCGCTGCAGTAGGTTATTTGAACTTAAACAAGGTTGGTGTGAGACTAACCTCATGAAATTAATCATCTGCACAACTGGGATTATGACCTTCACTATGGAACCAAATGCTCTTTACTGCGCTACAAAATATCCAATTATAATATAATCCGTACGGGCATCATCAAAATCTTTGGAATACAGACTGATATCAAACTGCATTTTCACGAACCTGTATACTGTATTTTCTCTAAATCCGTAAGATGTTGGGTTTAATTCGAACTATAACGTCTCCCTCTGCCTTTACTACCTTCGATTGTTGTTAACTTTGTATTTAACACTAGTCAGACCTGAACTTGGTATGCATCAATTATAGCTATGGAATTCTGTAACGTCTACGTAAGCCAAAAAGCTGGAACGCATTCAAATTTCTTCTTTTCTCATGACCAAGTTACTTACGAGATCCTTTCTTTTTAAATTTAAAGCCTCATGCCATTTACGACAGCAGACTCCACCTTCATGCACTACTCTTCATTTCTTTCTATTGATGCTGCCCATCTCTTCTGGATAACAATGGTGTCCGATTTCTTCCTCGTTATTTTCGAAACTCCTCCATGTTTTCCGTTACTCGTAAAAACCCTCCGTCCTGCCAATGTGCATTTCGGCTCTTAACCTGGTGTGCAAAAACGTCGTCATCTCTAGGATACACATTACTTTCTACAAACAGATTCTATGCTACAAGTAATTTGTGACGTTCTCTAATCAACCGATCAATATTTCCAGGATACGGGGATTTTGTCCCAGTAATTAATTTATATTGTTGTTTGGCTCCTCTTGTTATGTGTGCTGCTTTTGGTTTGTTTGCTTTGCCTTCCGTTTTTCGTTTTTGTGTATTTATGTTGATTTTGTGCTCTATTTGTGTTCTTGCGTTGGATTTATAGCTGGCACTTTTGCTATTGAGCCCGCACATTAATAAACACCTACCGTATTTACGGAATTATTATTATTATTATTATTATTATTGACGTTCATAGGGCCGTGCATCGAAATATATTTCTATAGTAAAACCACCTAGATGCACCAATGTATTACATTTATTTTATTTTGGAATGACACTCTACGTGTTTCGGGCGGTCTTTCCGTCCATCATTAGTAGTTCAAGACTGTACATACGGCAACAGGCATTTATCAGACAGATACTGCTATATGCTTCAAGCAGACAGCAGTATCTGTCCGACAAATGCCTGTTGCTGTATGTACAGTCTTGAACTCCTGATGATGGACGGAAAGACCGTCCGAAACATGTAGAGTGTCATTCCAAAATAAAATAAATTCGATACAATGGTGCATCTAGTTGGTTTTACTATAGAAAAATATTGTTATTATTAGCATCTTATTTAATTTTCCAGTCGGTACCAGAGGTTCATTTGCCCGGGAGGGAAAGGGTAAGGGAACAGGCATAAAGATGACTACTCACCTCTATATCGTACCAAGGTTATGAATGCGTAGAGCTATACCTCCACTTCCCCATGACGTGTATTAAGGACTGAATCCACTGTAGTTCTTGTGACCACCTCGTCTTATACACAGGTACTGAGGCTACGCGCTAACGTCAAACTTTCGCACAGTCGCCGTACTTGAAAGTACTGACTTAAACAGCTCTTCCATATATAATCCGTCCGTATGTGCACGATTTTTGCCCGTAACAAATTTCACATGCCCAGCTGCAATCGTGCGGCAAAACGAGTAACAAAACCAGTAAACGTCTTCTTGTTCCTCGGACATTCAGCTCATTGGTTAGTCGTTATATCGTTATACTGACTGAACTATCACCGCTCTCTAGCTACTGTATACATTAATTTCATTACAATTTGCACAACAGATACTAACACTACACAGTGAATGAATCAACAGAAAATTAATTATGCAATGTGCTCACAATTACAGAGGCTTCGTAACGTTAAAATAATATATCCAATAACACACAGGTCAAATGAATACAGCCTAAAATCGTAAACACAACCAAACTATAAATCAATTAAATCAGCTAATGCAAACCTCTCGATTATTTTCATTTCATAAACCGAGTGCCTTTACAATGTGTTTCTGTGTTTTGCCAGTACTATGATACACATCCGTGCTGAGAAACAAATTCTATTTCCCGATAGCTAAACGTGAAGACTGTGCATAATTGTTTGAAATTCTAGAACACACCAGAAACAGCTTACGGGGAAGCTGTCACTTAAATTGTACTCAAAATATGTGACTGATTAAGCAACCAGTGTTCTTTAATTAAAATTAACAATTGCTAAAAAATAAAATTTACCTTCGTACAAACCTATGAAGTACAGAATAATTGCAAGTGCCACCTGACTTAACACATAATAACCTCTGTATTTCGTCCACACGGTGTATCTATGTGTTTTCGTATAATTTTCAGGATGAAGACAAATTATTTTGCGAAAAAAAAACGATGACCTGTTAATCTTTATAATGGAAAAGCACTGTGTTTTCTGCAAGGTAAAACCAAGTTATTTTAAACGAAATTCAGATTTCAACTTTCATACTAATCTCATTGGAAGGACGAGCGGGCGAAGCGTGGTAATATGACAAAGCCATGTACTTTCCCTGCTTCTTCCTCCATTCCCAAATAAAGTGTCTCCCATTTCCCCAGCTTCAAAACCTTGCCATTTGCTTTTTCCGGATTTCAGTTTTCATACGATCCTAAGGAAACTGGCGTAAGATTTTGAATGAAGGGTTGGGGAAAATCGTGGGAACTTTAGTCGAGGATTAGATTTGAACTCGACTCCTTCGGAGCATTAGGTCGATTAACGTTCAAGACTGCGCCTGGATAAGTGAGTCAGTATAGCGACTAGGCTACGAGGTTCCAGGTTTCCGACAGGGGCGTGGGATTTTTTTCTTCTCCAAAACGCCCACACTGGCATTGGGGCTCACCCAACTTCCTATTCCATAGGTACCGAGGGTTCTTTGCCCGGCGAAAAAGCGGTTGGGGAGTTAAGTTGACCACTCACCTCCATCTACGGCCAGCGTTGAGATAGACCGTCAGTGACGTAAACAGAGACACCTTTATTCTTACCATTACCCGTCCAAGCCTTGTGAAATGTTTCAAGAATTCAGAGTATGTTAATCGTTTTGAAGATTTAAGTTCAACAAACGACGTTTTAAAACTCAGTTAATGCATCACAGGAAACATAACGCAATTCAATCACACAGAACGCTCCCTTGATGCATTTTATGGAACTGTGTGATGTGAGAATCACGCAAACACACTAACAAATTGTGCAGGCAACATGCAGACACTCAATGTGTTCAAGCTAGTGCCATATACAGTAACCACCTTGTTTTAATTAGTTAATTTTAAGAGGCTGGCTCGTATAAATCAATTAAATAAATGAATCCAAAATGTTGGCCAAATTACAAATATGGCCAACCTGAAATTCAGTTGCAATCAATTGCACTGTTTGACTTGTAACTTACTTTTTATGATGGCGGTGATGTCGTGGGTCACGTGGGCAGGGAACTGTCCCAGCAGGTCCATCACGGTGTTGTGCTGTGAATCACGGATCCCCAGATCTACACCACCATCCAGTAGTGTCCTCACAACCTCAACCTTCCCGCAGAGGGCCGCCTCGTGCAGCGCCGTCCCTCCTGCAGTCCGCACATTGACGTCTAAGCCCGCAGCCAGTAACACAGCCACCACGGCTCTGAGGACATACACAGTAACAGACCGTCCCCTTAGGATTCAAATCTCAGCTCGAAAACAAATTGTCGCTCAAGAAACAGCGATCTGTCGTAACCCCCGGATATACAATTTTACAGGAGACAGAGGCAACTTGACAGATTCTTAACAAACGAACGTTATATGACGACAAATTTCTGTTTCATGAGCGCTATGCAGTTCTTACAGGCAAATGCCATAACCGAATACGAAACTGGATCACGGCCGCGTCCTTCCACTGTAACTTATTAAGCACGCATCTACTAAGAGCCACTAATGGTGTCGTTAAATAAAACAAACATAAAAATTTACCTCCGCCCTAAATTTATGAGTAAATATTCTGTATTGCCCTATGAGTAAAATAAAATTTATCGCCTTTTAGGAAATCCGACGATTCCACGGCATGTTCACAAGGTACGGTATGGAATTCTAAGCCAGTTTCAAACTAATCTACATTTTCTCGCTATATTTTAAGATCAATTTTAATATCGCCTTTCAATTACGCTTAACCTTTCCAGGAAGTCTCATCAGGTCGAAGAGGAAAATGTGGGCAGGGAACAGACAACACAATAAGGAAGTGAAAATGTATACAAATTTTCAGTCAGAAATTCTGAAAGGACCTACGTGAGATGGAAAGATGCTAAAATGGGTCTTTCAGGCACTCAGCGACTATGAGATTCTCGTACCAGCGCTATACTCTTAGGTCTAAATTCTTGCCATCATCAGCCCCACAGTAAGTTACAAAATTACTAATGCGTCTGTTGCTTAAGTAGGCCTACCCATTCAAGTCTAGTTTTCCCGAAAACCGTGGACTGAACGGCCTTGCTCTCCGATCTTTATTGAAAGCCAACACACACAAAAGTCAGTCCGTGGACAACAAATTAGGTCTAATCTTTCGTTAAGGCCGCGACATCCGCATGGAACACGTGTTCTGTACGTAAGAATTCAAGTTCTAACAGCGGTGACTATATGAGTTGTGATGCCGTGTAGTCTGGCAGAAAAGTACTGATGGTTCACATGAACTCAATCCCAACACCACCAGTGTGCGGGTGAAACCGTGGCAATACACTACCACAGAAAATGAGTAAACCATACCGCGTGAACCACACACTTAAGGTCATGCCACAGCTCAGGCAATAGGCATCCTACCACTAACGGCGGAGACTCAGTTTCTGTCCTAGCGTAGTCCACGCAAGATTTGTGGTAGACAGCGTGGCAGTCGACAGCTGTACTCTTCCTACTCATTATAATTCCACGAACGCTCCACACTCGTCTGATAAAATAAGCGTAAGTGCCAAATGAGTTAGCTAGACGAGCTGATACGCATAACGTAATGCCTAACATAACTCTAACGTTTTAAAGCCTCAAGCCTTTCCGGATTGACTAAAGTAGAGAAAGGAGAAATGAAGAAGAGGGCTATGGTTGAATTTTGGGGTTTGTTGGAAAAATAATGAAAAATAGTTTTCTGACCAATGTTCCTCCTAGGGTACTGCTTTGTTTAAACGTTCCCAGGTATTGACCGCTTGTCCTTCTGACGAAAGAGAACAAATTAAATTAAGGTTATGTAGCTTTGTTGAAGTGAAACTGACAACCGACGTAAGCCTCAAGTTCATGTACATGACATTTGCGAAGTCGGTTTATACGATAGACTAAATACGGTTTGCCTGCATTACAAACACCGGCCGGTTATTGCTGTTCAAAAGAAAATCACACAAAGCATGTAAATACACTGTGTAGAAAATGCTGATGTAAAATGGCGATTAAACATTTAAATTTAACGTAAATTCTACGACTAAACCACACCCTTGAGAAAATGCAATAATCTTACCGCGTCTTCCTAAAAAATAAGTCACATTCTATACAAATTCGTCGCCGTACAGCAATCCGAGATAAACAGTCTGAACGGATTCTCTGCCAATTTCATTAATACAAGATTATAACAATTTCAGTTGAAAAGCAAATGCCGATCAATTCTGAACGATGGCTCTATCAGTCACTGGATTATCGGTTTCATATACATAACGGTTGACAGAAGAAGGAGAAATGACCTCCTGGTTTCATTACATCGAAACATTACATTACACGGTGTCCAGTAGCCTGGTAATATTATTTCGTACACAGCCAATAGCGGAACCAAATAAACTCAATACTGCTGCATGACGATAAATGAGCAACATCGCAGATCAACCATGGGATTATTTTCCCAAAATGCAATATCATCTCCCGTGAAATATGAACCAAACTTAATCTAAACATCATGTACGTATGTATGTATATATAAAATATTGCACGCAGTGGCCCCTTTGTGAACTTCCGCTGCATGATAACGCGCCTGAGGGGGGCGGCATGACATGAACCATGCCCGGTGCTTCATCCTTTTTGGTGAGTTTGTTTGCCAATAATAGCATCACATTCAATCTGGTGGAGTGGGAAGGGGATCCCAGTAATAGCCTCCCAAACTAACAGAGAGGTGGATATGCAACTAGTATCGTGCTGCATTGACCGGAATGGATGCAGGCCTGTCGTACCTACTGTGGAAACGTGGACGATGAAGGCTACAAAAGTGTATCAGTCGTCTGCATCTAGGCCTGCGAAAGGCAGTGTCTCACACGGTAAACCGATCTTCACTGCACCGATGGCACGCTGCACAGTATTTCTTGAGACGCGCAGTCGCACAGTATCTCGACGTTCTCTGTATTTTACGACATACCCTAGTTCCACGATCATGTGCAGAATACGCACTGGGCCCCATCCTGAGCCAGAGAATCCAGACCGTATCCCACATCCTCTTTGTAGACGAATGTAATGAATCGGCACCCTACTTAGAAACTAAGAGTGCTGAGATTCTCAAGAAAATGTCCACCTTTTATGGTACCCTGAACGTTCATTAACGTGTTCACAGTCACACTGTATTTCTTCTTGGCATCAAATGTTTTATCCTCCTCACACAAACTAGTACAAAATACCTTTCCGCAATAAGACAACCTCCTTTACGAGTCCTTAAATTTTTATTTATTTATTTATTTACTTGTGGTTTATTTAATCAAGCTCAGATTATAAAGCATCAAACGGTTGGATTAGTGACTAATAAATTACGTGGACCTAGAAGAAAGGGGTTTTGGTTCTGTCCTAACATTTGCATTGACAGACTGAGAAAAACCACGGGAAAACAAGAGAGGCGGTGACAAGGCCGAGGTTTAAACCTGAACCACCAACTACGAAGCAGACGTGCACTTGACTGCAACTTTCTACAATATTTCGAAGACGATCGTCTTTATTTTCATTCAGTTTGCTGCGGCCTGTTATCTCCCATGCTGATGTTCATCCAGTTGGTCCCAGAAATTCACCGCTATGTATGGACACTAAATGACCATTACCGTTTTCTCAACAGCCCGCCATTGGACCATGGCCCGAGCAACTTAAATACAATCACTATGCACCACACATACTAACACTTAGCAGCTAAGTGTGTATCCTCCACCTTCTTCATAATTCGCTTCTATAGAAATCCTACAGAGTGGTCTAAAATTGCATTCCAGTATGAGCAATCGTAAAAAGAGTTCTTGTAAATTAATCTGTGTGGCAACTATTTTTAGATACATTCTTGGTTAAGCTCTTGTCACCAGAAAGACACCTCAGAATAATATAAAACCGCTAACTTCATAGCTCACAGAGAACAAAGTTGCATTTTCATTATAAAGAACCAATTAATGTTGTGCAGGAAAATAATCGCCGTTTATTGCAAAAGTCAAAACGTACACATACAGTGAGTAGGTACAACGCAGACTTCGTAATTTTAAGGTATGTGATACATACTGTAAGAATTGTGCTTGAAGTGTTAGTAGTCCTATGTAACGTTTGCTCTACATCCTTCTTGCACTGATCACTATCATGTGTTCAGGGTGTATGTGTATGTGGTTTGCTGAATATTGCCTGGCAGGTTTCGCTATATGTATATATATGTTGGCTGTGGTGACAGGGGGTTGGGGCTGTACAGGGATAGAGGGAGTGAGATATGCTGTCTCGCTATACAAGTACGCCGAGCCGTGATTGCATGCATGCCCGGTCACATATATTAACACACACACCCATACACCCTTCAGGCAGTATGACTGCCACAGATCTGTGTGCTCAGGTACTGAACCTCTGTGTGTCTGCATAGAGCTACGGGATCCTTACAGTGCCCATTTGCTAAGTATGGGTATATCTTATGCTGAGTACCATGTTTCCTAGAGCGAATACTCGTATTTCACCTATCTGTCTGTCCCGGCGGGGCTATTCCAGTCACACGAACTACAAGCACAGAAAACCGTTTCTAGCATGTAACATACAGACATTTTTGACGGGTCGTTAAGGGCACACAGACATCAAAATATAACACTAAGAAACAGAACGGATTGAAAAAGCTTTGGTGTGCCTGTAAAATTACATTTCAGGATAAAGTGGAGCGATTAATGTCATAAATGACAGGTGAGGAACTTGCGATCGCTGGTTGGGGCAATAAGGGTCAAAAATGGACCTCACGCGGAATGGTGCTGCAACACGAAATTCGTGTAAAACCTTCCACACTTCTGGCACTTATTCCAAGTAACAATGCTGGCAGGCCGGTCCAGTTTTCCCACAGAACCCACACGGATCATCATCCACTTCCTTGTTCTCTGCCATGGCAAAAATAAAACTGTCCATTTGGAAAATTCTGCGCCTCCTCATGTTGTTCCATTTCGCTCTCTGGAGTATTTCTCAGACGTGTAAACAGTTTTCTCCCACGAAGTCAGATGACGGACCTGCCGCTTCCTATTCTGTGTTCTTTCTTTACGGACTGATTGTGCTTGATATGGAACGATTTCGGCAAATCTAGAAAACTGGAGAAAATGCTGTAATTCAAGAGCTACTGAGTGTGGACCAAGAATTTCACGATCCAGCAGTCGTTAGAGTTCCACCAACGGACAAAGGTCCACTACCGGATAAAGTTCCGGCAATGGGCGAAGGCCGAAGCAATGGATGAAAATCCAGCAAAGAACAGGGTACCAGCAATGGGCCGACTTCGAAGACTGCTGACGACGGAAATTTATGCATTGGAATGTCATTCCCGTTGTACGTAAGAATACGTGAACACTGAAATTCTTCTGTAGCATTAACAAAATTTACGGCTTTGTTCCATGCTGGCGCAAAACGCATTCCAGGATCGCATTTCATAAAGAATGCATTTTGATGGGTGTGAATCCGAACACTGAAACCAGTTCAGAGAAAGTCTTATTAAAATCATCGACAACCTGGGTTCAATGCTGTCCTTCACGTGTCCTCACAGACAACAGAGAATTTCTCTGCATAAAATTACTGAACCAATATTTGCCTGATAAGTGTTCTTCCAAGAAACATTGACTGACTGTCCACAAAAACGTTAAGTTGCTCTGCGCACTTGCACTTGAATCATAACAAAGTTTATGCGAGGCTCTGCAGTATCTTGCACAATCCATTTTCAAAGTCAGCACCCAGCATGGTGGAATCTTCTAAGTTTAGCAGGTTAGTACCATCACATGTCCTAGATGAAGGTCTAAAAGGGACTTCTACAAGTCGATTTCAAATCGTTGTGTAGGAATCCCCAAATTTAAGAATCCTTAAATTTATAAAAATTACCGCCTTACACCCTTTGAAACGAACTATACTGACTATTTAGAATTATGACCCTTCTCTTTGCACTTTCCAACGACGTGCAACACATGTCAGCATTTCACACAGGTTCAGAAATGTATGTAATAAACCACTTTACCTCGAAATTGTGATCGAAACTACCGACTTTTGGAAGTTGTGGTAGTGATTAACAAACTGGCAATAAAATTTGAAGTAAACTAACAAAGAGCACCATCTGTGGCCAGAAATATTAATTACGTTACTTGGCTACGCGTGACACATGAAGGTAAGTTTTAATATCAGTTTTGTTAACTTAACCGCTATCTACTATCACACACATATCGGACATGAATATGAAGTGATAACGCATGATGTGCAACTTACTTGACTCTAACAAACAATGAACTGGTGATAAGGACGTCACAGTGAAATAACTATGCAATACAGGAAAACAAACAGCTGCCTCTCTGTTGACACGGGAATGGTGACTGTCTTGCGCAAGCCTTCTGAGCAGTATCCTCCGTTGTTACTTTGATGATCGGGAAAGCCCCGCACTGCCCTATGCCTAAGAGCTAGACCCACTGTCGCTATTGTCCCCATTTATAAAGTAACTGTTACAGTTACTCACACGTAAACTGGGTGGTGGTTCTTGCCGAAAATAACTTGTCGTTGCGCAGCAGTCAAGGGCTTCCTGTTTCAGCCAGAAATGCAGTCGAAACCCTTGGCAATAAAATGTTACCGCTGCTAAGTAGCATCGCTCGTTACATCAAGATGGCGTCTTTGACGTCTTTCAAGTTGAAATACTGGCAAATAAGCAACACATTTAAACCGTAAAAATTCTTAAGCCACTAAATTTACTGCAATAACTATACCTTCCTAATAATTATTACTACAAGTTAAGATCAGGAAGCCCTCAAAATAAAAACAAAACTTCATGTTTTGTTGCTGAAGAGAATCAATGTAATCCCCGGACCGCTAAGGCACAACTAGCCGACTCTCGGTTGAGAAATATTAGCCTACTATATGGAGAAGAAACATATACGGGGCACAGAGAAACAGGAGAGTGCACTACACTCACTTGGTTCAAAGTATGAACTTACGACGTACTGTTGTGAAAGTGGTAATAAACCACCGGTTTTCACGAAATACGAGGTATTTCTTGAGAGGCCATGCAACCTGTAAGGTAAAAGGTAAAGTGCACCCTTGTACAGGCACTGAGGTTCTGTACAGGCCGTACGGCCCATAGCGGTAGCTCTACTCTTTCTTGACCACGGCACTAGAAGGGGGTTAGGCCATGGAACCTATACGATAAGGAAAACAACTGCAAAATTTCTAGCTTTTCTCGATCATCAGTTAGAAAATGTTAGTATGTTTTAATTTTTAGCATTTTTTATCTTCCCACACACTTACAAAACAGAACGTTTATCTAAGGACGCTGTCATTAGTCTAAACAAGTGTTTTTTTTTTAACCCTGGGTTTCCTTGAAGAAGTGTCAGGGGTTCCGTGAAGCGCTGATGAAAGCTTGGGAATTTTGTATGACGTCTAATTACTGTACCAACTTGCTTCTATAATAATATTAAACTATGAACATTTGTTGAAATCGAAAGACAGAGCAAAATATGTAGGGATCAACGTCAACGTCGAAAATGACAAAGTCAGTGGCACAAACAAAGAGAGAGAGAGAGAAGTGAAATATTGGCAAATAACGATCACGATACTGAGGAGTTGGGAGTTTCAAATATCTAGGAGCAATAATAAATAACAATAATGATAAAACTGAAGACATTAAAGCTAGAATTCTAGCTGCTAACAAAGGCTATTACTCTCTGCAAACTATATTTAGATCTAAATAAAAAAAAACGAAATAATAAAACAAAGCATTCTTTCGGCCAGTATTGTGCTATGGATGTGTTAACTGGTTCCTAACACAAATGGCAGAACATATGCACATGCATACTTCCTTATTTATTCACCTTCTTTCTTACTTACTTATTCACTCCATGCAGTACAGTACATCTTGAGAAGCTAACCGGTTCTTAGCTAGTCACGAAATTCCTCGCATTTTATGGAACACGAAGGCATTTACAAGTCCCTGTCACCTGTACCTATCCTTGGCTATACGCATTTGAAAGGAAAATACTTAGAACATATGGCCCAATACAAGACTGAGGGTACTGGCAAACTATGCAGATGAATGAAATAAAGAAATTTGTGGCCTTTACAAAGACCTAAATGTCGTGGGTTTACGAGTATGGTTTGACTTTTGTCAGAAACGGCGGTCAGAGAAATCCAGATAGTCACAAGCACCTTACATAACAATCCATACAACTACTACAAATATCATCAATTCCGATAATATAACAAAGAATAAAGAAAAGGGGAAAGAAGAAGATAAACATGGAGGCAAGAACCAAGAAAAATGGGCTACTTTTACATATTGTGGGAAAGAAGTAAAATACGTCACCAAATTATACAAAGGTACTGATATAAAAAAAGCATACAAAACTAGTAAAACTATTGTGAAAATTTTAGCATAAACAAACAATAGTGAGATTGAGAAATTTAGCGAAAGTGGTATTTACCAACTCACGCGTCTAGATTGCGGGGAAAATACACCAGGCGGACTGGCATATCATTCCGCAAGAGGTATAATGAACATCTTCAATTTTTCAAACATCAAAATCCAAACTCGACATTTGCAAAACACCTACATAATACTGGGCACTTATTCGGTCCCATGGTTAATATCATGGACATTTTACATTTTGCAAAAAAAGGAAAACTTATGAATTCCTTGGGAAAATTCTACATTTATACTGAGACAAAAATAAATAAATCAACGAAGAATCTACAACAGGATGCAATATAGTCTACGGTGTCACAATACAACACGAGAACGACATATGTCGACTTTAACCACATGCAAGTCTTCCGATACACTCACTGTGTGCCACAGTCACGTTCCACCTAGCCACAGGTAAACATCCCTTCAGCACCACCACCTTGTCAGCGCGCTACGCCAACACACTACAGTATTAGCAGACCATACAATATAGGCGTTTTTCCCCATTTGGTTATTTAAAATATTACAGACACTCAACTGTGTGCCTCGGTTTCCAAACAGGAATTAAAAGAGAAAAATTAAAAAGAGACCAAACAGCACCGAGTGTAATACAAAAATCGTAGAAGACTCAAACTACGAACTCTCCCTACAACACAACAGCCTAAACGTTAATAGTAATTTCAAGATTTATTTAGATTTTGTACTTTATATTTATATATTTTTGTATTCTATATTTTACCAATATAAGAAAACGGTGACTGTAAACAAGGGGCCCTTATATTTTACTTCATTGTACCTTCCTTTGGATGAGTTTTGTATTGACATGCCTGATAATGGCCTCAGAAAAGGCCGAAATATGTAGCATACATGTCAGGCGCAATTAAAACAAATCAAAGTTGTGTTCGATGAAGTAATTGTCGTTTATTTAATCAAAGATGATATTAAAACTAAAAGACTAGAATGGGCGGGTCACGTCATAAGAATGAACGATGAAAGGATCCCAAAAATATTCTTAATGGGAAATTCCACAACATAATATCAGTGGAAAAAACCAAGAACAAAGTAGGAGAACGTTGTCCAGAAGGATGCATTATAAGTCCCAGAATACGGGGATGGAAAAGTCCAGCCAGGGATAGAGAGGAAATGGAGGTGCCTTTGGGGGAGGTCAGGGACCAGAAGGGGCTGTAGTCCCACACATGGATGGATGAATATTAGGTAATATTAAACAAGTATACTACATATTGAAATGGAATAAATCGGAAAGAAAGAGGTGCATAACTTTCGAAAATTTGGTCCTTAATGAGAGACGTTGCACCACGAAGACTAATCCAAGAAGGGTCGCTGTAAACACTAGCTGTCCACCTCATTTGACCAGTCCATGGCAGTGACGTTCACAGAATATTGGGACAGACAGTACAGTCTCCAGGTTTTCATCAGCTAGTTGTAAGGGCTCAGTCCAATGCACGTGTAGCATCGGCGCCAGACAGTGGCATATACTGTCATATTAAACATACTAAT
>Ga0123354_10010520_pt1 | contig 14259 bp, 7 predicted proteins | sample TergutLab28metaG_2_FD_97872 | JGI IMG/M metagenome (GOLD analysis project Ga0123354, IMG submission 97872) | Labiotermes labralis P4 segment gut microbial communities from Petit-Saut dam, French Guiana - Lab288 P4 | ecosystem: Host-associated > Arthropoda: Insects > Digestive system > Gut ... | reverse complement strand
CCCAGACACTGGTAACTACCAGGCAGCACACCTTGACATCCCAGACACTGGTAACTACCAGGGAGCACACCTTGACATCCCATACACTGGTAACTACCAGGGCGCACACCTTGACATCCCAGACACTCGTAGCTACCAGGCAGCACACTGTGACATCCCAGACAACTTGACTGTTAATACCACAGCTGTGAGAATCTCAGATCTCACAGTTTTAATGCTTCATAGCATGGTAATGGATTTGTGGTATATTTTGGTTTGTCAGCATGGTACTTATCAACACTAATCAATGAATGTGGTGAAGTGTGGTGTTGCAGGACTACAGTGAAAGGTGGGAGGTGAGCATCTTTTTGGTCTGTTGATATAAATGGCTCCTGAGCAAAAATGTTTCATGGATTACATTCAAAAACATAAATATTAAAGTGATCGACATAAAATAACAGTAATCTTGCCATGACTGCTTTTAATTTATAATATATGTGTGTAGTTGTTTGGAAGCATAAAAGAAACTGCAGTTACTGGACATACAAAAATGGAGAGGTATTTAGTTGCAAGACATGCAGAAAAAATTGCTTGCCACATCCTGATTCCTAAACATTCTGCCCGAGTCCATGTGGGTTGTTCCCATGAGTGCAGATAATCTTCAGATGTGGCCTTTGTAATTGTATGTGCCCCATTATCTCTCGTCTCATTTGTCAAGGTTGTAAATCAGTAGTTTTAAACCTATTTGTAACGTGTACATCGTACTGAATAGAGGCTTTAATTACTTGTATATAATTAAATATTTACTGTGTTGAAAATACTTAAAATATGAATTGTAGATTGTAATGATTATATGTTTTGTACAATATTTTGTGTTTGAGGAAATATAATTCAGTATGATCTTCATATCAAGTAGATTTCATGTTGACTGATGGTTTAAGTTGACTGTGTGATCACCATGAAGGTACATGGGTGGAGATTCTTAACCTTGGCACTCAGTAGGCGTAAGTGGTTCAGAATACTGTCTTTGGGATGTGATGTGAATTTGTTAGATATTTACCATTGTTTCAGAGGAGTCTCCTTCCTCCTGTCTTGGTAAAATGATGGCAGTAAATTTCCCCAAGACATTGGTACATTTCTACCAGACAACATGGCGTTACATCTCAGAAGACAGTATTACATTCATAGTTACTGCCATTAGAACCTCAACTTTCACATACAGTAAATTTGCCAGACAACTTTTTGTGCAGATCCGCAATAGGAAGTTTGATCAGTTATAGTGTTTCATGGATGTAATGGGCATATGTACTTAAGTTTCAGAGCATGCATTCATTCCATGCAGTTCATGTAGAAGGTTGCAAATGTGTTACATGATTATTTTTCTTTATTAATCCTCACCGTTTACTTTGTTGAATTTTCACCAGATTGGCATTTTTCTATGTTTGGCTGCCATTTGCTGGGAGAAGTCTGTCTTGCAGAAGAGTTCTGTTATGATGAACAGTGTTATCCAGGATTTTTTTTTTTTTCCCAGATGCAGTGAGTGCATGTGACAAGTGTCCATTTACTAGTGATTCTGCTACAGTGATGGGAGCCCATAAAGAGCAGCACTTGTCCAGGCCAGGTGCAATATTCAAGTGCTACTTCTGTCCCTTTTATGTCTCACTCAAGAGGTTTGTTATTTTTATGTATATGTAATATGTAGAAGTGTGTAGTTTAGTCAGAGTTTGGTGTAAAGTAAAAAAATAAAAGCATTTTATTTTGCTTGGAAGAAATGTTGGAAGCAGTGAAAATTATAGCATGTGTAGACATTGTTAATAACTGCCCCAAACTTGTTCCTGCTTGGTAAAATTGTAGCTTGTGTGAACGGTGTTAGTAACTGACCCTACCTTGTACCTGCTTGATTTTCAGTGCCTTTTGAGGGGTACAGCCACTCCCAGACCCTCCAATCATCCCATTTACAGTGAACCACAGTTGCTACCAAAACTTCCTTTGGAAAATATCAATGTTTCCATTGTTGTATTTAACAGCTATCTGATTAACCTTTTTATATTTTGTTGAAGAAACTCTGTTGTTATTATTTTACAACAGAAATATACTTATTTGAATCCTCCTCAACCTGCTGGAGGTTGTATATTCCGCCTCATTTTGTTTTTTCAACTTACGACCAGTTCAACTATGACCAGGTGTTCAGAACATAGTGTGTTTGTAAGTTACGGTGTACCTGTATAAATACTGTAACACATGTAGCGTCTGTACTTCATTGGTATAATGCACAGTGCACCAAAAAATAACCAGGGTTTGGCCCAGGATGGGATTCTGTGGAACAGAAATTGTGTATCAGGCAAGTGTAAGAAGAAGTAGATGATTGGGGAAATGCTGGAGCAGACCTCTGAAGTGAAGGATGGATTATTTAAAAGTAGTGAGACCAGTACTAGTAAAAAGACTCAAAAGTGATGACATTCCCATTATCATATTCCAATATAAGTGAATGTTAGAACTGAATGTAATGTTAAGACATGCTGTAATGTGGATTTATAGGGCTATTATTTTATGTTGACAACTGTTGGTTGTCATTTCATGTCAGCTCATGTATTAATGTAGTCTACTCACCCAACTGCCCAGCACATCGTTGAAACAGCATGAAGGAACAAACAGTAGTAGTAATTAGATAAAGTAAAGACCCAGTACACATTAAGTATATATTGGCTGCTGCATGATATGTGTGGAAAGATATTACTTCTGTGCACTGATCTGATCTTGTTCACATGTTTGAATGTTTTGAAAAGAAAATGTAGCTGAATTTGTTACTGTTGAAGGGACCTCCTGCAACACATGAGATTGCATGGTGTGACTGAACCAGAGGATTATATATCCAAGGCTATGCAGGGGAAGAATACACAGAAATTGACACCAGTGAAAGCAGAGAACAGGACAGATGAGGTGAGTTACTGTACTGCCAGTGTGGACGATTAATTAAAGTATTCATAACTGATGGTTGCAGTCTCATACAATCGTAGTCTCAATATCAGAAGAGAAGACTCATGGGCATTGACACCAACTGTTATGTCACATTTTTATATACAAGGACATACATGTTTTGACCCTCATTGTCACATCATAATAATAATAGGACTGGTAATAGAACTACACTAAAGCTGAAATATGTTTGTGCTTATGTAGCAATTCTCAGTTGATATAGAGGGTGAGGGACATGTAGGCATACCCACTTGGAGGCCAAATTATTTGGTACAAGATTTGTCCCTTGACAGACTCTCAGAACTAGTGTCATTTGGAATGTAATGCATGCTGCATGGAGTAATGTACATTATTCAAAATTCACACAATGATGGTTGGACCATCTCGTAGGTGTTAGAGGGCAAACTAACTCCACAGGGCAGAGACCTTGAAGAGCTGATAGCCTGTTAGCAGGTTAAGAAATTGTCATCTTGTAGAATGCAAAGATTTATTGCAATGTTTACAGGAGCTGAGCAATGGACTTGCCATTAGCCACATGAATTCCGTCCACATCCCCATAGCCAACTTCTGTAGACCCATTAATCTACAATTACATGTCCGAAGTGGTCACTTCTTTTCATGATTTTTCATACATATCTGTATGCTCATCCTATTTCCCCATGTGTGCTCTGTGTGTCTTGTCAGTCTCATGCTTGCTTATTCCATGGAGCAGAGTCCTCTTGAGAAGCTAACCAGTTTTCAGCTTGTCAAGAAATTCCCCACATTTTGTGGAACCTGAAGGTTCATTACAACATAACACAAGTGCCTGCCAACTGTCCCTATCGTGGTCCATCTTGATCCAGTCCGTACCCCCACATCCCACTTCATGAAGATCCATCTTAATATTATCCTCCCATCTATGCATGGGTCAGTCTCATACCCTGTGATTCTGTGACCCTAATAATAGCTGAAGCTCTGCCAGATGCACTTTTTCCCATCCTCTTGTTACTTCTTCTTTGGTTAAATGCACTTAGTATATTCAGCACTGCAGTCTAAGGCACTGACTTCACATGTGTTGGGCAGATAACATTGTAAATGCACAAACAATCTTTGTGTGCAGTAGTGGAACACAGAATGTTCCATGTACTGTGTAACCACAACTATATTTTGAAAGTGCTGAGTGAAATAAAAGTCATTTAGTGAAAAGTAAAACTTTGATTTTGCAGCATGTCTAAAAAATGCAGTAAATGTCCTTGTTGGCTAAATATGTAAAATTAATATCTAGGGGTGTTCTCCTACTTGCTTTTGCTTGGGCCTTAGGCTGAGTTTCTGAATGCAGGATCTCCGACATGCAGACATGTCGTCTGTGACAAGACTGCCACGTTTTGTGCGTGTGACTAATGTGGCAAGACATGGATTGTATACAGAACTGTGGTGGTGAAAGCTTGAAAAACTCCCACTTGGAAGACAGAGAATGAGATGAGAGAATAAATAACATGGATCTTGGGGAGATGGGTTGTTGGGATTGGATGTAGATGGAACAGACTCAGGGTTATGCGTAATGGGAAGCTTTGATGTAGGGGGTTTACTGCTGTCACAATGTTATTTGATTTTAAATTAATCTTGTGAACTTGGTGGGATTGCACAGTTGCGTTTTTTGTTTTTATTTTCCAGCAGACCGGGCGACAACACCACTGCATTGACACAAGCCCGCACAAGCGGTACAAGTGCGTTGGTTGCCCATATGTCAGCAACAGCAAGAGTCAGTTCCTGTATCACAAGCAGTTCCATCGTCCCCGTGGAGCACCATTCAAGTGTGGCCTGTGCTCCTACAATGTGAGCCGTCGCCACTTACTGCATCAGCACCTACGTGTTCATGGAATTCTTATTCCTCCTCAGAAGAGTCCTACTAAAACATCTGACAAAGAAACAAGGGAAGATGGAACTGACGAGATTGAAGAAGTCACTGTAATATCACAGCGTCGTGCCATTCCAATGGCATCTGAATCAGTGTTGGATACTCGCCGTATGACAGACATACCACTAGTTTGGGTTTCAAGGGGAAGAAAATTTTCAAAAATGTTTAAATGTCGTTTTTGCCCTCATGTAAATTTACGTAAAGCGAACATTCAAGAACATGAGAAGATGCATCGTGCACGTAATGCAAATGGTATTACTGAGGTGGACAGCTTGAAAGATAGACAGTCAAAAGAACAAGGTACTTCAGGAAATCAGCAGTTGCAGCAGCAACAACCTGTCCAGCAGCATCATTGTCCTGACTGCAATTACATCTGCAACAATGCAGGAGTTCTGTCATCACATGCCAAAGTACATCAGGGTGTGTATGGACAAGTGCATTGTTTGGTTGATACCACAAGAAGTGATGAGGCACAGTTGCAAGAGCTAAGTGCGAACATGAGCAAAGACAGCGATGATGACAGTGTGGTCTGTACAGAGAACAAGGAGCAGGGACTGTGTGAAGAAAAAGAAGAAGAAGAAAAAGAAGAAGATGAAGAAGAAGAAGAAGAAGAAGTAGAAGGTGCAGTTGATTTTCAACTGGAAACATCATCTAAAGAAAGTGGTAGCAAGAACAGAGGTAGTGTTAATGAGTCTGGTGTGGCGAATAATAAGGATTCAAAGGCAGGAGTGGATAATGGACGTTTATTGTACTTTTGTTCACACTGTCCAGCAAGATTCTTATTTGAGAAGGAACTAACCATTCATAATCGTTTCCATGAGATTCGCTTGGCACATAGGTGTGAGTCATGTTCGTACACCGCAAGACAGAGGCCGCATCTGTTAGCTCACCTGAAGGTGCACACAGAGGAGTACCAGGAGAGAACAAACATGCTTAGTAACATGTATAAGACCTCTCCTCAATATCCCCGACCTAGATCAGCTGTTATAGTTGAAGGTCCAGGTGTGTCAGGTCCAGTTTGGGTGGTAATTAGTGGAGCTGCTCCCCCACAAAGACAACAGCCTATTGAAAAGGAACCAAGTAGTTCAGATGCCCCCACAACTCCAGCAAGACCTGTGGTGAAGCAGTATGCATGCAAGCTGTGTCCAGCAAGATTTTTCAAGTTTGTAGCTCTTGAGTACCACACAAGTTTACATGGGGGCTCTGGTCCCCACAAGTGTAGGAGCTGTGATTATGCAGTCAAGACATATGGAAATCTGGTCAAGCATGAGATGATTCATGATGGCACATCAAAAAATCAGCAGAGCAACTCAGCAGGGAAGAGCAAGAGCTCTTCAGGCACTGTGCCACTGTCTGGAACTGAATTGTTCCAGCAGAGGACAGAGGCACAAAAGCAGAGGAACACCGATTCTGGTGCCAGGCGAAACATAACTGATCACCCACCACTTCATGTAGACCCACAATTTGGGATTTTAATGCATGGGAATCCAGACTTCATTTATCCTACCTATTTAAAAAATGGTAGATTGAAGGAAAAACGATACAAGTGCCACAAGTGTCCATCAGCTTTTGAGAAACGGGAGCAGTATAAAGTTCACCTGTCATTGCATGGTTCTAAACAACGGTATAAGTGTGAGAAGTGCGACTATTCAGTCAAATATTATGCTAATTACATCCAGCACATGCGGAAGCATAAGAATAACGAGGAAGCTCTAGAGGCACGTAAGTTGGAAAAATCAACAAAGGACGGTAGTACTGTGAAGGATGAAGGTGGAGAAGTGGAGGCTGCTGAAGAAATGGGTGCTGTTGAAGATGACATTCCGCCTCAGATGCCACGTTCCATGAAGACAATTGGGAGCTTACCAACAGGTCGGCATGGCCCCCTGCCCTTATCGATGGCAGATCGGCAGACAATTCTTCTTCTTCAGCAAAGAAGGTCAAGTAATGCTAGCAGTTCCCGGGAGGGAGGAGAAGAACGAAAATGCTTCCGATGTCCACACTGCCCTTACTCTAGTCAGCGCCGTGATGGGGTTGAGAGTCATACCAAACGTCACTTGTCTGTTTCAGGGGTACGTGGAGCCTTCATTTGTTCTCACTGTGACTATACTGTGCCCCAGCTTCACTTTCTACGGGAGCACAATAAGGTTCACTTCAAGAAGTTGCAGCCAGATGTATATATGAAGTATGATCGCATTGAACTTTGGGCATGTGAAGATGGTAAAGAGAACATGAATCAAACTGTGGAAGGCTTTCTTTCAAATTCACCTGAGTCTTCAGGCAGAAAGTTGGTATTCCATGACACTGGCAATGCACAGACTGCTGATGACAGATTCTACCCAGTACTACCGCAAGTTAAGGGTGAGGAAGAGGAGATGGAGAAAGTGTACATAGATCTACGTACAGGGGAACCCATCTGTGAGAAGAGTAGCTTAGATGACAGACAAGATGTGGTTGAAGAGGGCTTCAAGGAGTTAGTTGCATACAACACAGCTGAAGTCAGTGAGAAGAATGGAGATGAAAACATGGACAGTGATGATGTTGAAGCCTCAGCTGCAGCAAGCACTGAATCTACTAATGCTGATGACAGCAAATCTGAATCTAGCAGCAGCAGCAGTACCAGCAGCAGCAGTAACAGTAGCAGTAGTAGTAGTACTACCAACAGCACTAGTGGCAGTGACAGTAATAGCAGCAATAGTAGTAACAGCAGCAACCACAGCAGTACTAACAGTAGCAGTAACAGTAGTAGTAGTAGCAACAACACTAGCAGTAGTGATGACAGTGACTCTGATGATAGTGATGACAATATCTGTGATGTTAAATCTGGTAATGACAGTGCTTCAACGTGTTCAGAAAGCTAAGTGTGGTCAGAATTGTTTCAAGTATTGCCTTACCTCACTTCATGAGAGAATGAAGAGAGTTACAGAGCCAAAGCATTGCAGCACTAGGGGTAAAATATATTTACATATCTTTATCATGTATATTTGTTATTGAAAAAGTTGTGCCATTATTCTTTTGTATAATTTAATGTCTATCAAACTTCTTATCGCTAAAGCTGTGGAACTGCCCAATAAAGTATTTTGTTACAACTTTATTGAGTTGTTCAGTGTACTTGAATGTTTGTGTAAGTTCCATTCTTGATATTGTGCGCATCCAATTTTGTGTTGTAAAGTTGTTGTCTGAATGTGTACAGCAAGTCAAGTTATTTATATTGTGTGTGCTTTTTAAATGCCACCGGTCTCTTCTTCTGTATTGCAGGCATGTATTATCCTTGAGGCTCTCCTGAGGCCCGTATTCTCTCCATCTGCAACATAAAATTTTGCATTTATGTGGATGAAAGCATACAACAAAACAAGTTAGGACATGTTCACAGAGTGTTACACTTCCGGTATATTTACTCAGGTATTTACGTAGATTTTAAATTTTTGATTTATGCTACACATGCTATAAATTTTTCTGTCTCTTAGCAACAGATTTACTATGGTTCATGTTTGATCTTTATAATAGGGACATACTTTTGTTGTGTGTGGGTTGGAAACTGAGGCCAAAGAAGGAGTTTGTGATCTGAGTGTATATAATATATATAATGAACTGTTTCTTCAGCCCCCTGCTTATACCTCACCGGGAGAACATTCCCCATTATAGAGACTGATCATGGCACAGTATTATAAACATACGTAGGCTGTCATGAAAAATGTCTGTTATTTTTGTTTTTAGCCAAAATTCGAATGTGTCAAAAAATTTTTAGTAAGAATCCCAAATGTGAAATTTCATGACATGTGGGACTTGCATTGTCCGTGTGGCAAATTGAACTTACAGACAGGTAGGAAGAGGCTGGTAGGAACTTTGTACAAATGAATTTAATAACTGTTGAACAAGATGCGACTTATTCAGTTTATTACTTTTCTGTAGGCAGCTGTACATGTTTCGGGTGTTGACACCCATCATCAGGAGGTCCTATAACTGTAATTACAGCTTCTGTTATTGATTAACCGGATCTACTACCATCCGCTCTCATTGTTGAGTTGGAACTGATTCATGTGTATCATACGATACACATGAATCAGTTCCAACCAGATCCGATTAATCAATACCAGAAGCTGTAATTACAGTTGTAGGAGCTCCTGATGATGGGTGTCAACACCCGAAACAAAGTAGAGCTGCCTACAGAAAAGTAATAAACTGAATAAGTCGCATCTTGTTGGACAGTTATTAAATTCGATTCACGATGCACGGACCCATGTATATACAATTTTTTGCAAATGCTTTATGAATACATCTAAAAATACTTGTCTGGGAAAATAATTAATTTTCTGGTAGTGGTAAACTGTGGGATAAATCAAAGCATAGTGTTCACAGGAATGTTCATGTGTTGGGATGTTAAACTGTGTATTGACAACCCCCGCTTCCATAGAAACTATAGAATAAAGAATGAATAAAATAAAATAAATATCGCATCTCCATTTAAAGTTCATGAAAGTAATGCATAGACTGATTTTACAGGTACATTATTATTCTGTGTGTACAATTTTGAGTTATTGGTTTCATATTTGTCTTTTAACATTCTTACACCTGTGATTGCATAAACAGGTATCCTCTGACTTGCTCACTTCCATCTTACTTGAGTTCGTGTTTATATGATCTCGTATGAATTTTTTTTCAATTTGATCTTTATAGTGAACATTAGAAAATAGTAATTGTCTAAAAGAAGGTAAATAGCATTTATGAAATGAATGGCATCAAAGTTAGTTGTTAAATATTGAAGTAAATAGGTTTTTTTTTTAAAATGAGTTCTAAAGGAATAATGTCTGTTGAACCACTGGTGGCAATACAATTGTGCGCATCAGTGGATATCTGTATCCAGTTTAAGTTTAGCTGCAGTACATTCCTTCAGTTGGAAATGGTATATAGCGCAGGAAATTACTAGTTTATATAGCATCATTTTCACACTGGACATAGTGTTGTGGTTGCATGTATTACATGGTGGTAGCACTCGCCATCAACACAGCTGTTTATAGTGTATTAGCAAAGGATAACATGCCTACACATTTTGGCCACTAGGTTTCCATCTTTGGGCCTTCAGAAGTACATAAAATAAAAATTACAGTTGCAAAATCATTTTGTATTCGTAGACTGAGATCCAATTTTTTTGGATGTTACAGTATATATGTCAATATAAAAGGTTAAAACATTGTACTATGTATGGCAGTATAAAATGCTAAAGTTCATGACTTGTATAAAAAGTAATGTGATGGTGAAATATTCTTGACATGTGGAAGGTGTAATATAGCGTATTGGTTCCTTTTCTGAAGATTGCGTGGTTGTGTTCTTTTCTTTATGTTTTCTGTTGTGTACTTTAATGGACTGAAGATGACCACATACAGGTTGAAACATGTTGCCATGTTATCCATTGCTAATACATAATAAATATTGCTGGTGTGTGCTTTGCACTTTGTAATATGTTATAACATTACTGTACATGTCTCTAACAAAGTACAGTCACTGGACTGAGAGAGAATGGTTTTAAGTGAAAAGAAATTTGAATCAGAAGTTAATGTTTTAAAGTGTGACAAAGGAACTGTAGTTCCATAGATTTTGTGGGAAAGTTGGCCAGTCTGTTTTTGCTGTAGCATGTTAAATTCCAGGGATGTTAACATGTTTGTTTAAATTCTTTACTCTTGCAGTCATGTTCAGTGAAGTATGTAGGTACCTCATTACCATCTGTCATAAAGATTCTTTTGTTTATTGTACAGTTTGTATGAGTTATGTAAGCTACTATTTAAGAAATTATAGATATTAAAAAGTTAAGGAACTTTGAATATTTAATACACACAATGGTAAAATTATGTCCTGCATCCATTTGTTGACCATATAATTTTTCAACTTCCCCTCATTCAGGTGTTTTAATTTTATTAATTATAAAACTGTTAACAACTACTAATATAAACTGGTTTTCAGCATAGCACATTTCACAAATTAATGACCCTTGGGCTGCATTATTAATAGCCAGGTACAATAAATTTCTTACAGAAAGTTTTGAAATTACTTAATTCTTATTTGTGACATTCCAACATTAGTCATGCTGTGAGAACCCGAAATTTTGCATCTAATGGGTCCAGACTTTTTTTTTAGAAATAATGGCAAATTAGAAGAAGCAAGAAGGTGTAACATATAACAGGTGATAAATGTTTAACACTGATGTGGGCCTGTGAGCTTCTTCTGCTGATTAAAATAATAGTAAGACCTCTGTTTTTTACATAAAATAAAATTGATTATGAAAATACTACAAAACATTTATTGATTGTTTATGTACATAATAATAATAATAATAATAATTTTTCTACTGTTTTGAGGTGCTGTAAGCAGATGTACGAGTTTATGGAATGTAAGTGTACATATCTTTTGGCATAGTAGTATTCATGTGTTTTTTGTACTAAATTTTAACACACATTATAGTTTTGACCTTTAGCACTGTGATGATAAATTTCACTTGACTTGTGCATTATGTGTTGCTTATTGTTGTCAGAAATTACAGGAGCAGGATAACTGATAGTGGTGATATGGGATAAAAGACTGTTTATATTAGTGGTTGTCTGCAGTTTATGTAGTGTCACATTAAATCAATAGTTTTAGACCACTAGAAAAAGATAATTTTGAGAACTTGCAGCTGTGATTTCAACATTCATTTAGAGTAGAGGTTAATGGCATGTAAGAGGATGTAGAGGTTATGTAAGACTTTGTGGTTATTGTCCAGGGATGTATGGAAGCTGTCTCAGTAATTGGTTAACTCTTAATGTTGTGATGGAATTTTGGATATATCCATACAGTTCAAAGTTACAAACTAAAGCCAAGTAACATGGTCAATAATTATATCCACATAAGTTGTAATTGTTACTCATAACAGTGATTCTGTAAAAAATAGGCAGCACTTTTACAGATATCAAGGTACACTACCTGTTTAGACATAGGAATATGATAGTGTAATGTAAATAGTGATTTTTGTATAAAGTGATGGTATATGCAGTGTTCAAAACAGTGTTACCAGCAGAGAGAAACAAAAACTTCCATGATATGAAGAAAGCCACTTCCCTTGTTGTTCTACAACAACAGTGCTAGAAACATACTGAATCCAAGATAATCAAGAATTATAAAAGATATAAGGTGATTTCATGTTGTCAACATTGTGACCAGTTTTGTATTCAAAATAAGTTCTTAAAGTTGCAAGGTAAAAGTTCCTGTGTTACATTCACTGAGAAAGTATTTCAGTGTTAATTCTGTTTGGTTAAGAGGAGGGCCGGAGTAGTAAGTGACTGAGTTAATATAGATTTAAGGGAATCTAACAGAAAATGTAAATTCACCATCTTGGCAACAGAACTGTGAAGTTAAGTTTGTGTAGTGTACAGTCTATTCAATGTAAGTTTAATCCTAGCATAAAGGAATGCATGTGCTTGATGAGGGTTGTCATAAGTCAGTTACTGAAGCTCTGAAGTTTGGCTGTATGAGTAATCAGAGAAATAGTACCTGCAGTTAAGAAACATATCTTTGTGAGTTATAAGTTCCTTAAGAAATGTAATTTGGTATGAATGGAATGACTGAAAAAATATCAGATTTTTGAGTGTGTTATTGAATTATCGTGTCAGCTACTAAGATTATGTATTGGCAGGTCAGGATGTCAAGAATGAATCAGTATTTATACAGTTTAATTCATGGAATCAGTGTGCATGCATTACTGACTCTCTCTCTCATGAGCAAGTGGTCTTTGTCAGTCATTTGAATGGAGAAAGCTGTGTTAGTGAAACAACAGGCTAGAGTTGGTAAATGCTCTAATTTTGTAAATAAGGAAGAAAGAACATAGGAAATGTCTGAATGAATAACTGACCAACTGACTAATACTGTGGCAGGTCAAGTAATTGTAGCATTGGTGAGGAAACTTGTAGCAGTTAGCCTGGCTATGATGCAGCCTTTAAATACAGCTATACACTGTGCCTAATTAGACAGTTTATGTCTAATTAGAGAGACATTTATGCACCTGGTTGTCATACATTTGGTCAGAAACTGACTGTTCTGTTTTTAGTGGTAAAAAACTAGTTCATGGTAGGAAATCTATCTTAGTAATTAACCAACTTTATGCACAGAATTTTTGTTTTACAATTAGTTTATTTCATAGCCTCTACATGTTTCGAGCACATGTGCTTATCATCAGGAGGTCAAAATTGCTTTACACAGCTTCTGGTATCATCACACCTGTAGGTGGCCGTCTTGTGCACAGGTTGAGAGAAGGCTTATTGTAAAACAAAAGTTTTGTGCATCAAGTTGGTTAATTACTAAGATAAATATATTGAAATGCTTGGTAAGCAAAACATCAAAAGCTAGGAAATCTGTCTACAAAACATTGTGTTGCAGCCTAAAAATGCACTTGTTTATGCCATTATTAAACTAATATTGAACAGACTGTAATTAAGAAGTGTGTGGAGTTCATTGAACACTGATTTTAGAGATTCATTAGACAACAGTTGTATGCATTGAGCTGGAAGTGGAACAGTACTGAAGATAAGCCAAGGTAGTAGAAAAGGATTCCTGTGACATCCCATTTGGATACACTTGGATATATATTGTATTTAAATCTGGAAAATGCTATGTAGTAACTGACATTCATGCTGAGAGGCTGAATTTAAACTTTTGCAGTGCAGTGTTTGTGAGTACATGTTTCATACTGGCCTTGCAGCATTATCCTGTATTGTTACGGTTATAAGAACAGACTTTATAATTGGGTGACAATTTTTTTGAGTAATGCAGAGAAGAGCAAGTTAAAAAAAAATGAAAGTTCAAAGTCTGCAATTAATGAAAAGGAAGTAATGTTGGCCCTACAGATTTTGATTGTGGTGTTATTGGTTATTACACCTTTGGTCAGATGCTGCACTTGTGTTTTGGGCCAACATACTGTCCTCATCTTCTGTGTAGAACTTGGTACTGTGTAGATGATTGACACATTAGCCCCAGAAACCAGAACCTGAATTAGATATTTATGTTTTCTTTCATTCTGTAGATGTGTGTATTTGCTACTGTAACTTACACATTTACATAATTTTTTCCTCTTGACTAATAATTGAACTGGTCACTCTCAAATAGGTAAGGGGATGACAAGAATATTGATGAATAAGATTATCCAGATTTTATATTGTGAAACATTTTTATTTCTGCATGCTGTAGAAATGCAGCACCTTGCGAAACAGCTTTCCTGTAATAAGTATAATCTGACATTAGGGAGGAAAAAAAAAAAAAAAAAAAAAGGCAGTTTTTTTTACCTAAAAAGTTATATAAGTAGCACTGAAAATATTTTGGATACAAATAGTTTGTGCCTTTCCTGTTTTTCATTTTAATTTGTGGTAATTTTTGAATGCATTGAGGTT
>Ga0123354_10010519_pt1 | contig 14259 bp, 7 predicted proteins | sample TergutLab28metaG_2_FD_97872 | JGI IMG/M metagenome (GOLD analysis project Ga0123354, IMG submission 97872) | Labiotermes labralis P4 segment gut microbial communities from Petit-Saut dam, French Guiana - Lab288 P4 | ecosystem: Host-associated > Arthropoda: Insects > Digestive system > Gut ... | reverse complement strand
GACCAGTCACGTCAATACACCCTAAAAAGCGGGCTACACCCCCCCCCCCTCTTTGCGCGACTCATTCCCTTGGTTTGTGTTAAATTAGTAGCTCTTTATTGGCGGAACCTTTAATTGCTGTGAGAAGACCCAAGTTTGGGGAGGCTATTAACTGTTTTATGAAAGCCCTGAATTCACAATTTCCAACGAAACATGTTTCTCATCTAATGATCCGCATTGCAGTAGAATTTATTTATTATTTCTATAGTAAAACCAACTAGATGCACCAGTGTATCAAATTTATTTTATTTTGAAATGACACTCTTCATGTTTCGGACGGTCTTTCCGTCCAACATCAGGAGTTCAAAAGTGTACATACAGCAATGACATATGTTTGTACACTGTTGAACTCCTGATGATGGATGGAAAGACCGTCCGAAACATGTAGAGTGTCATTTCAAAATAAAATAAATTTGATACACTGGTGCATCTAGTTGGTTTTACTATAGAAATATATTACGATGCACGGTCCAATGAAAGTCAGATTTATTTATTGTTGTTATTTCTTAGGATGTATGGAGTTGAAAGGGAAGCTGAGGCTGAGTGATGAACTGGAAAGAACGCAGAAAGAGGCATTATTACAGTATCTAACTACAGGGAGTGAGGAAATCCCCCAGACTTTCGCCATGATGGCCTCTTTCCTGACAAGGTATCGAACTGCAGATATTATGGATTGACCTCGGTCGAAATTTTCATAAGAAATATTAGATACAATACAATAAAATACAATTTTAGGGTGGCTCCTAGATTTTTGGAAAATTTTTGCGCCCCTGGATTAGATGATTAATCTTTCTGATGGAGACGGGCCGTGTGTTTTCTTTCGTTAGGTGGGTATAAGAGCGTAAATTTTGCGCATGTTTTGGGTGAATGTCGGTCCTCACTGTGTTCCGGTCCTCGAAATGGTAAGAAATTCTTTAGGTAAGTGAACTGAGCGGTTCAAGTATTATCCTTTCTGTCCGGCGTTCTTTGGCCATCGGGACCTTAGCACAGAAGAACGTCCCTTAAAAAATACTCTTAGGTGCCTGTTTATCAATCATATTTAGATGTGTTTGCATTTTAGTTAAACAACTACATGTGTCAGAATTTTGGGAAGCTGACAGCCACTCAGGAACTCTGCTGCAGAAACCGACGAAATCCTACGTTTTCGTATTGGATTTGAGGTGGATTTCCTAGCCAAATAATATCAGTATAAGCATACCAAGGATTGAGATGGGTGGGGGATGTGGCATGAATGGGAAGAAAAATAAATTCATCCAAAATTTTGTTGAGAGAATATTATGTATATTAGACGTAAGCGTGGGTGGGAGTTTAATAATGAATGTAAGTTCAACCATTTAGAGCCTTTATATACGACCAGGCTCAACACAAAATATTCCAAGTTGTGCCCACTCAATGCATTCGTGTATTTTGTATGGATCTCAGAAGAAAGCGGAATTATATAACATTCGCTGATTTTTATAACCGAGAGGCAGTGTGTTTACTGCGCGGTAGGAACTGAATCCTTAAATATAATTCGTGTTCGTTTCCTTCCGTAAAGTAACTAAGAAACGGGCTGAGATGTTACGGAATGGTTTGTGTGAATCAGGATAGGGGCAGGTGGCGGGCTATTGAGAGGAGGGGAATGAACTTCGGAGGTCCACACATGTCAGTTTCTTGACTATCGGAGCAATTCTTAGGTTCTGAATTGGGATTCTGATCAGTGCAGTTCGTTAACAGTATGTTCTTCTGGGATGTGAAGCCGTATAGACCGGTAGATTTGTAAATTGTTATTCTTCCGTGAACTTGAAGGTATATTCTATGCGCAAATTGGTATCTGTCTACCAGGCTACAGGGAATCAAACCCAAGACGACTACTTTATTATTTACATATTTCACAATAACCATCCAGCCACCGAACTTGTCTTTATCCTAAGCCACATTTTCACTCCCAGGTCTTTTAAGATCCATTTTAATATCATCCTAAAATTTACATATAACATTTGAGTTTTAAAATCAATTATTGAATTGTCATATTAAATTTGAGCTGAAGTAGGCCCAGTCGTGTCCAAAGTAATATTTCTCATTTTAATATGAATAGGAATGTGCTGGTTAACAACACACTGCAGTTTACCCACGTAAAGGATATATAGTGATTAGCAGCATACCGTGTGTGTTCTGCCTACGTTCAAAGTTGTGAAGGCAGGCCTGCATATGTGTGTGTGTGTGTGTTTACAATAAGTTATTACTCTATTTATCGCTCGTTCTGTACAATATTACCCTGTAGCCGACAATAATAAACTCCTAAAATTTGGAACTTCTAAAAGACCGATTCTTATACAGCAGAAGACAGTTTATAACAAAGTCAGACTGCTTCTCAGCAAATGTAAGTTACGAATATTGACCCAGTAGGCTCATACGAATTCTGACATACTTTTCTCCATCTAAAGGGAAGAGGATGCCATGCTGTCTCTTGTTTTATATGCGCAAGGACACTACATTATATGGCAGACACACGATTCAAGATATTGGACAGTCATCTGTGATGGGAGTAAAGGTAAAACAGTCCCGTTACAGGCCTGGAGTGGCCCAGAGTGTTCTAGGAAGTTAAGGTCCCAGATTACGTGACAATGGCCCAGAATGGCGGTAAGGTTGTCAGCCTTACGCACCGGCCGCTTTTACCCCCAGGCAATACTCCTGGTACTCATTTATGTTAGAGGCTGAGTCGACCCCAGGGCCATAGTGCGATCGGAAGGATTATGTCAATGAAAAATTCCAATGAGACCATCCGGGATCGAACCAGCGACCTTCCGAATCGTAGCACAGCACCTTAACCACTGTGCTACCGCGGGAGTACTTGTCTGAAACTGTAGACATGAACGATTGGTGAGAAATGCATAAATAGGAACATCACAGTTTGTGATTTAATGTTAGGTTGGATGAAGCATTTAGCACACATTGGTATGCAGATAATTATTTATATCTACGCTTGGTTCATTTAAAATTATCGTGAGTATTATTGCCAATATTGCTTCGATTTTTTTTTTTTGCTGTTGAAACGTCCCCGTTGTGATGCGTATAGTGTGACCGAACAGACAGACAGACATGCCAGTCACAGCCGTATTTGTGAGTGTTCTTTTCCCCCTTACCTTTCTCAGTGCCTGTGATGGTTTGTAATCAAAGCCGCGACATGTTGCACACCTAACAATACCAGCAATGTTAAAGTATAGTTCTCTCTGACCTCTTCTGCTGTGCATTAATCTTGCTTCGAATTGTGGGACAACAGCGAATTGTGAACTGGAAAGAATGTGGAAGGAAGCTGTCATGTCTTAAGGCTTCTATCTGGGCCATTTTTACTGGGTAACGGAGGAAGACCCTAAAAATCTCGTACACGGTTTTCGGCGTCGCGGCGTCCAGCAAGAAAGGGGGCGATACACGCTTACCGTCTATCTGGGAAGATAGGCCTGCTAATGAAACTGGATTTTCTTCAATAAATGATGGAAGTACAAATTGGCTGAGTATAAGGTTCAAGGGAGGGCAATGTGTAAATGTACTTGTAAGATAGTTGAAGAATAAAAGACTGACTTGAGTCACTTGCTATTTTATTTCACTTATGTGCTCAACATGTTTCGGACATTAATATATCCATCATCAGGAACTTGCGACTATTCTGTTGAATTACCACATTGGTCATATTGTTCTTGGTTCGATGTGTGTTGGAGTTTCGGTGTGGTTGGGTTGGAGTGGTATCCGTGTTGCAGGCTTCAGCCTTCAGTGACATCAAGTTGGTCCCTTATTCTTCAACTATCACAATGACGCACGGTCCAATAAACATAAGGTATTTGTAATGAACCATCGGGTTTCAGAACAAGAACCTTGAATTTCATCTAGTCTAGAATTGTTTGTGATAATTCATAATGTGGCAAATTTCATTTTCAACTGGTTATCGATGTTCTTGTCCCACATTTACTGACCGTACGGAAAAGTATCACAGAATTACCCAAATTTAGTCGCTTCTTTGGCAAGAAAAAAATTATTGTTAAGGCTAAAATTATTTTCATTCTCTCCACTTTAGAGTTGTCAATTTTTAAAATTATGTTTTAATACAACCACCCAAATGTCAGAAAATTTTACTATTTCTGCAAGATATGTTTCGGTCCTTATGCTATTATCAGTGGCACTTTACACAATCATACTTGCTGTTGCAGGTTTTGCATCTTAAACTAATTAGTTCTTATACCATTATACTTCAGCGAAAGCGGACAGTGGGTCTGTACGTGACCAAACTTCCATTCGTAAAACTCGCCCTTCCTGCTGTCTGGGTTTTGAAGTTTAAGCCTCTATCTTTACTTCAAACCTACAGTCATCAGCTTTACTGCATTAATTTAGTGCAGAAATGTTCGTAGTTTTCAAGATGATTTTAATAAACAGGCTCTATTGTGCTGTCTGTATTATTTGTCGTCTCCAACTCATGTAATTGCCTATTCCCTTCTGTTATTGAGTGGCGTTTGCTCCTGGTGTTGTATAAATTATTCAACTTATCTAAGGTTGATATTGCACAGCTACTAGGTTGTCTTTGTTGTTCACGTTTATTTTCGTGATTCCGACGTCTTGAGAAGTTTTACTTGTCACTGTCCTTTATGTCTGTTTTGTTATTAGCCAGGCTAGTACTGAGTTGCGATTCACTGGCACGTATTGCTTCTTGACATTTTATTTTATTATGAAGGGATTCTTCTTTTTCGGAATTTGATACCCTAATTCAGTCCAGAATTTTAGGGAAAGGATTGTTAGAGGCTGATAGATCTTCACACCTTCCAAAGATCTGATAGCTACCTCAAAATTCTAGGCGCCTGAAGAGTAGCACGAAGCAAGTTACGTACTCAGGACCCACAAATATGAGGTGACCGGGATTTGTGTATCGTCACAGAGCCTAATTTACAGGACAGTAAAACCGTGACGTTTATGAAGAAGGTAATTGACTTAGATTACTCTTAGTAATTAACCAACTTAATGCATAAATTCTTGTTTTATAATAAGTTTATTATATGCCTCTACACATTTCGAGCACTATGTGCTCATCATCAGGATGTCAGAATTGTATTATACAGCATCTGGTATCATCACAACTGTAGGTGGCTGTCCTTTGCAAAGGTTGAGAGAGGTCTGTGCACCGGACGGCCACCTACAGGTGTGATGATACCAGATGCTGTATAATACAATTTTGACCTCCTGATGATGAGCACATGTGCTCGAAACATGTAGAGGCATATAATAAACTTATTATAAAACAAGAATTTATGCATTAAGTTGGTTAATTACTAAGATTATACTGAGATGTACGGCCAGCAAAACATAAAAAGAAAATTACTTACATTACTTACAAATTAGACCTGTATACGTGTAAATATCGAATTGTGCTTTCGGGTAAGACCGATAGCAGCTGCGAGGTCTTTACGTGTTTCCGTACTTGTTTGACACGGAGTTGCATAACTACTTTTCACAGTAGCGGTCTCAGGCTCCGTCCGCACAGGTCTGGTCCCCCCCCCCCTCCGCCCTTCAGTCCTGCTGCCGGTTGCCGTCAGTATATCAAAGAAGCCACTGCCTCGTCTCCGCCAACACCCACCCACTCGACATTCGCCCTTCATGACCAGCTGCGCTCGTATTTCTGTTCCATATAAATTGTGCTGTAAGATCGCCACCATTTAGTCACTTCAAATCGATCCGTCCATGGGAATTTTTCTACTTCTGTTTGGGATTTCGAGATTAATACACTAGAGGTTGTGGTGTTCTGGAATGCCACGTCTCTTAATTTCTCTTTGGAGGAACCTGCTGCTTCCTGTTTGCCTTGAATACAACAGGCGCAATTTTTTTTCGATTATCTGTCCTTATCGGCATCATCTTTTGAGGACACTCTTCATAATGACAGCCGAGAGAGACTAAAATCTCATGTTATCAACTCTGGACCTGAGAAGCAGAACTGTGTAAGTCCGATTTTATCGCCTTTGAAATAATACGTAATTAGTCTTACAGTTTCAATTTCAGATGCACAGGGTTGTAAGTCCAAATACTGTCCCAGTGTAGCTGGGTCAAGAATTAATCAGCATTGAGTCACATATCGGTCTAAAAGAATGATGTATTATCACCAATATGATGAAACTGGACTTACATTCTACTCTCTGTTTGGTCCAGACTGATAATATTCAGGACTTTAACACAGATTTAGCTTGGGAGTGATATATATATATCCGCCGTGTTGCTGTGTTGCCTGATTATTGACGATTATCAAGAATGTAGCCTGACTGTGCAATTGCCGACCGTTTGATGTCCAAGATGTTGTGTCCTGGCCTTAATTGTAAGGCCTTCCAAATAAGATTTCTTAATTCATATTCAGATGACACATGCTCATTAAACTGAGTGATCTACCGACCAACTGACGAGTATACGTACCTACGAACGAACGAAAGAACCAATGAACCAAATTAATGTTCCTTAATCTAAACAGGAATTTTCCAGCAAAACATATCATTCAGTCCAAGCCTGAATTAATTTATTTGGCTCGACATCCTTTCAGTTTAAATGGTTTTTTTCTAACACATGTTTTAATCTCTTATCCCCTCACTCGTACATGTTATGTTAATTTAATGCGCAAAAGTGTTAATTATTCTTAATTTTCAGTTTCCCGAGAAGTTTCCTGATTATAGCTATACATCTAATAGTCAGTGTATTAGGCCTAGTAGTTATATCTGGTGTACAGCGGCTGTTCACGTTTGGGTTAAGCCTTTATTCCAAGTTGTAAAGATGGATTATAAATGTATAATCATTGAAAGCACAAAGGTAACCTTGTTTACCAGCTGCCCTTAACATTCATTTGCTCTACACTCTGCGCTGATTTACTTCACATGACCCAGAATGCACTCCTATGACTTTTCAGCAGAGCATTAAGCCTGAGGTCTTAGTAACAAAGATCCACGTTTCATTCCTTGAGGAAGGAACTGCGTTGTTAATTACATTATGGCCTGTGTAGATAGACGTTATGGTTAACTGGAAACATTGTATAGTTGGAGGGACCTGGTAACTGTCCATGATTGCAGCACAAGTATTTCAGTTCTCCACTGACTGCAGTAGGGTCCTGGTTCCTGTGTTCCCACAGCACTTGAAGGGCCATCAGGCTGTGAGCCCATATCTAGGAAGTGTGTCATCCCCGTTGTGTGTGTGAAACTAGGAGAAGGTATGTAGTCAAACACAACTTAATCACTGAGGTGTATTTATTGACTGTGATGGAAACAACTACATGTTTCGGCCTGTCTCTGGAAATACCCATTACTTTCAGCTATTAAATGGCTGAGTATGACTATTTGTGACAAGGGCAGGCTTAGACCCTATATGAAAACAGAGGTGCATAAATTCCGGGCGGCAGGTCGCAGTGGCGACTGAATTTCAGCGCCTAATATTTGTGAATCCTGGGTGTGCGACTTGGTTCATGACGTCCTTCTGGGGGTTTAGAATTCTGAGGTGGCTCCTAGAGTTATGAAACATATGTGCACCCCTGATTTTCACATTGCTATGTAAGAGTTGCAATATCGCCTGTTTTGTTATAAATTATCTATTTCTCACAGGCCCATTTGGTTGTACACATAAGAGCATTTGAAAATGATCCAAGAATTAAGAATACATCAAACCTGAGAAAACTGTTGACGCCGCCGGAACTGACTAGAACGTCCAGTTGTATGGGCTTATTTACGAGGGCTCTGTAATATAAAACTGAGCCTAGTCGTGCATAGGATATTTGTACGACATTTATGTTACCGTATTTTCGTATGGTGTCGCCCTATGGTTTAGTGATAAAGTAATACAGACCGAATTTCTAGGGTCTGATATATCAGCCTATTGTAGGGTAGATAAACTGAATTTAGCTGAAAGTTAGCAGGAACATGCCTACGCATATTCGTCTCTTTGATATTCACAGGTGTGTAACATATTTGGACTTCCCTGAACTTTCAAATCAGGGCTATACAACGTCGAGAGCTCAAATTTAAATGAATGTTTATAGACGCCTTTACAACTACACATTCTATAATATGTGTATAGTGTCGAATGATATAATAGTGACTTTTGAAATGAAAAGGTTACAAGAGGAATTAGCTGTGGTGTATTTTACAAAAGTAGTCATTACATTTGCTTTGAGCGGCTGGAAAAAACCACGAAAAATCCAGGCTTCCTGCCTGGGATTCAATCGCGAATGCTACTGATTTTACTTTTCTATTGAATATAGGCGTTTATCTTTACCGAAGCATTTACCTTACATCGAAATGAGATGCGATAGTAATAGAATTAGATTCAGTAGGAATTTGGTTCGTGGATCGCTTAAAATTCGTGACTGTATCGAGCGATAACTTGTTTAACACACGGATGAATATTGTGATATGGATTATTGGAATTTCTTATGAAGAGGCCCGGTGTACATTTGCAACACGTAGGCGTAGACGGAAGCAGAAGAAGCACTTGCATATCAGCTACTGTCAGTTTCTGCATGGAGTTGGTACTCTTTTTCTTGTGTTAGCTTTGTTGTACGTCTGACCGTTCAGCCGAAAGTTAACAAATGCGTCGCCCTAACCTGTTACGGTTACTCGCTCTAAGTAGTTGCTAACATGTCTGCATTTCTGATACAAAACACCAAATTCGTAAATTGTTCCAAATAATTTTTTTTTTGGGGGGGGGGGGCTCTGTATTGCTTTAAATATATATTTTTTTTCGTATTCACAGCCGATTTACCAATTCCACACAAGGAGAAAGTTACCGTCAAACAAGAAAACAAAAGAACAATTCGTGGCCTGAAGAGAATCTAATAAATTGATTTTGTTGAAGGAACTGTACAGCAAAGTTTTCTGCGTCTAATTGGGCACCACGCTTAAACACGCATGCGTGAGTTAGTAATACCGACGAACAGACCATGTTTTAGTGGAAGGAATTACCTTCATTCTGAACGGAAATATGAAAAGAAGAAAATTTTATTTTGCTGAGCAGACCAATGTTAATTTAACTTACAGCGTGGCGTAACGGAAATTGACTGCGTTGCCCTTCGTAACAGACCCTATAAATTATCAACCACTAAATATTACTCAAGCGCAATATAAGATAAATATGTTATAATTGCTTTTGATGGTACATTCGTAATTAATTGCTGCAGAAGGCGCACACAGAATGTCACAGTGCAACACAAAATGACACGTGGGTGTTATGACAGTTATAGCGCAGTTCTGTTAACGGGTGGGTTATACATCATCATCATCATCATCATCATCTTCTTCTTCTTCTTCTTCGTTGGACTACGGCCCTTATGTTTTAACGAGCGTCTCTTCAGATTGACATCCCATGCATATCTGTCCTCTGATTTGTTCCTACATATCTTGACACTCATCGATTTCAGATCATTCTCAATACAGTCAAACCACCTTAGTTTTGGTTTTGCTGCTTTTCATCTTCCTCCTGTTTTCCCCAGAAATACTTTCTTGACGGCCTTTTCATAAGACATTTTTACCAGATGGCCAGCCAATTCTCGTTTTCTTACTTGTATTGTTGTTAAAATATAAGGTTTTCTCTACAGAACCTGCAATTCACCATTATTTCGGATGTATATAGACCCTCCACTCCACAGTCTCCTTATCATTCCACATTACATTTTCATATAAGGCCTATTTATGAACATCCCATTACAATGGGTGTACCCATATGGTCAGTGAACCACCAGTGGTTCGCTGATTACCGCCTAATTCGGTCTGTGATGAAAATTACCATAATCCAGTCCCTTTCCGACATTTATTAAACGGAAAATTTTGAATATTTTTTGTAACTTGACCCCTTCGAAGTTTCAGTGTCACGTAAGGAAACAGAAAATATCTATCCCTAGCTGACAGTAAACACACTGCAACTCCATTGCACCGATTAATGCTGTGCAGGCAACTGATCATTATTTACTGTGAAAGTCATACCGTTAACATGGACCTTAATCATAATGAATCGTGTAGGCAAATTGCCGAAGATAATATAATTGTAATATTTTAATAATTAATTAATTGCTGTAGTAATTTTAAACATCTACGGCGAGCCTACTGGCCTACACTGCTGTTTGGACATGGACTTTCCTTAAATATATCTGGCAGGGAACTGAACGGATGTGATGGAAGGTTTTATATGGCCGAACCTGCGAACTAAATATCCTGTGGGGGTTCCCATGGACACAACATGCACTTTATTTTACCCTCTTTCTCTCCGATTTGATTGCAAGTTCATAACTGAAGTCTATCATGGGTAACTTTCCACCTGTCTCTATTTCATGAGCACTTTACTTAACGATTTTTTATGGACTAATCAAGGATTAAAGATTTGAGGTTTTAAAGAAGGAAACTGTTGAGACTGTATTCTGGTACGTTGGGAAGGAACGTATTGCCTTCATTTTCTGACCTGAAGGTGGAGCTAGTGTACAGCCACATAGTCAGTAAAGTTGTGCCAGACTACACGGTCTCACATCCAAGACTATGGTGATCTTAAAATTAAGACTCCTATACTCATTTCTTAACAGAGAACTTACTTCTATAATTAGGCCATAAAAACAAATTTAAACAACAGGAACTTACCTCTACCACTTCTTCCGACGAACCTGAGGTCATTGAATTTCGCTACTTGGTTCTTCATGACAGCAGTACAGTTTCTGAGTTCACCACAGAAATTTTCATCATTACCGGCTTTAACCGTCACTAATGTACCGTCCATTATATCGTCAAGGGCAACCACTTTAAATGCTACGGGCAGTGATTTGTTTGACCGCCAGTGCGACGGTAGAGCCGAACACAAAACGGCAGGACTGCCGGTCTGTACCAGTTCACCGTGGTATTCTTGTAGAGCTTCATGTAGCCAGTCAGTACCAGGAACTGCTGTTGTGGCCGGAGATGGCTCGCCCGAACTCGCGGGAACCGAGCCTGACATCGCCGGCGAAGATTTCTGTTCTTCCCCGGACTTTATACTACTAATGTGACTGTTCTTAATGTTACTGATTGATAAAGTTGAGCGATGGTGAAAGTCCAAATCGTGAGCAGATGGTAGATGCATTGAGGAAGGAAGACTCCACTGTGGCTGCAAGAACAATCACACGTCTTTACAGTTTCTGAAGACTGCTGGTCAATCACTTTGCCCAAACTTAGTATCTTCAGAGCTTTGATGACAGTTCTGAGTGATGAGCATTTGCACTGATCTGTGTCTGTATTTGAAACTAATTCACTCACAAAAAAGAAATCACCGTTGAATTATACATTTCTGAGAGCGTTACTGGAAGAAACAGGTGGCAGATAAACCTGTATTTCCTATTTCCTTATGAATTACCACCTAAAAACCGTCACCGTGTTTGGTAGGGCGAAGCGTTCACTCGCATTAAACACCCCACAACAAAGTTTCAAACTTTCACTGACGTGTAGGTGTGTTTGTGTGGGGGGCTGACTTTTGGAAAAGAATGCTTACCCCGTTTTACATGTCCTCGGAACACGACCCTACCATGCGCGCCGTCCATGTACTGAACTTCGAAGAGAGATGTGGGGGGGAAAAAAATATTGTGTGAGATAGAGAGATGAGAGGTGGGGACGATGTCGAAGTGTGGAGACTGAGGGGTGGGGTGGGGGGGTTGCGTTTGTGGCGCTCCGCCACGCTGAGAAGAACTCACCTCAACGTCAGGCAGCTACCACAGGGGAGAGGTCGATCGTCCCTCCCTATGGGGGTGCTAGCGTCACGACGCCTACCACCGTCACACTCACACGTATAATTCTGTCTCTCTTCTTTACTTCTTCTTCTTCTTCTTTTACCCTTCCCTCACCGAATATACCCGAACTTTGCCGAATAAAACGTCACAGTATAAACACAGTGTTAACTAGTTCAAACGGTAGCTCTGTTGGCTGAACTTTCAGAACGAGCGTCTTCAGCAGCTTCAAGAAGTTCAGCACCAGCAGTCAGGTAGTCACAAAACTTGGTCACGTGTATGTCTTCAAGCAAATTCAGTCTTTGTTTCAAGAACTGTCACAGACCCAAATGATACGAATTTCTGTGGAAAAGTTTTTGAGCAGCCGTGAACGCTGCTGTTACCCTAAACGGCTCGGGAAGCACTGCGCTAGCCGGGTGGTCGTCACTCACAGGGTGAACGAATGATCCTATGGAGGACTTTTTCCTTCGTCAGTATCCCATGCAGACATTCATTCACCGCCCCCTCTTTCAGAGCCTGCCCCTGTCAGTGAAAAACCTGTTTTATAACGCGGGATAGAGGAAAGGGACAGACGAGTGTCGCCTCCCTATTCTCCCCCCACCCTGCAGCACTCTTCTCCGCCCCTCCCCCCGCCTACATCAGCTCCAATCCGTAGCGCCGTGGTTTGTGTGGTGGCCACGTCCCGAGTTTTGTGGGCAACCCAGCAACTAAGCCTGGCCTACTGGTGGTGTTGGTATCCGGTTGGCGAAAAAGACGAGTTTTACTGGGTGGGGGCCGCCAAGAACAGAAGTGTAGCTCTCTCTCTCTCTCTCTCTCTCTCTCGCTCTCCTCCCCCCCCCCAAACCACGTGACACACAGACTTGAGCATCTTTGCTGTGAAGTGGCATTTACTGTTTTCAGCACTACTTCTTCTAGTTTTCCTCTCCTTTACTTTCCCCCTGTCCAATTCTTTTACACACTCTTCTTCCTGTTATTTTTGTTGTTTCCTTGTGCCTTCCTTACTTTGTCATCTGTATTGTTCTTCTTATAACCTTGTGCTATTTCCTACCACCTTTCTTATTCTGTTCATTTCACGCCTTTCTCTTATTGTTTTTATTTTCTTTACATTATTTCCATTTTCTCTGTTTTCTTTTTATCCGCAACCCATTTTCTTTTTTTTTGTTCTGCCTTCCTTTCCTTTCTCCTCTACTCCTCTTTCAATTTCCCATTTTCTGTACTCCATTCTAATTTTACGTTCCGGTTCTTCATAGTTCTCCCATTTCGTCTTCCCTTTACTACTGCTGCTACTACTACTACTACTACTACTGCTGCTTATATTCTTATTATTAGTTAGTATATTTAAGCAGGGTATTTACAATTATATGCCTGAAAAAAACCATGTTTATAGAGTATGTATTGTTGCAGCTGTTCTGTAGTTACAATTTGTGCTACTTGTAGCGTTATTTACCATGTTGAATGTTTTGTGCTTTTACATCAGCAATTCCCGCAGGTGTGCAGTGCCCAGTATGGCTGTTTCTGTAGTCCCTTGATTTCGTACTTACCCGGTATGTTTCTCAGGCATTTTTGGATGATTTTGAGATGGTTCTAGTTGCCCCCATTATTACCACTTTGCTTTTACATTCCACATTCGCTGTGTTTTTTTGGTAAAGTCTTTTTTAAATTTTACGGCTTCTTTCTTGTAACATTCCTGTCTTCTGCAATAATAATGTTCCTTTTTCATTTTTATGGAGTGTGATGTCCGGTTTATTGTTAGGGATGTTTCTTTCGGTTTGCAGTTGTTGGTTCCATAATATGGTTACTTTCTCTTCAAAACTTCTACTGACTCTGGTGCATGTTGGCACCAGTGCACATTGTATAATATTATCCCTGTTTGGTTGCATGTGTTAAAGTTTACTTGAGGGCACAGTCTATCATGTCTTTTTATGTGACTATTATTATTATCATAATCATCATCATCATTATTATTATTGTTATATATTTATGGCCTGTCTTTTTACACAAAACGAACAAACATTGACAGTAAGTATTTATATAGGAAAGAATGAATGCGCATTATCACAGCTGTTAGAGAGCTTGCAGGGAACGTCTGTCTACTCGTATGTGTATAGCTGTGTATGGTTGTGTATGGTTGTGTCTGTGGCGTGCATCCAGAGTGGTGAAGATCACGTTGATGTTGTTGTTGTTGTTGTTGGTGGTGGCGGCGGCGGCGGCGGCGGTGGTGGTGGTGGTGGTGATGGTGGTGGCGGTGGTGATGGTGGTGGCGGTGGTGGTGGTGGTTGTGGTGGTGATGGTGGTGGCGGTGGCGGCGGCGGTGGTGGTGGTTGTGGTGGTGATATAGAGGCAGTAATAATAATAATAATAATAGTAATAAACAAAAAAGATAAAACATGCACACTGATAGATGTGGCAATACCCGCAGACAGAAATGTTGTGCAAAAGGAAGCGGAAAAGAAGTTAAAATACAAGAGTTTGTGTATAGAGATACAGCGAATGTGGAACCT
>Ga0123354_10010518_pt1 | contig 14260 bp, 5 predicted proteins | sample TergutLab28metaG_2_FD_97872 | JGI IMG/M metagenome (GOLD analysis project Ga0123354, IMG submission 97872) | Labiotermes labralis P4 segment gut microbial communities from Petit-Saut dam, French Guiana - Lab288 P4 | ecosystem: Host-associated > Arthropoda: Insects > Digestive system > Gut ... | reverse complement strand
TGAGTGGACCCCGTTCCAGACCCACTACTACTCAGAAAATCTGGTAGCGCCGGGGATCGAACCCGGGACCTCTGTATCTGTAGCCAGAAACTCTGACCACTAGACCACAGAGGCGGTCAGAGGCATTTAATAAACTTAATATAAAGCACGATTTTGTGCATCAAGTTGGTTTATTACTAGGATTATACTCAGATGCACGGTCAGCAAAACATCAAAATAGGATACCCAGTCTCCATTTCAAGATTCGAACTTTCCCAATAAGAAATAGGAATGCCGGGCAGTCGACTATGGCATTCGGTCTCCATTGTACGATCGAGTGACTCTCCATTCACTCAGTGACTGAGATAAAAATGCATGTGGGCAGTCAAAAAGAAACACAACAACCCCTGGTCCTATTTTGGGCCAGGAACCCGCACTCCAGGACTGAAATACCAGTTACTGGGTAGTTCCCGTTCTAATGTTTTAAAATCCACATATTATTGGTTTTGTTCTGAAGAGTAGTTGTATGTAATTAGGGATTTAATGTAGGCCTAATATTCTGGATTTTTCTCCTTTCACCCTGTTCTTTCTCTTTGTAAAGTTCCATGCGGACTGAAGAACACGGAGAAGATTAACATTCGTCTCCAGAGAAAGTAAGGGAGGAAAGTACTAAGCTTTCAGCTGTTGATTTAAAAAGGAAATCTTTGAGAGGTGAAAATGATTTTTTAATGGAATAGAAAATAACATCTAGTCTAAATCGTCTCCCCTTTGTACGCTCTTAAGCTAATATATACGTTCATTTCTTCTCTGGTTTTTTTTATTATGTAAAGACAAAAACAGGTCGTCTTTTAACCGAGAATCAACGAGCAACAGAACAAAACAATTCCAAAGAAAAACTCATTCCCTATGGCACAGGCGGCAATTCCCACTTGGATTGTGAGCACTATTGGCGAATCTTTTCTCAGCTTTTTTCTTTCTTTTCTCACAAATGTTAAAAGTAATTGAAGAATAACAATTGCAGCTTTTATTAGCAGAGGGTGTTCCTGTATTCAACTACATGTGCGGATTTATTTCTGTAGTAAAACCAACTAGATGCACCAATGTATCAAATATATTTTATTTCGGACGGTCTTTCCGTCCATCATCAGGGGTTCAAGATTGTACGTACAGCAGTATCTGTTTGGTTGCTGTATGTACCGTCTTGAACTCCTGATGATGGACGGAAAGACCGTCCGAAACATGTAGAGTGTCATTGCAAAACAAAATAAATTTGATACGTTGGTACATGTAATTGGATTTACTATAGAAATAAATCCGCACATGTAGTTGAATACAAGAACACCCTGTACTAATAAAATAAATTTGATACAGTGGTACATCTAGTTGGTTTTACTATGGAACTAATATTGCGATGCACGGCCCTGTGAACGTCAAGTATGCGGATTTATAAGAAAGATGTGAAGTAGACCTATGGAATATTAAGTAATGTAAATTATATGACAGCAAGATATTAAATGACATCTTCTTATTAAAAATATTAATTAAATTTCCTCTTCATTGGACGGGTACCGCGGTAGCACAGTGGTTAAGGTACTGTGCTACAAATTGGAAGGTCGCTGGTTCGATCACAGCTGGTGTCAGTGGATTTTTCATTGACATAAAGTCCTTCCGATCGCACTATGGCTTTGGGGTCGACTCAGCCTCTAACAGAAATGAGTACCAGGAGTATTTCCTGGGGGTAAAGGCATCCGGTGCCTAAGGCGGACAACCTTACCACCATCCTGTGCCGTTGTCACGAAATCTAGGAACCTTAACTTCCTGGAACCCTCTGGGTTACTCCAGGCCTGTAACGGGACTGCTTTACCTTTACCTTTATCTTCATTGGACATGACGAATGTATAATTCCGAAAGATAAGACGGCTTGTTGTCTCGTTCTTTGCCTCCACGTCAGTATTTAAATAAATAATATGGAATGTGACCAATCATTTTAACTTGTATAAAAGGTAAAGCAATCCCATTACAGGCCTTGACAGGCCCAGAGGGTTCCAGAAAGTTAAGGTTCCCAGATTTCATGACAACGGCACCGAGATGGAGGTAGATTGTCAGCCTTACGCACCGGATGCCTTTATGTCAATGAAAAATCCAATGACACCAGCTGGGATCGAACCTGCGGCCTTCCGATTTGTAGCACAGCACCTTAACCACTGTTCTACTGCGGTCCCCTTTAACTTGTATAAAAAAGGTAAATTCTTCGCTGTCCGCGCCATGGAGACAAGTCGGCGGAGTATAAGTATAGTTCCACTCACCCCTAACCTCAGCATTAGGGGGAGGTGGGTAGGTAACCTCACGCGTCGGCCGCTGTACTCCCGAGAAATAGCTCCGGTAGCCAGCGAACAGGCAACTGGTTGGGTCCCATAGCCGATATCCTTCCCCTACGAGGACTCCAACTGCTGACTGTGCTACTGCCACCGGGTGTCAAACCAACTGCAGTTAACAAACACATCTATCTGTTCAGTCCGTAACATGGTCTGACTGTCGACTACACTAATCCGGCTCTAATTTAATTAACATGTTACGTAAAAAGTTTATTAAATCCTACACTCTTGTCGATGTTACGTGTGTTTTGAGACAGGGTGTTTTCATAATTTACCATTCGAAGTCCAACACCGTAAACGAAACAAACCAATTGGGAAGAAATAATTTTGTTTATAAACAAAATGTGCCTGACATCTTTATCGTTGCACCGTGCATTTTGTAGTTTGTTTAAGTAACACACCAACAAATGCACATATATAGTCTTTAATAATCTAAAATTTACATTAAAACACTTAAAACGCTACTACATGTTTCGATCATACGATGAACTTAAAGTTAGAGTTTAATTTCAGCAAGGAACAAAGTATGCTCCCTGAGGGTGATCGTATGATCGAAATATGAGGAGTGTTTTGAGTGTTTTAATGTGAATTTTAGATTATTAAAGACTATATTTGTGCATTTGTTGGTGTGTTACTTAAATAAAATGTGCCTGCATTTATTAAGCCTAAGTTTAATAATAATATTTACTAACTGCAATTGGGTTGTCACCCGGTGGCAGTTTAACAGCACGGAACTCCCAGCTGATGTCAATGTATAGCGTGTCAAGACAGCAAGCACCGGAGATCGTAGGGCAAATCTGCAAAATACGTCATCAGCTGTCATCAGGTCGTCATTACTTTAAACTCCGAAAACTCGGTTCATCTTAAAGCGTGTCTTGTAATGGACGTCAGGGCTTTCAAGTCGACGTCACGAGTGGGTTGAATGTCTTACCTAGCTACAACAGACCATCGTCTGCGTTATGCAGAACATTCAACATTAACCAAGGAAATTAATGTAGAAACATAATTACTGTTTATGGGGTGTGACGCCGTGTAGTCGTGTAGAAATATACCGACGTTTCATAGCAACCTACTTCCTCCAACATCAGGACAGATCTTGGCAACAGATGGAGATGAATAACAAGCTTGAAGATTCTGCCGCTTTACCTCCGGGATATAGAATCCAAGTAATTCTATCCGTAGCAGGCTGGGTGGTCGTAAAAGCCGACAATGGAATATATTCCGTTTCTTGTACGGAATCATGCCCCATGCGATGAATTAGCTGAGGAGGGCCTAATGTATTCCGATTTGTATGTGAACACCGTAAGACTGTCGGTTGTCCGTTAGCTAGTATACCTGACAGCTGTTCTGTGCTCGTACAAATAGCCTAGGATGATCATACTGCACTAAAAGCGAAGAGACCGGGTCCTAATCGAACTAATCCAATCGTAAATTTCAGAGTGAAGCTAATTAATAAGATTTTTTACCATGGCGCAACAGCCCGCAGTGTCCCAAGGCCTGCTCATTATCGAGGATTCACGATCACACTCAGACACACCACACTCGGTAGGACTTTTCTGGATGAGTGATCAGCCCGTCGCAGAGACCTCTACATGACAAAACACAACACTCGCAAGAGACATGCCCCCGGCGGGATTCGAGCCCACAAACCCAGCAAGCGAGGGGCCGCAGACCCACGCCTTAGACCGCGCGACCACTGGGTTTGGCAATTAATAAGATTACAGGCAAGAAATCTTTAATTACATGCATTTATCAATAATTACAAGCCTCTCTTTGATTTCTAAAAGACATCCGTTAATAGAAAAAGCCTGTCTTGATTTGGGGAAACCTGATGTTCAAAAACCATATTTTTTAAAATAAAATCACCTCTTACCATACAAATACCATGTTATGTTGTGCCCCCATTGGAAGACTTCTACAGGTCAACCTACGCGAAAGATTGGGTAAAATGCCTGCGGGAGGTCCCAGGTTCAAATCTTGACCCATACCTCGAGTAATGTGATTTTCATGTTTTTGTGAGGGAGGCCTTCGCTCTTCAGGGTTGCTACGCGTACGCTTCACGGGTTTTCTTAATATTTTCACTCAGATACCCAAGTAGTAAGCTTCCTCTGTTTATAACACGACATCTAACTTCCACATGCTCACCAAATCATTACAGTCATTCTGTCATTATATACTAGACTTTAAAATACACAAATAATATAACGATCATCTGTTTTTTTTTTAAAGTTACTTTCAACTCTCTCACGTGTTTCTTCAGTAAAATGAATTACCACCAGCTTAAAGAACAATCATACCTTATGACTTGGCCTCGAGGTTTCTTTTCCCGTCTTCGTTTAAACTACATGCAGGTTTGAAACTGAAACCTAATTCGTAAACGCATGTCATTTATACAAATTCAGAACTTCCGACACTTCATTAAACCCCATCCCGCACCCCCACCCCACGCCACAAAAAAAATTCAGGCCCTCACGTAATCTCTTATTAGAATCTCGTCATGATCATTTCGCTACTAAAAATCAATGGAACAGCAGCTCATCGTTAAATCCATGGCAGTAACATGGTTTGTACCGTCGTCTGTCCGCTGGATGCCACCCTATCACGTTGCCAAGCGACGGCCGAATGACGAGCTGCAGTCACAATCGCGGACGTCTGATGTCTACCGATCGTGCGCCGTGCAATACTCGTGTGAGAGAAGTGGGGAAACTCCGCTACAATTCTCTCCTCCACGCCCCGCAATACACCGACCGTTTCAAACAACTAGAACATTTTATCACCTCTCCATATCATATGGAAGGTAGGGGAAAAGGGAGGAAGTCTGAGAGCAGGGGGCGTGGCATCCAACAGAGTTACAATCCTATCAGAAACCCCGGTGTAATCTCCCCAAAACCTCGACCACCAATCCTGGAGAAACCCGCGCTCCGCTTTGCGAGATCGATCATATTGGTGCGGAAGAAAAATTCGCGATTCTGTACAAGCTATAAGTGATCAAGAAAAAAAAATAATAATAAATAACTTATTTCATTAATAAAAATAACTTATAAACTTATTTAGCGAAAAATGTTCGATTCTATAAATAAGATAAATGGATAATTCCAAAATTCGCCGTCCAAAATATTGATACCAACAATAATTGACAAATTTTGAAATAAGATTAATAAATGTTAAACTTCGGATTTAACGTGAACTAAAACTGGCGATTTGATGTATAATCGTGTGGGGTCCGTAATGAGAATGACTGGATGCAGAGGTATGGGTTGGTCTGTGGGTCAGACAGGCAGGCAGGCAACCACTGCGAGAGGATGATTTCTACGTCCTTCCCCGCCGACTCACCCCTCCTCCTGCTGCCTCACTGTCTATGTCGCGTAACTGCAGTGACAATCTGTTGACGTACTTGGCAGTGGGAGGCACCTCATCCACCGCTCTGAAAACGGGCATCGGCATACACGAGATTATGCTAAATTACATACAAGAAGAAGAAACTCATAGAGACCAAGTTCCTGTGATATCATTTACTGAGATGAACCATACGGCCACCTTTGTGAGGGGAGTTAGAAATAATGGGCATGGCCAGCATGAAGACGGTGTGTACTTGGTTGGTGCAAAAACCAACAGTGACTCCACGAACGATTGAGAGGTTGGTTGTTTAACGACTTCTACAGAAATCTTCAAGAACTGTAAACGTCACCGACGTAGTTACCAGCTACCATCAACGCTGTGTCGTAGCCTACTTCGTTACGTTGGTGACCTCGGGGGAGGAAGATGTGAAACATAGGCTTATATTTTCAACAAATTATGTTTTGCCGCTACAGAGAACGTGCGAGTGCGTTGGTTAACTAGGGCGAAACGTAAAGGTGAATTGACGAACAGGTAAACGCAAGAAACAAGCTATCGACTGTCCGATACGTACGGTGTCAACTTGGGAAAAAACGCACTTTCATACGGTTACTGCATAACAGAAAGGCAGAGCACTGGGAAAATAAATTCAGGAAATTTAGGAAAGTGAGTGGTGTGTGGATATAAACAGGAAGAACTTGGCGAATTAATTTATTCTTCAATTGTTCCCAATAAATTTCCGTCAATTGTGTGATATCAGGCGTTGATGCATCGTCACTTAACAAAACATCCTGTGGAACCAATTATAATAGACGGATAATTGTGGATGAATTACGCAGGCGGAGATAAGTGAAGATAATGTGATAATCGGAACACGGAACAGAGTTGCCCTTAGCGATCTGGACTCGGATTAACGCTATGGAAGTGTCAGTTCCTGCTCCAATGCCTCTAGACTTCAGCATTACGGTCAAGTCCCGGCAGGATCCACCGCCGTCGAGTTCGCCGGCCACCGGCATGGTCCTGCCCGCCAGTGTCGCTTCCTCCAGCGCCGGACTTCTGAAACTGCTCAAGGAATCGGGGGCCCCACGTTCGGGAGGGGCGACTGCTGCTGGGGAATCGAGCAGCGCCTTCAGGGTCGTCACCCCGAAGGGGAAATTTGAAGGTAGGCCTAAACCATTTAAACTGTCTTTAGCGACAGATGACGGTGTAATGCAATAACCCCGCCGAGAGTCAACTCTGCAGAAAAAAAAATATTCGGGTAAAGGGGCAGGGTTTCTTTTGATTTATTTGTGTATTCTAAGCACATTTTAATGACACTGCATCGACTGTAGACATTATATATATAAAAAAGTGTGTAGTAGTTAAGGAAGAGACCTGCCGAAAACGGAAAAAATCATCGGTGCTGTGTGTTTGTCTGTCTGTCTGTTAGTTTGTACCTGTAGGAAGGGCGGATAAATACTCGGTCCCTCTTCCAGGATTCAAAGCAGCCAGGTAAATAGGTTGACTCCTTAACTCTGAGCTAGCCTGTTCGGTCATGAAACTATAGGACCGGCCCTCTTTAGCAGTGGTAAGACATCCTTATTCGCATAGTGACAGGTCTGTCATTAACAGTCACCACATTCCGGATCCTTTAAAATTCCGCCTTTTCCCAACACGATGACTTACTTAGCACGAATCTCCGAACAAGCAGCGATTATTTCCGTAACCATTCTTAACTGACTGGTCTTTATATTGAAGACGAACTCTTCTCTGTGAGGTAGGAACTACAAGTATCAATATTTACCGTTCTTATAAGAATGTCGCATTATATAGGTAATGTTTATATCATGTGACGTATTCTCTCACGTTCGGATATTTTGCCGGATATTTTGCTTGAAGTAAACCATACGTTATTTCCATTTCAAAACACAATACACTAAGAGCAGCTGACCATCAAATACTGAGACACAAATCTTCTGTAGGAATAAAACTAAGAATTGCTGAAATTAAGTTCCCTGTATCTGCATAATGACGCTACAACTTAAGTAAAAATTCACCCTCTCAAATTGTATGGAAGCCAGCCCCTGGTTTTAAGTACCTAAATAAATTACGCTTACTGCGTCGAACACAACACAGGTTTTTCCTTAGTACTGGTAAAGTTGGCTGCGGAACAAGAATTTGGAACCTGAATTCGATCATCCTTGGGAAACAGTCCTCTATTAGGAGTTTGTTTGTTATAATATATTTTAGAATTATATTTTAGGACCTTCTGTCTTAGATTCTCTAACCGACAGATGGAAAAATACTGACTGTTAACAGCAGTGTTCATGGAAGCCAATCTGTTCCTGTCAGAATCTCAAACAAATTGTAGGGTCTTCAGTCCATATGGAATATTGCATCGATATCGAATATGTTCAAGTCGATGTAGTATGTTTTAATTGTTGGTAGACGTTTTGCTTTATTCTAGCAGCACTGTTCAGTCTTAAGCCCTGTACATATCAGGATGCAGGGCAAAATGCTTGGGCCTGAGTGGGAGGCAGTACAAAGGTGGCTGAACAAAACGACGTAAAGTGGAGTTTCGTGATTTTTTACTATTCACTAAATATCGTTAGATTAATATTGATAAGGGGGGGGGGCACATGGCACGTGCAGCGTAGAAGATTAATGCATGCAGAATGTTGCCAGGGCACTGTGTAGGAGAAAAAGACCTCTTTGAAAGCCTAGGCGTTCGTGGGGATTTAGCATCAATATGAATCTTAAAGATTTGTGATGGAATGGCGTAAAACTGAATTTATCCGGCGGAGGACAAGCACAAGTCGCGGGCTGTTGTTGTAACGGTAATTAACATTTGGATCCAAAGATTGTGGGGGAATTTCTTGAATATCTGATCGATGGTCTGGGCCTACACAGGCCTAAACACACCTGCACAGGCTTACACAGGCCTATGCGCAGTCTTAATTTATCCGTATCAACTGATATAACTGAAATACTGACTGACAGCTGTGGTCTTCAACGACGCTATGTCGCTTAAAATGAAAATTTAGCGTCAGTACTAAAATTCAAGCTGTGTGCAAAAGAAGGGGAAAACACCTAGAAATATCCATATGTCTATTTTTTTTAAAAGTAAAACATAGGTACGTGGAGTACTGATCCCAGGTCTATGAGATGTTCTAATCAGGTGTTACTACGAGTAGAAATTTAGTTACACATCTGATGCTTATAGGCCTGTCTATTTTATGGTGCCTTATCTTTCGTACTGTGTTTTGGTTCAAAGTGACACAGGCACACTCAGCTGATAAAAGCCCTTAAAGTTACATTATTAACAGAAGCCCGCTTCTGGAATAGTTTGGTAATAGTCTGTTATTCTAAGGTTAATTTCAATAGTATTAGTATAGCGATTCAGACGTAAGGGTTAACGGGGTATTGGCAAAGTAATGCAGTTCACATAGACCTAGGGACTTGTTTTGAAGTAATATGCAACTCACTTAGACCCAGGTACTTGTGCTGAAGTAATATGTAACTCACAGAGACCTAGGGACTTGTGCTGAAGTAATATGTAACTCACAGAGACCTAGGGACTTGTGCTGAAGTAATATGTAACTCACAGAGACCTAAGGACCTGTGATGAAGTAATATGTAACGCACAGAGACCTAGGGATTTGTGATGAAGTAATACGTAACTCACCTAATTAGTACGTAAATTAAAGTCAAAGATCTCTTAACTGATAATTAAAATTGAAATGGTTATTAAAAAGAAAATTTCTAACCTCGTATTTTTCAGAATTTATTTATTTAGTTTTTGAAATTAACTTCAGCAAAATGTTCAAACATATTTACGGGCGGTTTAGGAGTTTTCCTATGGAACATTCTCATAATAAAATTTGGAAATCTGAAAAAAAAAATAATCGGCCAGTTTCAAAATGTCTTTCCAAAACTCGTGCATTTCATACCGTATACATTAAAATATACAGTGAAGCTTATTTATATACCTGTATGTCTGCCCGCTGTACATCCAATCCCCAAACCCAAGTCCAAACGAAAACAAGTAACAAAAATTGTTACAGCTGTCTTCTAAAGACACGGGAAATTTTTCATTACAACCTTCAAGCAAGTTTACCTCAGATACAGTTTCATATATTGTAGACTGCTTGTGAAGTATCTACGAAGCACATAACTGCTTCAAAAACAGCACACCTTAACTCTCTGAAGAACAAAACATGTAGAATTTTATGTTTTGTTGACCGTATTTCTCCATATAAACGTGCAAAGAAAAACCAACTTGATGCACAACTTATTCTTAGTGTATTTCGTCAACCTCTACATGTTTCGGACGTATCTAGGCCCATCATCAGGAGGTACAACCGTATGTATACAACAGCTGGTACTTATTATTCTTTTTAGGTGACTGTCTGTTGTCCTGCAGGACAACAGACAGTCATATAAGTTGAAGAATAAGAGACCAACTTGATGTCACTAGTTATTAAGTTTTATTTCACTTCTTCTATGCCCAACATGTTTCGGACATTAATACATCCATCATCAGAAGCCTGCGACTTTTCTATTGTATCACCACATTTGTCGTGTGTTCTTGTTTCGATGTGTGTTGGAGTTTCGGTGTGGCTGGGTTGGGGTGGTATCCGTGTAGCAGGCTTCAGCCTGCTACACGGATACCACCCCACCATGCCACGGATATATAACTAGTGACATCAAGTTGGTCTCTTATTCTTCAACAATCACAACGATGCACGATCCAATATACATAAGAGTTATATATGCCTTCACGCTCTAACATCTAACATCTAACAATTAGGCCTACTTTATGGGCCCAAATACGTCTTTTACGCTGTTCATCGTCTTAGTGTCATCTTCAGGCGTGTGGACCAATTATGACGGTGTAATGCAAAAAGAGCTATAGATAAAATAGTACAGAATATTAGTGCGGAATTTATGTGAAGCGAAATTACAAGAATTATTACGATTGAAATACTTAAAAATATGTTCTAACTCTTCACAGAGCTTCTTGCTCATCAATAATGATCCATATCAAAGTTCATGATTCAGTTCCTACCTCTCAGAGAACACAGTATTTTTCTATTAAAAAGAAAAGCTTGTTTGTGTTGCTGTTTAGTGGGAGATAATAATGAAATTGCAGCCACGTTAACTAGGAAAGCTCAGAGCTCTGGGGTCATTATACACACCACCTGGTTCGAAACTGGCAATGGGTATAGTTACCCCAGAGCTGGTTAAAACACTAAAATCATTTGAAGATGGAAGAGTGGAAAGGTAGACAGAAACACGGGACGTCATTATACTGTAGGCTCAGGCGAGACAATAAAACCTTGCCTGCCAAACCTATGAAGCCTGTTTATCACATCAAAACCTGTCGTCATGTCGTACACGAGACAACCGGAACAGTCTGAAATAACCCCACAGCACCGGACACCGTGCTGTTCGTAACTGAATATAATGGTTAAGGAATACAGCAAAGAAGCAAGTATTAATTGCTGATGAGGAAACGTGACGCGTGATTTGAGGTTCGAAGAGCGGCGTCGCTGAGGATTCAAGTTTTAAGGGAAGTGACGCTGAGTCGTTGGACTGTCCTAGATCCCTACGAAACGTCGGGAACTACTAGCCCAATAACACAGTGTCACTTCCCAGGACATTATATCTTCAAGAAATAAATACTACAATATTGTGTCCTCCATTCCCATCTGCGAACAGCGTTTTGTAATTGACATTAACTATACTCCAGGGGTATTTGATAGAAACAGTTAGGTTACATATTGAGCACAAAGCGACGCTTAAAATTATATGGGAAAATCCAATAATCTCTTGTTTCAAAGTTCTAAAATAACATTCCCACTGAAAAATTTGCCCAATCTTTAATATATATGTATATATATACACACACACAAACTGAAAGACTGTCGTCTTATATTCTTTGTCTCTTCTAAAATTCAGAGTCATTAGTAGTTACGAATGGGACCACATTGACGACAATAACATGAATTGAGAGATACCAATATAGCAGTTTCGAATTTCGCCTTACGTACTGTGCATATTCACTAAAAACGCGATTCAAAGTATTTCAGTATCCTTCAGTTCAAATAATATACGTTATTCAATCGCTGGTAGATTTACAAATACATGGAAAGCGTAGCGAGAAATGGGAATCATCGGACATTTCCCGTTAAAGTTCATCGGGCTTTACACTAAATAATTCTATAATAGCTTAGGCGGGAGGACAATATTAAGATGGATCTTCAGGAAGTGGGATGTGAGGGCATGGACTAGATCGATGTGGGTCAGGATGGGGACAGGTGGCGGGCACTTGTGAATGCGGTAATGAACCTTCGGGTTCCATAAAATGCGGGGAATTTTTTGACTAGCTGAAAACCGGTGAAGTTCTCAAGAAGAATTCTGCTCCACGGAGTAAGTAAGTAAGTAATTACATAATAGTTAGACAATTCGACTGAGACAAAATGGCACATAAGTATCTCCGGTTACTTCAATTTATCAACCAACGAATGCACATATAATTTCACATAAGACACCTTTAAAACACTTTAAAACGCTCCGACATGTTTCGATCTTGTCAGATCATCATCAGGGAGCTTAGTTCCTTGCTAAAGTTATGTTACAGTATTCACAATTCAATTCATATTTGCAAACGAGGTGTTGTGACAGCATATCATGTTGTGTAGGAATGTGTTGTGGAGCAGTGGCTAGGTGTGCTTCGCATGCATACGAAGCACACCGAGCCACTGCTCCACAACACATTCCTACACAACACGAAGCACACCTAGCCACTGCTCCACAACACATTCCTACACAACATGATATGCTGCCACAACACCTCGTTTGCAAATATGAATTGAATTGTGAATACTGTAACATAACTTTAGCAAGGAACAAAGCTCCCTGATGATAATCTGACAAGATCGAAACATGTCGGAGTGTTTTAAAATGTCTTAAAAGTGTTCTATGTGAAATTATATGTGCATTAGTTGGTTGATAAATTGAAGTGATTCTACAAAAAAAATGCACGGTGCTACAATAAGATTCGTATATCTCCGTTTAATTCGAGAAAGAAGACGCGAATTTTTTCCTAGTCTCTCCGAAGTCATAACTCAAAAACCGCGCCTTAGTCTTATATTTTGCCACAAAACGTCCCCAACCTTAGAAGTTTCGGACAGTGACATCTGGCTATACCACGCGCAGAACGTACTCTAAACGTGAAAAAATAACGAACAACGAGGCATGCTTAGTAGAAACAGATTTGAACTGCGCTTCACATACGCTCATTTGTCTTCCGTAACCGGACGTTTGTTCGGCAGTTGCTTATACTGCAGAGACCATCTCCCTTATTTTTAAGTATTTCGAACGGCCATGACATACTACATCCTACTGTGACGTGTAATACTTTGCGACACTTCCATCTGTCTATTCCGTATTAACTGAATACAGTGCAAACCATGTTTACCGGGCTTTAAATTAAATCGAAAGAGACTATTTTACCGATATCATTTCAAGAAATTGATACGATTAGGCCTAGAGGATTTTCAGTGATTTTCCTAATACTTGTCATATAAATAGACTGCGTTCATGATCAATCACACAAGATACAATTCATCTGCCAACGAGCCAATTATGACACCTTTTCAATAACAGCACAACGAGCAATCTGTATTTACTCACAGGAACTGAAATATATCAGATAAATTTGAGAAGGATTTGATTTACACGAACAGTTGTTTCCAGTTTTTGTACCTTCTGTAGCACTATAATTTATTCGCCGGTGTCAGAAAATTTATTCCTGAAAATATAGTACGTTACTCTTAAAATAATTTTATTAGGATTGAAACATTTCATTATCCAACATATGCACAAATATATAATTCGTAGATACAATTATAATTATTATAAATATTTAAAAATATTTAAAATTGCTCCAACATGTTTCGGATCACAAGGGACCCATCATCAGGGAGCTTTATACAGTGCTTGGCTAAAATAAAGTAATGGTTCTGTATAAAGCTCCCTGATGATGGATTCCTTGTGATCCGAAATATGTTGGAGCAATTTTAAATATTTTTTAAAAATATTTTATAATAATTCTAATTGTGTCTACGAATTATATATTTGTGCTTCTGTTGGATAATAAAGTGTTTTAATCGTCATTGGTGCGCGGTACAAACATGAAGAATTTGATTAGGCTTGCAGTCCGAACAGAAAATATCATATTAACTATACTTTATATATGATCAATTGCAAGGGTTCTGTATGACTCTATACGAACATTTTATTTCCTCATACTTTTTAAAAGAAACACAAAAATTAATTTATTTTATGTAACGCAGTTTTGTTGCCACTCTTGCAGTTTCTAAAACTGAATGTTAACAAGCACTTCCCGAATTTGATACCTTCCTAATCTCCTCCCGAAAACTTGAAAATATTTATCTCTGCTCTGGATTATTGAAACAAGCACAAAAGTGTAACGAATTTTTTGTAACCCTGTTATCAGAGTACCGATTAAATTTTTAGCAAAAACAAAAAGAGGGTGGGGGGGGGGCGTGAGCAAAAGAAACATC
>Ga0123354_10010514_pt1 | contig 14262 bp, 10 predicted proteins | sample TergutLab28metaG_2_FD_97872 | JGI IMG/M metagenome (GOLD analysis project Ga0123354, IMG submission 97872) | Labiotermes labralis P4 segment gut microbial communities from Petit-Saut dam, French Guiana - Lab288 P4 | ecosystem: Host-associated > Arthropoda: Insects > Digestive system > Gut ... | reverse complement strand
TGGTGCCCGCTTTCCCCCCCCCCCCCCCTGGCACCTGTCGACGCCCTTGTCTGTAGGACCATCCTGACCACACTAACAGACGCCAACAGAACTAGCATGACAAATATCTATTGCGTGTATGCAGTGTTGAGATGCTCCTGATGATGGACAGTGGACCTGTCCGAAACATGTAGAGTACTTTATCAAATAAGTCTGGGAAATAGTGCGTCTCGTTGGCTTTTATGGTAAGAATATATCACGATGCATGGTCCCTGAATGTCAAGTCTGCAAAGATATCTAAAGCAATGCGAGTGACTTTATTTGCAATATCATTAAGAAGAACCGCCTGCGCGTGAAGTTTGATACCAATCAAAACTTGTCTTGCGGTAGCAGGTTTCACGTCACTTCCGCCTGCGTTAAGCTGACTGCCATAATTGTAATCTTCTCCTTCCACCGCACAATGACAGCAATTATCCCTTCGAAGACTGACTTTAATCTAAATTGTATATGGAACTTCAGTTCATTCCTCACAGAAATACAGTCTGCGTCCTGTATAAATGCCAACCGGTTCATGCTCTTCAGGGAGATAATCGTATGAAACGCTAGAATGTGCCGTGTGGCATAAAGCAGCTTATTAATGTTACAGCAGGTGGTACATATACTTACCACCGAACCTAACGCCCTTAATGTGGCTCATGCTGCTAAGCCTGTGCTCGCAGAAACACTGCATGTTCCAAAACATGGCGGGATTTTAGATCAGGAGCTGTGAAATAATTCTTTTACCTTTGCTCATGTATTGTCTCTGGCCCTTCTTGCCGTTTCTCTTTGTTTCTGGTTTTCCTTCCTCTATTTCGTACCCCACTGTTTCCCCGAACTATTTGTTTCCCCTCTTCTGGGGAACTTAAAATTTCTTATACCGCGAGGAACTCCTGTGTTTGAAAACATTTACAGTCTAGACGAAGTTGATAGCGGGGAGCCTTTCAGGCGACGCCAGCGGTAAGACGGCTCTCAAACAATACGAAAGGAACACAGGCACAGTATGACAAAATTAGAAACGTAAATACGAACTAACCGAAAAGAAGAAAAAGAAAGAGACAGTTCGTAGCGCAAGGGATTACTTCATTGTTGCCAATTTCCGGACAAATTTCTCGCCATATTTAGCAGGGTATTTGAAAATTTTCGCGGCGTTTCAAAGTTGTTATTTATTTATTTCACGATTTCTCGCGGAACCCTTAACGATACCTTGCGGAATCGTGGTGAGGAGACACTGCTGTATCCCTCTATTTCTGTGTCTGTTCGTCTGTCTTCCTTCCTTCCTTCCTTCCTTCCAAGTTCCCTTTGATCCTGTCTTTGTGCCATAAGACATTAATGTTAAGTATCTACTTGTAACATATGCGGACAAACAGGGAAGTGTTGCTAATTAATCAGCCTCCTGCTAGTGCACAGGAATCCACGAAGTCATACAGTTAGACATATGTTGGCGCTAATTAGCATGCAGATGGAGAAATCGCAAGTCGCCTATTTCGGTGATAAGCTTGCAACTTTGGATGTTGTAATCATATTGAGTAGCTTGATGAGAGTAGTGCTACAGTGACAGACACAGATTTGCTATTAGAGGTCATAACCTGCACCCCGCAATCTTATGCGGATAGATTTTTATAACCCATAAACTCTTATCTCATACGTTGTACTAAGACACTTGCCAAATGAAGGATGGAGGGCAAGTCGCTGTTGCACTTCGTTCCCTTATATTTCAAAATATTTTCGGTCCACCACGGATCGAGAATCCAGAATTAGATTCTTGAACTTGAATTTTATGTCTTGTTGACCGTGCATCTCGATACATCCATGTAATGGAGACCAACTTGATGCACTATTTATCCTCAGTTTATATCGTCAGTCAACCTCTACATGTTTCTGGCATATTTGTAGCCAATCATCAGGAGGTGTACTGTATATATACAACAGTTGTTACATGTCGTACTTTTCAGTTGACCGTCTGTGGCCAACAGACAGTGAACTGAATAGCACAATACGTACAGATTGTTTGAACTGAAGATATTGCTGTAAATTTTGCGAATTTTGTTAACATTTGCAGCCTTACTGTTTACCATGGCGACAGCATCTGCAGCTGTCGACCTCAGAGGTGGTCGTTAATGCGTTCTTGTAGAAGTCAGTAGCATTATTTGACATTGCATTTCGTATTGCCTGTTAGGCTCCTTGCATCTCTCGGGTGACCGGTTGATGTTGTCTGTGTACGTCAGCTGCTGAGCATATCGTCAGGAATTTACATTTGCTTTAGTGAGCTTGTGCCCAGATACAGAGAAAATTCACAATTGTTTATAGAGATAACTAATAAATCCTAAGAAAATGTCGCAAAGATCAAGTATTTGGTAGCGACAGTAACAATTATATTAATGAGGAAGTTAAGAATAAATTAAATTATTCAGATTTTTTTTTCCAGTCCCCTACCTAAATACTTAAACCCTAAAATACATGGACTAAGTTTATTGTTATAGTCTGTGGGATTGAAACTTAGTTTCTTAGAGGCAAGGGAAAATACAGATCTGGGATGCTGGTAACAAAGTGTTGAGGGGAACATTTGAGGTTTTGGATGCTGGCAACAAAGTGCTGGGGGAACATTTGAGATTTTGGGTGCTGGTGACAGAGTGCTGAGGGGACATTTGGACCTAAGAGAGTGGAAGTAACTGGGGGCTGCACATATGTACGCAAGAGGGCTTCATAATATGTATTTTTCTGTATCAATAAGTTTTCCAGTGGTCCGCCAGTTACCACTTGTCAATCGCCATACTTGCCGGCTGGTTCCTTCGTCAGATGTTAAATTCGTCTTCTTCATAACCCTATCCACTTCCTTTTCACTCTTTACTTTTGATCGTCCTCGTTGTCTTCGTCACGGTGACGAGGTCATTATTCGCATAAGCCATCTGCTATCCTCCATGCCTACCACGTGTCCGTACCTTATTTGCATTTTTACCCGGAATATAAAATACGCATATAGGAAGTGAGGAAAGCAATCAAACGTTTACTCAGCAAACTGAAGAGAAAATTTCGCCTCGAGGACGTAAGCATAGAGGGCAGGATATTGTTACAAAGAATATTTGGGAAGTAGGATGCAAGGATGCGGACGGAATTAGGTTGTTTCAGGTTAGGATCCATAGGAATGCTGCTGTGAACACAGTAAGGAGCCATGGAGTTCTATAGATTTCGTGGAATTTCTTGAGCAACACTGCAGCTGTCAGATCATGTTCCATGGAGTTAGGAATTCTTACAGATTCCAGTCCTAGAACTGCGCCTTCGCCACAGAAATAGTCGGAGTGTCTTTGGTTCAAATGCTGAACTTCTGCACATTCATGTACGCATCGTCAGATCTGTAGAAAATTGTCGATGATTGGAAACAGCGTTTAAGACGAACAGGAAACAACAATACCAAAACAGGTTACAGCGCCCAGACCTAGGGACGAATACGGAGGCGCAGTCCCAAGTCAGGTCGTACGGATTTGTGATAGACGCGGTTGCACTGCACCTTGTATTACTCCGAGTTCTTAATTTTTCCATGTCAGTTAACCATTTTACCAGCGCGCAGTATTCGTTCATCTACCACCCGATGGGTGGACAGTGGTGCCATTAGAGGCCGGAATTCCACAGTACGTAGCCTAACAATACCTCGGGAATAAAATAAAACTAAGCAGAGGCCACGTGGCGTACTGCCTGAGAGGATGGCCATGAAAGATTCAGTTCACTGATTGGAATTTAGACGACGTACAGTGCTTTTTAAACGCGGTACGAGGTCGTCACCTGGTGGTACGTGAAGAAACGTACGAATTATTTTTTTTTAATAATTAAAATTTAGAAACGTTAAATACACTATTGAAATTGTTGTCAAGTATGTTGAAATGAAGAGAAAAACATCTACAGTGTTTAGTTGAGGCATCCCCGTTGTGTATGTAACAATGAATCAAAAGAGCAAAGTAAGTCAAAACACAACTAGTTTATTGGTTGGAAATAGTTTTTTGATCTTTCCCACAGATGTGAGGCATATAGACCTGCTAATCGCCATCCGGTTTGTACTCCTCACCCAGTATTGTGCGGGTGATAAAATCGAGAAGAATGAGATGGGCTGGGCATGTGGCGCGTATGGGTGGGGAGAGGGGGGTGTATAGGGTCTTGGTGGGGAAACCGGAGGGAAAGGGATCACTGGGGAGACCTAGGTGTAGATGGGTGGATAATATAAGGAAACATGTAGTTGTTTTCCATCACATTCATTAAATACACCTCAGTGATTAAGTTGTGTTTGACTACATACCTTCTCCTAGTTTCACACACACACAACGGGGATGACACACTTCCTAGGTGGAGTACGCTTGTGAGCGCGGTAATGAAACTTAGGGTTCCGTGAAATGTAGGGAATTTCTTGACTAGCTGCAAACCAGTTAGCTTCTCAAGAAGGACTCTGCACCATGGAGTAAGTAAGTAATCGCCATCCGGACCCCTCCCCCCAACGCCAACAATGGCATAGCCCAAGGGGGATGACCCCCGCCCAGGATACCCAATACCATCGCAGGTCCACCGCCTTACCTGCTCACACGCAGTTTATGTCTCATATACAATTTATAGGCCTGATGATGAGATCTCAACATCAGCCCCACACAAGCAATATTTAGAAATTTGTAAACATGATGATTGCCTCCGAGTAGGCCGAAACATGTCGTTTCACTAACATCCAACCAATAAATTAGTTGTGTTTTGACTTACTTTGCCCTTTTACTTCAACATATACAGTGTATTCCAATATAATATTTCACACTTCGAATATAAATAAAGGTTTTTCTCTATCGTCTAATTGCGTTAAATTAGAAATGTAGCAACAACAAAATTCGAGGTTTTCACAGCGTTGCCGTTTCGCTGGTTGCAAGGTTTGTAAAACATCCCGGCACACCAGTGTCTTGAAAGATGGCATTTAATATTTGCGATACCTACCGGTACGCGTACATGTTTTGTATTGTGACAGTGGTAGACGAGAAAAACAGTTTGAAAAGCACTGCTGTAATATACACGTATGCGACCAGTTTTATCGATATGAAGACAATCAGTTGTCATGAAGCTTGAAAGTCTAAATGTTAACGAAAGCGTGAAAGTTCGGAGACTGCGTATAATTGGAAGAATCTGCGGAATCCATCGCTTGTGTCTGTGTTGGGATTGCTTTACGTGTTTTCTTTGAAAAATCACGATAAATGCTACTTGTAATTCACACGCCTGATCTACAACGCTCTCCGAGATAACGTACATTACGTATGCAGTGCCGGTGTAACGGTCTCTTGACACACTTTGCGATGGATCTGGTGGCGTGTGGGTGAGTGTCTTGTGCCTGGTGTTTGCTATGGACCAAACGTAACTATGATTGCAACTGATCTTAATTCTAGGCCTGATTTCAGGCATCCGCCGCGACGTAGATGAGATCTGCGCTCCTCTGGGATATTGTGCAGAGTATAGTGGTGATTCCTTACCGACGTTTCGGAGCAACCTATCGGGTCCCCGACCGCTACGTTGTTCCGAAACGTCGATAAGGAATTACCACTAAACTCTGCGCAACATCCAACAAGAGCACAGATCTAGTGCTATGCCGCCTGGAGTAACTACGTATTTTGGCTGTCTGAATTCAGAAAAGTTCTGGGTGGACTGGGAATTTCTCCGGTTACCAAGAAAACGGAAGAAGTCGGGGCAGCCTAATCGGTATAGTGACTAGGCTACGGGCTGGTCGCCCGATGAATCGTGATACTATTCCTGGCTCGGGCAACACAGTGTTTTACGAATATCCCAGAAGGAAAAAGATCCGTTGTAAAACCAAGCAAGTGGTGGGTGGACGATGTTGAAAACGATCTGAAGAAAATGGCTGTTAGAGGCTGGAAAAAAATAGCAAGTGTTAGGGACGCCTGTAAATTGATCCTGGAAGGAGGTCAAGGTCCTGCATGGACCGTAGAGCTGGTGCAGAGAAGAACAGTACAGCGGGGGCGTGGAGCAGACCACTCACACCAATCTAACGCCGAAGTTTAGAGACTGGAGCTATAGCCCTACCACCATGCCCCATATACCTTCATGGCATGTACAGGGACAAGAGCATAGGCGTAATGCTTCGCTTTGAACGCTTTGAATTCCAAATTAGTAAGCAGCTAAGACGAAGATGTAGTAGTAGTAGTAGTAGTAGTAGTATCAGTATCGAATTTCGGGGGTTGGCCGTTCTCCATCCTCAGGCATTTTTATGTTCTCTGCAGATCGCCATTTTAATTCCTGCCCGAGGCATGTGTAGTAATGTCTGCGGAATGCTGTATTTTGTTTTCTACGTTCTTTGGAAGCAACATCAAATAGACGAATGCACATGAGACAGAAGAACGGCGGGAAGAAATTAATGCTTCCGATTAACTACACTTGTCACACATCCATGTAGACGATACAAGAAGTAGATATTTGGTGGTGGTTGTGGTCGAAATCACGGAGGCTTGGTGGTATGATGGTCACTGAGTTCCACAGAACTTTAAAAGTGGGTGTGGAATATTAAAGTTATTTTCATGGCAATTGGAATGAAGTCAGTGTGTCTGTCGGATTCTTTTGGAATGAAAGTCATGTATGGGAAACTGAGATAATTTTGACAACAGAAGAGGTGCTGTTAGATGCACATACATTGAAATGAAGAGGGTTTACATTTCGGACCGGTGCGCCAATAATCCTAATTCGGCATTGTAGTTCAAATTCCTGAGAAGCATCTTCGGACTATTTTTATGAGCTATAGAACAATGTTGTCCATATTTTAGCCGATTGTCGGTAAACAGTTTACTTTCGTTTACTGACGGCTGTGCCATGGATGAGGCGGTTAATCGCCGGCTTCTCACCGCGGTGGCACGAATTCGGTCTGAGGCCCATTTGTGTGGGCTTTGTGGTGGACAGGCTGACATTGGGACAGTTTTTTTTCTCCGAGTATTCCTGTTTTCCCTTGTCAGTATCATTCCACCAATGCTGTATACGTAACGTAAATTCGACTGACATGGATGCTAGGTAATATTAATAGTAATATTAAAGGTAACTGTCCACCCGTAACATACCATCCTGGCACCAAGGGGGAGTAGAGGTGTAGCGCTACTCATTGTTAACCTCGGCGCTAAATGGGGTGGGTGTTCAACACCACGCCCCGGCCGATTTATCCCAGACAAAGAACCCCCGTACCCATTGTACAGGGGGCTGTGTGGGTCCCAGGGTCGGTCTAAGCGGGTGTTGGGAAGAAAAAAATCTTCCCACCGGCTTCTGACTTAGCGGGTCGCTATACCGACTACGCTATCCCAGGCCCATTGTCTTAGCAATTAACAGCATTGTAGATAGATACGAGGGCGAGTCACATGAAAACCTTAAATTGCATGTTGCAAGCGGGGGCGCCAGCTTTACACTACTACTGCGCCGTCGTGTTGTATTCCTGCGTCGTACTGCCACCTGTCGGCCACTCTTCAAACCATGAGTATCATTGTTGTCAACTTACAGACAATCGAGCTGTGTTTTGAATTTTTATCGTACTTTTTAAGTTCTCATTTGACCCTCCCTCGTATATTTGTTAACTGCAATTGGGTTGACACCCGTTGGCAGTTATACAGTACACATATACACACAAACAATACACAGAACAACATAATTAAATACACAGAACAACGCAATTAATACACAGAACGACACAATTAAATAAAACACTTCTCTGTCTAGTCGGGTTCAAATCCTTGTCAGAAACGATCATTTTCAAAATGTATGAATTAAAATCCTGTAGATAAAAGTATCATTTCTTTTGTGGTGTCTCTTCAGCTGAGACCATATGTCGATATGCATAACGGTAGATTTTGTAAAGACGCTTTAGCAACTATAGACATTTTTAGCGTTGAATGGTGTGTTAGAATGGTCGTCTTCCCTACAGTAAAAAAAGGTTAACGGAGGAAGCGATCTGACCTCTTTGAAATCCCCCTGGTATTTTATTTGAGACACACGGAAATATTACGACTGGTCCTTGGTTTGGGATACTTTCCCGGACTATATAAAATCCGGCAACCTACCGTTTGCTGGTCTGGAGTGTTGGGTGTTCATTCGTGAGATACTGCATTCTTGCGTCTGAGGAATCTGTCGTTATCTTTTGAGCAAGCCTGCCGAGGCCTCCTTACACGGAAACCTGTCTTGTGATGAAGTTGCCTGGCGGCTGGAGTCGAGTCACAGCATGTTACAGAACCCGTTCCTCGAGCAGCCTGTAACTACATACTGTATAGCCAGTGCCATCCAACTGGTAAACTATCGAATTATGGAAGGCAGATCGGCTTTTTATATTAACATTTTATTATAACGCGCCCGTGGGTTTCTTTTGGGGGGGGGGGGGGGGTTCGCTAAACAGTTTCGAAAATTAACTATTAAACTTGTCGTGTACGTCCGTCCCTCCCGCTTCAACAATGCGACTACCGCCAGGTGGGGTTCTGTGAAATTTCGTATTTGGGATTGTTACAAAAATTTGTGGACCCTTTCGGATTTTAATCCGTCGAAAATAACATTTACACGAATACTTGTGTGTGTTTTATGACAGTTTTGCCCTGGTTGGTCTTTATAATTACTTCAGACTGTCTCCTCTGTGGGGTAAGAGCTGAAGCTGCAGAACAAATTTATGATCCTTACATAACAATCGAGCATGTTCGATATCTCGTCGTTGGCGAGATATCGATTTTACTTCAATGTAATCAGTTGTTAAGGTACGGGGGGAACGCATAGTAGGCATTCGTGTAAAATGTGTGGAGGCAAATTTCACCTCATCGTCACGATTCAAAACCTACGGTCGGTCACTAACGCGGAGGGATTCGATTCACGAGAGGAATAGAATTTTCCTTTACCTACCCATGCAGTCTTTTATCCTCTTGCTTCCTGTATTCTTCTTTCTTGCAAAGTGTTTTGAGCACAGAAGCGCCTCTCGTCGGTTGTGGCAATCATGTTGGTGGATCTAGTACTTCGAATTAAATTTGCTGCACAGATGTCTTGTACCGTACGTTTCTTGGCTTTATTCCTTCGTTCTTTTCTTCGTTTTGTAAATTTTCCTGAAAATAGCATTAAAAATCATTTTATCTCTTTATTTCTCTATGACATTGTGATTACTTTTTCCGCCTTTTTAATCTTTCTTCTGGTCTGAGTGTCTTAATTGCTCTCCGACACTTTAAAATATGTAAAACCTTTTTAAAAAGTTTACTCTTGCACTTTAAGCCATTTTTGACCGTTGGTCGTCAAGGGCTGACATTTACTAGTGGGATTTATGAAGGCAGTACGGTAGATATCCTATACGTGGGCGCCTGACCTTAGTTTGAGCATAAGCCCCATCTGCTTTGGTGTCTGGTCCTTACTGTTGAGGGACGCTACAGCAGATGACGTAAGATGAGACAGTGTTAATGTATCTATTCTTCAGTTTTTGCTCTCTGCGGTAGAGCATATTGACACGGTTTTCTAGGTATGGACCACGGCCAAGCACACGTCACATCCGCTTGTTTCCAGCCATTTCCTATATGGTTGTTCACTCTGCCATAAAACAATCCAAGAGGCTGTTGTCATTTCCTCTTGTTTCTTTTTGTTCGTACTTAATTGGACAGAGGCCACAGAAATGGATTATCTTCCTGCACCTGAAATGGCCTGCGATGTCGTTGCGTTCCGTTCTGTGTTCATTATTCTGCTAACTTTTGACACAACCCCCGAGGTTTAGTGTTTTTCAGGCCATTTGACTGACAACTTGAGTACTCCACTGTGCGGAATTCTTGTGACAAATCCGCTAGTCGCTCAACTGCGCAAGAAGTTCCCTGTGTGTTATGGAACTCCAAGGTACATTGTCCTGTTTTTAGGAACTCCATCGCCGAGAGTGTACTCCCTCTTCTTTTGTGGAGAGATTCCGAGCTAAATGCTTGGCCGATAATCAGGCTAAACAGACTGACTTTTTTTGTTGTTTTTTGTAGCCCACGAGTCAGATGAAGGCGTAAAGGGGGAACGGGGTTATTGCTCCACTCATTCTTAACCTCGGCGCTCAGTGGAGGTAAGAAGTTAGCATCAAGCCCCTGCCACTTTGCCGTCGGGAAAGAACCCGGTACCCATTGAATAGGAGGTTGGATGGGCTCCAGAGCCAGTCTGGAAGTCTTGGAGAGGAGAAAAATGTCTTTGCTCTGCCGAGATACAAACCCGGACCGTCCGGCCCGTAGCCTGGACTACCAGTACTTCCTTCGACATTTCAGTTCATTATTCACTAGTTTAACCTACCGTTTGACACCATATAAGCTTAATTTAAGCTGTTGACAGCGTAATTAAATAGGCGTAAACCGTAAATCAACAAAACTGGTTCCCGCGAATTAGATTTATGTTGGATTTAGTTGGCTCACAATATGAGTCGTTGGTAGACTGTTGTGAACACGATAAATAAACCTTTTCGAGTTCAATAGCAAGCGACGAATTTCGTTATCAGTTGTGACTTTTGGATCTTCAAAGAGGGTTCTGCTCCATGGAGTGAGCTGGCAATGCCAAGGCCATTATGAAATGAAAATATCGAGATGAATGAAAATAACTGTCTGTGGTTTCTTTTGAAATAGTTTCTGACTGTAGAATCGAACCGTGGAATTGCATAATGCGAAGCAAGAGCTGTAAATGCAACGTTCGGTTTAAATGTTGCTATTAGTGCAGGGAGCTTCAGTCAGGCGGATCTGAGTTCAATATCCGGTCAGTTTATTTAAAACCGTTACAGCAGAAGGTGCCGCTTGAAATTTTTTTGATCTTTATCCTTCTGTCCCATCCTTCACGCCAGTAATTTTTGTTCTCATTTGCGTGATTGATTAGGTATTTAGGGAGACACGCTCATGTTGCTAGACTTTTTTTTTTTTCATGAGTATAGTCCTTATTTGACTGGAACTATCCCTGCCGAATTCACTTCACTTGTTTTGAAATAGACTTGAATATTTCTAGCCAATAAACAGTTCGTCGTCCGAAAACATAATTGTCTTCACGAGGTCTGTAACCAGATGTGTGAACTGGAAGGTACAGAATCAAGCATGCCACCTTTTCTCCGCCTCTCCATTATTGCCTAATCGCAGCAGTTCATTTTATTAAAGTACAATGTAATCATCTATTTTGGCCATCCCAGTGGTCTCACGGTCTAAGGCGTGAATCTGGAGCCGCACGTTTGCTGGGATTACGGGTTCGAATCCCGCCGGGGGCATGGACTCGTGTCTGTTGTGAATATTATGTGTTGTCAGAGGTCTCTGCACCGGGCCGATCGCTGTCCAGTGGAGTCCTACCGAGTGTGGTGTGTCTGAGTGTGATCTATACACCTCAAGAAAGAGTAAGGCTAGCCCACTCGGGCTGTCGAGCCACGAAAAGGAAATCATCTGCTTTTAATTATTACTGATGGTCACTGAACGATTCAGTAAACAACAGGAACTTTCCTGGTCATCGAAGCAACTGTCCTTTTTATCAGAAAGTGTGGAGGAACTGTACGGGAATATAGTGCAGTTAGATGCTCTATAACCTGTGCGAAGTAAAATTCAGGATGAAAGTATGTAGTTTACACTTTTCATATCAGTTTTCTCCTAAGCACTAAATAAATATAACGTTTATCTTCCCATGAAGCAAGTCACTTGTCAGGTATCACAGCGACCCATGTCAATGGAACTTCGCTCGGTGTACAAATATTGTAACTAAAAACCACAAATATTTATTTCCTTGTTTCACCGCTAAGAGGGACAAGGAGTAGCTTACTGACGTAAATGAAACACAGCTTTCATCACCATACACTACGGACTGCTGTTGTAGAATTTTTGGCGGAGATTTTGGTCTGCTCGTATTATGTCGAGTGGGACAGAGAGAGAGGAAGAAATAACAGCTTCAGCTTCTTCCATACCTACGGCCAACGAAGCTGGAGAGACCGAACAAGAGATGAAAACCCACTTCTTTATTTGGGTTGAGGTTCTGTTCTTCTTTACTACAGACTCCCTCTTGCTTTGTTCTTTATTCTACTTCAAAGGAGGCTCTTCAACTACGTGTATAAAGACCAGTGTGAACTGATTCTTCTTCTTCTTCAGGCACTGAACTTCCTTTAGTGTTTGAAAGTTATGGCCTTCTCAACGACATCTTTCCATTTCCCTCGATCCTGGACGCAGGTTTTCCAATTTTTAACCTTCAATTGGCAAATGTCCTGTTTGACGTTGTCCTCCCATCGGTACTTGGGTCTTCCTTGTGATCTTTTAGTTAGAGGATTCCATTTAAATATCTTCTTGACTGTTCTGGTATCTGACATTCTCTGTACGTGACCGAACCAGCCTAGTCTTTGAGCTTTAATATAATTGACTATATTTTTATGTTTTAGAGTTTATCTAATTCTTCGTTAGTTTTAATCCTCCATATTTGATTTTCTTTCGTAGGCCCAAATATTCTTCTTAAAATGTTCCTCTCAAAGACCAGCAATTTCTGAATTATGGTTTCTTCAGCACCCATGTGTGGACTGATTACATGGAAGAAAATTCTGCTCGAGAGTCTGATAGGGTGAGAAGCTTGTTAAAGAAACACCCCGCATTTTATGAAACCCCGAACATATGTTTCAGTGTCCACAGTACTTCATCCAGAGCTAGTTTAACCCTTTCCACAGGGTTGCTTATCTGGTATATATCGCGTGGCACCTGCTGCAGTTGTTACATCGAGCGTGCGGGCGATCGGATGAGATGGCTACGTTTCGCGACAATCGAACCGACAGGAAGTGACAAAGGTTATTGGTCATATAAAATAATTACCCTTCCATCTACACGTATGTCTCCCAAGTGGTCTCTTCCCTTAAAATTCATGGCCAAACTGTTTTTATCTTCTCCATGAGGATTACATGCCCCTCCCATTATATTGTTCTTAATCGCTATATGATATTTTGTTCAGAGTACAGGTTTTGAAGCTCCCTGTTATGTAATCTTCGCTTGAACACTACCTGATTATACTTGTGTGATCAGTATTTAGAATTAGGGGTCAAATGCCAACAGTTTGTCCAGACTACGGCCTGTGCACATTTGAAGGTACGGTATAGGTCAGTTTTGAAGCATCACTTTTCTGTTGAAGCTCCTCGATGGTGTCTCCACTTTATCTTGCCAAGGCAGTAGGCCACGCCAGTGACTCCGAGAGCTATACCAGTGGTAGCGTAGCTTCTGGCATGAACTCCCTTTCTGGACAGGTCAAAGGTTATGCGTAAGACGAAGAGATACACCCCTGTGGTCTAATAGCAGTGAGGAGGTAACCCCATCATTCGACTCACCCTGCTCAGCGCTACCAAAACAGCCAGAGGACATTTCATTTACTCATAAAATACTCGAGAATTGCCCGACGGATGGTAACCCTACGACCGGCAGACGAAACGTAGGCCGATGAGAGACCAGCACCCATGACGGTGAAACAAGCCTGGATGGTTTATACACTGTTGCTTCTGCTGATGATATATCTGTTGAGGTCCACTCCCACCTTTGTAGCTGCACGATTGCTCTGCAGAGGCGCTTATTGTCTTTCGAAGATATGCTTTGGGAAGTCACAGCGTTGGTTGCCGCTGAAACAACCACGATCCGGCTGGACAGAGTTTCATTATTTTATCTGACAGCTATCGGTTGCCGCCTCCTCTCGGCTCCTACCGTATTAAAATAGCCCTCTCAGCCGACCACCCACATGCACGGAGGATTAAGGGGCGGAAGTGAGAAACGATAGTTATGAGGTAAATAGGGCAATTTAATAATTATCATGGCTTCAGTTTAACTTTAATTTATTTTATATAGAACCTATTGCAGTCTTTGAATCAATATTTTCAACAAACGAAATGTTTTCAGCGACGATAAAGTGCAGTTTTTATACTCTTATATGCAGTACGATTGCAAATGGTGACTTCAGAGGGAGAGAGAATGATAGAAGAATTTCGTGGTATCCATACAAAAATACTGCGACTGATATTTACCTCTTTCTTCTCAAACCTCACCGATAGTTTTGGCGATGGAACAAAATACTAATTGCTGTAGCGTGGAATTAAACCTGCATCTTGCAGAACCAATTTCACGTCTTTATCATCATTGCCATTTGTCATGAATCTTATACTTTTTTTTTTGTCTCTTTCACGATACCACCTAGTCTTTGGAGACTAACTAGGTATTTTATTCTCTCCTAAACTGCTACGTTGTCTATTTGCTGCAGGCGTCGCCCAACGGTTCAGCCTGCTTT
>Ga0123354_10010511_pt1 | contig 14264 bp, 10 predicted proteins | sample TergutLab28metaG_2_FD_97872 | JGI IMG/M metagenome (GOLD analysis project Ga0123354, IMG submission 97872) | Labiotermes labralis P4 segment gut microbial communities from Petit-Saut dam, French Guiana - Lab288 P4 | ecosystem: Host-associated > Arthropoda: Insects > Digestive system > Gut ... | reverse complement strand
TAATTCAGCAGCATAGTCGCAAGCTCCTGATGATGGATATATTAATGTCCGAAACATGTTGAGCACATAAGAAGTGAAATAAAATAGCAAGTGACATCAAGTTGGTCTTTTATTCTTCAACTACTTTGGAAATGTCTATCGCTTGGCGTAATGAGGATTATCGAAATCATGTACCTCGTTCCATTTCATAGGGAGAGCATAGTGTTATCATTCTTAAAACTACTTATAATGGAATAATTATTTCAAATCAGTGAAATACGTATTCATACACGCCATACGTTATTCCATGTCTTGTATTGAGCTACGATGGTTAATACAGGTTGGGTACCTTCCTACACAACGAAGGGGTAACGTTATAAAATGGGAAACCCCCAATGGTACATATAAGGACTGTTAATTCATATATTTCAATACTTCATCTGGTTTAACATACTAAGCCTCGGTTTTTCAAACCCAGGAACGCGACCCAAATTTGGGTCGTGACAGATTCCTGATGAGTTTTGATCTCTCAAAATAGTTACTTTTTGGTTTTATGCTTTTATGAACGCAACTAACGCTGGAAAAAAAATAAAACTCGATAAAGTTACGTAACTGTTACCAGTTTTTATGCTACATGTTTTGTAACATTATATCACAAATGTGCTGCTGTGCTCAGGTGTCCTGAGCAGCTGCTGGTATTCAGGCCGTAAGGACAAAGTAATCTACGATTCAGGGCCACGTAAACAAAACTCTGAGAACCAGTGGTTTAAGTGATAAACTGCATGTTGCAGTTGGTAGATATACTCCAACAGCCATGGTTGGGAGGCCAGCGGCCTTCATTCACGTGCAGGAAGACTCAGTTCAAATTTTAGCCCGGCCACCAAAATATTATTGCTGATGTAATACTTCCCATAATTTGTTTAAAGACGCTGTCTGCACAGGGTGAAAAGAAATTCGTGCACAAGATCGCCATACTGGGATTACTTGTTAATACAAGAGGCGGCATCATTCAAGATGTTATCAGACATTTTCTTTTTGCGATTCGCTTCACCGTCAAGTGGCTCAAAACAGTTCTCAGCAGTGGTATTTTCCACTACAAGGCACGGTGTACTCAAGGCACACATTGCACCCAAGGACTTAGTTGCGATCAAACGATCGCGGAATACATACATCGTGCCCGTAAGAGTCGACCTGGAATTGATGGATGGGACTTAACACTATGTACATTATCCTGGTCAACGTCACCCAGACGCTGTGTTTCAACGTCTGCAGCAGCGTCTCCTTAAGACGTGAAGCGTAAAACCAAAAACAATGTACAGGTGGTACGGACATCGGCCACTGAAGATATCATACCTGCAGCTGAGGAAAGGGTTGTACAGCTAATGCAATCGGGACAACTCCAACTGAGGGTCCTAGAAGTACTCCTTGACAATGAACTTGATCCATGCTACTATTCGCTGAAAGCCCATGTGTTTCCGAAAGATGTTCTTCTACACCTGTTCTACGTTGAACTAAAAGATACCCATGGTTTGATCACTTTATGTCTTGGGCCATTTTTAAGTGACGTGTGTCTCAGGCCATATGACGTATGATATTTTAGATTATTTTTTTTAAAAGGGAACTGCACAGTGGAGAGTGAATGAGAATTTATTTTCACTCTGTATTGAGTCATATGGTCAGGTGAATTGGGAAGGATGTCCAAGAAACAGTCGTTGCCAAATTAGAGGTATTGTATACGAAACTGCCTAAAGGGAGACCACAAAAGGCCTGAAGGGATAATGATATCTGGGAGGGGATTCGAACCCTCTACTAACCGACTGCAAGTAAAAGGCGTTCCTCCCTAAGTCAACATATTTTAAGTGTTTCACAGTTTCACCCAGTCCCTACTCACAAAGCAAGAATTTTACCTAAAATTTAGCCATGGTTCCTCCTTCCATATTCTTCCCAGTTCGTTACTCGCTACTTATTCGATCGTTCAATGTAAAAGCCTGAGCTACATAGCATCCTTAAATCTGCCATAAATAAATAAATATATATAAATAAATAAAACATTAACATAGTTGGTAAATTAAGTAATTCATTTACGGAATCCAGAGAATGATCCATCACCGCGTTTACAGCGACTTACCATATGACCGTAATTTCATTCAGTTAATGTCATCTAACAGCGTCACACTCCCCTACTCACATATTAATTTCTACATTTTTATTGTTATTTCGCATAATCTGCTGCCCTGTGACTTCAAAACCGCAGTGTTTTATAAATGAAATGGTTGGAGCATTTAACGAGAACGGAAGCTGAAAGATGACCAAACAACATAATTATTTCATTGCATCCAGCCACGAAATATAAGACGGCCGCTGAAACAGCGGGAAAAATAAATTATACAAGCACAGTATTCTAGCTAGATTATGTAATTACAGATGCGGTAAATGTGGTGTTTGGTAGCGGCTAGGGAGCGAGAAGTTACGTAAAGCTGATTTCTATTACCACTACCACTACTACTATTACTACTACCACCACCACCACCACCACTACTACTACAATAATAGTAGTAATAATAATGTTAATACTACGTTTTATTTTTATTGTTTGTTTATTGTTTAAGCCTATCTTATACTTCATATGAAATCCCACGCACTATTACAACACAAACGGTAACATTCCGCCTTACGCAGTTACATAATTTTCCCCTTCCTTACATTAAAACATTCTTCCCAGCAGTTAAACTTTGTTCTTCCCCCTCAGTGACATACGATCCACTTTCGCACCTGCACAAGCCACAGCTACTCGCATAATTGTACTTCTGTCTTTTCTAACCTTTATCATTCGACACAGCTGCATTCCGAGCTGGATGGCAATACACACATTTTCTGAACTTCGTCTGTTCTTAATTTCATCATGAATATGTTGAGAGCATGAAGACTAACGTCTCCCGGGATCTGATGCCCTGTCTGGTACAATTCTTGTGTCGGAAGATCTGCCACCACCATCTTCACAGTCCAAGCGATCAGAGACACTGCCGGTTATGTAGGCAGGCTGCAAGGGAAGTGACCCTTTCAGGCCTGCGGGAAGGGGATAGGAGACAGAACGTCTTAACCATTCTTGGGCCTTGAAAACGAAAACAGTAGGTTGCAAGTTTGCCTACTGTAACATCCGACGTTTTCGGAGAAGGTACAAGCAACTATGACACATATAATCAGACTGCGATTTTCTGGGCTTCGAAACCATGTAGTCTTATCGCAGAAACGTGCTGCCGCTGTCTTCGGAGTCAAAGTGATTTGTGCGCGCATGCTATCTGCTACATAAGCAAACTGCAAGAAAAGCGGCCAATCAGATAGTAATGGGAGAAGCGGATAAAACGCTAGAACGTACAATAGTACAAATTACCACAACCTAGTAAGCCACAATCCGAATGACGGATGTTATAAAAACCTGATAACTTTCAATCTACAACTAGGCGTACAAAGACAAATGCTAAAATTCCTTCATTATCATGTCCCCCACATAGAAAGTCATTCTTATAGCTACGGATGCGTATGCTAGGTGGCACTGACAGTAGAAGACAATAAACTGTCATGAAACCGTCGAGGATACAAATAACAATGCTTCGGCCGACAATGCAGCCTCGAACTGTGCCGATAACAAGTTACCTCTTGGCAGCTGCATCACGAAAACTATCAATGTGCTTTTCGAAAAGATGTAAAGTTCACGTTGAGCAGTCACAGTGAAACCATTATCACACAGATATCTTCCTTTAGTACGACAAGGCAGAGCGGATGAATGGGTTATTCGTGGAATATGTAAGCTGCCAAATCTCCCGTTGGAATTACACCGTAATTGCTACCAGTTCTTCTAACATTCCCAACAACGAGGCATGGTCAACCAGTAGAATTTCCCGGGTTTCTAAACACTTCAAAACACATTAGAAAATACACGTCTTCTACCCAAGAAGTGTAAGCACTATTTTTGAACTGCCCGACCCTGAAGGTACATGAACTTCGCTAATTCGACACATCTGTAACTATTCTCCAATCCACACAGCGTGACATCTGAATTATCATCAACAATGATGTGAGAACGTCAAATCTCGCAACCATTATTCTCATAGCTAGCATTAACCCGTGGTCTTTGCTATGTTCTTTGTGAGGTTGTAAATAGACTTGAGTGTGTTACATGGAAATTCATCTCTGAAGTGTGCATTTATATCACACAGTTTCATAATACATTAAAACAGACTACAACATAATTAGTTTCAAAGTATTTGAGTACACTAAATTCGAATCTGTTAAAGGCAGCTGATGAAGAGTACTGCTTACAGCCTAGCATACAAATCTCTTCTTACTTCCTTCCACTTTCAGAAATGGCGCAAGACGGAGGGTGGTAACATTTGTTAAGCTTTAGCACCAGCCAAGGAATTCTGACTCGAATTAATCGTGGTATTAGCATTAGAAAGAAATTCTTTTTGTAGAAGGCAAATGAATGAAAACAGCGAACAAAAGCGAGTCAGGAAAACACCAGGGACTCTCCTTTCCTTTATAAGGAAGAACAAGATATGACTACGTATGTTACTCACAGTCAGTAGCTTTCCCACTGAAAATCTCCGAAAATATTAAAAAATGCTGTGTAGTTTGGTAGATTCGTAAAAAGGTTACGAAGGGACCTGGTACCTCTTTAAACAATCCGCCAGACTATATGGCGTGACACTCTCAGAATACCGTAAACTTGGTTTGATCAAGTGGTTTATCCGCTTGTAATGGAACGGACAAAAGTCGAAGAAACATTTATTTTTGATCATAGACACTGTCAAAGCCATACCCACTGGAACACAATGATGGAAAAATTCCGGCTTCGTATTCTGAAGGTAACCATTTCTAATTTCGCCCGAGAGACCGGCCAAGCTAACTGAGTTCGTGTAAAGAAAAACCAACTTGATGCACAACTGCTTCTTAGCAGATTTCGCCAACCACTACATGTTTCGGGCGTATCTAGGCCCATCATCAGGAGGTACAACCGTATGTATATAACAATTGGTACTTATTATTTTTAGATGACTGCTGTTGTCCTGGTTGGATTGGAATCCAATCAGGACAACAGACAGCCACCTAAAAAGAATAATAATAAGCACCAATTTTTGTATACATACGGTTGTACCTCCTGATGATGGGCCTAGATACGCCCGAAACATGTAGTGGTTGGCGAAATATACTAAGAATAAGTTGTACATCAAGTTGGTTTTTCTTTACACGATTATATCGAGATGCACGGTCAACAAAACATAAAATCTAACCGAGGTGCTCGTTGTCCTAATACATTTCACAAGACATATGAGGCTCGACTGCTTTTATTTTCGAACAGCAAGCTCATTTGAACAGAATTAAATAATTCTATTGCCGTCTCCAACAGTTCGCAAAAGATCACACAACATTACGTTCCGTTGTTTATTTCAACAACCAAACAAAACTCACACCCAGATTACGTTTGGTGACAGCGACCCAACATTAAAACTGATGGTGCACCATGTATTAATGGGGCCTTACATAGGATTAAACAGGTGTTATACAATGTTATCGAAGCCTTATATAGTGTTAAAACAAGCCTTACACTGGGTTCAACCAGAGGGTATATAATGCTTCCGGAAATTTACATGGGGTCAAAGTAGGCGGTACACTATATTACCGGTGACTTTCGAGGCTTAAAATACGCTTTACGCATTGCTAGTGAAGCCTTATATGTCATTAAAAGAAGCCAGAACTACTTTCCTTCGCATCGCTTCCAATTTATATTCAGTCTCTCAAACATATAAATGTCTACATTTGATCCAACTCTTAACTACTCCTTATATGGCTGTAAAACAATATTCTTCGACTTTATTTCTTTTCTCGAGTGCACCAACACGAAAATAATTAGCGAACTACCGTGTTCGAAATATTAATAACAACCTTTTTCTAGTTTTCTAATTTTACATTTTAGAGTTAACAGTAACTCTATACTGCTTCAACGAACTGAAAGAATTTTAAAAATTGTTAATAAAAAGTAACTGAATAAAAGTTTTCATACCTCTTGCGTTTGCTCTTCTGTTACTACTATGATGTGTGTATAAACGCAACCTCACAACGATCACATTACTACGTCTTGTAGCCGTCCAGATTCCACCGCAACATATCTCAGCCGTTGAGCATGACTTCTCTCAGAGAATATTACGTGCTGAGCGCACACAGACACTATTGAAGGATTCCGACAAATTTACAGTAGCTTGAGAGACACTTCAGTAAGTCTAAAAACACTGGTTATTAATGTTTCGACGTAAGGTGTTAATTATGTATGAAAATGGAACATCTTATCACTACCGAATCTTTACAAAATGTTAATTAACTAGCCTGGCGTACATGAAGACCCGCAACCAATTATCTACCTGAACCCAGCTTGGGCTAGCCTTCGACCACTTGCCCCTATAAATCATAAAACAGATGTTTCCTCAATATTATGTTATGGCCGAAAGTTGCTGGGCATGTTATGGTCACTAACCCCGTGCAAAAGATAAGCTGAATTCCTCTACGCGACAAATACTGTCATAAAAGTATCAACAACGCCCTTTCTCGCGACATTTCAACGACCTTGAGGTTCCCATCCCCCATAGTGGGCACTAAACATCGACCCAATATGACAGTGTCTTATACACGCCAGCATCCTTTTCGCTCTAAGTTCTAATAAACGTAGAAGTAAATCACCCACACGTAAATTTACCTATTTACTGGCCGATCGTACCTGTGATGTGGTCTCGAGCCAAGAATCACCGGCAACAGTCTGTTACACGGACTTACACGCCTGCTACTGCTCCCACGCAGTGGAATTCCGTGAAAGTACACAGTATTGGGCTTACCCTTCCATTTCCACGCTCAAAATAAAGTAACCAGATGCTGACAGACAGATGGTGTTTATGACTCTAGATTTAGCACTCATAGCCGTTACAAATGTAAATGAAGAGCCAAAACGAATAACCAGGATAATCTAGTATCACCAGTTCATCCAGTGTGGCACGCTGTATGACGTCTTTATACGTTACACTATTCCACCGTCATATTCGAACAATAAAACAGTACCTGGGTATAAACTATATAAATGCATTTCTTTTCATTTAACTAAATTAAAACAATATTCATAATGCAATAATCATCTCTAAACTCGAATTATGAAGAAAGTGACAAACACCAAATAACTTCCCTACCAACCAACGAACTTCCGCGTACTGCCAGTAGGATCTGAGTACGACCACCTGAAAATCCCTACTGTAAAATAGGTACCTCAATCCGAAGAAAAAGTAGGCTTTATTTGGATATAACATGGAATTATAGAAAGACTGAGACAATTCCAGATTCAGTAGTTTTATAAATTGTATTCCTTACCCTATATTTTAGGACAACCAAACGACAATGGATTATAAGGATGTGACATTAAGAAGACGAGAGGGGTTGGCAAACACAATTTGATTCTGAAGCGTCAATGGGACCGGAAGGGATAATTTTAACACTTAGGCATATTCTATTTCTCCTGACATGGAGTACAAAGAGGAATTATTTAAGAATAGAGTCCAAAGGCGAGCTTCAGCAAAGCCAGGAATAAAACTTCAATTTCGGGTGGGGGGGGGAGGCCTTTCGAAAGTTAGTCGCATGAACACTTATGCCATTCTATACATTTCAACGCACATAAGCGGCTTTTTCGCTCTGCCTCTGATATAAGAGATTGTCTGCCAAAGAATATTTGCAGGCCGCCAACCAATACACAAAAATGGCGTCCCGAACCACCGTAACGAAACTTGTGACTAATTCGTTTCGTTGAATGAAGATTCTAACCCAAGGACGGACACGATGAAAACGAATAACAGTCACAATGATTGGTTACTTGTCTTGTAGCTTAACATAACTGGTAGAACAGCAGTGCGTGTCGGATGGACAGGCTTTGAAAATAAGCGCTGGTGACGTCAACGGATTGGTTCTGGTACTGACCGGGGCTTCGTATGTTTCAGTAATGCTTTTCAAGCCAGGATTAATATAAGCACCCCAAATAAGAATTATTTAAGACTGACTGGATAAAATGTGGTTCCCTATCCAACCACAAGGAACAAATAAAACAATGTGGTTTAAGTTATCGCCGCCAACTAAATAACCATACACCAATCAACTAACGTCAAGTGCTCACATTCGATAAGGTAGCCAAGAAATATCACGTCTTTTTTGGAAACCAAACGTTTACTACGAAGTTCGCATAAACCGCCATTGGGCCATATCCTGGGCAACACAAACCAAGTTCCCATCCTCGCCAGTTTTTTAAGGTCCATTTTAATCATCCTATTCTGGACACTTAGGTGTGCATACACACGTGTGCATTTATAATAAACACTACGCGCAGTGCATGCACCGCTAACCTCATCATCTTTGATCGACAATCGTAACAATATTTGGAGAGAGTAACAACAACCAAATTCTTCTTCACATAATTTTCCTCCTCCTGTTATTTCGGTCACCTACTCGCACATGTCCTACTCAGCACCCCAGTTCGTATAGTCATACTTTTCCTCAGTTCGCCAGCTCAAGACTCAGGGAGAAAAAAAGTAACTCAACGTCACAGAATCAAAAGACCTGACCACCGCTGTCATTTAAACCCAGAAGACTGCGTTTTTTAATGCATGCATGTATAAGTAGACAAAGCCTGAAGAATTAAAGGGAACGTTGAATTACTTCCAACTAGCAAAATATATACTCATTAGAGTAACGGCTGGTTGACCGGGGCTCAATTCCTGCCACGAACAAAGAGCTCTTACTCTTCCGCACACCGGTTTTGTTGCCCCCCCCCCCCTCCTCCACACCTCCTCACCAGTCACCAATCCAAGTAAAGGATCCGGGTTGTGAAATTGAAGACTCACTTCCACTTCGTGTGGAGGTTAAGAGTGCTTGCCAGGTAGTCTCGTGTTGTAATGCTTAAGTATAGTCACAACTTTACTTCCGCGATACTTTTGTTACTGTGGAGTTGACAGTTGAGAAACATGCCAAGGCGCTTTTATGTTTTGGTGCTCCTGAAGTTCGGATACGTGAAGAATAATTTGTTTTCTATGTAGGGACAGAAGATTACCGTCTTACTGGATGTGACTTCGCAGAAAGTAGTAAAATTTTATAATTTATCGCAGATTCAGTGGATCATACGATACTGTTTTTCTACCTTCAGGATGTAGGCATCATATTCTTCCGAAGTGACGGCAAATTTCTATCAGACTACGCAACGTCACATACAAGAAGACGGCAATCTATATAGTTACCGTCATGGTTAAGGCAAAGGTCACGCTAGAAACAGACCACGAAAACCCAGAAGGGGAGTAGAAGTATAGCTCTACTTCTCTTTAACCTTGGCGCCAGATGGGGGTGGGTGATCAACGCCGCGTCCCGGTCGCTTTACCGCTGGAAAAGACCAGGTACTCACTGTACAGGAGGCTAGGTAGATTCCAGGGCCGGTCAAGACGGGTGAGGAAAACATCGCCCCTACCGGGATTCGATTCCCGGAAGGTCGAGCCTATAGCCAGTCACTATACCGAGTGAACTAATTCGGCCCACACTCACCGCCATAAGAACCTCACGTATTAACAATGCGACGAGTGAAACGATTTGCAGAAACATCCAGGATATAACTTTAGAAAGAAAGAGAGTCCCAGGACGGTAGCTGTTTTTCTTACGGATTCCAGACAAAAGGTGGCTCTAGATCCACTTCTCAGGTAAAGAAACACAAGAGCGCTTATACAGCGGACAAGGGTAGCGATGGATGTGAACTCCCACGGAGAAATTCCATTCCTAGCATACTTTCTGTTGTCTAAAGAAAGCGTCACCGGCACCCATTACGTTCACAAACACAAGACGCCTCTAAAAGTTGACGTTTAAGTTATAACCCCATCTGCTGTCCGATTATCAACTATCTGTGAACAGAGAATGCTAAATAAAATTCCTTTAGTTTTTTTTTAAATATAGACCAGCATGGCGACAGGCGGCAACCACGACCATAACTTACCATGTTCTAGGAAGACACTTCTTAAAAACAAGTTCATAATGACGAGTTTTGAGGAGTGTTTATGGGACTTACCTGCCACGAAAAAAATAATTACTGGTTGCTGTGCAATGGCGGTGTATGAGGTAATGAGGTCCTCCCAACTTTCAGCGGATAACGGGGTCTGTTTCTGGAGGGTACAAGCGACCGAAACGTAATTATGGTTGTTCATCCCTATTTGATTTCGAAGTTAAGAAGAAAATTTATCTTCACCCCTCCGTAAGTATGTTGTTTATGTATCAGAAACAAGTTCTCAGTATCGGAACAACTTGACTGAACCACTGAAGTATGAAGTAGTGTAATTCCACCAACGACTTAAAATTTATTCCGTCCAAATCAGTAGGCAGCCATTGGTCCTATAACACACAGTTTAGGAGCCAGTACTACACACACAAATTAAAACATAAGATTCAAATAAACTAATTTCGTGTCCCTCACAAACGAGTGTGAGATGTTGTCTCAACAACAATTCATAATAACAGTACAGCTGTTAGAACAAAATGTAACGAGACAGACATGTTTCCAATAAATAAAGGAAAAATACATAGTATATTAAAGCAGTACAACTGTGACAGGTCAATGAATATTGAATCACTTTACCAATCAGAAAAAAATATTAATTGTCACATTTTTTTCAAAGGAAGTCACACTCATCACAACCATTTCAATTTTTCCGCACCGGCCTACTCACCGTTAAGTAACGTAAGACACATAAAAATGCTGTCCTTTAAACAAACAGGATGCACAAACCTACAAAATATCGCTTACTTTTCAAATCTAAGATTCTAAATTTGTGCAAAACGAACGATAGCGGAGGGAATATTAACGAATACAATTAAACATATTACGAATCGCCGGCCTCATTTTTCACTCGTTCCAGTTGATCACAGAAATGGATTGGTTGAATCCTTACAGTGTCACTAGGCATTCTCTGATGAAAGTAATACAAGCGTGAGTTTTATACGAATGTTAAGGTATATGTCATATTGACCTGTCCATAGCCCGGTCCACGCAATCTTCTATTCAACGGACACCGGGGAATCTTTCTCTGGGTGTAAAAAAGCAGAGGCGTGAAAGTGACCACCAACCGTCATCCAGTGCCGTTGTTTAACATTACTGAAGCTGTAATTCCTCTGCCACATACTGCTTCATGACGTTCACAAAAACTTCTGTACCCGTCCTAGTCCATAGCCAAACTTATTTTTGAAGAATTAAATACTTGTAATCATACATGACAAGTACGCCTATTATAAAATGCGTGTTTTATGAAACACAAACTTGCAGATTTTGAATGTGACAGTCAACAGACAAAGAATATGGTTACACAGCTAAACTTTGAAGAAACAAATCAGATTTACTGTTGATGTGCAACGAATGAAACAATGTGCAGGAGGGCGGTCTACACCACAGTATATTTCCGGGAGGGTGTAAACTGTGCACAGTTAAATCAATCTATTCATTTTTGATGTGCGAGTGCCAAGTAATGCTAGTAAAATTACACTGAACTTCCTGTTTGTTTCTGTAACTCGTCGTCACACTATTTCAGGTGACTGCTGATTAAGCAATTATATATGGTGACGGACCCAAGAGAAAAGAAAAAGGAAGAGACGGTCAGAGAAGATTTTAAAGGTGGGGTGATTTTAGTGCAATTTAATGCACGACTGTTCTTGAAGAAAAATATTTACTTATGTATTTATCTTTCAGGCATAAGTAACGAGTCTGTCTGAAGCACTAAATACGTAGCGCTTTGACGCTATGTATTTAGTGCTTCAGATGATCAGTAGATAACAAATCGGAAATGACGTGGAAGGAGATCATGACGTAATTTGAGATACCTTTCGATAACATGAACTTACAGACAGTGGAATATCAAAAACAGTCTCACTCAGTACAGTCGGCACTTTTGCCGAGATTCGAAATGAACGTCACCAGAATACATGTTACAGTCGGCGCCGAATAATCTTCACGACAATACCTGGATGTGTATTTATTGCTTACACGTGTACTTTTTTTCAATCACAAAGGTGTAAAACGAAATGTACAGCACGTTTTCATTCGTACACTGTAACATACATTTTCTCATCTGAATGCGTTATATGCAGTCCAAGTAAAGAATAATGATTTGTGATGAGTTAGAAGTCCCAGAAAGAAATTGGACTCAGCATATCCCAGCGATTCTTCGGATATACTGAGACAACCTAAGAATATCCAATCTTTTGGGCGAGAATCGAAATTCGGGTATACCCGTAGGGAGCAGATAAGAGCAGTTAATTTAAATACGCTACAACTGCACAGGATATTCAATGTTCAGAACACAGCAGACACGAACAAGACTGGAAGGCGTGACAAGCTGGACTACTTCAAGGAAACCTCTCGATATTAACCCACAAGGAAACCACGAAAACATAATTTGTCTGGGGCCAGGAATAGAAGCGGATACAACTGTTGCCATTTGTTTTTCAGTAACAATTAAAACCACATCCTAAAATGTTTAAATTTTTCGTGGCCGCTTATCTAAAAATGTATCTTAAAAAGTTATTCCTTTATGCAGCCTTGGCATAAAACATGATTTAGGTGTTACTTAAACCGTAACACGCAATGTGATATGATCTCTGGTCAACCGACGGCGTGTAAGTCGCAATATGTTTTAGTTCAGGGGCTACAAAAGGACGACCGCACACTGACGAGGAGTAATGTGTGCTGCAGCATTAACGAAACAGTACAGTGCAGGTAACCAATCCGCATAATAACCAGATTCCTCTCCAGCTGTTAGGCACAGCTCGGAAGGACTAGGCCTCATTACAGCTATTTCAAAAACAGGTAGTCTGTTGTGTGTACATTAACAGCTTCATACAATACCAACTTTTTTTAAACGGAGAGAAACGCTCGGTGGTAGTGCGCGAGATTCCCCTCTTACCAGCTTGCCCTTCACTCCAGCGCCAACGTTATGTGGTCACTACAGAATACTATTCGGGAAATGAGCGGACGAAATTTCAAAGTAACGCATATTCCGTGCAGTTGCTTTCCACATACAGTTTTATTTCCAACTACTGTACAAAGCAGTTTTTCGCTCCTACATGTTTCGGCTACGTATTGTAGCCATCTTCAAGGAGCCACACTCTTACGAAGATTTTTTTTATTTAGAACTGCAAATTTACAATCTACTCCCAGTGAAGCAATAAGCAAATGTGAGGTAAGAGACAACAGGAGGGAGTAGTCATCCATCGACGAGACTCCGACGGGCCTCACGGGACGGTAGGCTCAAGTTAGTCGCCGGTCACAGTATGAAGACCAGATGGCCATCGGCGCTTTAGCCGCCGGGCAATGTTGGGGGGCGTAGACAGGATAGCAACCAGGGCATTGCGATGTCCAGCCAGCCGGCTGTGGTAAAGGAGGGAGGATCTGTAGATCTCTGCTGAGACGACTGGTATACCAAGGTCGGTATGCAATTGGAGGTTGGAGACATACCAAGGGGCGTTGGCAAGAGAGCGTAGAATTTTGGACTGGAGACGTTGAAGGATTTGCGTGTGAGATGGCTTCGCACAGCCCCACAGCTGGATTCCGTGTGTACACACGGGCTTCAGGATACATTTGTAAAGGAGAAGTTGGTTTGGAAAGAGAGTTGAAAGCGACGACCTAAAAGCCACGACATGGCTCGTAGTTTGAGGTCGAGGTGTTGGCGCTTAGTTTGGATGTGTTTCCGCCAGGTCAGTTGGTGGTCGAGATGTAACCCGAGGTACTTAACGTCGTATTTTACTGGGATCGGGGTGGTGTGCAAAAATACAGGAGGGCAAGTAACGCGTCGTGTGCTGAAGGTAACATGTGCAGACTTCGCCGGGTTGACACGGATTTTCCACAGTGCGAACCAGTTGTGCAGAAGGGTTAAGTGGCTCTGGAGGCACTGGGATGCGACGGCAGGATAACGATGCACCGCCAGGAGCCCCGTGTCATCCGCAAAAGTCGCGATGGTGGTGTAGTGCGTCGTGGGTAGATCGGCGGTGAAAAGTAGAGCAGGGGGCCAAGAACACTGCCCTGGGAGGCACCGGACCTCACCTCGTAGCAGTCAGAGCACACGCCATTATACCGGACCTGGAAGTAACGGTCGGTAAGGTACGACTGCAGGAGCAGATAGTATGGGCCTGGGAGGGAGGCCTTCAGTTTATACAGCAAGCCGATGTGCCACACATTGTCGAAC
>Ga0123354_10010510_pt1 | contig 14265 bp, 8 predicted proteins | sample TergutLab28metaG_2_FD_97872 | JGI IMG/M metagenome (GOLD analysis project Ga0123354, IMG submission 97872) | Labiotermes labralis P4 segment gut microbial communities from Petit-Saut dam, French Guiana - Lab288 P4 | ecosystem: Host-associated > Arthropoda: Insects > Digestive system > Gut ... | reverse complement strand
ATTTGTCAATTCTATCCGAATGGTGGAAGCCGGATCAATCAGGCCTCCCGTATAAGCGCTGATATAAGGAATAAACTCGGCTTCGGAAGGCGTTTCGGTTTTACTGCAGGAAAAAAAAAATCCCAGCGAAACTAAAAAAAGAAATAAATAAACGCTCTTTTTCATATCTACATAATTTGTTTTTTTAAGAATATATGGAACTCGCAGCATGTTAAGCTCTTGGTTCAACTTTTGCATGCGGATTTCATATTATAATACTATTTATATCGTTTACAAAGGTAAGATTTTTTTGGTATTTTAAATATGCAAAAAAAATAATTCAAAAAATTAAGCAAGTTATTGAAAATTTACATACTTTTGCAGACATATTTTAGCACTTTTATACAAGATGATAACAAAAAACAGACGATTAGCAATCATTCAGGAGTTAGTTAATACACACTCCCCCGACAGTCAGGGTAAATTATTAAAGCTTTTGCATGAAAGAGGATTTATTATTACGCAAACTACTTTATCACGTGATATCAAGCAGCTAAAAATCAGTAAGATGCCGGATGAAAAAGGAAATTATATATACATGACTCCTAATCTTGAGAAGAGTTATCCGAACCGGCATCTTATCAAAGAAAAAACGATCCCTCTATCGTATCGTGGATTCCTCTCTTTCGAATTTTCCCATCACATAGGTATCATCAAGACCCGACACGGTTATGCAAGAGGAATAGCTTTGGATATCGATAACCGTGCCAGTTCAGTTATCGCCGGAACAATTGCCGGTGAAGACACCCTATTTTTTGTTCCCCGGGAAGGAATAAGCCGGCAAGAGGTTGTTGATACGCTGATAAAAATTATTCCCGGAATGAAAAAGGAAAATAACGAATCAGGAACCGAAGAGTAAGCGTTTCTTAAAAAAATGATTGAAAATCAAATTGAAATTTTAGTTGCAGGCGAAGAACATCTCCGGTATGTCCCTTTCATATTGCAAACCATTGAAGATGCGACTAAAGTACGTGGAACGGGAATTGCCAAGCGCACGCCCGAATATGTCGAACAGAAAATGCGGGAGGGAAAAGCTATCATCGCTTTTGTTGATGGCGAATTTGCCGGATTTTGTTATATCGAAAGTTGGGGCAACAAGCAATATGTAGCCAATTCGGGATTAATTGTCGTCGAAAAGTTTCGTGGCCACGGCTTAGCACGGAAAATCAAAGAAAAATCATTCCATTTATCGCGGGAAAAATACCCCGATGCCAAGCTTTTCGGATTGACATCAGGAGCTGCCGTGATGAAAATCAATACCGAATTGGGATATGTTCCGGTAACATTTGCCGATTTGACGGACGATGAAGCTTTTTGGCGCGGCTGTCAGGGATGCGTCAATTACGACGTGCTGTTGCGGACAAATCGCCGCTATTGCATTTGTACAGCTATGCTGTACGACCCGAAAAAGAAAAAAGAACAAGAATAAAATACATAAAGATAAGATGAAAACAGAAAAAGTAGTCCTTGCATTCAGCGGAGGATTGGATACATCCTTTTGCGCCATGTACTTATCCAAAGAAAAAGGATACGAAGTCTATTCTGCACTGGCGAATACCGGCGGATTTACCGCCGATGATTTAAAGCGCATCGAAGAACGAGCCTACCGTCTGGGCGTGAAAAAGCACGTGAGTATCGACATCACTCAAGATTACTACGAAAAGAGCATAAAATATATGATTTTCGGAAATGTGCTTCGCAATGGGACTTATCCTATTTCCGTCAGCTCGGAACGAATTTTTCAAGCGCTTGCCATTATCAATTATGCAAAAGAAATCGGCGCAGATTATGTAGCGCACGGCAGTACGGGCGCCGGGAACGACCAGGTTCGCTTCGATTTGACTTTCGATGTGTTAGTGCCTGAAATCGGAATCATTACGCCTACCCGCGATATGAAACTTACCCGCGAATACGAGATTAATTATTTGAAGGAACACGGCTATGAAGCCGATTTCACTAAAATGGTTTATTCCATCAATAAAGGACTTTGGGGAACCAGCGTCGGAGGGAAAGAAACCCTGCACTCCGATCAGACCTTGCCCGAAGAAGCATATCCTTCCCAATTGCAGGAAAAAGGAGAAGAAACGTTGACGATTGCTTTCACGGAAGGCGAAATTTCCGCCGTGAACGGAAAGTCGTATTCCAATAAAGTAGAAGCTATTCAGGAAATTGAACGCATCGGGTCGCGTTACGCCATCGGTCGCGATACACACATCGGCGACACCATCATCGGTATCAAAGGGCGCGTGGGATTTGAAGCTGCCGCCCCACTGCTCATTATCAACGGACATAAAATGCTCGAAAAACATACGCTGACCAAATGGCAACAGTATTGGAAAGACCAGGTCGGCACGTGGTACGGCATGTTTCTGCATGAAGCGCAATACCTCGAACCGGTAATGCGCGACATCGAAGCTTTCTTGCAAAGTTCGCAACGCAACGTGACCGGAAATGTGATTATCCGCCTCCGTCCCTACGGATATACGCTTGTTGGCGTAGAAAGTGATTTCGACTTGATGAAAACCGATTTCGGAGAATACGGAGAAGTCAATAGAGCATGGACTGCCGACGATGCGAAAGGGTTTATTAAGATTACGGCTATTCCAACGAAAATTTATCATGCCGTTCAAAAAAGAAATGGAAAATAGCGGTTGTCACTGCGTCCTGAACTTGATTCAGGATCACCCGCAATCCCATGATAAAAGAAGCAAAATATGAAACTTAAAGTTGGAATCATCGGCGGAGCAGGATACACTGCGGGGGAATTGATTCGTTTGTTAATCAATCATCCGGATGCGGAAATCCGGTTTGTCCACAGCACAAGCAATGCAGGAACCCGAATTTCCAATATACATGGAGGGCTTATCGGAGAAACGGATTCTGTTTTTTCCGATACGTTTTCATTGGATGGAATCGACGCCCTTTTTCTCTGCTCGGCGCATGGCGACAGCCGGAAGTTCATGGAAACGCATTCGGTTCCGGATTCCTTGAAAATCATTGATTTATCTACCGATTTCCGGCATAAGGATACCGCCGGCGGATTTGTTTACGGTTTACCCGAACTGAATAAGTCCGCTATCCAAACGGCTTCGCGCATTGCCAACCCCGGTTGCTTTGCAACTACTATTCAATTGGCTTTATTGCCTTTGGCAGCTAACGGTTTACTGAAAGACGACGTACACGTCAACGCCATTACCGGTTCGACCGGAGCCGGAGTGAAACCCGAAGCTACCACGCATTTCAGTTGGCGAACCGATAATATTTCCATTTACAAACCTTTTGAGCATCAACACCTGAAAGAAATCACGGAATCGCTGCTGCAACTGCAACCCGGATGGTCGTCGCCGCTTCATTTTATCCCTGTGCGGGGAAATTTCACACGTGGTATCTTTGCGAGCGCTTACAGTGCCTGTGATTTATCTTCCGAAGAAATTAAAAAACTATATTCGGATTTTTACCGCGATGCGGCATTTACTTTTGTCGCCGACAGGAATCCCGATTTGAAACAAGTGACAAATACCAATAAATGCATCTTGTATCCCGAGAAGTATGGTAATCGGATACTGATAATTTCCATCACAGACAATCTGCTGAAAGGCGCCTCGGGACAAGCCGTCCAAAATTTCAACCTGATGTTCGGATTGAATGAAAGGGCGGGACTGAGACTAAAAGCAAATGGATTTTAGAAATCCAGTCATTCAATTATTCAATTACTCAATTATTCAATTATTCAATTACTCAATTATTCAACCATTCGATTTACATGAAAAGACACCCGTTAAGTCATTGTGACTAATATAACCAAAGTGGACGAATGAGCCGTTTCGTTTTTATTTTATGACACAGGATAAAAAAATTATTATCCACATCTCCTTTTTTTAAAAAACCTTCAGGTCAAAAATAGGTATAATATCGTTAGGATAATAAGTCCGAAACTATTTATTTTGCATAAAAAATATAATTCAAAATCTGATAGTATTAAAGCAAGATTATAATATAAATTTAAACGTAATAATTTAAACCTTATGAAAAAAGCTGTATTGATATTCTCTTTTGTATCCACATTTTTTTCTGCAAGTCCTGTTTTTTGTCAGGTAGGTATCGGAACAATGGATCCCCATAAAACAGCCGCTTTAGACGTAGTATCAGACAGTCTTGGCATGTTGGTTCCACGCATGAGTCAAGCAGACCGGGATAATATTATATCCCCTGCCGATGGTCTGCTCATTTACAACAACGACGAAGACTGCTTCAACTATTATTCTGTATTTGAGGGGGAATGGCAATCCGTCTGCGGAAAAATGGGTAAAGCAACAATAGACAATGTCTATTGTGATGAAATTAAAATTTTCGGCAACTATATTCAAGGAGTAGCAACCACTGTCAATGAACGGATTGTTATTCCTGTGGAAGTTACAAAAGCCGGATCGTATGATGCAACCGTCGTTGCCATGTTTGATACAAACACAAGCAACGGCTACACTTTTACGGCAAGCGGAATTTTCCTGTACACAGGAAAACAAACCATAACGCTTACGGCACAGGGGACGCCGACGAATGAACACTTCAATCCAACTCCGCCGCCGGTTGCCGGAGACATCCTCAAAATTACGATCAATGGTACGGATTTTAATGCGTGTAGCAATTTTGTAATTCCAGTTGTTCCCGCGACGGCAGATTACGATGTCAGTTGCGGCAGTGCGAAAGTATTCGGAACTTATACAATGTTACCCGATCAGACTAATTCAGACGACGCCACCCATTACATTGAAGTAAACGTAAACGTTAATGACTTAGGCATAGGAAATAGTACATCCGGCTGGTCTGCCGAAACCAACAAAGTAAGCGGCGTACAGTTCAAAGGAAGCGGCAAGTTCAACCTTACAGGGAACCAAACCGTTCGGCTTTATGCAATAGCGGGAACAAAACCCAGTACGCTGGAAGCGATAACGCTAACCATGACTTTTCAAACCAAAAACGGCGAAGTTGGTTGCCAGGTAATTCTGCGTGCCGCCTACACGCCCAAAAAGATTGCCGTTTTCGGTACAACAGATGCTATTTATGGTTATGCTTTGAATGCCGGCGCTTCCCAATCGTTTTTAAAAAGTCTGTATAATTTCGGCAATTTGGATAATAGTACCGTTAAAATGGTTGTGCCTGCGACTCCTGCATCCGGTGGATTCACTTTAAACGGGGCGTTTTCTTTGAAAGAGTATGGCACCGATGTCAATAGTACAACTAATTGGAATTTGATAATAAATACGGATAAACCCGATATTGTGATTCTTACTTATAATGCAGTCGGAATTTCTTCCTCAACGGCATCGCTAATGCTGAAATATTTGAATAAAGGCGGAATTATACTCCACTTTGCGGAAGATACTCCCGCTCAAGTCATTGCTGCCGTTTTCGGAGCGCCAGCGAGTACCATTACTTCAACCAGGGCGGGTACTGCGCGCACACAGCTTGCAAACTATACGGATCCAATTCTCAACGGTCCATTCCAGCCGGCAAACTTGAAAACACTTGGAGGGTTGGATATCTGTGGCGATACGGAAAATTCGCTGGTGCAAGTGACAGGTTTGCCATCAACGGGAATTTTAATATATGGTTATAATACTGCAACCGGAGTATCCTGCTTCAGGGCTACCGGACAACATTATTGTTTTTTTGGAGAAGGCGGTTTTTTCACAGGCAGACTCAACAGTGCGTTTCCAACCAATGGTATCGAACCTTTTGCCGCCGATACACAGGGGCGACCCATGATGCGACCTGTATGTACTTATTATCCAAACGGAGCTTACAACTCGTTCTTTTTTGGAAACCTGCTGGCTTGGGCTATTGACGAGGCGCAATTTTACGGAATTAATTCAGGGCAATAACGCGATCTGTTTCCACAATAAACAACGTCTTTGCCTTACGTATCCCTAAGCCTTTGCCTTGCCTATCTCTAAGCCATTGCCTTACGTATCCCTAAGCCTTTGCGTTACGTATCCTTAATCATATTGATTGTACAATGAATATATATTATGTTGTACAACTAAATATATATTCATTGTACAACCAATACTGTTTTTATTGTACAACTAATTTCTTTGCACTTGCCGAAGACGGGCGCTTAGGGATACGCAAGGCAAGAGCTTGGACTTGCTTATCTCTCCTGCTTGCAGAATAGCATAGCGGTAGAAAATAATAAAATAGGATTGGATAATAAAAATTGCGAAACGGTTAACTCCACAAATACGTTTTATCCCGAAAAGAAATCAAAACGCCCATAGCAAAGGAAGCACCAATATCATCACGATGCCGAAAAGTAGCTGCAACGGTAAACCTACTTTGACGTAATCCATGAAGGTATATCGTCCCGCCGACATGACCAAAGCATTAGGCGGCGTTGCAAACGGACTCGCAAAACTCATGCTTGCCGCTACCGCAACTGCAAAGAGGAAAGGATAGGGACTTACCCCGATTTCGATAGCCGAATGGAGGGCAATGGGAGCAAAAAGTACAGCCGTAGCCGTGTTGCTGATGAAAAGCGTAAGCAAGGAGGTTGCTAAATAAATCCCTGCCATCAAAGCCAGGGGACCAAAACTTCCCAATCCTTCTACCAATCCTTTGGATATTGCAGCGGAAGCTCCTGTTTTTTCAATGGCTAACGACATAGGCAGCATGGCGCCGATCAATACAATACTTTCCCAGCTGATGGTTTTATAAGCTTCTTCCGCATTGCGAAAGCAGCCGGTAAGTATCATCCCCACAGCAGCCATCAATACGGCAAGAACAGCCGGCACTACGTTTAAAGCCATCAGCGCCACCATAATCACCATGATTGCTGCCGCCAATGGCGCTTTGTGATCGAGGGATACTTTCGACGCTTCAACCAGCGGTTGCCCGATAACCACCCATTCGGTCGATTCTTCAGTCAGCAGCGCTATGTCGCTCCACTCGCCTTGCACCAGCAGCACGTCGCCCGATTGTATTTTTTCATCTTTTACTTCGTGCAAAATGTATTTTTTCTGACGTTGAATACCCAGAATGTTAACTTTAAATTTTTCACGAAAGCCCGACTTCTTCACCGGTTGATTCACTAACCTCGAATTGGAGAGCACCACCACTTCGGCAATCCCAATCGTGTCGAACCGGAGTTTATCCGAAAAGGCGGGCGCTTCTTCTTCCAACTCGTGCATATCAATCATTTCGATTCTACTATCGGATGCAAATAACTGCACTTGCTCGAATGAGCCAAAAAGATACAATACATCGTTCTCTTCGATAACCGTATCAGGACCTACTAATTTTTGCTTGATCGATTTCAGGAACGGATTTACGCCAATATCGCGACGACGTATCTCCAATACACTAATATTGTATCGTTTGGGTATTTCCAATTCTTGTAATTTTTTATTCACTAACGCCGAATCGTAACCAACCCGTGCTCGGAACAGGTTTTGCGAAAGTTGATATTCATTAGCAAGGTCTTTAGGGGATTTTGATTTTTTCGTATTTCCTACTTCCTTTTTTTTCGTGAGAAACAACTTACTGAGAAATCCAAGCGCTACAATACCCAGCGTTACGCATATCAAACCGACAGGCAGGAACGAGAAGAACGAAAGACCTTTGAATCCGGCTTCTCGGAGGGTGCTATCAATCACTAAGTTCGGAGGCGTTCCAATCAAAGTCATCATCCCGCCCATGCTACTGGCAAATGCCAAGGGCATCAGAAAACGACTGGGACTTGTGCCGGCCGCCATTGCTAAGCTCACCACAATGGGAAGCATCAAAGCCACCGTACCGGTGTTGCTTACAAAGCCGCCGATAGCAGAAGTAACCAGCATGACCAGCACAAACAGTTTTGTCCCACTGTTGCCTGCCAAGGTCAATATTTTTCTACTGATTACATTAGCTAATCCTGTTCGGAAAATACCGCCTCCTACGACAAACAGCCCTATCATCATGATAACAATTGAACTTGAAAAACCTGAAAGCGCTTCGGCAGGCGTCAATACTCCAAATAACATCAACAGAATAAGCGCTGATAAAGCAACTAAGTCCGAACGAATTTTGCCGTTTATGAAAAAGATGACGGCGACGCCTAATATAATTAATGGTATAAACATTTGCATTTGTCGAATACAAAGATACGATGATTTTTGGAAAAATTCAAATAAATTTAATTACCTTTGCGACGAATCGATTAACTGTTGAAATAAAAAATATTCACTGAATTAAAAATATAATTGAACTCATGAAAAAAGCACTGTCAATCACAGCAATCACCTTTTTCCTGTTTGCAGGAATCATACTTTTTACGCTCACAAGGTGTAGTAAATCGTCAACGGAAACAACTATTGTCAAAGACCTTCGCGTCGAGTACATGAAGAATCCGGTAGGAATTGATGTAACTCAGCCTCGTTTCAGTTGGAAAATGGAATCGAAGGAAAGAGGAGCCGCCCAATCGGCATACACGATCATCGTATCGACCGACGAGGCTTTCAAGAAAACAATCTGGAACTCCGGCGAAGTTCTTTCCGATCAATCGGTTTCTATCGCTTACGGAGGCGCAGCCCTGTCGCCGGCTACCCGCTATTTCTGGAAAGTGCAGGTAAAAGATCAGACGTCACGAAAAATCGCCTCTACCGAAAAAGCGTTTTTCGAAACCGGACTGATGGATTCGGGATGGAGTAACGCCCAATGGATTAAACCGCTGCAAAGAGATACAATCAATACGGTTCCGTTGTTCAGAACAAATTGCGTATTAAATAAGAAAATCGGTTCTGCAAGAATTTATTCTTCCGCCTTAGGTATTTACGAGATATTTATCAACGGAAAACGGGTAGGAACACCTGCTGAAAACGGAAGCACAAGGTATGATGAATTTAAACCCGGCTGGACGGATTATACGCACACCGTTTCCTATTTGACTGATGATGTAACGGCTTTATTAAACAAAGGAAACAATGTCGTTGCCGCTTATGTTGCTCCGGGCTGGTGGCAAGGTGGTATTGCACATGGCAAATACGGAAATCCCGATTTGGGATTTATGGCTAAATTAGTCGTTAATTATACCGATGGAACGTCGGAAGTAATCGTAACTGATCCGAAAACATGGAAATGCAGCGTGGATGGCCCCATCCGGCAAGGCGACATTTATAACGGCGAAGTTTACGATGCACGGAAAGAAAGTGCATGGGCAAGTCCCGGATTTGATGACTCGTCTTGGCAAACATGCGGTGTTAATACCGATTTCAAAGGCGAAATCAAAGCCTTTGCCGATCCTACCGTACAGATACGTTCCCAATTACAACGAACTCCCGTGAAGATTACCCGCTATGAAGGCATAAACGATACCGGAAGCGATTTCGGTATGGTTAATGTGAAAGAAACCTATACAGATACTGTGCCTGTTAAAATTATTCCGCTTGCCAAGGGACAAACCCTTGTCTATGACATGGGACAAAACATGACCGGTTGGATAAAATTTAAAGTTAAAGGCAAAGCAGGAACTGAATTAACGGCGCGATTTGCCGAAATGCTGAACGACGAAGGGAAAAAGTCGCGAGGCGACGACGGCCCGGGCGGAAGTCTTTACCGTTCCAATCTGCGTAGCGCTAAAGCCATGTTACAATATACCCTCAAAGGAACGGAACAAGGAGAAGAATACCATCCTTCCACTACTTTTTTCGGATTCCGGTATTGCGATCTGACGGCAACAGACAATATTGAAATAGAATCGTTAACGGGTGAAGTCGTTGGAACGGCAAGCGAAGAAGTAGGAACTTTCTCGACCGACAATCCATCAGTTAATCAGTTATTCAGTAATGTGATTTGGGGTCAGCGGAGTAATTTCTTAAGTATTCCCACCGATTGCCCGCAACGCGACGAACGATTGGGATGGATGGGCGATATTGAGATTTTCGGACGAACGGCAAGCTATAATGCCGATTTAGCCGCTTTTTTCCAAAAATGGACGGTCGCTGTACGGGACGGCCAGCGTAACGACGGAGCCTTCGCAAGCGTATCTCCCCATTGCTGGGTTGGTTGGGGACAAGCAGCCTGGGCGGAAGCCGGAATCATCATTCCATGGACAACTTATCTCATGTATAACAATAAAGGCATTTTAGTAGAAAATTACCCCGCGATGGAAAAATACATGACTTTCTTAGCAAATCAAGCGGATAAAAAATACAAATACAATGGCGCCGGAACTGATTATGGCGATTGGGTTTCATACGTACATACGGATAATCGTTACATTAGCGTTTGTTATTATGCTTATGCAAGTTTATTGATGGAAAAAATATCACTTGCCCTGAGTGCAGGGAAAGAAGATGAATATGCTCAAAAAGCTGTTTCATACCGAACACTATACAACCAAATTAAACAGGAATTTCAATCAAGATATACGGATAAAGACGGAATGTTGACGCAAGACACGCAAACCGCCTATTTATTAGCGCTTAAATTAGACTTGTTTTCGACGGAAGCTATCCGGCAGAAAGCTATCGAACATTTGCGGCAACTGATTACGGACAATGGAAATAAATTGAATACCGGCTTTGTGGGAACGGGTGTTATGATGCCGACCCTGAGCGACGCCGGATTGATTGATGTCGCTTACAACCTGTTGTTGCAGCATGCAAATCCTTCCTGGTTGTACAGCGTTGATCAAGGAGCGACGACTATTTGGGAACGGTGGAATTCCTATACCAAAGAAAACGGTTTTCTTCCAGATGGAATGAATTCTTTCAATCATTATGCCTACGGTGTCGTTTTCGAATGGATGTACCGCTATGTTGCCGGAATTAATCCCGATGAAAACCGCCCCGGGTTCAAACATATTTTACTGAATCCTACTCCCGATTTCAGAAAAACATTTCCGGAAGGGCAGAAGCAATTAATGCAAGCAGATGCAAGTTACGATTCCTATTATGGAAAAATTAGAAGCGCATGGAAAATTGAAACCGACGGAACTGTCAAATACGATATAACGATACCGGCAAATACTACCGCCACCCTACGCTTGCTGTTATCCAATGAAAAAAGCGAAATTCTTGAATCCGGAGTACCAATAAAAGGCGCCAAAGGAATTGCTTCCGTCAACCAAGAAAACGGCAAAGCGGTAATAGAGCTCACATCGGGCAACTATTCGTTTGAAGTGCGTTGAAGCAATCATTTAGTAAATAACTATTTTATGGATTTACAAAAGGAAGACAACTCGCTTGTGCTTGATCACCACTATACCAACCGTATGGGGTGGTTGCGCGCAGTAGTATTGGGAGCTAACGATGGCATCCTTTCAATCACCAGCCTGGTAATCGGCGTAGCGGCGGCAAGTACAAGCAGAAATGCAATCATTTTATCGGCATTGGCAGGATTGGTAGCGGGCGCTATGTCGATGGCTGCAGGAGAATATGTTTCCGTAAGTTCTCAATCGGATGTTGAAAAAGCCGATTTGGAACGGGAAAGCAGGGAGCTTCAACGCATGCCTGAAATAGAATTGAAAGAACTTGCCAAAATATATATGAAACGCGGCTTGACGCAAGAGTTGGCATTACAGGTTGCTCATCAGTTGACAGAACACAATGCGTTGGAAGCTCATGCCCGTGACGAGTTGGGTATTAACGAACACATGCAAGCGAAACCGCTGACGGCGGCCTTGGCATCGCTTGCATCTTTCGTGCTGGGTGGAGTGTTGCCCTTGCTGGTTTCTATTTTAGCGCCCATCCAATACATGGTGGGATATCAATATGTCTTTGCCCTTGTTTTTTTGACGTTGCTGGGTACAATAGCTGCAAAAACAGGCGGCACCAATACTTGGAAAGCAATCGCACGGATTTGTTTCTGGGGTACGATAGCAATGGGTATTACTGCTTTTGTGGGCTATATTTTCGGGACGAAAATCGGATAATGAACGATGTTAGCACGTCGCATAACACCAAATTTTAAGTACAAATTGGAAAATATCGTATGGAATAGAATAATTTTGACGTGATAAAGATGACAGACTGACTGTTATTTTGTCTTGAACTCAAGATACAAAGCAGGAAGCGCATCATTTAGCGCTTTTTCGTTTTCCTTAGGATCTCCGCGATAGTAAATCCTGATATTGCTTGGCTTATCACTGTACCGGTAAGTAAACAATCCATTTTCCTGTACATCGAGTACACAAGGACGCAGTTCGTTTGGTAAGATTCTGTCCGCCGGATCAATCTCACTACGACGTAAAATTCTGTAAGAGCCATCACTACGCTTGACAAGCACACGGTCGGTCATACAAATCCAAACGCAGGTTTCCCAAACGCGATGCATTCTGTTCCAATAATTGGAATCAAAGGAAGCGTCATCTGTTTCCATAGCGCGAAGAAAGTCGGAGCGATTCGATCCGGAAAAAGCAAATTCGAGATAGCGGCGAATCGGAGTGTCCATTTTTAGAATGAAGTTTAAGTTCGCCAATTCCCAATACCCGTTGTTCGAATCATAACCGAACGCCGCCACTCCATTGAAACCATCCAAGTTTCCTGCGCCGCAGGGATACAACGCAATCGGCAAACCGGATTGTAATACAGCAACAAAAGCATAAGGATCCAGCGCAACATTCCATTCAATCTGAACCGGAGCCGACGTCCCAGCACAAAGATGTAGCAAGTTGACTTTTTCACGAAGCAAATCGGGATCACGGTTAAAAGCCACTGCAACGGTTCTCGCCGACCCGAATACCGTGATATCGACCTTTTCTTTCGATTCGCGCAAGGTTTTCAGAAGCAGTTCGACGCCGGCTTGCTGGAATTTAGGAATGTCTTCCATCTTGTCGGTTGTCGATCGCATTCTGATAAAGGGCGAAGGAGCTGCCGGAACAGTCCGGTCAAAAATATAGTTTAACTGCGTGACCGGAACAATGCCCATATCGCGTCCGACGCCATTTTCCAAACGATAATCCTGTGTAACATCAAAGATCACAGCACGAAGATCAATCTCTTCCAATCCATAAGCTGTGATGATGTCGAAATTATCGCCGACATCCTGTGCCGGAAAATACAAGTCCGTTGTGTTGATAACGGGAATTTTCTTGATTACAGGTTCCGCACTGTAAACATTTGGAGAAAGACATAAAAGGAAAAAGATTCCGGGAAGAATCATGTCCGCGATGTTGTTTGAATACCTTTCTCTATTGTTATCCCGTCCTTTTTGCAAAGGCTGTCTATCAACCTGTTTTCTTTTCATTTTCCACCTCCCAGGTATCGCCCGACATCAGGTATTCCCGCAACGTGCGTACCGGATTTTTAGCCTTGACTTGTTCTATTTGTTCTTCCATTGCCCGGTCGTAAGTCGGAGCTGCTACGTCGCGGATTATTCCCAACGCAAGAGGCAGTTCCGTTCCGTCCATCAGCGCTAATTTCAGATGCAAAGCCGGATCGGAAATAGTGGCGTCGTGGATTAACACGTCGTCCATCGTATAACCGTTTTCGCCGATAGTCGCCACTTTCAGGTTAAATCCATCCTGCACAAGTCCTTTATTGTTATTGCTTCCGAAAATCATTTTTTCGCCGTGACGTAAGAAAATGGTCTTCTCCGAACGATTTTCCTTTGCCGCAACATTGTTGTGGATACCATCGTTGAAAATTACGCAATTCACCATTATTTCGACCACCGAAGCCCCTTTGTGTAGAGCTGCCGCTTTGAGAATTTCCGGCGTATTTTTCATATCCGTATCAAAAGTGCGGGCAAAAAAGCGTCCGCGAGCGCCGATGGTTAATTCCGCCGGACGGAAAGGATCTTCTATCGTTCCGAAAGGCGAAGACTTGGAAATGAATCCGCGGTCGGAAGTCGGTGAATATTGTCCTTTGGTCAATCCGTAAATCTTATTGTTAAATATTAAAATATTCAGATCGACATTCCGGCGGACGGCATGAATAAAATGATTACCTCCGATAGCCAACGCATCGCCGTCGCCGGTAGCTACCCAAACCGATAATTGGGGATTAGCCGTTTTAACGCCGGTTGCAATCGCTGCCGCACGACCATGAATCGTATGAAATCCGTAAGTATTCATATAATAGGGTAAACGCGACGAACAGCCGATACCCGAAATAACGGCGATATTATGCGGAGCGATTCCCAATTCAGCCATCGCTTTATGTAAATTGTTCAGAACGCCGTAATCGCCGCAGCCCGGACACCAACGCACCAATTGCGGACTTTTGTAATCTTTTGCCTGATATATAGTTT
>Ga0123354_10010509_pt1 | contig 14265 bp, 13 predicted proteins | sample TergutLab28metaG_2_FD_97872 | JGI IMG/M metagenome (GOLD analysis project Ga0123354, IMG submission 97872) | Labiotermes labralis P4 segment gut microbial communities from Petit-Saut dam, French Guiana - Lab288 P4 | ecosystem: Host-associated > Arthropoda: Insects > Digestive system > Gut ... | reverse complement strand
TGGACCGCCGCATCATCGCCATGGCGAGCCAGCTTACGCAGTGCGTTCTGGCGGCGGTTTTGGCGGCGGGCAGCTTTGGCCATTTCCTTGGGCTGCACGGCATATTCGTCTGCATATTTTTGATCGGCGTGGCCAGGGCTTTCGAGATGCCCTCCATGCAAGCCTTGTTGCCTGTGTTGGTCACGGCGGAGGAGTTGCCCAGCCGGCTCGCTTTCGCGGGATCGGTTTTCAAACTTTCGGTGATCGCCGGACCGGCGCTGGGCGGCTTTCTCTACATGGCCGGGCCGCAGGTCGTGTACATGGCGGCGGCCGGGGTTTCTCTGGCCGGGAGCGTCTGCCTGGCCGGAATCCGAAGACCCAAGACCGCGGGAGGCAAAAAGTCCGCCAGTTTGCGGTCGGTGCTTTTGGGCATCGGGTATATCCGTGCGCACCCGGACATCCTGGGGGCCATATCCCTTGATCTTTTCGCGGTGCTTTTGGGCGGGGCCACGTCTCTTCTGCCGGTTTACGCCAAGGATATTCTGAACACCGGCGCGGCGGGCCTGGGGATTCTCAGGGCCGCGCCGTCTGTCGGCGCTCTGGGCATGTCGCTCTATCTCACCCGCCATACCCTCAAACGCAATGTGGGCAGGGTCATGTTCATGGCGGTCGCCGTGTTCGGGATGGCCACGATCGTTTTCGGAATATCCCGGTCGCTTGCGTTGTCCGTGGCCGCGCTTGTGGTGCTTGGGGCAAGCGACATGATAAGCGTGGTGATCCGTTCCACGCTTGTGCAACTGGATACGCCGGACGAACTGCGCGGGCGGGTGAGCGCCGTGAATGCCGTCTTCATCGGCACATCCAACCAACTGGGGGATTTCGAGTCCGGCCTTATGGCGGCCTGGATCGGCGCCGTACCCGCGGTGATCGCCGGAGGCCTGGGAACGCTTGTGGTGGTTGCCCTGTGGATGCGTTTCTTTCCGGGTCTGCGCCGCCGGGATACCTTGACCGCCAAATAAGAGGTCAGCCGGAGGCCCTGTCTCCGATTTCTCTGGCCAACTCTACGATTTCATCAGACCCGGAAAGCCCCGCGACAAACCGTACGGGGATCTTTGAGAGTCCCACCATGGCCCCAACCAGCGCCCCCGTCAGCATGGCGCGCGACATGTTGTTGCCCCCGCCGTTTATCGCGTGGAGCACCGCTGATTCAAAATCGTCCGGGAATCGCGCCGCCAGATAGTAGGCCGCCGGAAGCATGCAGTTTATGGCGCAGGGCAGACCATAGACCAAAGACGCCTTCCAGGCCGGCTCGATCAGGATATCCGGGTCGCGCGCGGCCCGCAGGATGTGGAACGGATAAATGAGGCTGTCCGGGAAAGGGGTCTCGATGCCAGGCGGCCTGAACGTCTGGCCCGGAATCTTCGGCTCATCGGCCAGGGCCACCCGCGTAAAGGGCAGCGCGCCCTTGGTGATCAGCTTCCACAAGCTTCGTCCAAGCTTCTCGTCAAACGCCTCTCCTCTGACCAAAGCCGAGACGATCACATTGAAGGCCACGGATTGCGCCGCCACAAAGGGATCAATCTGTGTGATACGGACGTTTTCGGCCACAATGTCCGCCGCCTGACCGGCATCGGCGGCGTACCTGGCGGCCAGCACCACGGCGCGTTCCGCCGCCTCGGTGGTGTCGGCGTAGTCGCCGGTCTGGCCCCAGGGAACACCCTTGGCAACGCGCGCCTCATGGAGCTGGCGTATGGAAACGCTCGTATAGCCGCCCGGCCCGGACGAGGGCGTGCCGTCGGTATGGGCGAGAATGTTCTCGTCTAGTCTGCGGGTGAAGTCGTCCCGGTCATAGCCGCCTTTGGCCGCCACGGACCACAGAAGCTCCAAAGTGATGAGCCCGGTCTGGGACAGATCCCCGGCTTTCAAGCCCGCATGATACCGATGCGGCTTGGGGTCGGTGTAGCCCGCGATCCATTCGCCATAGTCGCGGCGCAGTTCCTCCAGATCGTAGTACCAATGCGGGCCAAGCCCCAACGCGTCGCCTACGAGCGCGCCGACAACAGCCCCGGCGGCCCGGTCACTGAGAGATGTGGCCATGATGCGCCTCCCTTTTTGGGAACCACTCTATCAGAGACGGGCCTTCTTGCGCCAGGGTTTTTCGGTCCCGGCTTTGAGGCGCATGATGTTCTCGCGGTGTTTCCAGATGATGAGGCAGGCTGTGACGGCGGTTACGGGGACAAGGGAGAGGCCTTTGCTCCACCAGACGGTGAAGGGCAGACTTACGGCGAGAAGGAGCGACCCTGCGGAGACGAATCCCGTGACGGCGATGGCCGCGAGGCAGAGAAGCCCTGAAATAAGTGTCGCCAGGGGGGACAGGGCAAGAAACGCTCCGATGGAGGTGGCCACGCCTTTGCCGCCCTTGTAGTGGAGGAATACGGGGAACATGTGGCCGCAGACGGCGGCCAGGGCGGCCAAGCCCGCGAAGAGGGGCTGTTGCTGCGCCATGCGCCAGGCCACGGCCACGGGGAGGAATCCTTTCAGGGCGTCGAGCAGAAGCGTGGCTATGCCGGGCCTTGCCCCGCAGAGTCTGGCCACGTTGGTGGCCCCGATATTGCCGCTGCCGGAGGTTCTGGGGTCCACGCCGTAGAGGGCCTGCGCGATAAAGAGCCCGAAGGGAAAAGAGCCGGCCAGGTAGGCCAGCCAGAGCCAGATGATTTTGGCGAACATGCTGTTCTCCTTACTGTGCGCGGTCCACGATCACTGGCCAGCCGCCGGACTCGGCGGGTGTTTCTTCCTGCGCCTCCCGCGCGCCAAGCACCCGAAACTCGTTGGTCAGGGGGTCCACCTTGCCCAGGCGCAGCAAAAATGCGCGCCCCACCTGCATGTTCGCGCCCAAAAGCTCCCGTCCGCAGCGGACAAAGAGCTGCAGGTCGGTCAGGGTCATGGCCGCGAACTGGCCGCAATCCTCCACCACGGTGGCCGCGAACTCGCGCTCCCGGCAATGCTCGCGCATAAAGACAAGCTTCCAGTAGCGCGGCCGCATCCGCTGCATCTGCCCCACCGCGTCCATGCGCGAGGTGACGAGCGCCAGATTGGCCGCCATCTCTTCGCGGGTGAAGCGGGGCGCGCCCGCCTCAAGAACGCTTTCCACCTGGGCCATGTTGATCAGATCGCTTATGCGCCGCAAGGGCGACGTGATGGGCGCATAGGCCTTGGCCGCAAGGCTGGCGTGCTTGCCCGGCTTCACTTCAAGCGTGGCCGCCGTGAGCTGTTTTATCACCCGGTGCATGTCCACGGGATCGGTCCACACCCCGGCGAATCCCGGCGGGATGGAGATGTCCTGGACGCGGTGATAGAGCGTAATCCCCTGCTTTTCGGCCCAGGCCGCGATGGAGGCGTTGGCCAGGATCATGAGTTCGCTGACCGTCACCTGGGCCTTGGGATGTTCTTCCGGGAGGCTCGTGTCCACGATGGGGCTCTCAGGCGGCCCGGTCAGACAGATTTTCGGTTCGGGCCTGTCAATGACCACGGCCCCGCGCAAGATGCGCGAGAGCCGGAGTTTTTCGGCCAGGGCGTGGGCCGCCGCGATGTCCGGCCCGGCCGAGCCGTCGTTCAGGCCGCGTTCGACCGCCTCATAGGTGAGATTGGCCGCCACGCGCACCCAGCCAAGCCGGGGCGCGAACGTCAGGATATCCCCCGCGTCGTCCAGGAGCCATTCGAGGACCAGCGCGGGACGGTCCTCTCCTGCTGTCAGGCTGAAAAGCCCGCATCCTATGGCCTCGGGCAGCATGTGGCTTACGCCCTCGGGCAGATAGAGGCTCGAAGCGCGCCGCCACACGGCCCGGCCAAGGGGGCTCTCAAAATCCCACGCAAAAGACGGTCTGGCCAGGGCCATGCCCACCCGCCAGCCCGTGGCCGTTTTTTCCACGTGAAACGCGTCGTCAATATCGCGCGTGGTCGGGGAATCCACGCTCACAAAGCGCGTCGCTTCGGGCTCTTCGCGCCTGACCGTGAACTCGTTTTTGATCCGTTCAATATCGGGTGCGAAATCATGGCTCCAGGCGTCGCCTTCGCTGTATCCGGCCCGGTCCAGCAGGGCGTTGTGATGGGGGGGCACGATGCCCCACTCCATGGCCAGGATGAGCGGCAGACACGGATGCTCAGGCAATCCCTTGCGTAAATGCTGCCACAGGAGGGCAAGCTCCTGATTGTCCGGGTCGGCCATGAGCCCGCGCAGAAGCCCCGCAAGCTTTTCCGCGGCCCCGGAATCGAGCCGCGCGGTGAGCTTTGCCGGGTCCTGGCGTCTGCCGGAGGCCCAGCCGGTCCACAGATCGTGGAAAAAGGCCTGTCCGGCCGTGATGACAAGTTCGCGCTCCCGCAAGGCCTCGGCCTCGGCCAGACGCCGCTCCACGGTTTCCGAGGAGTACACCTCAAAATTGGGGGGCTGGAACTTGAAATGGGTCTTCATGCCCAAAAGCGCGCGCCCCATGGCCGCCACCTGATCCACATCCGGATTTTCAAAGGCCAGGCCCGCGAACCATACGGCCGAGGCCTGCGTCACCTCGCCCTGGGCAAGCTCCCATATCTCCAGAGGATCAAGGGCGGCGGCCAGCTCCTCGCGGCGGGCGGCGTGTTCGCGCAGCTTTTCCAGGACAGCCTCCCGGTTGAACCGGCCCTCGAAGCGCGGCCCAAGCCAGGGCAAGAGCCGCGTTACGGCAAGCTTGGTCTCGCGCTTGTTTACGGTGTAGAGCCGCAGCTTGTCGCCGGAAGCCTCCTCCACCCAGGCCAGATGGGGCTCGTTGCCCTGGAGAAACTCCACAATCGAGCCCGGTACGGCAACGGCCAGGATGGAAGGATGCTTCGCGGACAAGAGATTCCCTAGGGTGCTGGCGTTACGGCGCGCGTAACTTGCCCTAATGCTTAAACGACCGCTGGCCGGTGAACACCATGGCCGCCTGGGGCGTGGATTCGTTCACGGCGGCTATGACCTCGAAGTCGCGCACCGAGCCGCCGGGCTGGGCGATGGCGGTCACTCCCTGGGCCAGGGCCAGGTCCACGCCGTCACGGAAGGGGAAGAAGCCGTCGGAGACCAGCACGCTTCCGGGCAGACCGCCCCTGTCCGCCTTGGTCTTGGCCTCTATCTCGGCCAATGATTTGGCCAGACCGGCATCCTCCGCTGCCTGGGCGCGCAGTTCGTAAATGGAGAGCTTATGGCGCGTAAACGCCAGAAGATCGGCGTATTTCGTGTAGGCCTTGGAGATGGTCAGCTGCACCACGCCCACACGGTCCTGTTCGCCGGTCCCGATGCCCACTGTGGCGCCGTCTTTAGCGAAAATGACCGAATTGGACGTGACGCCCGCCTCCACGGCCCAGGCGAAGAGCAGATCGTCCGCCTCTTTTTCCGTTGGGGCGCGGGCGATGAGGGTTTGGCCCTCCTTGGTGGTGGTTTGCGCGGGCAAAAAGTCCGACGGCGCGAGGATTCTGTTTCTGAACGAAAACTGCAGCACCAGTCCGCCGTCCATGAGGGATTTCACGTCCAGAAAGGGCTCTCCGGCATAGTCAGCCAATTTTGCGATGCCCGGAAGGGCGATGATGCGCAGATTCTTTTTGCTTTTGAGTATCTCAAGCGCCTGCGGCTCGAAATCCGGGGCGGCGACAACCTCAAAGTAGCCCGCCGCGATACGCTCTGCCGTGGCCTTGTCCAGGGTCCGGTTGACCACCACGGCCCCGCCGAAAGCGGCGATGCGGTCGGACAGATCGGCCCGCTCAAAGGCAACGGAGAGTCCCTCATTGGTCCAGGCCGCGCCGCAGGGGTTGTTGTGCTTTAAAATCACGGCCGCCGGTTTGGCCGGCAGGTACTGCAGAATGTTCAACGCATTGTCCACGTCAGTGAGATTGGTCTTGCCGGGATGCTTGCCGGACTGGATCAAATGCTCCTCGGTCAGGGCCGAAACCAGTCCGCGTCCGGCGTCTCTGAACTTCACGCCGGAAAGCTCAAGAGAGCCCTTGGCGAGCTGATACATGGCGGCGGGCTGGTCCGGATTTTCGCCATAGCGCAGCCCCTTATCCGTACCGTCAATGGTCCAGGTCCGTTTTTTGAACGTCAGGGTCTGTGCGCCCAAGGTGATGGTCATATCTTCCGGGAAAGGGTCTTCCTGGATGGTGGTGTACATTTTTTTCAGATCGCTCATGACGTCTCCCTCATCCCCTTGCGGGAGAGTAAAGCTATCACAACCGGCGTAAGCCAGCAAACGGCCATTGGCCGCGCCCGGATTTCGTGCTAGATTTCGGATGTCAGCGGTGGAGGATCCTGTGGAAAAAATACTTCAGCAGCTCGCCAAAAAGCTCAATGAGTTTGACGAGGCCTCGCTTATGAGCCTGTGGGAACGCTACGCCGAAGAGGTCCAGCGTTTCGAGCCCTCCAAACGGTGGGAAGAGGCCGCGCTCATTTTTTCCTTTATCCAGGCCGTGCGCTTTAAAAACCAACTTTTCAACTTCCACTGGTCCAAGGGGCTGACCCCCGGAGAAACCGTCCCGGCCAAGCCGCCCCTCGCACCCGTTCCAGCCGCCCCCAAGCCTCCCAAACCCCAAACCAAAGTCTTGGCCTTTACGGGCAAACCCGCGCCCAAGCGTTAGCGTATCGCGGGGGGCAGCGCCCCCGCTTCATCCTTGTCCAAGAGCACCCAGGTCAGCTCGTGTTTGTTGCAGGAGAGGTGCATGAGTTTCGACCCCGGGTAGGCTTGGAATTTCGCCGCTGTTTCGTGGTCGGTGGCGCCCTGGAATTTCAGCGTGCAGACGAAGTTGCGGACCTTGCCGAAGGTGCGCCAGCGGTCCACCAGCCGCCACAGCCGGTCCGGGTAGCAGACCACGTCGCAAAAAAACCAGTCCACCTCTCCCACTTCGCGCGGATCGAGCGCGAACGCGGAGAGCAGACGGTACTCCACGCCGGGCATCATTTCCACGCGCGGCGCAAGCGGCGCCTTGTCCACGGAGAGCACCCGGCAGCCAAGGCTGGCCAGCACCCAGGTCCAGCCGCCGGGACTGCCGCCCATATCCAGGCAAAAGCTGCCGGGGCCCGGCACTGTCTCAAGCAGGGTGAAAAGTTCCCAGAGCTTCAGATACGCCCGGCTTGGCGGCTCGGATTTATTCTCCACGAACCTGGCCTCGCCATGGGGGAAAGGGCTCGAGCAGACGGGGGAGGCCACGATGGTGTCGCGGTCAAGAAGCGTCCAGGAGCCGAGCGGCGCGCGCGGCGGCGGCGTTCCGATGCGTATGGGCTTGGGATTGATGGAAGGAAGCTGTGCCTCGATGAGACGCGCCCTGCGGTGATGGCCCACGGACCACAGGGCCCAGTTGCGCTGCAAGGAGCGCAGTTTGTTTGCCGCGTCGGTTATGGACTCGATGGGGAAACGCTCCGGACGAAGCCACACGTTTTGCGTCCACGCTACGGCACGCGGCGGCCCTGGCGCGAAGACCAGACGATCCACCACCTCGGTCACGTCGCCCAGTTCGTGAACCAGTTCGTTGGTGAAACCCTTTGGGGCAAGATATACCGTAAATTCCATAACACCGCCCGGAAAGCACGTTGACAACGCTTCAGTGGTTTCTTACGCAAAAAAGCCTTTTGGAAAAGAGCTAACTTTGTCGTTTAAGCGCAAGCCTTCGGAGGACGCATGGCTGGCATGGTGGTGCACGGGGCCCAATGGGGCGATGAGGGCAAGGGCAAGATCGTTGATCTGCTGACCGAAAAAGCGGAACTGATCGTCCGGTTTCACGGCGGCAACAACGCGGGCCACACGCTGGTTGTGGACGGCGAAAAAACGGTCCTGCATCTCATCCCTTCCGGTATTTTGCACGCGGGCAAGCGGTGCGCCATCGGCGCGGGCGTGGTCCTTGATCCGCAGGTCTTTCTCGCCGAAGTGGACGCACTGGCTGCGAAGGGGGTGGATATGTCCCCGGCGCGCCTGGCTGTCAGCCTTCGCACCCACGTCATCATGCCCTACCACAAGCTTCTGGACGCGGCCCGCGAAGCGGCCAAAGCCGGGAGCAAGATCGGAACCACCGGACGCGGCATCGGTCCGTGCTACGAAGACAAGGCCTCGCGCGTGGGTATCCGGGCCGGGGATTTTCTGGACGAGGCGCTTCTTGCCGCCAAGATCCGCCACGCGCTTGCCGAGAAAAACGCCCTGCTGGTTGGCCTCTACGGCCTGGCCCCTGTGAGCGCGGATCAAGTGCTGACAGAAATTTTACCCCTGGCCCGGCGCGTGACCGCCTATCTGGCGGACGTGCCCGGCCTTATCGGCCAGGCCAAAGCCAAAGGCGCGAACATCCTCTTCGAGGGCGCTCAAGGCACGCACTTAGACATTGACCACGGGACCTATCCGTTTGTCACCTCGTCGTCTTGCCTGGCCGGCAACGCCGCATCAGGGACCGGCTGCTCGATACGCGATCTGGGCGAAGTGGTGAGCGTGGTAAAGGCCTACACCACCCGCGTGGGGTCGGGCCCCTTTCCCACGGAACTCTCCTGCCCCATGGGCGAGCATCTCCAGACTGCTGGCGCGGAGTTTGGGGCCACCACCGGCCGCAAGCGCCGCTGCGGCTGGCTGGACATGGTTCTTGTGCGCGAGGCCGTGCGCTTAAACGGCACGACAGGCCTTGCCGTAACCAAGCTCGACGTGCTGGGCGGCCTGCCGGAACTGAAAATCTGCACCGGCTATCGGTACGAGGGAAACGACATCCTCTATCCGCCGCAGCGCGAAGGCGCCCTGGCCGCTGTCACGCCCCTCTACGAGACCATGCCCGGCTGGCAAGAGGATATCTCGTCGTGCCGCTCGTTTGACGATCTGCCCGAAGCGGCCAAGCGGTACCTGAACCGCATAGAGGAGCTGGCCGGAGCGCCGATCACGATCATTTCCGTGGGCCCCGGCCGGGAAGAGACGCTCTGCAAGAAAAACTGATGGACGCCGCCTTTTTCGGACTCCCGCCCCGCCAGCAGTTGGCCAAGGAGCGCCTTGGCCAACTGGCGAAGAATCCGCCGCAGGTTCTGGTGATCGAGGGCGGTTCGGCCGCTGAGCGCGAAGCCGTTGCCCTGGCCTATGCCGCTCTCTTAAACTGCGTACACGGCGGATGCGGCATGTGCGAATCCTGCGCCCAGGTGCGGGATAAGGTTCACCTGGATCTCCTGTTTCTGGACGGCTCCGAAGAATCCATCAAAGTGGACGACGTGCGCGAGATTCGCCAAAAGGTGGGTGAGCCGCCGCGCGGTTCCGGCCACCGGGTGGTCATCCTGACGGAAGCCCAGGGGCTTACTCCCCAGGCCGCCAATGCCCTGCTCAAATGCATGGAGGAGCCGCGCCCCGGCAACTGTTTCGCGCTTCTGGCCCCGCAGCGCGAACGGCTTTTGCCCACGCTTGTTTCCCGCTCCTGGACCTTGACCCTGGCCTGGCCCGAACCCTGCGGCTCCCGAAACCCGGACGACGCCGAGGCTGCCGCCGCCGGACTCGCGGCCCTGGAACGCTTCTGGCGCACCGGCTGCGGACTTTTTTCCCTGACCACGGCCAAGACGCGCCCTACCCGCCAGGCGGCCCAGCATATCCTGCTGGCCCTGTCCAAAGAACTGACAGACATCCTGGCCGGACGCCCCGCGTCAGCCCTGGCTGACTTTTTGAATGACCGCCTGGGCCTTGCGAGGCTTCGCCGCTTCGACCTTTTGCTGGAAAGCGCCCAGGAGGCCCTGGTCGGGCAGGTAAACCCCAGCCTCACACTGGAATGGCTGGCCACACGGGTATCACTGTGGCTGCGCTAGGCCACGATGGCGTGGTGCGCATCATGCGCCAGACCAAGGGCCGCAAGGGTAAGGGCGTTTGCCTGATAACCGGATTGGCTCTACAGGACGCTGATTTGGAAAAGCTCGCCAAGCAGTTGAAACAGCGGTGCGGAGCGGGCGGCACGGTGAAAGAAAGAGTCATCGAGATACAAGGCGATCACCGGGAAACCCTGCTCGAAGAGCTTACAAAGCTCGGCTACACGGTCAAGCTGGCGGGCGGGTAGGACGTGAGGGGGAAACGATGAACCGTTACCTCAATTCGCCGTTTAGAATGTTGTGCGCGTGCGGATTTCTGGCCATCCTCTCCACCACCATGGCCAAAAATCCGGCGCTGCCGCTTTTTGCGCAGCATCTTGGCGCGGGGACTTTGGGCATCGGCCTGGTGTCGGCGCTCTCGCCCTTGGCCGGGGTGCTGGTCAGCATTCCGGGCGGGATGCTCTCCGACCGTATCGGACGCCGCGCCATGCTTTTGGTTTCGGCGCTGATCTTTGCCAGCGCCCCCTTTGCGTATCTTTTCGTCTCCGGCGTGTGGAGCCTGGGGCTGGCCCGCTTTTATCACGGACTGGCCACGGGAGTGTTCATGCCGGTGGCTCAGGCGGCTGTCGCGGACGCCCACAGCGAGGCAAAAGGCGAAAAACTGGGGGCGTTTTCCTCGGCCACGTTGGCGGGCCGCTTTCTGGCCCCCATGCTCGGCGGCGTTGTCTTGTGGCTGGGATTCCCGGCGGTCTATGCGGCGTGCGGCCTGGCCGGGATAGGAGTCCTCATTCTGGCGTGGCGGCTGCCCCGGTTTGAGGAGCGCCGGGAGGATGCGGGGCCGCGTCCCCCGCTTCTTGAGAGCTTGCGGCAACTGATGGCCAGCCGGTCCATCCTGGCCGGGTGCGTGCTGGAGGCGGGCATCCTCTTTGCGTACGGCACGTTCGAGGCCTTTTTGCCCATTGTGGCACAGATGAGGGGCCATGCGGCCTGGGTGACAGGGACGCTTTTCTCCGTGCAGGTGGTGACTGTGCCGTGACCAAGCCGTTTTTCGGCCGTTTCTCGGACCGGCACGGGCGCGTGGCGCAAATGCTTGGCGGTGCGGCAATCATGGCGTGCGCGCTGGGTGCGATCCCCTGGGTGCGTGCGTTGCCGGGTCTTTTCGCTCTGTCGGTTGTGCTTGGCTTGGCGTTGTCCGTGGCCACGGCGGCCACGAGCGCCTATGTGGCGGACCTCTCCCGCCGGGAGGAACGCGGCGCGGCCATGGGGCTTCTGGGGTCCATCATGGACATCGGCCATTCGGCGGGACCGTTGGCGGCGGGCGCGGTGGCCGCTCTTTTTGGTGTCGCATCGGCCTTTGTGGCCTCCGGAGCCGTTCTTTTGGGCTGCGCCTGGTGGGTGATCGCAATCAAAAAGGATACGCCATGACCTCACCCGCTGTTCTCGCTGCGGACAAACCCAGGGAACGCCTACTGTACCTGGATCTTTTGCGTTGCCTCTCCATTTTTGCCGCGACTGTCCTCCACGCCACCCCTTCTCTGCTCGAAAGCAACGACAGGTCCGTGTTTTTGCCGGGGCTCGTCTATGTGTCCTTGTGCGTCTTTTGTGTGCCGGTACTCTTGATGATAAGCGGCGCTCTCATGCTGACCGATGCGCGGCATGTGAACATTGCGGCCTTCTACCGCAAGCGTTTACCGAAGATTCTTGTCCCGCTTGTGGCGTGGTCTGTTCTATACTACATAATATACTGTATTTCAGGAAGCGGCGCTTTTAATGCGATCATGTTTCTTGAGAGATTCTTTGGCGGGGCGTGGTCAGGCCCTCTGTGGTTTCTCCATATGATGGCCGCTCTGTATCTCATGGTTCCTTTTGTGCGTCCTGTCTTTGGCGGGGAAACGAAAAAGCCGTCGCTCATTTTTGCGGGAATTATTTTTGGAGCGCAAGCTTTACAGATTAGTATTCATCTCACTTTGGGGAGTGATCTGAATCCATTTTTCATGGGGACGCTCTTTCCCTTTTTTATCGCCTTCTTTGTCCTCGGCAATGTTCTTTGCCGCACGCGCCGCATGCCGCCAGGAAAACGCGGCGTCTTGATCGTCCTCTTTTGCATATCCGCAGCGGCAGTGAGTTTTGGAGAGATTGCGGCAAAAACAGGGGGCTCTATTCCGCAGAGCACATTCTACACCTATTCAGACCCTCTGGTTGTGCTTATGGGCGTCTGCGTCTTCCTATTTTTTAAAGATTGGAATCCCTCCAGGCAGAGCAAGCGGGCGCGGCTCATCTCGTGGCTCAGCCCGCTCAGCTACGGCATATTTTTATCCCACATGCTGGTGCAAAAGATTATCCTGATAGGCCTGATTCCGCTATTTTTCCGCCCAGGGAGCGGCGTGGTCTGGCTTACGGCCAATCCCCTGGTCGGGCCGCTTGTTTTCGGCGTCGTCACCTTCACCGGAGCGGCCTTCCTGACCGCCGCCATTCAGCGCGTGCCGGGCCTCAGGCGCATTATTCCCTAAAACAAAAGGCCGTCCAGGGTTACCCGGACGGCCTTAAAAGCAGGTATCAATCCTGCGATATTACCAGTCCGACTTGGTGAAGGAATCCTCAACGCCGAAGTCAACCACGGGCTCGGCCGCGGCCGGGGCGGAACCTCCGGCGGCCGGAGCGGAACCGGACCCGCCGGCGGCGACGGTCACGACGCCGTGCTTCTTCACATCCTCAATCATCTTGAGGAGTTCGTCCACCTTGCCGATGTACTCATTGACCTTGGCAACGGGCGCCACCAAAAGCTTCTCGCTCTCTTTTTTGGCGGAATCCTCAAAGCGCGCGACCGAAGCCTCGGCGGCTTTCAGCTTGGTTTCGACATCGGTCAGGCTGGCGCTCTTGGCGGCCAGGTCGGCCTTTACGGCGGCCAGTTCCTCGGCCTGAGCATTGATGGTGGTCTTGTAGTCGCCGAGCTTGGCGAACAGGGCGTTGATCTCGCCCATGGTCTCGGCCGGGAGCTTGGGCACGGAGACGTTTTTGCCCGCCGCGGCCAACTGGGACGCGCTCATGGCAATCACTTCGGGGTGCTGCTCGTAAATCCAGGCCTTGGCGATGGCGGCGGCAAAGGGAGCCAGATCCTCATCCACCGGGGTGTCCGCCATGTAGCCCACCAGATCAACCACGCCCTTTTTCTGGCCATCCTTGTCCACGCCCTTCAAATACGACATGAACGTAGCCATCGGGAAAACTTTCGTCTCAGCCATCGGAGTGCCTCCTCTTATATCTCGAAAATTTTGTCTTCAACGTGCGCCAAGGGAAGTCTGCCGGTCATGCGCGCGTACACCAGAGCCGTTGTGCGATACACCAAGTGTCCAAGCTTGGACCAGGGCAGATAGGCAATCAGCATAAATACGCTGATCAAGTGGACGTAGTACACGGGATAGGCAAGCTCGGCCACGCCGGCCATGCGCAAAAGGAACGCGGCCGTCCCGGTGACGAACACGGCCCAGATGACGCCCAGGAGATACCAGTCATAGTAGCTGGAGGCGGACTTGCCCGTGTCCTGGGTGAGTCTGCGGCGGGTGAGCAGCGTCAGCCCGTAGAGGCCAAGAACCATGCCCGCCACGGCCAGGATTTTAACCGGATTCCACAGATGCATGGGGGTGGCGCCCACTTCGTGCAGCCAATGGAGGCCGGGAACCTTGGAGCCCCAGTGCGCCACGGCGACCACGGAGGTGACTACGCCCAAGGCCACGAAGGCGAACAGGATGGACCAGTGGCCCTTGAAGCGTTCGGAATTGTCCTTGCCGCATTCGTTCCATTTGCGGTGGGTCACGATCTCGTAGCGCACCACATCAATAACGGCCTGGATGAGGGACGGTTTTTCGTACTTTTCGCCGATCCTGAAGGTTTCGGGGAGCCCTTTAAAAGACTTCCAGATGTTCGTAATGCCCTTATAGAAGGTGAAAAGCACAAACAGGGCCACCAGGCCGAAGATTGGGTCAATGGTGTAGTCGCCGGGGAAGAGTTTGCCGAAGACGATGTCCCCCTCAGGCAAACTGAAACCATGGAGCAGAACCCAGAGAAAGCCATAGAGAACGGCCGGGATCAGGATGAGAAAGGGCAGCCCTTTGCAGGAGCTCATCCATTCGCCGATGATGGCCGGGCCCACCAGCTTCCGGTAGGTCATGTTGCGGATGGCGGCCAGGGTGTCGCCGGGACGCGCGCCTCTTGGGCACAGATCCGAGCAGGTGCCGCAGTTGTGGCACAGCCACACGTCAATATCGTTCATAAGCTTGTCTTTTAGGCCCCACTGCGCCCAGACCATCTCCTTGCGGGGATACGGATTCTCGGACGGAGAGAGTGGGCAGGCCACGGAGCAGGTGGCGCACTGGTAGCACTTCTTGACGCTGTCGCCGCCAGAGGCCTGAAGCTCCCGGACAAAGCTCGGGTCGGGTTTGATCCGCACCGGAGAAGACATAAGCGTGGCCTCCTAGTATCCTTTG
>Ga0123354_10010508_pt1 | contig 14266 bp, 9 predicted proteins | sample TergutLab28metaG_2_FD_97872 | JGI IMG/M metagenome (GOLD analysis project Ga0123354, IMG submission 97872) | Labiotermes labralis P4 segment gut microbial communities from Petit-Saut dam, French Guiana - Lab288 P4 | ecosystem: Host-associated > Arthropoda: Insects > Digestive system > Gut ... | reverse complement strand
AACGGTCATAACTCCGTAACCGTCCAAAACCGGACACATGTTTATATGAACTTTTTTGATCACAAAGACCTAGGAAATCACCTCCTGCAGTTATGCCCTAAAGTCGTGAAACACCCTGTATATGAGGTAATTACTTGTATTTTCTAGAATCTAGAAAAAATATTTAGGTCTAGAGTTATGACAAAAGCTCTTAATATTAAAATATGAAAATAAGACGATGGTGAAACCAGTTGTAGCGCATAAAAGTGAAACACAGCTTAAGGACGAGATGGATAAGAAAAGACTAAATACGTGGGAGAGGGAAATATTCAGGAAGATATATGGACCAGTGGCAGAACAAGGAATATGGAGAATAAGAAATAATCAGGAATTGCGGGAGCTGTACAAAGATTTAGACATAGTAGTAAACATTAAAATAAAAGACTGGAGAGGATAGGATATCTAAAAAGAATGGGTAATGGAAAGGTAGGTAGGAAAATGTTTGAGAGTAAATGGGAGGGAAGAAAGAAAATGGGAAGACCTAGAAAGAGATGGCTGGAAAAAGTTCAAAAGATCTACAGGAGATGACGTACAAAGATGGTGACAAAAGGCAGTGGACAGAAAATAATGGATCATTTCCTACAAAAATTTGTATGAATTTTTCTTTTCACCTATGCGTGCCATATACCCCACTCATTTTATCTTCCTAACTACGTCCCGCAGGGAGTATAAACAATAAAGATCTTCACTGTGAAACCTCATCCCATCTACGCCAAAGTCTTCCAAGTTGGCTCTTTCCTTCAAGTCTACCCATCGAAAACCTGAATGCACCTCTCCTTTCTCCCATACCTGCCATATTCCCTGTCCATTTCATTCTTCTTGATCTGGTCACCCGAATAACGTCTGGTGAGAAGTACTGAACAATTTAAGAAGCTCCTAATTATGCACCTCACTCCAGTCCCTTTTTATCTACCACACCTTAGCCCCTAATTCCTTCCTCATTACTCTGCCCTGGAACATTCTGAGCCTAAACTAACCACGTAATGTAACAGACCAAGTTTAACACCCATATAAAACAACACGCAAAGTATACTTCTCTATATTTCATTCTTATACTTTGAGATATCAGACTGGAAAACAAAACGTAAAGGAGCCGAATAGTAGCACCCAACCCCTAAATACGATCTGCTCATAATTTGTAATGAACGTTTGATTTGTTAGTACCCTTCTCAAATATTTTAATTTTTACCACGTTTTAAAATAATTTATTATTTATATTTACGCTGTGAATTTTGTCGTCTATTTTGTTAAAACAAGGGCATAATATTTCTTGTTTTTCTCTACAGTCATTTCCAGACCAACCACCTTCTTAGCGACTAGTAAAACTGCGGTGTTTTCACAGCAGTTACATCTGAACACAACAAATCAAGATCACCAGCCCAGGGCAGAAGCAAAGGTGTTCCATCCAATTAAGCCCTGCCTGTATTCTTGCACATTCCTAATGGCATACCATGAATTAAAATAGAAAAGCAATGGTCATAAGCGTTCTGATGTTTCAGATCGCTCTGAACGGATAACGTCAGCCTTACGCACCGGCCGCCTTTAACCCCAGGAAATACTCCTGGTACTCAATTCTGTTGGAGGTTGAATCGACCCCAGGACCATAGTGCGATCGGAAGGATTCTTATGTCAATGACAATTCCACTGACACCAGCTGGGATCGAACCAGCGATCTTCCGATATGTAGCACAGCACCTTAACGACTGAGCTACCGCGGTCCCCCGATAAAGCGAATGAATTAGTAAATTAGTAACTTAGAGTTCACTCAGATTGTAAGCCGGTCTCTAACCTAGCTGTGCACAAATCTTCCAAAAAAGTAGGAACCACCTTAAAATTCTAGGCTTCATCATGGTGACGTGAAGATGGGTCCACACGAAGGACCAACAATTAGTAGGTGCCACCTTACTAAATTTAGTCGTCCGAACGGCCTGACACCAGGGATTTGTTCACCCTTCCACGAACGTACACCCTTTTTAACTTCGTCACAAATTCGAAGAATTGACGAAATCCATGTACTGTTAGTTCTGTATGCTGCAAATGCAAGAGATAAATGCCAGTTCAACAGTTCGCTCCCCTGTGTGATTTCCTTCCTGATACAATGCGTGTTAGCTCTGGCTTCGAAAGAGCGACGCTCCACGAATCGTATTAGTCACTCTTACCTCTGTCACAATGCACATTCAAATGGCGTACCTCGCCTCGGTGGGTCTGTGGAATCTTCTACACTCAACCGACATTATGGTAAACGCCAAACCACATCCCCATACGAGAGCGAAAGAGGAAAATGTAATTCTCAAATATCACATATGCCATATTTTCAGAAAGCTCTAGCTAAATCCACAAAGAGGAGGAAATAATTTGGTACTTCTAGAAATCCAACTGCTGACGGATGGAGAGGGTCTATACGAAACTTTTCAATTCGCAATTTTCCTACCAGGCTTGTGGTAAATTCCATAATTTAGTTTAACAAGAGAAAGTAATAAAAGATTACAGATCTATCCATGTAAAGGTACGTCAGTCCCATTACAGGCCGGAGGTGCCCAGAGGGCTCCAGGAAGTTAAGGTTCCCAGATTACGTGACACTAGCCCAGAATGGTGGTAAGGTTGTCAACCTTACGCACCGGCCGCTTTTACCCCCAGTAAATACTCCTGGTATTCATTTCTGTTAGAGGCTGAGTCGACCCCAGGGCCATAGTGCGATCGGAAGGATTATGCCAATGAAAAATTCCAATGACACCATCTGGAATCGAGCCAGCGACCTTCAGATTTGTAGCACAGCACCTTAACCACTGTGCTACCGCGAGATCTAGCCATGTACATGAGTTAATTTTTATTTCTGCTTAACCTGTACGCAGCAAACTTATGAAGAAATTAATGAAAAACTAACTCTCCAGAAATTTAAGAAGGTCTGCACAACTATAACTGGCTACGGCTGTGAGAACTGGTGACAGGCAATGAGGCATTGCTTGCAGGTCTACTAAATAAGCAGTCACACTAAAATTAAAAAGTGGATTCCACGGGTCATTTTGAGTACATAACAATCACTCAGTTAACACAGAAATTCTCCTCCTTTCATACTCATTATCTTGTTCACAAACACGTGTGAGTTAAAGCAAGATTCCATGCATTTTAAACCTCAGCGCTGTATGTGAGTGGCCAGCTTCACAGCAGGTTTGGCATAATTATAATAAGGTCTATGCTGTAAGTCGTACAATTTTTAAAGACTGTATCTTATGCCGTACTTATTTTTTAAAAACTGCATTTACTTTCGTAAATGTGAATATTAGGCCTAACTGCTTTAAGAAACTATTCCTGCATTATCCTACTGTTATGGTTCTTAGCCTGTGCAGCACATGACAATCCCGAATAGGAGAAGAATTATTTAGGACCAAGGCTATTCTTGCATAAAAATTAGGTGGATATTTGTAAAGAGTGACAGTACACGAATATTTTCTTTTGTAAAAAAAAAAATGGAACGTCCTTTTCGGATCTCAGTTGTGACCACCGAAATGAAACATATCAAAATGCAGTGAATGAATTCACACAGGCGGACGTAGCTCATGCGTTTATCTAACCAGACATGTGGAAATCCCAAACACAGAGGCTATTTTTTATGTTCCCTCCTTTCCACATGAACTGACCAACGCTTTCGTCGTCGCCTACTGGCCCTGCTGCGGTTGAATTTTGGACTTGCTGATGAGTTACTGGCTTTGTTGCTTTGGAGTTAGTGGCCCTGTTGCTGTTGAGCTCCTAGCCCTGTTGCAGTTGAGTTATTGGTCCTCCTGCTGTTGAATTACTGGCTGTTTTGCTGTTGAGGTACTTGGCTTGCTGCCGTAGTTTTCCTAGTCCTGCTGCTGTTGAGGCAGGGCTCCTGGGCTCGCTGCTGTTGAGTGCACTAAGTGCTTATTGCAGTCTGAGTTCTTGTTTCAGATCGTGCACGCTCGAAATAATGTAGGCCTACCAATAATAATTCCGTAAATCCTCTGCAGCAAATTTTCTGGTGAAGTGAGGTTGCGTTAAGATTTTGACGAATGTACCTACTTGAGCGACATAACCGTTGACGGTAAGATGCCATTAAGTGGGTTCTTATTCGATGAACTTTGATTCAATGGGCTAGATTTATCGGGTTGCGGACATGTGGGTCCAGTGACGGGCTGTTGTAAGCACGACAATACAATTAAGTTTTCCACGAAAGGAGAGGACCCCTTGACCAAATGAGTGAACAACCGATAGGAAGGTAGGCGGCAAGCTAATAGTAGACCCCCATTCCACCTTATTTATACGTACATCCGTCTAGTTATCCTATGAGTATGTTCAAGGAATTGTATACTGAAATACTAGCAATAAAATATTGTGTTGCAGAACTTTTTGGGCAACCTGCCTAGTACATTAGTGCAAGGGTCCGAATTCGAAATTATATTAAGCACAAATATAAAAACTGCAGCACTTTGAATGTGGTTCATAAGAAACATAATTTATTTATTTATTTACAGTTACTCTCACTGTAAATCAGGTTATATACAGCCGAAAAGTTGAAAGATTAGCACAGCGGTGTACAGATCTCTGGCGTCAGGTCACCCGAGTCAATAAATTATGGAGGGTGGTACCTAACATTTGTGGTACTGTACCTCAGAAGCGGAAATTTTTTCATGTTACTCTTTTGGCCCCTACAATTTTGAGGACGCTCCAAGAGGTTTTTTTTTTTATTTGTGCACACCTAAGTTAACAGGCATTAAGTAATTCAGGCACATTATCCCACTATTTGACTGGAAATACTGAGTAAAACTACAAAAAACAGAATAACCCATGTCCCCGCCGAGAATAGAGTTTGGCACCAGGAATATACAAGTCATAAGCGCTGAAAATACAGCCTTCTGGTTTGGTATATTGGTTACCAATGCAGTGATGGAGTACTTCTAATTGCAATAAAATAAATAAAATAACAAATACGGCCCTATTAATCATTTAATCAGCACACCAACTAAAGCACATACATAAAATGTTTTACATTAAAACATTTAAAATCGCTCCAACATGTTTCGATCCTAAGATCATCTTCAGGGAGCTACACTGTTCCTTGTTAAAGTCACATTATTAAAAACACTCACTGATTAATTTCCTTATATTAACTTGGTGCTGTGGCAGCATGACATGCTGCCACAGCACCAAGTTGGAGTCGTAAATATTATCAGCGTATCTAAGGGACCGCTACGACACACAAGATAATGAACAAACCCACACGAAATAAACACCCCTTATTTAAAATTGCAAACGACGCCCTAGTAGACTTACCAACACCATCAACAATCAGAGGTTGATGAAACTTTGGATCACTCCTAGGAATCTGCTTAGTGGCACAAATTGTAACTGGATTGTTTCTAGCCATACACAACGGCCCAAACATCGACACTGCATTCAGCAGAGTAAGACACATTTGTCGAGACATGTTGCCACAGCACCAAGTTAATATAAGGAAATTAATCAGTGAGTGTTTTTAAAAATGTGACTTTAGCAAGGAACAGTGTAGCTCCCTGAAGATGATCTTAGGTTCGAAACATGTTGGAGCGACTTTAAATGTTTTAATGTAAAAAAAACTATATATATATATATATATATGTGCATTAGTTGGTGTGTTAATTAAATGACTCTACGAAATGCACGGTGCAACGATAAAGACGGCCCTTTTGAGTTTAAAGTCCATTTCACTACATATAGTGCGGCATATTGATACAGCACTCTAGCGGTTAATACATTTCTTCCGCTGCAGACAGGCAAGTTACAAAACTTACGCATATTGCCTCGTTTCCTCCGCTAAAATCGATATACACTTCTATTATGCTGCAGTGTAGCGCTATTACCTAAAGCATGGAGAAAAAGCGAAATATATGGGGCAGCACCGTGTTTCCATTTTGAGCACATAAAATTTAAATGATACAAAATGTTATTACATTTTCCTAACTTGGTTATGGGTCCAGGGCGTAATGGGAGTGGGGCATGCGCAGAGAAGAATGTGACACACACATGTGAGCGTACGCACGCATTAATTTATTTCAGGTCCGTTTTACACATAATAAAATCTACAATGAAATCTTCTCTCACAGTAATAAAAAATTAAAGTTGCTGACAGTTGATAAGTATTGAAAATGGCGAGAAGTCTGAATGAGAACCCTTACCGAATAAATACATAATCCAACATTAGCACTCCGCTCTTTACTCTCACAAATATAGTAAAAGAAAATGTGGCACTAATGCATATAAATTTATGTACAACCTGTATAAGCGTCATTCAATATATATTTTTAAGTAGTATTTTAACACAACACTAGGCGTACATTTAAACAGCAAAACAAAGCTATTTTCAACGCACTCTAAAAGCAATAACTCATACATTTTGCTTTTCGTACAGAATAATGTGTAGGCCAATGTTTTGTTTGCCTTTTAACCAAAACTGGAATTGTTCCACATTATTGCGTAAAATTCTACAGTATGATGTTTCATGACAATTCATTGGAACCAATGCGATTTTATTGGTGTTAAGCAAACACGTTGAAGCGCCTAACAAATGGCAACTGCTGTGCGTCTCGCCGTGGACAGTCGGTCAAGTCACTTCATCCATTTGGTCAGATTTCAAGCGTTCCACAGATAGCAGTCAACATTCCTGACGCTCCGCTTAGTTCCCAGAGCGTTGCTGGACAAAGCATGTAAATGCCTGGCGCTTCCCCAAGGTTACGTTACTTTTTAAAGGCAGCCAAGAGCAAGCAGGGTTAAATTCTGTTTACAGATTAAATGACTGTTCCTGTATTTATGTTTAATGTTATGTGTAAGGATATCTGAAGACGGTGAGTACACTCATCAGGAAACTTCTTTACACCCTGCACATTGTTGTAAGTCTTAAGACTTGCACCATAAACAGTGGCAGATTTGATACTATGTGTACCAAGTAGTACCTCAGTAGCTTCAAATTCTACTACCAGAAGACAATAGGGCTAATTTTTTCTCAGAAACCAAATAAACTTAGTTCAGTTTTTTCATGGCCTGTGGTTCTGAATCTAAGACTAGCTACATTGATATGCTTTACTTTGTTACGACTAATGTTGTACAGACTTATATGAATGAACTCACAAGACTCAGTTTCAACGGCGCCTCCCCCCCCCCCCCCCCACCCCCCCCCCCACCCGCCCCACGCTCATAGCAGAAGTGCGTGAAAAGAAAGAGAAGAGGAGGAAAAAGAATAACGGAGAAGTTAAAAGGAAAAACAAAAGGATAAAAATTACATGACGATTAAAATTTCAGACAACAGGACGAAAACCAGCGAGAAAGAAGGCTAAAAGAAAATGAAGCAAAAAACATAAAACGCAAAAAGGAAACTCCAGATAAAAACAGTCACCGAGAAAATAAGGAAACCCAGTAAAATAATGAGAGACACAGAAAAAGAGGCGGGCAGAAGAACAGCACAGAGCATAAATGGCTCCGGCCAAAATAGTCTTCTTTATTCCTACTGAATTATGTCGAAGACCCATAGTTGAAAGTAACTAGATGCTGTGCACCACTACATCCGCCCAGACTGCTGAATCCAATCCATATTTTCAGTAACTCCTCCGTTGTCTGATTGTCCCTTAGGTCTTCCAAGAATACAAATTTTCCCAGCCTCTCTCGAATAATGTTCTTGTTCCCCTAGCACATCTACCAATTAACAACTACCCCGACTGGTCTCTTACTTAAATGCCCATTAATTCTAGCAGACAATATTTAAATACTTCATTTCTCATTGCATTCACTCTGCTAAAGCAAACTGGAGCCTTGTCGGGTCGTCGGACTCTCACCACGGAGACCCATGTTTAATTCCAGCCAGTCAATGTGGAATGAGACAAAGTGACACTGGGACAGGTTTATCTCCGAACGCTTAGATTTTCTCTTCTCATTACCAATCCACCAATGATCCATACTCATTCGTTCAGGTATCACCATCGCAAGATAACCTCGGCAATTTATAGCGTCGTTTAATAACACATTTAAATATTAAAATGCTCCTATTGAAATCACTGCAATCAAAACAGAAGAGCCCCCAGCGCACTTTCATGGCCAATACACGACACTACAAAACAGAAGTGTGTCTTCTGTTGTGTACAGCATCTTCCCGAGAAAGTGCGTGAGAGAGATTCCCGAGAAAAGACTCTTGAAACATTTTTGTTTAATTAATCTTTTAGTCAAATCTAACGAATCGATTCAGCCTTCTTGCTCTAAACGTACCAAGCTGGTAGGTACTGTCCAGTCCGACAGACCGACACAGTTGAGATATGTACGTCAGAGAAATGTTGTTTACAAATGCAGCATCGATTTCCTTGTATCAAAAGGATCCGTAGACGAAGATAGGAAAGGTGTCATGTTTTGTTATCTACGGAAAATCAAACGTCTAAGGTCAGTGATCCCATCCACCTCTATGAACTAGTAAACACACAAAGAATCTTTCCGCGTAACTCATAGCCAGTATCACGCAGCAAAGCACATGACGCACACCCGCAGTCGGGCACTCTTAGCAACATACCCTTACACAACAAGGTAAGCAAAAAACTTGCATTAGCCCAGTAAGCCTAATTATTTGTGTACAAAATTAAGCTAATGTTCATACATTTTATATTATTACTATACTATTAACAATAAACTTAATTAATATAATTTACATTACAGACATGCTGCCACAGAACCAGGATTATATAACGAAAGCAATCAGTAACTAGTTTTTAAAAGTGACTTTAGCAAGGAAATTGTAGCTTCCTGAGAACGATCCTTGGATCGAAACATAGCGGAGCAATTTTAGTTTTGCAATGTGAAAAAGTTTTATGTATGTGCATCAGTTGGTATACTATTAAATAACTCGACGATATGCACGGTGCAGCAACAAGAATGTCTAACGTAAGTTGCAACACTGACACCTATATATGGTAAGTAGATGAAAGTGTGATACAGGAGATAAGCGTTCATTACTTAAGTTTAATGATGGAATTTTCGAAATCATGATTCACCCCTGCACTTTGGAAAGCATTTTTCGCAAGTACAAGAAACTGTTATCTTGAGCAACAAAAATAAAAGCGTATTACGGCGTGGTTGTAGGGCTCCACGGATTCTATACTTTAATGCTACATGTGGAATGTACGTACAGGTTTCGCTCTTGTGGATTTTGGTGTAACACACTTTGATTTGTTACTGATCTATCCAAAATTGTCAAGATGCCCAAAGAAACTTCTTCAGCACCTTGACCCTTGAAGATAGGACCATGCGCTGTTCCGAAATTTCGGTAAAAAATCTAATAATGCTGTTGAACGGCCCAAAAGGCGAATATCTGACACACACTGCGGCAAAACCTGAAATCTTTACGCTCAGCTTAGTTAACCCCGCCTCCGAGGCCCACCGGTACGCATAGATACTTCGCCAAGTATGTCCCAAGCCAGTATAGTGGTGAAGAGAAAGATACAAGCATTACTTTCACGATGTGAAGCCGGACAACAGACGGCTATGAGGTAAGGTGAAGACAGTCCATGTTCAAAAACAATTTTTGGCTTTCCCAGAAAGCCCAGGTGAGGGCACAAGTTGTCTTCGCCTACTAAAGACAGCTGTTGCTGCTGATCACTTTCAGATTCATACAGCCACAAAATACGCTCCATGATAGAGCAATATATGCTGCACGTTTGAACGATCTTCGGCCATTAGAACTCAACTTCCGGTAGCAAAACCCTCAGGTTTAATACCGCTAATACCACAGACCGACACTGGGGCCGATCCTGGGCCAGTTATATCCAATCCCATCTTCACAACCAACCTCCCTTATCATCTGGTTTCTACTTCCTATTTCAAGCGGACACTCTCCAAGTTATTTCATCACCAGGTGTCTGTACACATTATTGGCCCCCCCCTCCCCTATTGTGCCCCATATGCCATTCCGACTGCATTTTATTACCACACTCATACCACCAGCCCTGAACACATGTCATCATTACATAAAAAGTTAAGCTGGTCCTGTACACGCATTGAAAGCTTACAGGGAAGTAGAGGTCATAAATCCACTCACTCATAACCTCGGTCCTAGAAGGAAGTGAGGGTCAACTCCACGCCCTGGCCGATTTACCCCAAGGAACAGCCACAGTACTCGTTTAATAGTATGCTGGGTTAACACCAGAGCCGATCCGGACGCCTTGTTATAAAACATCCAGTTTCTCTGTCTTCATCTTTCTTGGTTCCAGATATTTCCCTACTTATCAGACACTTGTAATTCATCTTGAATGTGTTCATTATGAACCATGTGCCACATAATTGCGATAATTAGTAACGTCACACCACAGTACACAAATGTCTTTTACTGTCACCACATCACGCACGTTAACAATACGACGCAAATGATCAGGTTAACGCGGGATAAAATTCTGCGTTTGTGTTGGCCCAAATTTCTACCGAAATACCGGCTTTATTGATTCAGGTTTTCCGAGGTTTTCTTCCCGTCCTTCTGGTAACAATACGTCGACTGGGCCACGATCGCTTACTTCTAAGTTCTTTCCAATTAATGCGTCAGCAAACATTCTACCGCCCACTCTGCCCACTCCGAGATATAAAGAGCTACGTAAAATGAAAACAGAAAATTGCAGGAAGGGCTGACGGTGCGGTGGAAAGCACACTTTAAATCAATACCACGGAAGAGGCCCGAGTTGATAACTTTTTTTTTTAAAATAACTCCATTTGTTTAAATTAGATTTTTTTCCCGTATGAACAACATGTAGGTTTCAAACGTTTTTCAAAATGATAAGGAACGAATCATGCGTAAGAAATTTGGGCATTAGGTGATAGCGAGAACACAGAATGCATATTCAGCGTATCCCCAATAACTCTCAATACCGAACACTTTTCTTCTGTTTTAATATGTTACATATTCCGTGCATTAATTACATGTATGTGTATTAACAAACAACAAATGCACATTAAATTTATCAATGTACATTTAGTGCAATATCTTCACCGACCTGTTTCTGCCTGTAATCCGTCCGTCTTCAGAGTTATATCTTTGATATAAGAAAGCAGTTGGTTTAATCGACCCTGAAGATGGCCGGATTACTGGCCGAAACACGTAGGTGAAAAAATTACAATAAAAGTAAATTAATAAAATTAAAGTGGATTTTATTGGTTGTTGATACACTTGTCTTGTACTTCCTCAGGTTAAAAATCTTACAGTTGATACAGGTTCGTTCATTGAGAAAGGATATGTGCAACCCTACAGGAGGGCACTATACAATACAGTCACTTCCCACATTAGGACCAACCGAATTTACGACCAAAATTTCCTTTAAAAAATTCAATTGACACTACTATAAAAGAGTAATTACAATTTCAGTGCAAAATATATTCTTGTATTTCGTTGAATAACCTCCAGTCTTATTATTTTTCAGCAGAAAGGCTACTGATCTGCATTCCCCTCCACCTGCTGAAGGATTTATACTCCACCTTATGTCGTCCTGTAGGCTTATGCCCAGGTGGTCAGAACGTACCCCCTCCCCGATTTCCCCGCCGATAGAATTCCCACTGTATTTCGTGCACTTACCTTCTCGAGTGTGTATTACAGCAGTAAAATAGGTAACTTATTTGTGACTAGTGTTTCGCATGGTTACCATGGTAAACGCTGTCACTTTGGATACTGTTGTTACTACAGCCAACTCATGTCAGTAGCACAGTCAATGTCAAGTCCTCCTCAAAATTTCTGGCCACTGCTGCATTGTTACAACCATTTGTAAAAAATTAACACTTCCTGAGGTACAGGTTACCAGCAATGGCGTAACATCAACAAGTTCTATCAAGGTTCCTTCAAAATCCGTCCATCGGTTCTCCAGTTGATATTGCGGACGGAAAATACACAGAGAGACAGACACAAAGGCAAAATGTTAAAGTTGTGCGTGGCCACGCCATGAAGGAATATGTGGGGAATAGAGGCATGTCTCCACTCATTCTTAAGCACGGTACTGGATGGAGGTGAGCAGTCAACTGCAGATCAAGACCACTTAGCCCCAGGGCGTGGACTGACATCACCGTCCCTACAAGTGTTCTTACCGTACATACTGAATAAAGAAACGTATAGCACACAAACAGCCGTTAGTTACTCAGTGAATCACGTGGCTTACGATGTCTGTAATATACACGACAGGTCACGTGAACACAAAAAAAATATCTGCTCGGATCAGATAAATCGGATATTCCGCTTAAAACATTAGAAATGCTGCGCAATTTGTGAGACCATGTGTATGGAAATAACTACATTGAGCAGAGTCATTCTTGAGAAACTTGAAGTTCTTCAGCGGGTCAATATATTTCCCGCATTTTATACCGTATTTTAATAGTAATAAATTAACGCAGTCGCGTAATCATTTTTGCTGTGAAAAAGCAATGTGTTACATGTTCTGAGAGTGCGTTTGTAGCCTTCGTTATCCAGCATGCAAAGCGCACGCGCCGTATTATATTGCCTGTGGCCACTCCCGATCTGTCAACTTTTTCCACATTATTTCATAAACGGCACAATTTTCGAAAAAAAAAAAGAGAAATATTCTGTGAAAAATATTTTTTTTTTTATTTTCTCTGCATTTTGTGCCCGAAAATTTTCTCATTCTAGGATTAATGCAGCCAGATATTATTATAAATACCCGTAGGCCTTCATATAAATTACCTGTTGCTATATTCAGATTCCGGCGAAACTTGAATTTCTCAACAGATTTTCCAAAAATATTTCGAAAAAATTTCATGAAAATCTGTCCATTGGGAGTCGAGTTGTTCAGTGCGGAAGGACGGACGGACAGACAGACATGAAGAAGCTAACAGTCGTTTTTCGCAATTTTGCGAACGCGTCTAAAAGCCACAGGTTCATTGCTGTGTTTACAAGCCACCACTGGTTCCTACCGTGTGTCAGATAAGATCTAGTCCATATCTTCATATCGTATTTGTTAAAAATTCATTTCAATATTGCCCTCTCACCTACACTTCGTCAGGCTACGTCAGTCTCCGTATACGTACAGTAAGCAAATACTGCCGCAAGGGTACCCCGGCTGTACGGTTATTCCATCCTTCAGGCAAGAGACGGTGGCAACTTGTGAATGAACAGTTTAAGTGTTTTGGTTTCACAATTTGCCGGAATATATTACTGGCAGAATTATTATCAATATTATAGAATCATGAACCTCTTAGCATGGGTAAAGCGGTCGGAGCGTAACGTTGGCCACCAATCCCCATCTAGTGCCGAGTTTAAAGAAGGAGTAGAACAATACACCTACTCCCACGCTGGGCCTTCGTGGTCTTCTAGGGTGAGCCTTACCCTTACATTTTGTAATAAAATGTATGTAGAATGTTATGGAGTGTCGCTGCAGGAAGTTAACGGTAATCTTGGCTCCAATCCTTTCCAGAAGCCCGCCAGAGGTAGCGAGTGGTAGTATATCAGTGATTTAGGAAAGGACCTGTCGAAGAAGGCCCGCTTAGTTGAGTCAGTTACATTCAGTGGTGGCACCCCCTCTACCCGGTAGCCTAGCGGTTCGATCCAGCGTCGTGCTGTATTAGCATGAGACGTAATATTGACGGTGGGTGCCTGCCAAACCAACAGTTGTGCCTAGCAGCTACGAGACAAGCTAGCGCCATTGAAATTTGGTGGCGCTGCAGCAATAGCACAAGGCACAAGAACAAAATGCCGAGCAGGGGTAACAGCAGGTAGGAAAATTGCATAATATAATGGTGTATCAATTGATGAGATTACGGGCCATATATGGGAGAAAGGAGCAATGCATAAAAGATTTTGCTCAGAAAACATTGGCGTAAAAGGAAGATTACTGATAAGATAATCTGAAGTATACAAGACGTAGTGACCGTGCGGTCTAAGGCGTGGGGCTACGGCCGCTGTCTTGTTGGGATTGCGAGTTCGAATCCCGGTGGGGGGATGGATGTTTGTCTGTTGCGAGTGTTGTGTGTTGTCAGGTAGAGGTCTCTGCGTCAGGCTGATCATTCGTCCAGAGAAGTCCTACCGAGTGTGGTGTGTCTGAGTGTGATCGTGAAGTCTCGATAAAGATGAGACCCTGGCGTGCTAGGGACTATGGCGCCATAGGGGGGGGGGGGGTAGGGGGGTTTTTTAAAATGTTGTGCAAAAACTCCCAAGGGGGGTTTTACAAACAAAAAAAGAAGGAGAATTTCATAAAAATTTTTCGGAAAAAAAAATTTT
>Ga0123354_10010507_pt1 | contig 14266 bp, 13 predicted proteins | sample TergutLab28metaG_2_FD_97872 | JGI IMG/M metagenome (GOLD analysis project Ga0123354, IMG submission 97872) | Labiotermes labralis P4 segment gut microbial communities from Petit-Saut dam, French Guiana - Lab288 P4 | ecosystem: Host-associated > Arthropoda: Insects > Digestive system > Gut ... | reverse complement strand
TTTAACAATTATAGGAGGAGTGTATAGTTTTATCGGACAAATGATCAAAGGGGACAAGCGGGTTATGGTTGCATACACTTGAGCGCTTGTTATGACCTTGCTAATCTTAATATCAGAATAGGAAGTGGAGGTGGCCTAATCTAATTAATAATTAAAATTAAGCAGAAATGCTGCCCAGTTTTAATTATTAGTATGCGATATCCGTACATTGACGATATACGCTTATATAAGCTACAATCAATTTTAATCATATTTAAATGAGAATTTGTTATGTATTATATGAACCAGCCAATACGCGCAATACAAAACGACATATCTGTAGAAATTAAGCGTCAAGCTTTACGCAGATATATGGCTGAAGAAGAGCGTAAGCACAAAAGAAATGGTGCTAACAGCGGACAGAAGTCTTGTCAAAGATGCGGTTTTTGTTGTCTGCGTCAGCCTTGCGTACCGACTCCGGAGGAATTCCCTGTAATCGCCAGATATCTAAGACTTACTCCCCAAGAACTTTTTAAACAATACTGTGTAGTGAGCGAAGATTCGCAATACGGTTTTTTTATTATGTGGGCACGTGGTGTGCAAGATGATATGCTGGGTAAATATTTACCCAGCTATCGTACTTTTGATGTAGATTACTGTATGTTTTATGATAAGAAAAAGCGTTTGTGCGGTATCCACGAAGTAGTACCGCAGACTGCTAAAGTAACCGAATGCTGGAAAAAAAAACAGACAATTTTCAGAGTTTCTTGGAGTGTAGAGCAAATTAAAGAAATATATCCTGATTTTGATCCTAATCAAAGCGATCTTTACTATTTTGCCCATAACAGCATCTTGCCACTTTAGATAAATTACATTAGCTGTAGCTAATGTGACGCAGTTGGAAACTTAATAAAACTCTAATTCATTTATTTTCGTTTTGATATATACCTTTATACCCTAAAGAATCCGGCTCATCCATAATAAAAAAGACCATCTGGGCGATACGTGCATTTCTTTTTAATGTAATACCGTCTTGGTTATGGACGTTTAAAATCATTTGCGAACGGCCGCTGTAGCCGGCGTCCCATACAGCAGCACCGATAGTAACCCCACACCGCAAAAGAGAAGAGCGCGGGCGCACTAAAGCCATTATATCGGTCGGCAGAGAAACAATTTCATTGACGATAACAGCATACACACCTTGAGGCAAATGTATAAAATTATCAGTGTTATATTGCAACATGTCTATTTGCGAAAGCACGCGCTCACTATTATCGGTACCCATAATGCCGACTCCGTGCAGTCGTCCTACGCTTTGCAAAGTAAAATCAAAACCGTTAGCTTGTATTTGCTCGTGCAAGTCAACATAATTAGTAATCATGTTGTATTCTTTAACCATTTTTAATATAGAATTACGGCACAAAACGCTCATGAAGTCAGCTCCTTGCATAACAAAACCGTACGCTTATTCTTTTAAAAACATCCCTTGTGACCCATTAGATGACAATTCTTGTTGTTTCACAAACAGGGTGCTCAGTTTATTAGCCTGTACATTATATTTAGTCTCTTAAATACAAGAGACTGTTTTGTATTAAACGGCTGGTATTAGTTCGTAAGTAGCAATAAGAGTAAGAATAAAACCTAAATCCGCATTGGTTGCTGTCTCTGTAATTACGCCATCAGTGTAGGTAAGAGTTGAAGATGTCATGCCTACCGCAGAAGGATTAGCCAGTGTTATCACGCCGTTGTTTAATGTAAAGGCAGTAGGCGCAGAGAGTCCTGTTTGCTCGTCATAAGCAGTCATTATATTATTATTGATTATTAGATGAGCAGTCGTTATTCCTTTTATTGAATTATTTAACCCATCTTCCGTGTTTTGATCTGTGCTGATAAATAATTCAATAAAAGCATCCCAAAACTGTGCTGCAGTGGTGATGCCGGTAAAATCGAGTTCATCAGCAAAAAAGAATTTTAGAACTATTATGCTATTAAAATCATAACCGGGATATATTGCTTGCAGTTCTAAAATCGCTCCTTTGATTATCAAGGTTTTGTAAAAGTCTCGCGCTTCATCAGCTTTGGTGACATCGTATGTCTTGCCGTCAAAAGTAACGGTGGTAAGTCTGTAAGTTCCCTCTTTAACTGTAGCTTTAACCACATAATCAACAGGGGAACTATAAGCAGAATCGGTATATCTGATATTACCTACAGTCTGTCCGACAGCCTTAACTGATACTTGGTAAGTACCTTCTGCTAAAGTAACAGAACTAAGGTCAAATGTAGTACCGGAAGCTACCTGATGTTCGGTTGTACCTATCCTGACAGTATAACCATTAGCATTAGCTACTGCTACCCAAGAAGCCGTAGCATTATTAACTGCCAAATTAGTTGGGGTAGTAAGTTGTTGTGTTTGTTCTTGCGGTGTATTAGGGGTATTAGGTTTATTGCTATCTGTACTCCCGCAAGCTGCCAGCACAACTGTACATGAAATAATCATGACTGCGCTTAATAAAACTATTAGATATTTTTTCATTCTTTCTCCCCCGCTGGTGTATGCATAACACAATTATACAATATTTATTATAATGGGATGTATATGAATTGCGAAAACGTATTTTGCTAGAAATATGCTTTTACGCTATCTTATGTAATATAAACACGAAAAACCACCCAAAAAGAGTGGTTTTTACGTTTAAAAAAGAATATTCATTTGGTAGCACCGAGTAGATTTGAACTACTGACCAAGGGCTTATGAGTCCCCTGCTCTGCCACTGAGCTACGGTGCCGTAAGGCAAGCAATATTCTATACTTTTTGTTGCTTTACTGTCAATCCTATTGATCCATTAATGGTTTTTTGATTACCAAATTTGACTTTAATAAAAAAGTGGCTTATTTGAGCAAGTATGTTAAAATAACATAGAATACGCCTGCTTTGAAAGGGGGAAAGTGCGCATGGCTAAAGAAGCTCCTTTGTCATCTCAGTCCAATATGAATAAAAAGATACCCGCATTATCGTCTTCTATAGCAGCTTTTAGTAAACGCAATACTCGTCCGCAAAGAAAAGCTCCCCCCAAACCCAGTATGGAGGTTATTACTTCTGATAATTTAACTTGGATAAATATTGAAAATCCTTCTGAAGAGGAGATAAACTATTTAGCCGAGAACTATCCTTTCCATCCGCTTGATCTTGACGATACTATGTCACGTCGTCAGCGCCCCAAAATAGATACTTATAAAGACTATCTTTTTTATGTTTTACATTTTCCCAAATACCGCAAAGATGAATTAGTCCTTTCTTCTTCTCAGGTATCGGTTTTTATAGGCGAGAATTATCTGATTACTCTGCATAGCGGCGATCTTAAACCTTTAACCAAACTGTTTAGAGAATGCCAAATAGACGAAGAAGCGCGTGCCGAGCATTTTGAATTTGGCAGCGGTTATCTTTTCTATAACATCATTGACCGTTTAGTAGACTACTGCCAGCCCATTATTGATAAAATGATGGATAATCTTGATAATGTAGAAGTAGAAGTATTTAATGCGGGCACAAAAAGCAACCAGAGCCTTCTAAAAAAGGTATCTTATTTACGTAGAGATACAATATCTTTTAGACGTACTATGTGGCCCATGCGTGCTTTGATAAACGGCATGGAAGCTCGCATTTCCAAATATATCTCCAAGAACATGTCGGCCTACTTTGGCGATCTTATTGACCATATGGATCGTGTGTGGGATGCTTTGGAAGAAGTTAAAGAAATCGCCGAGGGTCTTTTTTCTTCTTATTCAGCCATTTCACTGGATCGCACCAATGATGTGGTGCGTGTACTAACTATGCTGGCTACTATTATGATGCCTTTTACTGTAATAGCTAGTATGTGGGGTATGAATGTGCCGGTGCCCTGGCAAGAACACCCGTTGGGTTTTGTGTGGGTCAGCGTTATTATGGTTATCATTGTTATTCTCTTAATGATCATATTGCGCCGTCTGAAAATCATATAATTTTTCCTTTGAACTCGTATCATATTTATTTTTAGGATAGTATGAGTGAAGATTTCATCTCGTTTACTTATTATTGGTATTTTATTTACCGCTTGTTTACTAGCGGCTAATACTGTAGCAACTAAAATCGTGGCTATCGGTCCTTTTAATTTACCGGCGGCTTTTATTGTTTTTCCTATATCCTATATATTCGGCGATATTCTTACCGAAGTCTATGGCTATAAAACTGCCCGCAGGGTGATATGGAGTGCTTTTGGTGCCAATTTATTATTCGTTTTTTTCATATGGCTAGCTATGATCATGCCGGCCGCTTCATTTTGGGATGGCCAAGCTGCTTTTGAAAAGATTTTGGGGCAGACCCCGCGTGTTTTACTGGCAGCTTTTGCTGGTTATTTGTGCGGCGAATTCTTAAATTCTTTTGTTATGGCTAAAATGAAAATTGCTACTAAAGGCCGCTTTTTATGGATGCGTACCATCGGCTCTACAGTACTCGGTGAGGGGGCTGATAGCCTGGTGTTTATCGTTATTGCCTTTATCGGTACACCGGCTTTTGCTTTGGTTATGATTATTACTCATTGGGTAGCCAAAGTGCTTATAGAAGTTATTGCCACGCCGGTCACTTACTGGACGGTTGGTTATCTCAAAAAGAATGAAGGCATCGATATTTACGATACCGACACAAATTTTAATCCGTTTAAGCTAAAATAAAAATATGAAGATACGTTTTTTAGGTACTCATAATGCCCAGGCCCTCTGCTTTGCCCATACTTGTTTCATGCTAGATAACCGCCTTTTATTTGATTGTGGCTCGGCTGCCTCGTGTTTAGATTTAAATGAACAGTTAGCATTGCGCGGCATTTTTATAACTCATAGCCATTACGACCATATTAAAGATATGCCAGCTATAGCTATGAACCGCTTTTTAAACGGGCAGCACTTGCCGCCTATGTCGGTAACAGCTTTGCTTTCTACGTTAGATGATATTAAAAAATATCTTTTTGACGGGGATATTTATTCAGATTTTTTTAAAAAAAATACGTTAGTAACTACTGAAGCACAATTAGGCATTTCTTTTGAATTTGACGGCTATCAAGTAACACCCATTGAAAGTATTCATAAACTGCCGTGTATCGGTTATGCAGTGCAAAAAAACGGGCATTCTTTCTACTATACAGGTGATACCGCCACAGGTTTTGCCCAGAACTTTATTAAAAGCGGTTTGTTTTGCCATGTATTGATAGCCGAATGTACTCTGGAGAACTCTTTAAAAGGTACTACGCTGCATCTTACTCCTAATGAGTTAAAAGAAGAATTAGAGCTTATAAAAATCTATCAGGGTTTTTATCCGACAGTCTTTGCTGTGCATCGTTCGGCTAAGCAAGAGATAAACATATTGCAAGAGATAAAGCAAGTATCTGACGAGCTCAATACCGAAATTTTTTGTCCTGTCGAGGATACTGAGATAGAATTTTAGTCTTTTAGCCTTGACCACTATATATGTGAAAGGCTAAAATTTAAAAATACAATTAGTATTAAGGAGGCGTGTATGAAATTAGCCAGTATTGAGCAAATGCGTAAGGCAGAAGAAATAGCGCAGTCTTATGGCATCAGTGAAAGTTATATGATGAGTAAAGTGGCCGACGCTGTATGCGAGCGTGCCTGTGAAATTTTGTTTAACCATCCTCACCCTAAAGCTATAGTCATATGCGGCAACGGTAAAAACGGTTACGATGCTTTATTGTCCTGCACTTGTTTGCACAAAAACAATATATATACTGCTATATTTGCTGTAGCTCCTTTACCGCAGGTAGACGGGCTGTTAGACGGCTTTTATAATCTTACTTACATTAAAGATAAAATTGACTTAAATAGTTTTAAAAATGAGCTTAAAGAGGCTTATTTAGTAATTGACGGTCTTTTCGGCAATGGTCTATCACATTCTGTAAGCGGCATTAACGCCGATATTATATCGTCTTTAAACACCGCTCATGCACAAAGTTTAGATATGCATGTGCTCTCCATAGATTTACCCAGCGGCTTAAACGCCGATAATGGTACTATATGGGGCAATTGCGTAGTAGCCGATCAAACTTTATGTTGCGGCTTAGTCAAAATTGGCCTTTTTCAAAATGACGGTCCGCTTTACAGCGGCAAGGTATCGGTATGTGATATCGGTTTACCTGCCCAGGCTGCTCAAGATATCAAAATCACTCTTATAGATAGAGATTTAGCTTGGCAACTTTTACCGGCACGCAGTCCACTGATTTGTAAAAACGGTTTTGGCAAAGCTTTAATTATCGGTGGCTCGGCAAGTTATGTGGGAGCACCTGTACTAGCGGCTTGTGGGGCGGCCAAAAGCGGCGCGGGCATTACTACTTTGGTGCAGCCGCAAAGTATATATTTATCCACTGTCGCTGCTGTGCCTTTTGCTACTCATATACCAGCAGATGATTTAGATGGTCATTTTACAGCTGCCTCCGCATTTTTAGTGAGCGGTTATTTGGATAAATATAATGCTGTTGCTATAGGCTGCGGCATAGCTTTGGAACGACAAGCTTTACAGTTTATGTGGCATATTTTGCAAAAAGCGTCACAAACAGCTATTAGTACAGTAGTAGATGCTGGTGCGCTATCTATGCTGGCACAGACAGAAAATGCTTTTGATCAATTAGACGGTGTGATGGCACTTACTCCGCATGCTGGCGAAATGAGTTGTCTAACTGGTCTTGACGTTGACTATATAAATCAAAACAAATTATCTGTGGCCAGCCAATATGCTGCTTTATGGAATAAAGTAATTTTATTAAAAGGCCCCAATACCGTTATCGCTGCACCCAATGGGGAATGTTATGTTTCTTCTTTTGCCAATTCAGCTTTGGCGGTGGGTGGTAGCGGTGACGTACTGGCAGGTTCTATTGCCTCTTTGGCTGCTCAAGGCTTAGGTTTATTTGATGCCTGTGCTTTGGCAGTATATCTGCAAGGTGCATCGGCAGCTCTGTGCGTAAAGGAAAATGGGCATCGCGGTATTACTCCCGATGTGATGGTAAACTATATACCTTTGGCTTTTAGCCAACTGGAAAGAGAATAGATAAAATGTTTTTGGCTATAGATATCGGCAATACCAGCATTAATATTGGTCTTTTTGACGGTTCTAAACTTAGAAATTCTTGGCGCATAGCAACTAACCGTCATAAAATGGCTGATGAGTACGCTGTATTATTATTGTCGCTTTTAGTCTCCGAGGAAATAGATATAAAAGATATCAAAGCCAGTGCTCTATGTGCCGGCGTACCTAAAGTACGGGCGGCTTTTGTGCAAATGCTGCAGCGTTATTTTAAAATTGAGCCTTTAGTAGTAGGGGCGGGCATCAAAACCGGTGTTAAAATTTTAATGGATAATCCTAAAGAAGTAGGTGCTGACCGCATAGTAAATTCGGCGGCTGTACGTATAAAATATAATCAAGCAGCTATAGTGGTAGATTTAGGTACTGCTACCACTTTTGATATCATAAACGCTGCCGGCGAATATATCGGTGGTGTTATATCGCCTGGCATAGAACTGGCGGCTGAAGGCTTAAGCGAGAGAGCAGCAGCTTTGCCCAGTGTAGAACTGGCAGCACCGGCTAAAGTTATAGGCAAAAATACTGTAGATGCTATGAAAAGTGGCATTGTTTATGGTTATGCCGAATTGGTGGAAGGTATGATTAAGCGCATTAAACAGGAAAGCGGTGAAGGAAAAACTGTAGTAGTGGCTACCGGCGGTTATGCTGAACTGGTAGCACCTTTTGTAGATTCTATTGATTTTGTAGAGCCTTCGTTGACTCTAGAGGGTTTACGTGCCATATATTTTATGAACAGAGCTTAAGGATAAGAATATGATTGGAAAAAATATTATTTTAGGTGTTACTGGTTCAATAGCTGCTTATAAAGCTTTAGATTTAGTGGTATCTTTACGAACACTGGGAGCTAACGTACAAGTGGTGATGACTGAAGCAGCCACACGTTTTGTATCTGTGCTCAGTTTTAGTGCTTTAAGCGGGCAGCAGGCTATATGCAATATGTGGGAAGAAAATGGCCTAAGCCATATTACTATAGCTCAAAAAGCCGATATTATACTTATAGCTCCGGCTTCAGCTTCCACTATAGCTCGTTTGGCTTGCGGAGATGCTTCCGATATTCTTTCGGCAATAACTTTGGCGGCTACTTGTCCTAAAGTTGTGTGTGCTGCCATGAATGACAATATGTATGTCAATACTGCTACACAAGCCAATGTCAAAACTTTAAAAAGCTATGGTTTTAAGATTGTCGAACCCGCATATGGACGGTTAGCTTCCGGCAAAATAGGACGTGGCCGCCTAGCTGATGCTTCCGATATTATAGCGGCAGTACAGGTCGCTATTGATGAACAAAAAGATTTATTAGGGCAGGCTATAGTTATTACCGCTGGCGGTACTCGTGAAGCTATAGATGCGGTGCGTTTTATATCTAATCGCTCCAGCGGCAAAATGGGTTTTGCTTTAGCGCAGGCTGCTTGGCAAAGAGGAGCTAAAGTAACACTTATTAGTACCGCCACACCCCCTCTTGAACTCCATGATAAAGTAGATATAACAATGGTGGACAGTGCGCTGGAAATGCAAAAAGCAGTGCAGCAAGCTTGCTTACAGGCTTCGGCTATTATTATGGCAGCAGCTGTAGCCGACTATAAGCCTGTTTATCAAGAAGAGCAAAAAATAAAAAAGACTAGTGAGCATATGACTTTACAGCTTATACGCACCGAAGATATTATCTCCCAAGTATCTGGCTGTTGTATTAAAGTAGGTTTTGCTGCTGAGACTGCTGATTTACTTAAGCAGGCTAAAGATAAACTAAAAAACAAAAATTTAGATATGATAGTAGCCAATGATGTTAGCGGCGGGCGCGTATTTGGCTCTGATAATACCCAGTTTGTCATTATTAAAAAAGATGGCAGCAGCCATTTTTATGAAGACATGAGTAAAACCGAAGCTGCTACTGTCATAATTGAAGAAGTAGCTAAGTTATTAAACAAGGAAGATAAATAAATTGAAAGAAATGCCTAAAGCCTACGAATCGCAAAACGCAGAAAAACGCCTTTATGATTTTTGGATGGAAAAAGGTTATTTCCGTGCCGAAATAGATCATAACAAAGAACCCTTTACCATAATAATGCCGCCGCCCAACATTACCGGAGAGCTGCATTTAGGTCATGCTTTGACGGCTACGCTGGAAGACATCATGACGCGCTATCACCGTATGCTGGGCGATCCTACTCTCTGGTTACCCGGTGAAGATCATGCTGGTATTGCTGCACAAATGGTGGTGGAAAGAGAACTGGCTAAAGAGGGTCTTAATCGCTATAAAATTGGCCGTGAGGCTTTTACCGAGCGCATGTGGCAGTGGGCTGATAAATACCGTAAGCGTATTACCGAACAGCATATGCGTTTAGGAGTTTCTTGTGACTGGAGCCGCAAGCAATTTACCTTAAATGAAAGCCCGGCTTTAGCGGTGCGCACTACTTTTAAAAATCTTTATGATGACGGCTTAATCTATCGTAGCAAACGTATCTCCAATTGGTGTCCGTGTTGTTGCACTGTGCTGTCTGACTTAGAAGTTGACCATAAAGATCTAAACGGTGCTTTATATTATATAAAATATCCTATTAAAGGCCAGGAGGCCTTTCTAACAGTAGCTACCACCCGTCCGGAAACAATGCTTGGTGATAGCGGCGTAGCTGTTAATCCCCATGATAGCCGCTTTACTGCTTATGTTGGCCAAACAGTGATTTTGCCACTGGTAGATCGTGAAATCCCGGTAGTTGCCGATGAAGCAGTGGATGTAGCTTTCGGTACCGGTGCTGTAAAAATGACACCAGCCCATGACCCGGTTGATTTTGAGGTGGGTACCAGACATGATTTACCGCTCATTAATATTTTAAATCAGGATGCTACCATTAATGAAAACGGCGGACGCTTTGTCGGTTTATCCAGAGAAAAGGCGCGTCAAGCTGTGGTAGAAGCCCTTAAGGAAGAAGGTTATTTAGTAAAAATTGAGGAATATACACATGCCGTAGGACATTGTCAAAGATGTGCCACAGCGGTGGAACCCATGGCATCGTTGCAGTGGTTTGTGAATACTAAGGTTTTAGCCAAGCCAGCTATAGAAGCTGTTACCAGCGGGAAAATAAAAATCATTCCTGAGCATTTTAACAAAGTATATCTTAATTGGATGGAAAATATTCGTGATTGGTGTATTTCCCGCCAGTTATGGTGGGGGCATCGTATTCCGGTGTGGTATTGCGACGATTGTGAAGAAACCATTGTGGTCATAGATGTACCGGCTGTTTGTCCTAAATGCGGTTCTTGCCATCTTACTCAAGACCCTGATGTGCTGGATACTTGGTTTTCCTCCGGTTTATGGCCGCATTCTACTTTGGGCTGGCCGCAGCAAACTGAAGATTTAAAGTATTTCTATCCCACTACCGTTATGGAAACGGCTTATGATATTTTGTTCTTTTGGGTAGCGCGCATGATTATGCAGGGTCTGTACAATACAGGTCAGGTGCCTTTTAAATATGTATATCTGCATGGTCTTATCCGTGATGAAAAGGGCGAAAAAATGAGCAAGACTAAAGGTAATGTGTTAGATCCTCTTAAACTAGTTGATCAATATGGCGCTGATGCCTTACGTTTTGCGTTATTAAGCGGTACTTCTGCCGGCGCTGACAGTAAAATGTCACCTATTAAACTGGAAGCAGGACGTAATTTTGCCAATAAAATCTACAACGCTACACGTTTTGTTTTAGGCAATATTAAAACTAAAGCTGCTTTAGATATTGATGATAGTAGATTGGTTTTGGAAGACCGTTGGATATTATCTTGCTTAAATACTATGATTGCTGATGCCAACCGATTGATAGCAGATTTTAATTTTAGTGAAGCGGCCAGAGTTTTACATGATTTTATATGGGGGCAGTTTTGTGATTGGTACGTAGAAATGAGCAAGACTCGCTTAGGTGCAGATAACTCTCCGCTTAATGTTCTTTGCCATGTTTTAGATAAATCTTTACGTCTTTTACATCCTTTTATGCCTTTTGTTACCGAAGAACTATGGCAAACACTAAAAGAAACCCTGGCGCCGGGTGATTTAAAAGAAGAAAGTATTATGATAAGTTCCTACCCGCAGGCTGACAATAGATATATAGATGCTGTTGCCGAGAAAAATGTGGGCATGGTTATAGAGATTATCCGTTCTATACGCAACGCTAAAGCCGAACGTGGTTTACCGCCCAAAGAGCTTGTAAATGTGCAGATATATGCTGGCGTAGGTGCTGTAGCTCTTTCTGCTTACGAGGAGATTGTTAAACGTTTGGCACGTTGTGAGCAGGTATGTTTTGTAGCGCAAAATACCCGTGTTGATAAAGCTGATGAACTGCATATAGTTATCGCTGGAGCTGAAATTTTTATACCTATGGGCAATCTGGTGGATAAAAAAGCTGAGGCAGCTAAAAAAGATAAAGAAAGAACTGAACTTACCATTCTTATAGATGGTTTAAAAAACCGCCTCAGTAATGAGGTCTTTTGCTCCAAGGCACCGGCTGCGGTAATAGCTAAAGAAAAAGAACGCTTAGCTGATTTTGAAGATCGTTTAAGTCGCTTATAAAGTTAGTAGTTATTGAAATAGTTGTCTCAGTACAGGCTTTTGGTTTAAAAAAAGCGTCGCACTTTTTTCATATATTGCAAATATTCATCACCGTAAATTTTCTTTAAAGCTTCTTGTTCACGGTTTATTTGACGATTGATTACAATAAAAGCACCTATCAGATAAAGTAAGAAAAACCAAGTTGGCAAAATAGCCCATACGCCGAAAAAGATACTAAGGAAACCCAGATAAAGCGGGTTACGGCTAAAGGCAAAAGCTTTCTCTTGTACTAATTTGCCAGCTTGTTTTTGGTCTATGCCTACTCTAAAACTTTGACCAAAAGATACCATACCCCAAATAAACATAAAAAGGCCAAAGAGGCATAAAGCCACGCCCAGCCAAGCTAATAAACTGTTTTCTAACCATAAGCTGTCAACTTTTGGCCAGCCGAAAGCATAAGCCAAAAGTATATAAAAATACAAAAGCATCAGCGGTGGCAATATAAAGTCGCTTTTATCTATAACGCCGAATTTCATGGCAGCAATACCTAATTTTTTCATCTGCCGTACGCGCAGTAGCACGCAAATTATTAGTGTGACAAAGGTGGCAATAGCCAAATAAGCAGGCATCTTTTTTATCATTCGTATTTTATTGTCATTATATAACACTTAGGTTGCTTATAAAAGACAGTATAAACTATTGAATATCGGTTGCTAAGCGGTTACAATGTGCTAGTACTAGTACTTTTGGGCGGAGTTAGAATGCATACCATCAGAATTTTAATTGCCGACGACCACGTTGTCTTACGTGAGGGCATGCGCGTTCTATTTGAAAATAGTCCAGGTTTTGCCGTATGTGGTCTTGCCGAAAATGGCCAGCAAGCTTTGGATATGACTTTAGAAAAAAAGCCTTGCGTAGTGCTCTTAGATGTGATGATGCCAATAATGGATGGTGCAGAGGTTTTAAAACAAATAAAAACTCATAGTTCTACCACCAAAGTACTGGTTTTTTCTGCGTACAGTGAAAATGAATATATTCTAAAGATGATACAAAACGGTGCTGACGGTTATCTCTTAAAATCATCATCCAAAGAAGCAATAATAGCTGCTGTGCGTATGGTGGCTGCTGGCGGCTGCGTATACGATGCTCTCATATCACAAAAAATTATGGCTATGCTAAATGATTGGCAACAAAAAGCTAAACTCTCAAAAAGCATAATGCCACTATCCTTGCGTGAAATTGAAGTCTTGCAAGCTGTTGCCGAGGGCTTATCCAATAAAGATATAGCAGTGCGTTTGAATCTTACTCTGCGTACTGTCAAAGCTCATATGTCCAATATTTTTTCCAAATTACGCGTGACCTCTCGTTCGGAGGCCATTATAAAAAGTTTGAAGGAAGGTTATATACAATATGTTCTGTAATTTCATTAAAAAGCAATTATATTTATCATATAATATTCTCTATATACATACTGAAATAAACAGCGATAGTAAAGGCATATAACACTTTTTCTATTCTAATATTCGTAAAACTTGGATGCATTTGCCCTAGGTTAATTCTAAAAAGCTCCTTTGTAACCCATATACTTTAATTTAGCCAGTGCTTTTTTGGTATCGGAAGCAGTTTTAGCTTTGTCGCTGTTAGTCACGCGATATTTAAAAAGAAAATAAATATATTTTTTTAAGTCTTCAGTAGAAAAATGAGTGCGGTTTAAGTTTTTTACCGAGGTAAAAATATTGAGCATATCGTCAAAGCTTTTTCCGTAGATACGTCTGAAAGCTTCGTTATTAACCCAAGCTTCATTATGGGGACCCAGAACCTGCACTTCTTTACGTATCTCATCTTTAACGGCCAGCTGCAGAGCTTCCTCAGCTGTTACTCCGTAGAAAAAATTAAGAGACTCTTTTAGTCTTTGCTTGCCTAATACTTCAGCCAATCTGCTGCCGTTAAGTTCTATTGGAGCGATACCGCTAAATAAAAACTTTTTTACTTCGTTTTTAGGCACAATATTTTCTTTGAGAGCAGTTTTTAAAATGCGTGTAGATACCAGCATATGGTCAAAAGCCTCACCGTCTATCAAATACACATGATTCTTACGAGGCGTTTTTTCATATTCAACGTTCCAATAACGTAAACAGGAGAGTAAGGCAATATACCAATGTTCTCCGGCGCGTAAAGCCTTTTTAAAAGCTGTATAACTATCAAGTGTAGCGTTTGAATTTTTTTGTTCCATTAACCGTTTTTGTTACAGCAGTGTTTATATTTTTTACCACTGCCACAGGGGCAAGGATCATTACGACCGACTTTGGGTCCGCTTCTGACAGCACCTTTGTTGCCATCTAAATTTTGTTTAGCAGCTCGGCTCATAGCGCTTTCTTCATGCTTAGGGGGCGGTGAGCCCATTTGCACGCGCGAACGCAATAAAGCACGACCGCTTTGCTCTTTAATGGCTATCAGCAGGTCTTGGAACATCTCATGGCCTTCACGTTTGTAAACATCTAGGGGTTTTCTTTGAGCGGCTACCTGCATGCCGATACCTTGGCGCAAGTAATCCATAGCCGTTAAATGTTCTACCCATAAACTGTCAATAGTTTTTAGCATAATAATGCGTTCTACCATACGCATGGTCTCTT
>Ga0123354_10010506_pt1 | contig 14266 bp, 7 predicted proteins | sample TergutLab28metaG_2_FD_97872 | JGI IMG/M metagenome (GOLD analysis project Ga0123354, IMG submission 97872) | Labiotermes labralis P4 segment gut microbial communities from Petit-Saut dam, French Guiana - Lab288 P4 | ecosystem: Host-associated > Arthropoda: Insects > Digestive system > Gut ... | reverse complement strand
ATGCAGTAACATACGTCTTGTTCTCCTGAAGATGGGCATAATAATGCCCGAAACATGTTGAGAAATTGTTAAAAATAAACATCTAACTGTTGCATCTTGTTGGTTTTCTCTCTCACTTCACAACTATCAACACTACAGTTTATATTCTAACCCGCGTTCGCTATCTATATTTCGCATTTTAAATACAATTCATGTTGCTGGTACAGCAGCGTTTACAAAACTTAAGGTTATTCGAGTTGATATTTTGCGGTATCTGTGCCGTTGGGTGTGACGTACGTATTCCATGTCAGTTAAAATCTATTTATTAGTTTAATTTTGATGGAATTTAAAGTTCAGTAACTCTCAATATACAGTAGAAGCAGTAAGCCGTTTCATCACAGGCAGTCTCTTTACAAAGATTTTATTGTTTTCAAGGCGATGAATCCTCATATTCTGCTACGTAATACAATTTTTTGTATATCTTAATTCATAAGTCACACTGTGTATTGTAGGGAAATAAACTTTGTTTATTACGAGAATCGAACTAGACTTAAACACTGCATGTTCGACATGTATAGTTCTGTTGGCAAATACGGCGAATATAGTAAAAGAAAAACAAGAAACCATCATTCACAACATTTTTCTTATATTTGTATTATTTTGCTACATGGTTTGGGTCAAGCACGGAGCCATCATCAGGCAAGAAGTTGCTAAAAAAAGAGCTCCTATGTAGAATACCTTATCTGTTATACAGCGTTTGTGTTCGCGTTGAGAACTTACTTATCACAGAAAATAAATAATGAGCCGAAATTGTTAATTACAAAATGTTTATGTATTTTTATATTTATGAATATAAAATACATATTCTATATATTACATATATGTGCATATATATGTGTGTGTTGTGACTGAAGGGTATGTTGCCTGTACAACGGAATGTCCTACTTATAATATAAGGTGTTAATCCATGCTTGTGCTTCTGAAATGGTCTCCTAACTTGAGAAGATAAAATTGAAATTTTGTTTACCCTCAATCATCTACATGCCGTGTCCATTTTCCTTTTTTTTTTCCTTCAAAGAAGGGGCTCATAATCTTGTTCTGGTGTCAGTTCAACGTTTCTGTAGTCCTGAGGTGTGTCATCCCCGTTGTGTGTAGAAAAGACTAATGGTGAGGTAAATATCAGTCATGAAATCACAACTATGGTAGTATGGATTTATGATGGTATTTAATAGCAATTATATAGTTATATACTTGCTATTAACCTTTTGGCGCCGGAATTATTTTTTCAATTTTAGCACATCCTGTATGTAAAATGTGAATAACACAGGAACCAAATACGTTAGAATTATGAAACAAACTGCATTTTGAAGAGAAAAAAACGGAGAGTATATACCATGCTTAAAATATTCAGTACCTATATTTGTTGAATAAATATATAAAATGAAAATTTAGAGGTTAGCGGTGCGGTACGAACACTATAGTTGACATTAGGTGTCAAAAGTTTAAATACCATCATATATCCATACTACCATAATTTTGTTTTCATGACTGATATTTACCTCACCATTAGTTTCAGCAGTCTCTTCTTCTTCATTTAATCGTTCTAGTAAATTTGGCAAAAGTATTAATTTTAAAATACCACTCTTATTCTCCTGCCACGTTATCCAGCTTTGGACCCTACATTCTTCGCGCACACACTCACCGACCTTTCTCTATTTTTAATATTCTGAAATTGAACATTCTTGGCTGTACTATTTACAAGAGACCGTGGTAAATTAAGCCGACTTTGATTAAAGCTTTACCTCTCTTTTTAATAAGATTCCACAGAACTTGACTCACTTCTAAGTAAATTTTTAATGATGGTATCTCTGGGGAAATAAGTTGTAAGGATCGCATGTATTTGTCTATACCATTTTTTTCAGGCCAGGTAAAGAAATAAGATTTTAAATTTATTAATGCATTTCCTCCATCCTCATAAATGATTCTCTCGCTAAAATCGACCTATCTTAAGCCCTAGTGTTTGACATCATTAAAGATATTTTAAATGAAACGTGAAATCTAACTTGATTACGTTGCATCAAATACACGTACCTGTCTCCGCTTGTGATGAGCTAGGCGTCTAAATTTGTGTGCTTCGTAATGAACGGTTTCCTATACCAATTACTTATTCATACAGAAGTAAATAGATTTTATCCTTCTTTCTTAAACATAAAATTGAGTTAGTATAGTCTTCTTTCACAGGAGACTGACGTACTCTAAATTGGCCAGCTTTGTTCATGTTTGTAAAACTCCATATTTTTATTAGAGGAGCATAAGATTCGCATCTCGACTCTATTCGTAGGTAAATCTTGCCTGACATATTGGCTTCTCTCAGTCTGGTCGGATTAATGTTGGGCAAGTACATGTTTAAATCCATCACAGACCTTACGTTTTAAATAAATATGTTTGTCAACAATCAGTGCTCACGTTGCTACATTATTTTAAACTACAAAACATTTAAAGTCGTATCAGCGTAATATAGGGAAATTAATTATTTATTTGTGACATATTGAAATACTATCTGACACTCCGACTGGGGGGGACCGCGGTGGCACAGTGGCTAAGGTGCTGTGCTACAAATCGGAAGGTCGCTGGTTCGAAAGCAGCTGGTGTCATTGGAATTTTTCATTGACATATAATCCTTCCGATCGCACTATGGCCCTGGGGGTCGACTCAGCCTCTAACAGAAATGAGTACCAGGAGTATTTCCTGGGGGGTAAAGGCGGCCGGTGCGTAAGGCTGACAACCTTACCACTATCCTGTGCCGTTGTCATGAAATCTGGGAATCTTAACTACCTGGAACCTTGTGGGCCACTCCAGGCCTGTAACGGGACTGCTTTACCTTTTATCTGACGCTCCGACTACACATCGTCGAATAGTATGATAATTAGTTTATAAAGAATTGATAATAATGTGAATGGAAGCGGTCTTGGCCCAATTTCAGGTAAGTTGTATTCTGGTATTTACATGGAGGGAATGTGAAAGACCATAAAAGTTCTGTCAGGATAGTTGCTTTCTGAGAATATACGTTATTTGAACCCGAACCTCCAGATATGACCGGTTTAAGACACTTTTAAATCTAACTAGTTAAGAAGCTAATAGTTTCTCAACTAGTCAAGAAATTTCCCGCATTTTGTATAAACCGGAAATCAATACGGCTTTCACAGGAGCACGCTACTCGTCCCTATTCTGAGCCAGTCAGTCCGGTTCATGCCTTCCCAACCGATTTCTTTAAGGTCAGTTTTTAATATTATCCTCCCATCTATGCATAAGTAATCCAAGTGGTCTCTTGCCTTAATCTTTACCCACCAAAATCCTGTATGATTTTCTGTTCTCCCCAATAAGTGCCACTTGCCCTGCCCATCTAATTCTTCTTGCTTTGATCACACAGATAATATTAGGTAAGAAAGGCAAATCTTGAAATTCGCCATTGTGTTGTTTCCTCTGCTTCCATCTAACCTTCTTCGTGTTAGGCTCAAATATGTTTCTGTGCAGCCTATTCTCGAACATTCCTAGCATACGTGTATGTTGTCTTGTCAGTTTAAGAAACCTAGTTTCACACTCACATAAAACAACAGACCAAAGACCATTCTTGACCACACAAAAATACATTTCGGTGCCCTACGCTACACTTTTCCTGAAGTGTAGAATAGTGTAATAATTTGCACACAAAATACGCTTGACACACAGTGTGGAGTAAAACCAGTTTTTACCGATCAGGTGCTTGCCGAAGAGCACGAGTTCCACTCCAGAAATACGCGTGTCTGTGTTCAAAGAAGCTGTTTGACACCTTAATTACCAGATAACACAAATATTTGGTTTTATTGGATATTTAATTAACTGTTGTCACTGTGTACGATCAGTTATATCTTGACAATTGCTTGGGTCTGTTGTTTTACTGGATCAAACTTTGTTCAAAACATGTCACTAGTTACACGTTTGTAAATGTAAATTTAGTGTTTTACTCTTATGGAGTACACAAAAACATGTCAGCACTGTTCAAGAACCAAAATGTGAGAGAGAACCTTTTTTTCTGCGTTTCTACAGCTGTAAATAATATACGTAATATGGATGTAAACTATGCATATAATACTGAAGCTTATGAGAAACTAATTTCACGATGTACAGCTGCTGGGAAGAGTGTAAAAGAAGCAGGTATATTACATTGAAAATGTAAATTAACATTAATCCATTTAACCAAAATATTTGCGACGTTACGCTTTTTAAATTTCGTATCGCTTATGGCAATTTCCTCCACTTTTCCTGCTCTAATTAAGCACGTAGGTGAATGTCAGAAGTCACTAGTGAATCAGCTGTGATTGCTAGCCATCCCTATGTTCCTACATTCACAGTAATGTAATTATTATTTCGTGCTCCATCTTTGTGAATGTGTTTTTGTAAAGCTTGGGTTGCTACATTTGGCGGGTCGCCCAGTTTTTCAGCGAGTTTTCGTCTGTCGTACAGATCTGCAGCAGTCGCTGCGTCTCTTGGGTTAATTGCATTCAAATTAACCAACTGTTCCCTTTTTTATAGAACGACTATAAAGTCCACGAGTAGAAGAGAACTGTGTTCTTGTGTCTTTTATGCAAATATAATAACTACATTTAAACCCGCTCTGATGGGACAGTCCTTAGATCATGCCGATGGCTGAAATGGCATAATTTGCATCTACGAGGTCTGAATAACCATTTAATAATATCAGCATAGTCACATGGAAATTCATACGATGCTTTCATTTCACTGTCAGCAATTATATTCTGCAATACACTAAAGATAAAAGCTACCTTGGAAGATCTGGACGCAGATGTACGGACCATGTTCAAACAGATCTTAAATAAACTGAATGAGAATTTGTGATCTAGGTTTATGTGGCTCTGGATGCGGGCCTGTAGCGGCTTCTTATGAAAATGGTTTTGAATATTTGCTTTTTATATAAGGAGTGGAAAATTCTTGATTATATAATGCAAGACGACATTTTGTTTTAAACCGTATTATTGTTGACAGGAGATGTAGTTGTGTCCTTCCGTTATCAAGAGGTTATTCGAAGTAAGTCTAAAACATTGTTGTACTATACAAGTTTGGAATTACAGAGAAGAAATCCCGAATCTACTTCTTGCAAAAATAGTTTTATGCATCGCTCCAAATTCCTTGTATATGTTTCTGCTTAAATTTAGAATCATTTTGCTTTGCTCTGATGAGGTATATTTACAAAATGATGTGTGTGCACGATAAATACTGGGAAGAACGTATATTAAGGTGATTTTTCCCAAAATTGCCTGAAACTATGTAGACACTAAGGAATATTTTTAAAGGAAGAATTTTACTGCTCGGTGCTCGATTCCCGATTGTGTCATTGGAATTTTTCATTGACATAATCCTTCCGGCTCTGTGATCGATTCATTCTGTAACAGATATGATTACCCAGAATATTTCCTGGGGAAAGCGGGATAAAGGTGGCCGGTGAGTAGGAATGACATCTTTACCATCTTCATGTGCCGACTGTCTTCAAATCTGGGACCCTCTACCTCCTGGAACCCTCGAGACTTTACCTTTTTACCTTGTATACCCTGACCAGCACAACACACTTACCAGAGTACACTGCATCATAACTCAGAAGACAGTAGTCTTATTAGTAACAACCGTGGGAACCCCAGATCTTAGTGTTATATATATTATTACTGTTGCTAAGCATTTTCAACAGTGACAGATACGAAATCGGAATTGACGACTTTTTTATCTGCGTTATTCGCACTGTGTTATGAATTGTGAGAAATAATATCCAAACTCGGGCCGAAGAATCTCTCCATCTTTAATTGAATCGTTGTTTCAGTATATATCAATTTCTTGCTCTCTATTTGCCGCAGATACCCTCTTGGTTCACCGTGGAATTGAATCGATATATTGATGTTATCGTTAGGGCATATATAGTTTGTTAAGGAAGTTGTGGGGAATGGGCAGAAGGAAGCAGGATATTATCTTAATCTGTTGGTCTCATCCGGCAGGAATCTCAATCAGTTTACAGACTGGAAAATGAGATCATAAATAGAAATGGATCACGAAGTATAATATGGCTTCTGGCAAACCGTTCAGTTTCAAATGTTAGGCGTTTATTTTAGGTACGTTAGTAATATGAAGATGGTTGAAATAATATATTAAGCGTTTATGAAATCATGTATGTATTCTTCACCAGATATTAGTTGCAATGTTCATATAGAGGGAGTTGGACAGAGGAAATTACGCACGCGCAAGATGGAAACCAAACACAAAAGCAGTCGGAATACTAGAAGGAAAGAGATTATTTGTAAAATCAAGGCTTTTGTGATAGGATAATATTAAAATGTTTATTAACAATGTAATGGTGTGAGATTATTCCTTTGGTTGACCTACTTTTCACTGGCAGACTGTTGTGAAATCTGTGATGGATCATCAGTCTGAATAAAATATCTAATTGCTTTATACTTTAAATTTTCACCGACGATTCTGTTTCGCGTCAGTTCAGTTAGCTGCTGTGGGAAAGTTGAAGAAGCTGAAGGGCCGCAATGTGATATATGATAAAAAAAAATTATAACTAATTCTCTTCAAACTGTAACTTCTTTTCCTAGCATGGACCTTATGCAGAATACATAAGTGTGTGAAATGCTACCATCACCAATCTTTAGTTTAGCCTCGGCCGTGAAAATGACGTTCAGATACTGTGGTGGTGTTTGTGGAAGAGACTGGACCGTTAGGGCAAATTCTTCCTGTAATGACAAGAGTAAAGGCTGAATTTTATTTGTAAGGTAAAATAATCGTCAAAACGCAGCCTACTTATGTTTTCTGTTAGAGAAGTTACACAACACGTCACAAGAAGTTTCGAACCACGACGTTTTCATCCTCAGTAGGAAGTTCTGTTATCAACAAATGGTGTTCATGCGAACTCTGACGTCAACACGGCTTTATCACTGGCGATTCAGGGCTTGTGGGTTGTGAAGAAGTGTTGCTGGGTGAAAGTTTCCCGACGTTTCGGAGACACTGCTTTCCTTGGAAACGTCGGGACCGCTTATTTAGCGACACTGCGTCACTTCCCAGAAGACATGTTTTCTAAATTGACGTTATTTTAATGGGTTCAAAACATTACGTCTTTGAAATGTAAAACATTAAAATAAAAAGCAAACATCATATATAATGTCTGACTGCCCGGTAAATTGTAAAATTATGTACGTGTTATTGTAGGGTCTCAAAGAAGGATTTTATGTATCGTCACACATAACCAGTGTACGTTTCATGATTTACTGTGGCAACATGTTGGGCCCCAATTCGGTTACTTTCAGGCCGTTAATATAAAGACAATGATACACCTGTACAAAATACTCTTGTGGCCCTTATCTTAATGGCCTAAATATGTTCGAATTACGTCCGAACCTGTTGCCATCGTAAATTTTGACAGACATTGGTTGTGTTTGGCGGCACAATTAACACAACAGGATAAGAAGCATAAAATTGCAATATCTCTTGCTCTCAAATAATGATATAAGTTAGGCTTTTATTATTATTATCATTATTATTATTATTATCCTTATTATCATCATCATCTCATTGCAGTTGTGCCGAAACATTTGTCGAGTCTCTTTTTTCAGACATATTTTTTGTGGGGGGGAGGGGTTTGCGCTTTACGTGATATTACACAACATTTGTGTGAGTTTATAGTAGTTTTTGTAATTTCGATACTGTAACATCGAAGCGCTTTTTATTAACATTTTCCAGGCTTATTTTCTCGATACGTAGGTTTCAGTGTTTTTATTGAGCTGCTGCGGGGTTCAGTACAATGTTATGAATATGTCAAGTGCTTTAAATGTCACAAAAAAACTTCAGTCTGACAGAACAACTGTATAAAATAAGCGGTGATCACTACTGACAAACTACTCTATACAACATTTCAGTCTCAATGTATCACACTATCTTGTGCCTAAATTTCAACCACACAACGAAACTTTTTTTTAGCATCGCGTAGATATAGGAAAGCCGGCAGATTAACCTTTTGGCGCCGGAATTATTTTTTTAATTTTAGCACATTCTGTATATAAAATGTGAATAATACAGGAACCAAATAACGTTAGAATTATGAAACAAACTGCATTTTGAAGAGAAAAAAACGGAGAGTATATACGATGTTTAAAATATTCAGTACCTATATTTGTTGAATAAATATATATAATGCAACTTTAGAGGTTAGCGGTGCGGTACGACCACTATAGTTGACATTAGGCGTCAAAAGGTTAAGACTGGAAAAATATAGCAACACAACGGCGATGATACAACATTGGTAACTACATATACCTGCTGTTTTGATACATAGGTAGCACACAATACATTATTAGATGTTAAAGGTACTGCTAGTACAATAGTACTACCAATTTCACCAATAAATTAGTTATTATATGAAATTTTTGTCTTTATATTGCGGAGAAACTCTAGCTTTAACTAATTAACTACAAGTGATTTAATGATCAAATTACTTCCTGTTAAGGATCCCCACATCGTGGATCAAACCTGTTGATATGCAGAATGTAACTGGCTTAATAGTTAGGCGAAATGTTTTTCTGGTGTTTGTTTCAGCCTATTAATGACACTTGCAACAAAACCATATTAATTTCAACGTGAAGTTTGATTCCTTAACTTAATTTTTTCCTCCCTTAATGTCTTAGTTACTGCCCAAGCTAGAAAAATAAGCAGCAATATGCGTATTGAAATTTTATAGTAAGAGGTACGGGGAATGGGGAGTAGCAGAAGCTTCAAATTTACCAAGAAACTTGACAAAACATGCAATAAGCACAAACGCCAATGTCGCTTAAAGCTACGAACAGATTGGCTGTATAAAAATCTATACAAGGGCAGGGGAGTCTGCCGTTGACAAACAGAACGGGGCATATCCACCACGTTTGCCATGTTTGTCTAGTCTCCTTAATGGTAATATCGTTTAAAATTATTTCATGCGGAGGCCACCCTGTTCCGCATTTCTCTGTAGTTCGGAACGGCACATTGTTCTTGGTAAATAACACAATGCAGTCCTTCAGGGCAGCAGTAAGCAAGGAAGAGAAAGACTGACTTGCATTTGCACAGGCAAGTAGAGCTACCCTTACCGTAGCGAAGAGCAGACTGAATACCTAGAAAATGGCGGGTGTGCAGTAGCGGAAATCGATAGATTTTCTTGTTCTTTGTTCAACATTTTATTTGGCGTAATGCCTGCTATAGCATATTGTGACACCGACAAGGTAAGCAACCATATTTCTTGTGTAGAAAAGGTACTTAATGTACTGTTCGACTAGAATGTATATTTTTCCTAGGGTAATTTTAGTTACAGCATATTGGTACAACTTGGCCGTGTGGGAATCAGCGCAACACGTTAATCAACTGTTACATGTTCCTTGAGCGAGAACAATGGCGTCGTGTAGGTTAGATCGTATTACGTGCACTGGAAACCCCTCTGTAAGCAGTCTACCTGTGTTATGAAGAGCTGTTATAAACCATACAGTTGTGCTTGTGCGCTGCTAGTTTTTTAATTTAGTTTCCTATGCCGTGTGTTCACTACTGCTTTTGGAAGAAGTAATATATATAATTCCATTTTCGTTCTTTATGTGTATGTGTGTGTGTGTGTGTGTGCGTGTGTAATCACTGCCTTTGTTACACTCTGCAGTGATGGTGGAAAGGAAGGAAGCAGACATAGTATCGGCACTGTTCGTGGTAGGTAATGGAACAGAATTTGTGCGTGGTATATTAGTATGTAGAGATTTGGAACATGATTCAATGATTTTTTCAAGGAAACAGTAGATTTATTCAACAGTCAATGGCACTATAGCAACAGTCTGACTATCGTTGTTTATAAAAGAAGCCTATCCTACAATGTTACGGACTGCCGCCGAGTGTTCGTTACAGAGAGATTTTCATCAGTTGTTCCTTTAATGAAGGAAGAAACATATACAGAAGGTAAGTGATTAACACAATCATCTTACTGACCCTTGGAGGATAATTATGAGTATGGCTTGTTATACCCTACTTTTAATGAATAATGCAACGGCATATTTGTATAGTATCACAAGACACGCCTTGGCCAATTCTGATCAATTATTTAAGTCTCAAAATACGTACTTATTCGATGTTGCGTCCCAAGTACGGTTGACACATCATCGTTAAATGAACCATGAAAAGAACCAGATGGAAATATTGTTATGTAACGACAATTCCGAATGGGAAACAGCTTTAAAGGAATCGTTGCCACAAAACTCGCCTTTCTCATTCTATCTTAATTTCATCACCTAAAGACAATTAGCCGGTCCCAGTGGCCACGAGATCTAAGGCGCAGGTACGCGGCAGCTCGCCTGCTGAGATTGTTGGTTCGAATCCCATCGGGGGCATGGATGTCTGTTGCGAGTGTTGTGTGTTGTCAGATAGAGGTGTCTGCGACGAGCTAATCACTCGTCCAGAGTAGTAATACCGACTGTGGTGTGTCATGTGTGATCAAGAAACCTGGTGAATGAGGAGGCTCTAGTCGACTGGAAGCTGTTGCGCTAAATAAAAATAAAAAAACAGTGACCTGTTAATTGTTATCGCCATTTATCGACGATTTTTCAACTGTAAATTTTCTGCAATTATATAGTGTTTTATTGTGTAGAATTTTGTAGTCGTTGTCATGAATACCAGAAAATATGCATAAACAAAATTTATAAGACGGGGATCTTTGTTTATTTCCACAATGTTTTCAGTTTTTGTTTACTTTAAGTGAAGAATGTTAAGAGTGACTAGTGACATTAGCAGGTAACAAGTTCCGAAACTGAACCCAGTTCCTCGAGCCATCATTTTCAGGTACGAAACTTTTCCAGAACATTCGTTTGCAGAGGTACTGCAAAGTGTCTGTGTCACGGGTTTTCTAACATTTAAATTATGGGTGAAAGCTTTCCTTTTCTTAATACAAATTTTCCAGAATCGGATGCCCACTCAGCAGACGATATATTCCTTTCTCTGACAGTATCTTGTCTACTGATCCTGCCGGTTTACCTGCTTTTAAATATTACTAATGGGCAATAAATTATAGTAGAAACTACATCTGGAAAGCATAAATATGCATGGCAGTGCCACGAACTTACTGCTGTGTTACTTTTAGAAATCTTCCTCTGGTGGCTGCTTTTTACCAGGTTTCCATGTAGTAAGTTGCATTTCCTCTGCTTGGTATTTATGCATTCACCCTGAACTTATGGCATCAAAATACGTGCAACATTTTGTAACAGATTTATGTATGTAAATGTCAGCAACACCGAAACAATTTAGATATTTTACAACTTTAGAGTAAAATTTCAGTTTACAGATATTTAGAATACAAGAACAGTCTACCTTTACATTACAAAGAAATAGGCATTGCTGTTTAGGAAAATATTCCCTCTAAGTTCTTTAAATTTTACGAGAACATTAAAGAAACTATGGCCAAATTAAATTTTAATATTAAAGCAGGTGATATATATAGGACAATAGTAATTTGAAGGGTTGAACTAAATATGTAGAGCGTTGCAATTCGCTAGTTCCACAATATTGTAGGTTCAACTGAAGTACGTTTGTTATTGGTGATCTCAATTGTCATTAGTCTTGAAATTTGTCATTTTGGTTCTTATTGAAAGAAGCCCTTTTGTTCCAGAAATTTTGAACTTCACGTTAACTATCAATTTTCTTTCTTTCTTCTTTTTTTTTCAAAAAATCACAGAATGTTAGATTTACGTATTGAGAAGTTGGAAAATATCAGCACAGCATAAAAACGTATGCCGCTTTTGCTGTATTATTTGTCCTAGATTTTAAATTCCAAATGATTTTCAGATAGACATTTAAAATGCTAGTACAAGAGCCGTGCCTTTTTTTTTCATTTTACACGGCACATGATATAATTTTTCACTGAATCTTATCATCAGATTTACATGCTATTTAATATTGTGTTTATATCATCAGCTCTTGCTCCGGCTTCTTTCAATCTGTCACAATTCTTTCACTCCCCTATAAAACGGCGATATATCGTATATTTTCGTTTGTTTTTAAGTAAAGGTTCTCTTATTCATGTTTATGTTTAAACTAAAGCCTAATGTGTAAACAAATTTTAGTAAAAATCCCCAATACAAAATTTTACGAGAATCGTTCTGGTGGGAGCCGAAATGTGTCGTGCTGAATGACGGACGTACTGACGGTACTGCTGAAGGTAACAGCTGGTCTTGCAAATTGCTTTACGAACGCGCCTAAAATGTCGGCAATTGTTTATTTCGTTGATTTGTCTAATACCAAACCTACATATATCAACACCCGTAAAGTCAGTACTTACGTCACATATAGTGCGGTTACACAAGATGACGCAAAAGTCGGTTAATTTAAAACATTTTGGCCGTAATTTTGATGCCAATACAGAGTTACCCAAGTCAGTTTGTAAAACTGTATCACAGCCTTGTGGGTTGTTCACTGAACATGGAGGATCTCCCTTCGAACGGTCGTTTTTAAATTCAGTGAGTAATAAAATAATTTACAAGCTACTGTAGTGTGCGTGATATTAACCGGTTAACTGACTTCTGAGCCACTCTGTGGAGTGTAAAATGTTAGAGCGGTTAAGTTATTTGGCTGATAGAAGGACAGGAGGGCAGATTCAAATTCTGAAAGGGGTCTAATTGTTAGTATATTTTTTTATTAGCGACAAGTTTCCCTCTCCTTACGCCATTTTTAATTGGGAGATGTGTAATGAACAGGTATATGAAAAATGAGAAACTTTTGCCACCTCTGAGTGAGCTGAACCCTGGAAAACTACGTCGAGAAGAAATTATTCTAGTTCTGTCAGTAGCCTGTTACTTCTAACTCGTATTGTTTCAGTAATCATTCTTTTATGCCTTTCTTTACATGTCAAATTATTGATTCGATTTGTAAATGCAAATGTTTGACTTAAAACTCGATACAAAGCAGTAGTGTTTTACTGTCAGTCACAAATAAAATACTAAGGGTATTACAGGCCAATTCGTATCGTTGTCTTTCGTAACATGGACAAATATTTATTTTGAGAAGTCAAGTATGAAACATAGTCTGTCTTAAAATATTAACAAACTGACTGTATTAATATTGAATTATCAGAAACGATTTAGTGATAGCTTAAGGACCATCCTATAATACGTTAAGCATCTTAGGGTATAGCTTCCTGCTTCTTAATGGACTGAGGGAGAAAAGAGAACGAAAACAGAAGAAGAAAGCATTTACTCTTGGTGTTTCAGCTTGCCTGAAACCCATTAGCGAGGGTTTAGGTTTCACATTCCCGAACTTACACTATCGGATCGAAGAAATGACTACAGGCGCATGCGAGTGAAACCGATTTTGTTTGCTATAAAACTGTGAATTATCTAGTTTACCGTGTTCATTACTACAGGACGGACGATTCAACTTTCTGCACAGGTTTTTTTATTATTGCCATATCTTATTGCGGTTACAAATCCGAATATTTATGTAAGTAACCAACATGTACGGCAGAACCAACATAATCTAGTTTTGTCACGTGATTCCAGGTATTGAGTCCCGAACTGTCTTTGACTAACTCGAACGATCAGAATTCTTGTTGAGGAACAGACAGTTGTAACATTGTCCCCGTGCGCAACTTACAGGCTTATGTGGGGTTTAAATGTATAGCGCCACTCATACAAAACCTTGGCTCTAGATGTGGCTGAGTGAAAAGCTTTACGCCCTGGCCGCTGTACTGCCGGGGAAAAAAAATCCCTGTTATTCATTAGAACATAAATCTGTACAAGAAGAAAAGCACATTTATTTGTGTGGTGAATAAATGAGTTTAAGAGTACAGTACACTGTGCTAATCTTTATTCTTTTATTTTTTTGTTTGTTAGATCTCACAGATTCAGTATGTATGAATTCTATTGTTGAGTTGTAAATATCTTGTGTTTAATGCCTGAGGATGGTCAGTACGACTGAAACACGTAGCATGTGTTGACAAGAATAATAACATTTGTTGTGGTTGACGGCTATAGGTATATCAACTTTTAATACTTACTCCATGGTGCAGAGTCCTTCTTGAGAAGCTAACTGATTTGCAGCTAGTCAAGAAATTCCCCGCATTTCACGGAACCCGAAAGTTCATTACCGCACTCACAAGCGTCCGCCACCTGTCTCTATCCTAGGCCAGCCCAATCCAGTCCATATACCCACATCCCACCTCCTGGAGATCCATCCTAATATTATCCACCCATCTACGCCT
>Ga0123354_10010505_pt1 | contig 14267 bp, 10 predicted proteins | sample TergutLab28metaG_2_FD_97872 | JGI IMG/M metagenome (GOLD analysis project Ga0123354, IMG submission 97872) | Labiotermes labralis P4 segment gut microbial communities from Petit-Saut dam, French Guiana - Lab288 P4 | ecosystem: Host-associated > Arthropoda: Insects > Digestive system > Gut ... | reverse complement strand
TGATGTTAAGTACAGATATTAACATTACAGAAACCACATATTCCTGCCAGTTTTAATATGCATTTGGTAATCAATAAGTGTGTAACAGCTGTCAAAATTTCAAACTTCTCTGGCCATTATCTCTGTAACCGTTCAACTTTGGACATATGTGTTTTGGGTTATATAGGTATACTTTAACATAAGGAACACCCTCCCAAAGTCTGGCACATTCCTCCTGGGACACCCTGTATGTGCCAAAGTCGTAGCTTAAGTGTCACATATCAGGAAACTTGTGTCATGAGCGTGTAATGGAGGATGTATTAGATGTGAGCAGCTGCTTGTATTTGCATCACAGAAGAGCCATGGCTACGTATAATAAGGAACTTAAACTTCTGCCACACTTTTTATCTAATGACAGAGTGCCTGTTTAGCAGTTTCAAATAAACAGTGTGGTGAAGAATTGTACGTTATATTGGCACACTTTATTTATATCAGTATCAAATTCTTTTAGACAATATAATGCTTATATATTTGTCAATATGTATTTATTTGTCAGTTTGTGAAGTTTGGAACTAAACATGTTTTAGTTCCAAACTTATTTAGTATGCTGCGTGGTAGCATACTAAAAATAATAATAATAAAAAAAAACACACACACACACACACACACACACACACACAGCCTTCCAGGTAGTGAGGCTAAACAGAACCACAGATAAAAAATGTGGAGTGTGTTATTCTACTGACCCTGTCTCAATTGCACTTAATTTTTATGGTTTAGAACAAGGACCAGTGATGGTCAGGTTCTATAAAAGGCGGTAAGTTTAGTAGCTGGATGAGTCACCAATTAGCTTCTCAAGGACTTTGCTCATTGAAGTGGTTTATATGCACTGCAGAACATACCTAGATAGCATGCAGTAAGGCAGTAGGATGATAGACTATCAAGTTGTGTGTTGGAAAAGATTTAGGAGGAAGTGGTAAAGGAAGACCTTTGCTTGTGAATGAAGGTATTATGGGGAATCCTGATCTTTCATGTGAGGTCACATACGGGGACTATTCATGTCAGAGGAAAGAGTGCTTGACTGCAAATTGTGTTTGTTAATGTTCATCAGCTTTTAAAGACTTTTAAAATCTCCAGCATATTATCTACTTCTGACAGTGCTCATCATTTTGCTTATTATTTCATCATAACTTGTGTGTTTTCTTATGTGAAGGAATACATTTTACTTTTATCTTAGTTTCAGTCGGAATAATTTTATGACCAGGGAACATTCCAAGTAATTATTATTTTAAAGTGAAATAACATGATTTTTCCCAATTTAATGTAAATTTAAATTTACAGCAGCTGTTAGAATGCAGTTATATAAGGCATTAGCCACATTTTCTTTGTATTGTTTATGAGAAGAAGGGGGCATCTGTTCTGTATATTTTTCCCATCTCCCTTTCATATGATGGTTCCATGTTGCTTTTGTTTTATCATCAGATTTTGCTGTAAGTCTACTGTAGTGCTGTTTTTTAGATTGTTTTGTAACTTTACTTAGAATTTTACAGTATTTAGTATAACATGTGTTTATGATTTTGGATCATGACCCTTCTGGCTGAAGGTGTGTATACCCATTTTATACTTGCAAGATTTGAACTTCTCACAGCAATATTTGTGAGGATTCAGCTCCTTGGGATGTAACACTGTGTCACTGGGTGCGTGATTTCCATTGTTTTGAAGCAATGTAGTGCCTTTGGAATATGGGATCCACTTGTCCAATACCTCATCCTCATGCTTTTACTTCTTGTGTAATCCTGTCATTCTTTCTGTTGGCTGTACCTTTATATTTAAATGCAAAACTGGTTTTGGAAATAGTACCTGTGTCACTTATTGTGTAAGGTTTAGTCTTTATACTAAAAATGCTATTGCTTGCATGTTTTCAGAAGTGATAGAATATTTAATGATGCTACAACAGAAACAGAATTCATGACACATGCATTCAAGTGTTTGTCTTACACTGTGTCAGTAGTGCTGTCACCTGTTGGTAATATTTGCATTATTTGTCAAACTAATATACTGTGCCCATCCTGATTCTTATTTCAGTGTGTTGTCTTATCTTGGGGATGAAATTATTTGCTTATTTGCTTCATCATTAATGCACTATGAAAATAATTTGTGTGTTTTTTGTTTCAGGAAAAACTATCAAGTATTATCAGTCTTGCAATGGTAAGTATACAAATTATTTCTGTATTAATTTCTTCTTTTTATTCTTCTTCCTCCTCTTATCCTCCTCCTCCTCCTACTCCTGCTCCTAGGTCTTGCTGTTTTAAAGTTTCAGCAAAAACCTCTCACCTCGGCAACTAGTACACATGAACCTAGTAGCCAATAGGCTGTAACCACCTGCCATCTATTTTTGTATTACTTCTTAGATGTCTGTATTTTGGAATAGTGAACAGGCTGTTTGTAAACACTGTTATAAATTTAAAAAAATGTGCAATTTGCACACCTATGAATTTCTTATCATGTGACCTGCTGTGTAAAAAAAAAAAATTGGATGATGCTGATGTATTCATTATTTTATGGATTTCACCTTGTCATATTCTGTTTACACCTTTGTTTCCCTATCAGTAGATTTAATTTTTTTGGTTGTCACATGTTGTGTACAGTTGTAGCTTATTGCTTGCATCTTTGTATTCTGTCTGTGAAAATTATATCTGCTAAGGACCTAAGAAGAAATCTGTTTATACCTTGGGCATATTTTTCTCAGAACTAATGTTTCTGACTTGTGGAATGGTGACTTTCAATTTAATGTTTATGATGTTGAATACACAAGGTCTGAATTAGTTTCTTATATGTGTCATTACAGCATGAATTTTTTTATTCATATAGTGACATTTTTTATTACTATTATTTTATACCCATAAGGTGATTTTAGAGACAATTAACATGGAGTTGAATTTTATGCTTCAGGATCTGTGGTCCCGGAGCAAGGCGTGGTGCGATCTACTGGAAAGTGCGACTTACCTGGGGGTGGCACAGGGATTGGGGGGATGGCAGTGCCTGTTAAGGACGAGGAGGAAGATCTCTCAGGCTCTGATGGTGAAGTCAGTAAGATTGATTTTACAGGTACGTTAAATAGTGAGAGGCGTGTTTCTGTTTTATTTTGTTATAGGTGGTCGCTGAACTAAAAATGACTGTACATATTTACTCTTGTTGTAAATGTGAACTCATATCAACAGTACTGTGTGCAGTAGTTATATTGTAACTTGTGCACTGTGTGTCTGATGAGTTTAGTGCTTGCTGTACAGAAATTTTGATAAAGGTGGTTACTAGAACTTCAGGCCGTTTGTGAAAATTGATACACAAAGTAATATCAGATTAATGGGACGGGAGTGTAGGAGGGATGCTGTTTGCAATTGCTGAAATCATAGTTATAACTTGAAGAAGTTATCAGTTGCTAATTCTTTGTGCTGTTTCAGTGAAAATCCGTTGTTCTGAGATGTATTCATTACAAAGAAAAGTAGCTGGTGTTTGAAATGCTATATTAACAGTGTTGATATCTGTAAGTTCTTTTGCCATAATACTGGGATTTATTTGATGTTGTCTAAGTTTCTCTTATCCCATGTTTTGATACCTTCCTATACTATATAATTTGGCAACTTGGCACACCTCATGTATTACTGAAAGTGTTTGGAATAAATGCTTCAAATGTATCTGAGGACATGGGATATATATGTACAATGCCCCTGTCCTGCATGAACTCTTGTGACTTCCTTATAGAGATTTTTAATAACTGTGAAATAATTACTGCAAACCTATCCACTGCCTTTCTCACAGCTGTCAGAGTTCATGGGTTAAATTGGCATTTTGAAATTGTTTTTAAGAAAGTTGGGATGAATTGTTATTAATGAGTGTGACACCCTTTTAAGTTTGATGTAGTCATAATTTACAAGGAAAGTAGGAAAATAATTTTTGAATGCATGGTCACCTAATGGAGGTACAAGTAGCTGTGTTCAAGGTTAAACTAACAGTTGATGGGATGACTGGTGTTGCAGGTGTAAACTTAAGAACCAAGAAAAAGCGTGTAGTTGGAAGTGAAGACTCGCAGGATGGCTTTGATGAGCCAGAAAGACCCATGTCGTGGGAGGGGGAATTGTCTGATGCAGAAATGAGCGTTGTTACAGGAGCCTGCTTCAATAGCAAGCAGGTATGGACTGAACAGCTTTTATAAAATACAAACTACATAATTTATTAAAAGACTGTATGTTGCATACATTATATGTAAGATCATTTCCTTGACCATCCAGTCCCTGTCCCAATACAGGTTACTTGTCATGGAAGAAGAAGTAATTAAAGTGTGTGGCTGCTTCTATCTTCTTTTCTTCCTTCCATATTTCATTATTTCTTTCATCTGCCTTGTTGCTTTCTTTCATCCCTTTTGCCCCTCTGTTTTTATCCCCCCCCCCTTTTTTATTTATTTTTTGTTCTTTCTCTCCTTTATTTTCTTCTCTCCCTCCCTTCCTCCTTTCCTTCACATATACTTGAATTTAGGGTACAAACACTGTATGAAGATTGCCTGCACTGAGGCCATTAGCTTCCTTTTCTGTAAGTCTTTGTAACTTCCTTCTGTGTCCTCAAAAGAAGAGAATCTCGCAGCTGTATTTGTTTAGTCGTCCCCATATCATGTGATGGCTTCTCCAGAAATATGACACAGGGTTTCATAAGTAATTTTGAGGCTTAATTAATGCTTTTTATATGTGTAGGATATGCCACACATATGGGGCAAAATATTTTTTGGTACAAAATTTTTTTAACTCATAAGTGTCTTATGTCAACCCTTAATGGGACTTGCCATTCAGGATGCACAGCTAGAGGGCTGCAGGTTTGGTGTATAGTAGACTGGAATTTGTATAATGCCACTAGATTATTAACACATGAAAGTAATAACTGTTATTATTATGTTGCTACATAATAGCAATTGATGTTGTGCAATGCATAAAAGTTGTGTGATTTTGAAGTACAGTATAATACCTTTAATCTCAAACCCATGGGACTATACAACTCTCAGATTACTGAGTGTTCAGATTATCAAATAGTGTATACATTCATTGAAGTTTGCTTGGCCAGACAGCCCTGTCAAGATGTGTAGGTTTTCTGACGTTTCAGGGACTGACCCTGTCCCCATCTTCAGGTTGTTGTTGGTGGTTTGGTAGAGCCTAAACTGATGATTAAGTGTATATTGACTCAAGTTCTTACAGGTAATTCTCTGTTACTGTTCCTATATTTGGGCTGTGTAATTATTAGAGGTGTATTACATTTGGTTATCTCCTTCACCTGTTGGTTCTTTAAAATTTTGCGGCCTGCCCTCAGAGAAAACGCAGTTGTCAGTTTTTTTCATTTCATCATATAAATACTTAGGTTCTTCAAACATCATAGGCCCAATCACAGGTTTTCCTTCAGAATGCATTGTGTGCACTGCGAACACAATACCTTGTCCAGCTCTGCAAATTTAGGCTCTTTCAATGTGTGTTGCTTGAAAAGGTCCTGCACACTGTTACTCCATGCCATTAACGATTGTATATGGTCTGTTTGTTTCCTTATGTCATAGGTAGTCTACCATCCCATGTTGTATGAGGCCATAAGCTCACTTCAGCTTTCACCACTTTCAGTCCTCCTTATCTTTGAAAACTTCTATGGCTTTATTAAAGTCACATTTCTCCCTGCCTGCAGTACCTTGTTTATTCATCTTTGGATTTTTGAAGTAATGACATTAGCTTGGTGATCTCAGTAAGGCCAAGATAATCCAAGGTAAAGTCAAGGAACCAGTACACACACACTGGAAGTTACAGGTGGTGGAACTTAAGGTTTTGGGGCTACTTTCCTCAAGTACCAAATTTTCAGGAGTGCCGGATTATCGGGTGCCGGATGGAATTCTACTGTACTGGGAAGTAATTTGATGAGGACATTGAAATTGCATGCTGTATAGGATTGTCATCACCTCAGTGCTGGGTCCGTATTGTGATTTGGTCAGAGTTGTGGAATATCAAGATATATGCTCATCTCAAGGCTTTATTGACTGATCACATAATCCAACCTTTGTATTACAGTGGAATTTTTACAGTAATTCAGATTTTTTGGTATATAAAGGGAAGATGGATCTGACTATGGCAAATTCGTATCATGATACACACAATTGTTATAAATCTGATAAAAATTGTTAATTGTGGAAAAGATTATGTGATGATGATGCGTGTGTGTGTGTGTACAGAAGCTATATAAAGTTCATAATTATATTTCATGAAACATATATACATGTAATAATAGTGAGTATTCCATATCCTTACAAAGACTCCTGTCTTAAAAACAAGGAACTGAAAGTGGAAGTGCTTATTATGTAACAGGATCTGTATGTGTAGGTCAAGCCATTGTGTGCACAATGGCTTGACCTTGGGTGCTTGGTTGGTTTTGCCTGCCAAATAAACCTCAGGGTTAAAGTGAAGTGATGACGCCACGATTTATGTAGCTGTATTGCTTGCTCACTCTGTTGTAAAATACGGTGGACTGCTTTGTAACTGACGCTTTCTTGACCACCTTGTTATGAAGCAAAAAACTGGCAAAATTAATGACGTTAATACTGAATGTAATAACTTATGGTGACTAATTATTACTATTATTATCATCATCATCATCATCATCATCCCTGATATGCAGGGTATATACAATTATATACCTGAAACGAACCATGTTTCTGGGGTATATAGTGCTGCAGCTGTTCTGTATTTACAATTTTTGTTACATGTAATGTTATTTTGCCTTTGAAATATGTTTCGTACTTTTACATTAGCACATTACACAGTAAGTGTGCAGTGCCCAGTATGGCTGTTGTTTTTGCAGTTCCTTAATTTCATGCTTTCCTGGTATGTTGCTCAGGTATTGTCTGAGTGATTTTGAAATGGTTCCAAATGCCCGTATTGTTTCTGGTATCACTTTTGCTTTCATATTTCACATGCACTGAATTTCTATTATGAGGTCTTTGTATTTAGAGTCTCCTTGGCTTCTTTCTTGATCACATTTCTGTTTCCAGGAATTGCAGCCTCTATTAATGTGCATGTTCCTTGTTTATTACCATGGATTATGATGTCTGGTTGATTGTTAGGAATAGTTCTGTCAGTTTGAATTTGTTGGTTCCATAATGTGGTAACCTTACCTTCATGACTGATTTCAACTGAGTTTGGTACATGGTCATACCAGTGCTTGTTGTTTAATTTTACCCCTATTTTCTTACATATGTTAAATTGTAGTTGAATGCACACACTATCGTGTCTCTTTATGTATTGTTCTTTTGCCAGTATTGGGCATGCTTGTATGATGTGTTCCACCGTCTAGTCAAATTGTTGACCGAGTCTGCATTTGCTATCTGTTTCTGTTTGTAATATTTTTGTCACATGATGTTTGGTTTGTAATGCCTGATCTTGTGCTGCTATTATTTCACTTTCAGCCTCTGCTGTCAGATCTCCCCTCAATAGCAATAGGAACATGTCTTCTTCACTAATAAGCTGTCTAGCCATACTTCTCATATACTGGCCATACATTACTTTGCTTTCCTATTTTTTCTGTAAGGAGTCTACTAATTTTGCTTTTTTGTGTTGAAAGCCTTTTTTTTTTGTGTCACTGTTCCCATTTGATTGGTTTAATTCTTCTGCAACCTTTCCTGCCACTGAATTGTTGAATTCATGTTGTTGTTGCTGCTGCTGTTGTTTCTGCTGCTGCTGCTGCAGCTGCTGCTGTTGTGGTGGTGGTGGTCGTGGACTTTAAGGATTAGTATTGCGTGGTGTGAGTAACTGATAAATCATGTTGTACCCAGTTTGTGTCATTGATGTTTTTTTTTTTTTACTTTTCTGCCTTTTTTAGTGTCTTATTTATATGTTTATTGTTTCCCCAGAATAACCAATATTTCAATTAACTGCTTAGCCATTTTGGTTCCATAAAGGCTGTCAGCTAGGAATTTTCTGTAGTAATTGCTACTTGTGTACAGAAGAATACCTTCAGGGCTACTGAGCTTTTTGATTTCATTTATCATTTGAATTTTCCAAAAATACAAAAATGTCTGCACAGCTTATCAGAAACAATCTGTGTCCATCCTCTGGTAAGAAGGTTGGTATACATCTAACGGTTTGGGCCTGTTAGGCTGAGTTTGCCCAAGATGTTGAGACTACCTGAAGATAATAGAATGAAAGTTATGCATCATTAACAGAACCCTATGACAATGAAAAAGTATTACTGTTTTAACATTCATGTATGCATATTAACCACAGTTTAAATTTTAAAATGTTAAAGGGAAACAGCGATTAATTTTTGGTGTGCTCACAACGAAAGTTCCAAGAATTTCCTTTTCGCTTTACCATGTTGTGTCTGCCCCTGTTCTTATGTTAACACTTTTTGAGAACCTCGGTTGAGGCACTGCACTACAAGTTGGAAGGTCATTGGTTCGATTCCCAATGGTGTCATTGGAATTTTTCATTGACATAATCCTTCTGGCCACACTATGGCCCTGGGGTTGACTCAGCCTTGAACAGAAATGAGTACCAGGAATATTTCCTGGGGGTAAAGGCAGCCAGTGTACAGGGCTGTAACCTAACCTTACCACCTTCATGTGCTGATTGTCTTGAAATCTGGGAGCCTTAACCTCCTGGAACCCTCTGGGCCTGTCAGGCCTGTAATGGGATTACTTTACCTTTACTGAATATATTTATGTAAATTTAATACTTAAGATTGGCATAGATGGAGGTAAGTTGTCAGCCTCATATCCCACTCGCATTGAGGAAAGACCCCTCACTGCCCATCGAATAGGAGGCTGAGTGGGTTGCAGAGCCAGACTGAAGGTTTTGGAGAGAACTGAACCACAAATCCTTGGTCATTATAATGAGTGCTGTTATGGTCTCTGTAGCAGCAGATATTCTGTGCTGTGTGTGTGTGTGTGTTGTGTGTGTGTGGTTTAACTTCTGTAATGTTTATTGTCATGAAAAATGTTCCACTCAAAAGTTGTACAGAAATATTAGACACATTGCATGTCCAGCACATTTCTTTTGCAGTTTGTTGAGGTAATTTAACACAAGGGAGCAAACATGACAGAATTGTCCTGATTTGTTATATATTTTCTACACACTGCAGGAAATGTGCTAGCATGTTTTCTTTGTCTACTTGTTGTACATACATGCTATTTTTATGAAATATGTGTTAAGGAAACTAACAGGTGTGTGTGGAAAGTTTTAAATTAATACCTGTATCATGCACTTCCCATGTAAGCTATATATAAGGTCGTTAAAAGAGTGGTTTCCTTTGCTTCACAGGTAAGTGTTGCTCTAACTAGTACATTTATTGCATGTGACAGTTCTTCTGGTGAAATTGCAAACAGTATTTACTGAGTACTTTTCTTAAACCATCGTCATTGTGAAGATCATTAATGTACACAGTGTCCTTTAATGTTCCACACAGTTGAAAATTCTACAGGCGAAGATGTGGCACACAGGGTGGCTAAAATTCCCAGCTTGAAATTCTGTCACCAAAGACTCTCTAAATAATGCTTAAAACTGAAATATTTTATGTTTTTGTAGCAGTGTTGAAGAAGATTCATATCTTTGGGATGTGATGGTGTGTCACTGGACACGTAGTTCCAAAATTGCAGGGGGTCATAGTTGCCTTCACTTCAGAATCAAGCATTAAGTTGTTTGCAGTATGACATGTTTCTCTGGTTTGCTGAAAAAATGGCATAGTTTCTCTTGTAACTGGACAAATATTAAAAGTGGCATCTGTGTGTAAATTAATAGCCTCCATAATAACCTATGAGCCTTCTGGAATGTGATTCTGTGTCACTTAGTATTCCTTGAGGGACAGTGTAATGGTCTCATCTCCAAGGGTATCAGGGTCCTGTGATGCATCACTTCCCCGAAGAACAGGTACCTCATCGACAGTACTGTGTAAACCCTGCAAACTTGCAGGGGCCCATTAATCTTAAGAGTACGTCTACATTGGAGCCAGAACCGACACAACACAGCAAACCAACATTTGTGTGGGTATACATCGCAGACACGTGTGGCTACATTTAATCCGACATGCATGTCCATACTTATAGCTACATTGCAACAACACTCGAATCCTTTGCGCACTGCAGCAGGTATCTGACCAGACTGTCGGCTCGAAACAAACTCACTTTGTTGGCACCAGACAGTTGGGGGAGATAACATTCCAGTCGTGTCAGTTTCAGTGTAGCTGCTGACATAAACAGTAATGTTTTTGATATCTACTTCCTTGTCTGGAGTCTGCCCTGACTGTTTTGTTGTGTCATTTCTGGCTGCAATGTAGCTGTGCCCTTACTCACACTTGCGGTACAACACACGCAAAACTTAACATCATGGATTGAGCCTTGGGTGGTGTCAGAATTAAGGGCCCTGTGTTCTCTGCAAAAGATGTGCTATTTTAATTGCTGTTGATTGCTTTGCACATTCTTGGCTTGATGACTTTTAGGTGGCATTCAGTTTTCGGAGCATCACACTCTGAGCCTACTAAAGTCATCTCTCCGTAGCAAAGGGTTTGCTTGGGAAACCTGTTATTCTGAGAGTTCATGTATTGTCTGAAAGAAAACCAAGATTTACCACAAACAGAACATGTGTGAGGTCTTTATCCATCACGCACACTGCAAAGGTATCAGTTTACAAAGTTCCATCTTGACACACAGTCTGTCTCATAGTTTTTGAGTCACATTTGTCTTATGTGGATAAAATTGTAGCAGCTGTGTTGCAATTCTGCCTCATGATGCAGACACACCATTTTCCTGCACCAATAATACATGTGTAGACATGCCACTGGCTGTGCTATGTTTTTTTTACGATGAATGAGCTGACAGGAAGTGACAAATGATACTGGCCGGACACAATAAAGTTCCTATTTAAACCTTTATATATTTACCTCAGTTTTTATGATCTTCCCAATTTAAAAAATACAGTTTAACTCTGTTGCTAACCAGTTATTTTGATTCATTGTACATCAGCATGAATTTCAAGGGCATCAGTTAAACAATAAATTTGTTCTGTAAATGAAACTTCTTTTTCTCTCTGAGTTACAGTTAGTACTTAGAGCTTTATTATTCCATTTGTGAAATTAAAATCTTACAGTTATTTGTCGGTCTTTCAGGAGCATGAAGACACATCAATGGAGGGTGTGCAGATATGTGGTATCAGCAACAGTTCTTCACCACCATGTCAGAGTGAAGATAACAAACATCCTCTGAAGTTTGGAGAAAGCGTGGTAAATATTAATATACCCAACCTGTCATTTGAGAAAGGGCACAGGCATAGAGCACTCTGTCATATTCTTGTACTGGGTACATTACATATGAATCTTGAAAACATACAGCCACTTTCTTGTGAGAAGTGTTGTGATTGTAATGCAAGAGAGCAGTGCCCATACGTTCTGTACATCCTACAGATATGTTTAGTTGAGTTTCTGTGCATCTCCTCATTGTAGACAACCACAGCAATATGCAGCTATACATACCTGAATTTAAAAGCATGCAGCTCATAGGAGAATGGCTGCAGCTGATTAATAGTAATGAATAATACTGTATGCAACATCTTTATGACATAATGGAGGTGTGGCCCAGTTGTAGTCCAAGTAGCTGGACATTGACCCAAGTAACAGAATTGATGAAGTGATGAAAATCCTAATTCCCCCCCACTCATTCATGGTGATTTTAAAATCTCATGAGGCATTTTACATTCAGTTTATCTTATTACGAAGTAACTGTGGTAATTTCTGTCACTTAGAGTATTTGCCTGTGCACTGTATTTTCAAACTTTTGAAATTTATGTTCTCACTGTAAGGTAACATATTTCATAATTTCATTTGTTGATGGTTGAGGAAAATGCATAACTTTTGGGAATGGTAGTTTGAATGTGGTGGCACAGGATTCTGTGTTTTAAGAATGTTTGACTTGGCATTGAACCTTCCAGTTCCAGTACCGGAGAGTTAGTAATTAGTTAAGTCAGGGCTGGACAACTCCAACCCACTGGAGGGTCACTAGTTCATAAGGACTCTCCCAAGGGCCACACTTGCGTATACATGTATTGAAAGTAGGGGGCATTGAATTAACAAGAGCATCATTATTTATGAAAATGACATTTGTGTTATTGCTGTTTTTGAAACTTGCCGTATTGTGTTTTGTAAACTTATTATATTATGTTTGTTGAATTGTATTTTTTTAAATATTCTGGTGACTGAGGGCCACAAATACTCTTTTCAGGGGCCACATTTTGGCCAGCACTTAAGTTATTGGCTTTTTATTTAGGGCATTTGATTGATTGCTGTTAACAAGACTACTACTTTTGTGCAGGTGGACAAGGTGTTGGAACATGTGCGGTCGAAACAGCTCCATCATCACCATCCACAAGCTGGGCCAGGAAATAACATCTTGACACAGAACTGCACCACAGCCAGTGATTTGCCTCTCCTGGTTGATAAACTGCTGGGTAATGGTGCCTGTTACAACACAACACCATCCCACAGCCCAGTCTTGCAGCAGAGACATACTGGGCACCACCTGAAACACTCACACCACAGCGGTAACCAGGCAGTACCACCCACTCCTAGCCCAGATTCAGCCATACACTCTGCCTATTCATATTCATCTCCAGCTCAAAGTCCTGTGACATCACGTCATGGCAGCAGCCACGGTACGTTCAACATAACTGCACGGCATAACATGAGCAAAGCTAGTGAAATTTTGTACCAGTTTTACCAAGTGTATAAACGTATTTGCTTCCAGAAATAGCATTTCAAATTCCAGTGCTTTTTTCCAGCACATTTTGCTTTTCTCTGTTACATAGTGCTAGATTTGGGGAATTGTTTGTTTTGTTGTGTACATTCACTAGAAGTATTTGCATCTGATGTATGCAAAATCATTGTCTTATTAAGCTGATCATAGTAAATGTTTGGGAGCAAATTTGTTAAAAGCAAGTGTCCATAGTTTAAAACAGGCTTGCTGAACCTTTTATGTGGGGCTGCATATGGGCAACACAAGAGTCAGCATACTTAATGAAGAGTGAATAAGTATGGGGATAATTGTATGTGCACTTTTCTGTAAATCACATGCTGTAAAAATGTACTGATAATAATAGGAAAGATTAATTAAAAGTACAATTCATGACCTAGGCTAAGTTGTGAATTGTATTTTTGGCACATTTTTATACAAGGAATGGTTAATTTGATGTATGTCTCCATAAATAACCTCCACATTAGTTTTAGAAATATTTTCAGCATTTTGTCTTGGCTTTAACAGGGAAAGGGTTAAAAACCATCTCACTGCAAATGGCCAACATAATACTGTGTTATGGGCAACATGTTCCCCTCGTGCTGTGGGTTGAGTGGGCCTGGTTTAAAGTATTAAATAGTGGTCCAGAACACTAAATTGAGGGTTCTGATGTGCTGCTTAGTTTCTAACTGTATGTACATTAAACTAATCCTAATGATTGTTTTCATTAAAAGGTAGGTTTTTGTAGTGGTTTACCCAGGTTTATGAGGTGGCTTTTGGGCACTAATAGGGCTTTGCAATGGCTTTTATTGTTTTTGTCATTGTCGTTGTCTTTGTTGTCGTCGTCGTCGTCGTTCAGAACTTCAGTGCTGTGTAGTCTGCATACATTCTTGGCTGAAAAACTATTCATATGCAGTCACCACAGGCATGTTGACATTTGTGACACTAAATTTTAGTGTCCCATGTACAGTCTTAAAATATTGCAACTCATATACATTTGACTGGCAGGAATGAAATTATGAACCTCTAACCATACACTGTTCCTAACATAGAAGAGTATACTGAAAACAAAAGGCCTCTTCCCATCCTGGCATTGTAAAATACAGTAAAATCATATTGCATCGATTACAGTATTCCAAGGTCACTACACTCATGCTACTGCAAAGCCAAACATTTACTAGAAATAAATATGTAAATACTTTTTCTCCTCTTGTAAATTCCTGCCTTACCAGATGTGCTACATGCGGGAAGATAGTATTGATTGTAATATATTTCCATCAAAGACCCTTTATGTTATTGGTATGTTGTTTATAAACCATAAGATATAAGGGAGAAATGAGCAGAAGTAGTAATATAAGACATATGCAACTCAGTTACTGCAGTGGAATGAACAATTCTTTTCATTGGAATTTTGTGTGTGTGTGTGTGTTGGGGGGGGGGGGGGGGGGGGGTGTGGTTTCTTATAGGAAAAGTGTTTTTTTTTCCTTTAAAAGGTGTGTTT
>Ga0123354_10010504_pt1 | contig 14267 bp, 13 predicted proteins | sample TergutLab28metaG_2_FD_97872 | JGI IMG/M metagenome (GOLD analysis project Ga0123354, IMG submission 97872) | Labiotermes labralis P4 segment gut microbial communities from Petit-Saut dam, French Guiana - Lab288 P4 | ecosystem: Host-associated > Arthropoda: Insects > Digestive system > Gut ... | reverse complement strand
TTTACTAACAACAGGTCGTGAATTGGGTAATACTAATTTTCGCAAGACTAATTCATCAATACCTAATTGCTTCAATTGTTTTATTTTTGAGCGTACCTCATCAATCAAACTGTATGCTTCAAGCGGAAAATTGTAATCAGCAGAATCTTTTATATCTTCAAAGTTTGGTTCCGGATATGTTACGCGATAGATGGGTACTCTCCTCATAATTGTAAGAAATTTTTTATTCCAATACTATTTAGTAATTTTACATGGTTTATTGAGTAAATATACTTAGTTTATTGAGTAAAATATTTTTTATGATAGAACGTGAAGAATTACAATTAATTACAAATAGAATGAATGAACCGAGAAAGTTCATTCAAGTAATATCCGGACCCCGTCAGGTTGGGAAAACTACGCTTTTGAGGCAGGCATTAAACAAAATTTCCGTTTCTCACGACTATGTTTCTGCCGATTTAGTGACGACAACAAACACCATTTGGATTTCTCAAATGTGGGAAAATGCCCGTGTAAAAATGAAAGTGCAAAATCTTTCCGAATATTTGCTGGTGTTTGATGAAATTCAAAAGATTGACAATTGGAGCGAAGCCGTCAAAAAAGAATGGGATTCCGACAGTTGGAATAACTTAAATCTCAAAGTGTTTCTTTGCGGTTCTTCGCGATTGTTACTTCAACAAGGACTTACAGAATCACTTGCAGGCAGGTTTGAACGAATAAACGTTTTTCATTGGTCGTTCAAGGAAATGCAAGACGCTTTCGGTTGGAATTTACAGCAATACATTTATTATGGCGGTTATCCGGGAACAGCAGCAATGATTGAAGATGAAGACCGTTGGCGTGATTATGTAAAGAATACGCTTGCGGAAACAAGCATTTCAAAAGATATTTTAATGCTTACGCGAGTAGATAAATCGGCGCTCCTGCGGCAACTTTTTGAACTCGGCGCCATGTATTCAGGTCAAATCCTATCCTATAATAAAATTCTCGGTCAACTGATGGATGCGGGAAATACAACCACCCTCTCTCATTATTTGCAACTTCTTGAAGAAAGTGGTTTGCTGGGCGGAATTGAAAAATATTCGGGCAGCAAAATTAAAACGCGCTCATCAAGTCCAAAATTCCAAGTTTTTAACAACGCTCTAATCACCGCTCAAGAAGATTTTAAATTTTCTGATGTCATGGTAAGCCCCGACAAATGGGCGCGGCTTGCAGAATCCGCAATAGGTTCGCACTTAATAAATAATCGCAGTAAATTAAACGGAAAATATGAACTTTATTATTGGCGGGAAAAAAGTGCAGAAGTAGATTTTGTATTGAAACAAAGAGAAATAATTATCGGTTTAGAAGTAAAAAGCGGTGCAAAAGCAGAGAAATCGGGAATGGAAGAATTTGCAAAACAATATCCGCAAGCAAAAGTTCTCTTAGTTGGCACAGACGGCATTGATTTTGAAACATTTTTAAAAATCAACCCTGTTGAACTATTTTGACCTCATAGAACTCAGGCATATTGAGAAGAATTATAAAAGTATTTTTTTATTAAACTATGCAAAAATATTTGGTAAATTGAAAAACTTATTATACTTTTGTACTCAAATTAATATTGTAATGATTACAAATTAAGAATGAATACAAAAATGGAGCTTGGAAATCGTTTATTGGAATTTGGCATAAAGCCTTCTTTACAGCGCATTGCTATCATGGAATACTTGATGAAGCACCTGACGCATCCAACAGCCGATATGATTTTCAACGATTTGTATCCTTCTATACCTACGTTGTCAAAAACAACGGTTTATAATACATTAAAATTATTTGAGGAACAAGGCGCTATTCATGCGGTCAGCATTGATGAAAAAAATGTGCGTTATGATGCCGATCTTTCTCCTCATGCTCATTTTAAATGCAAACGGTGCGGCTCCGTAAACGATTTTCCATTGAGTAACGTTTATATTTCTGAAGGCATCGATTCCGGAGATTTCCAAGTGACGGATTGTCATGTGTATTATAAAGGGTATTGTAAGCAATGCAAAGATTTTATTAAAAATGAGAACTGAGAGTTTAAATAATTATATAAACAATTAAAAATTTTATGTGATGAAAAAAAAATGGATTTGTACGGTGTGTGGTTATGTTCATGAAGGAAACGAAGCTCCTGAAAAATGTCCGCAATGTAAAGCGCCGAAAGAAAAATTTAAAGAATTAGTTGAAACCGAAGGCGCTTTGACCTTTGTTGATGGTCATGTATTAGGCGTAGCAAAAGGAGTTGATCCGGTTATTTGGGAGGGGTTGAAAGCTCATTTTATGGGGGAAGCGACCGAAGTAGGAATGTATATAGCCATGAGTCGTCAAGCCGACAGAGAAGGTTATCCCGAAATTGCAGAAGCATTCAAACGCTATGCTTTTGAAGAAGCCGACCATTGTGCAAGGTTTGCCGAACTTCTTGGCGAAATTGTCTGGGATACGAAAACCAATCTTGAAAAAAGGATGCATGCTGAAGCAGGCGCTTGTGAAGATAAAAAACGGATTGCTACCTTGGCAAAACAGCAAAATCTGGATGCTATTCATGACACCGTTCATGAAATGTGTAAAGATGAAGCTCGCCATGGCAAAGGATTCGAAGGACTGTACAATCGTTATTTCAAAAATAAATAACGAATGAGTTAAAAGGCAAAAAAAAATGTTTTTTTTACATAGAGTCGCGGCATGTCGCGGCTCTATTTATTTTTAAATTCATTGGCAATTTTCTATTACGATACTGAAAACAGACCTATTTACAATGGAAAGTTGTAATCAATAAAAAAGTTTTAGCGTATTAATAGATTTTCTATATCGAAAATTCAATTTTATGATGTATATTTGCAGTCGGTTTTGAATTATTAATAGAATAGAAAATCACATACGTAAAATAAAAATAAAGAATTTATGGACAAAAAGAGAGTTTACTTGTTCGGTAACGGACAAGCTGAAGGACGAGCAGATATGAAAAATCTGCTGGGAGGGAAAGGCGCTAACTTAGCTGAAATGAATTTAATTGGCGTACCTGTTCCGCCGGGTTTCACCATTACTACAGAAGTTTGTACTGAATATAATCAATTAGGGAAAGATGCTGTAATTGAATTGATCAAATCGGATGTTGAAGCGGCTATCAAACAAGTGGAAAAAGCGACCGGAACAAGTTTCGGAGATGGAAATAATCCTTGTTTGGTTTCCGTTCGTTCAGGAGCGCGCGTTTCTATGCCCGGTATGATGGATACAGTATTGAACTTGGGTATGAACAATGAAGCAGTCGAAGGTGTTGCTAAAAAATCGGGAAACCCGCGTTTTGCATGGGATTCCTATCGTCGTTTCGTACAAATGTATGGCGATGTGGTCCTAGGTATGAAGCCGACTTCCAAAACGGAAATCGACCCATTTGAAGCTATCATGGAAGAAGTAAAAGAAGCGCGCGGCGTAAAATTAGATACCGAGCTAACCGTTGATGATTTGAAAGAGTTGGTAGTTAAATTTAAGAAAGCGGTCAAAAAACAAACCGGAAAAGATTTTCCCAATTCTCCGTGGGAACAACTTTGGGGCGCTGTTTGCGCTGTTTTTGATTCATGGATGAATGAACGCGCTATTGTTTACCGCCAGATGTACCGCATTCCGGAAGAGTGGGGGACTGCCGTCAACGTGCAGGCGATGGTTTTCGGAAATATGGGACAAACCTCTGCTACCGGCGTCGCTTTCACCCGCGACGCAGCAACCGGAGAAGATATTTTCAACGGTGAATATTTGATTAATGCGCAAGGCGAAGATGTCGTAGCCGGTATTCGCACTCCTCAACAAATCACCCTCGAAGGCTCCAAACGCTGGGCTGCTCAACAGGGCATTTCCGAAAAAGAACGGGCTGCAAAATATCCTTCCCTTGAAGAATCCATGCCTGAATGTGCTAAAGACTTGATTGAAACGCAACAAAAACTTGAAGACTACTTCAAGGATATGCAAGATATTGAATTTACTATTCAAAACGGTAAACTATGGATGTTGCAAACTCGTAACAGTAAACGTACGGGAGCTGCTATGGTACGAATCGCTATGGAAATGTTGAATCAAGGCATTATCGACGAAAAAACGGCATTGTTGCGTCAAGAACCGGAAAAATTGGACGAATTGCTTCATCCGGTATTCAATACATCCGCTTTAGCTGCCGTGAAACCGATAGCTAAAGGTTTGCCTGCTTCTCCCGGCGCTGCTACCGGTAAAGTGGTCTTCCACGCCGACGACGCTGAAGATTGGGTAAAACGCGGCGAAAAAGTTGTACTTTGTCGCATCGAAACTTCTCCGGAAGATTTACGCGGTATGGCGGCGGCGGAAGGAATAATGACTGCTCGCGGCGGTATGACTTCTCATGCGGCAGTCGTAGCTCGCGGTATGGGAAAATGTTGCGTATCGGCTGTTAATGACATACACATTGACTATAAGACCAAAAAAATGGACATAGGCAATAAAACAATAAGTGAAGGCGACTGGATTTCATTGAATGGTTCAACCGGCTTGGTTTATATAGGAAAAATCGAAACGCAAGAAGCTGAATTAAGCGGCGATTTCGGTAAATTAATGACTTTAGCCGATAAATACTCCCGTCTGAAAGTACGCACAAATGCCGATACTCCAAGGGATGCCGTAGTTGCACGTAAATTTGGCGCTCAAGGTATTGGGCTGTGCCGTACGGAACACATGTTTTTCGATGGAGATAAAATCCTCTCCATGCGCGAAATGATTCTGGCTAAAGACGAATCCGGACGACGCAAAGCTTTAGCGAAATTGTTGCCCTTGCAACGTACTGATTTTATTGGTATTTTCAAAGCAATGGAAGGACTTCCAGTTACGGTTCGTTTGTTGGATCCGCCTCTTCATGAATTTGTTCCTCACGATGAAAAAGGACAAAAAGAGATGGCGAAAGTGATGGGTTTATCGTATCATGAAATCCATAAACGGGTTGAAGATTTATTGGAACTAAATCCAATGTTAGGTCTTCGCGGTTGTCGTTTAGGCAATTTATATCCTGAAATTACAGAAATGCAAGCTCGGGCTATTCTCGAAGCAGCTTTGGAATTAAAGAAAAAAGGGGTTAAAACCTATCCTGAAATCATGGTTCCCCTTACAAGTATCTTGTATGAATTTAAAGCTCAACGGAAGATTATCGACGAAACCGCTCAGGTGGTATTCAAAGAAAAAGGTGATTCCATTGAATACAAAGTAGGTACGATGATTGAAATTCCGCGTGCTGCACTCACTGCCCATCGAATTGCTACTTCAGCAGAATTTTTCTCTTTTGGTACCAACGATTTAACTCAAATGACTTTTGGCTTCAGCCGCGACGATGTTGCCAAATTTTTGCCGATGTATCTTGAAAAAGGTATCCTGAAAGAAGACCCGTTTGCAATATTAGACCAAAAAGGAGTAGGACAATTAGTAGAATTAGCGACTGCTCGCGGGCGTGAAATCAGACCTGATTTGAAATGCGGTATTTGCGGCGAACACGGTGGAGAACCGAGTTCGGTCAAATTCTGCCATAAAGTAGGTTTGGATTATGTGAGTTGTTCTCCTTTCCGTGTGCCTATCGCCCGCTTAGCGGCAGCTCAGGCGGCAATCGAGAATAAGAATTGATAATTGAGAATTAGCGTCATTGCGGGCGGAGCAAAGCGAAAACCCGCAATGACATATTAATTCATAAATTCTATGGATCGTTATCTTGTTTTTAAAACGCGAGACGAATTGGTTCGTATTAAAATCGAACGAATTTTGTATTTTGAAGCGGAGCGGAATTATACAAGGTTAGTTTTAACGAATGGCATACAATTTGTTTTTGCCGTTAATTTAGGTAAAATTGAAGAGATTTTGGAAAATCAAATCCATGACTATGCATCAACCCTTCTGCGAGTAGGGAAAAGTTATATCATAAACAAAAATCATGTATTACAGATTAGTCTCCCTAAGACAAAAATACTGTTTGCCGCTGCCGATGGAAAGGCGAAAGAACTCAACCTTCCAAAAGAACCGTTAAAAATACTCAAGGAAACGTTAGAAAAAGAATTACCTGAAGCAAAATGACTGGAGCAAATGGACAATCCTGTGATCAATCAGTCGATACCGACATTTTCTTGATTGTCGAAAAAGGAAATGATTCTTGCGATTTCGTCACGATTGATGAAGATACATCTTACGATGCAGTCGTCATCGATATTGTTCAGGATGATTTTGCCCATGCGATTATCGTTGATTTTGATACGGATGCTCAATCGGATTCATTCGTTAGCATCGATGAAGACCAGATAATCGTTCCGGATTTTACAGCCGATGACTTATTGTTTGATTTTTAATTTCAAATAAACATTATATACATTAATACTATGATATCCATTCGTTGTCCCCATTGTAAAGTGGGTTTGAAAGTAGATGAATCAAAGATTCCCGTTAACATTCAAACCTTTAACTGCCCTAAATGCAAGCAGCCGATACTTGTAAGCTATGTTATGAACAGTCAATCTGTTGACGATTCAGAAACAATTATTCTGTCCGCCTCCGAAGGGAAAAACATTAAAATAGGGAAACTTCATGTTTTACCTAATGAATTTACGCCGGAACAATTTATCCGGTTATCGGAAGGGGTTAATATTATCGGAAGAAAATCTCCTTCCAAAGAATCGGCTACGGCTATTGAAACGAAAGATAAATTGATGAGCCGCTCTCATATTGGCATTGAAGTTCGACCCGATGCCGATGGAAAAATTAATCATTATCTTTATGATAATAAAAGTACCAATCGAACGTTATATAATAGAAATTATATTGAATCGGGTGAGACTGTTATTTTAAAAAATAACGATGAAATACAAATCGGTCAAACCCGTTTAATTTTCGAGGAGGATAATCCTTGTTAACTATTATATAATCGGTAGTATATGAATATAACATTACAAAAGTCGTTTTCAGTCAGTGAAATCGGAAAAAGATTCAATAATGAAGATTCTATTTTTCCGGGGGGCGAGTATGTGAATCTCAGTAACAGGCTTTTTTTGGTATGCGACGGCGTTGGCGGTTCAAACAAAGGCGAAGTAGCAAGTTCGATTGCCTGCGATTCTATTCAAACCTATTTCCGTACTTTCTTGGATGAAGAAAAAGAATTTGACCCTCAGTTTATTGAAAAATCTGTGCGATACACCGAAATACGGTTCGACGAATATGTCGGAAATAATCCATCCGCCAGAGGAATGGCAACGACGCTCTGTCTGCTCTATTTTGCTCCCGGCGGCGTTTATTTGACTCATGCGGGCGATAGCAGAATTTATCAATTCAGAGCAGGGAATATGGTTTTTAAAACGGAAGACCACTCACTTGTTAATTCCATGATAAAAAGCGGCAAAATTAATCCGAAAGACGCCGACAAGCATCCGCAAAAAAATATCATTTACAGAGCAATTCAAGGTTCTCATACGCCGGTAGAAGTTGATATTATAAAAATTACCGATGTGTTGCCGGACGACGAATTTTTTATGTGTACCGATGGCGTTACGGAAGTATGGAACGACGACGATTTATGTAAAGTATTTTCTGCCAACATTTCTTCAGAAGAAAAAATGAAAAAGATTAAGGAGCATTGCAGGGAAAAGGCGCGGGATAATTACTCCGCTTATTTAATTCCCATACTCGAAGTGAGTAAAATGAATGTTTTTAAACAAATTATTCTAAACGCTCTTATGTGTTAAAGCATCATGTATCTAAAGCAAGGGCATCGTTTGCATAATGATAAGTACCAACTCTTGAATGTGTTGGGAGAAGGTGGATTTTCATTGACCTATCGAGGCGCTTGGAAAACGGAAGTACAGGGAAATTTAGGAAAAGTACCGGCTTTTGTTCCTGTTTGCATCAAAGAATATTTCTTTAAAGACTATTGCCTCCGTAATACGGTTACCGGTTTTGTAGAAACCAACAGTGAAACCGGTAAAGAAATTTTTGAGAAAAACAAAGAAAAAATTATTAAAGAAGCCCGCATATTAGCGGAAATCCACCACCCGAATGTAGTAAACGTATTGGAAGTATTTAAACAAAACAATACCGTTTATATCGTCATGGAATTTATTTCCGGACATTCACTGAAACAGGAAGTCGAGCAACATGGCGTATTTTCTGAAGAAAAATTAAAAAAAATCATCTTTAAGGTTGGTCAGGCATTGGATTATATTCACGAAAAAAATATTCTCCATCTCGATATTAAACCCAATAATATTTTGATGGATAAAAATAATAATCCCAAACTGATTGATTTCGGCATTAGTAAAAAATACGACTTGTCGAACGCTCAGGAAACAAGTACGACACTTTTAGCGGCTTCAAAAGGCTACGCTTCCATCGAACAATACGACAGCGAAGGAATACAGGTTTTTTCTCCCCGACCGGATATATATTCGTTGGGAGCAACGATGTATTTTTTAATTACCGGACAAGTGCCGACTGAATCCATTTTCCGTTCTACTAAAGGTTTACAGAATCCGCGCGATATAAATCCGTCTATATCGGAAAAAATGGAATATGTGATTTTGAAAGCAATGGCTTTGAATGCTTCCGACCGCTACCGGTCGATGAGAGAATTATTGTTGGATTTGGGCTTTGACCCGTTAATTCATAAAATTGACCCGGCTTCGATTAGCTTGCCTGAATATTCTGAAATAACTTCTAAAATGCAGGATGAACCCTACGATGTTGATTTGGAAGATGCTACTGTTGTTAATATCAATAAGCGACATAAAAAATACGGCTGGATATACATCGTTTCTCCTTTGTTGATTTCAGGAGTGTTGGCTTTTATCCTTTTCAGTAATTTTGGAAAAAAATTAACGAATGAACCTCTTGTTAACATCATGCCTAAAGTTAGTCGTCAAGATAGCATGAAAAATAACGTACTTCCTCCTCTGGAAGTTATTCCCGAAGTAGCAAAAAAATCGGACTTTCGACCAAACTCCATCGAAAATCAAACTTCTAAGGAAGACGAACTTAAACAGGATAATTATCGAAAAACACTTGCTGAAGCTGTAAATGCTTACTATCAAAAAAAATTCGACCTTGCTCTTGATTTAATAGATACGACTGAAAATTATATGAAAACTTCTGAAACAAAACAATATAGAGCACTTATTGACCAAGAGAAAGAAAAAATAGAAATACAAAATCGAAAAAATTTGTATGAAATATTGATTAAATTTGGTAACTTTGTCGTTGTAAGAAGAAAGTCGGACAAAACGGTTGGAGCGATTGATGATAAAGGAATAGAGAAAATTCCTTGCAAATATGTTAGTACTGAATCATCGGGCGATAACCGCTTATTTCAAAAAGAAAATAATTTGTACGATTTATATGATTCAACCGGCGTTCTGATAAAAGAAAATACCAACGGCTTAGAATAAAAGAATGAAACGGATCCTTTTTTCAGTTGTTATCATAAACAGTTTTTTAAACGTGTATGCTCAGTCTTCTACGAATTATAATTTTCAAGGAGATCAAGCTTTGCAAAGAAGCGATTTTCAAGCAGCCCGTATTTTTTATAGCGTAGGTTTGGATTCATGCGACCGTTACAGTATTCAGAAATTGGTTGAAATATGGGTGGAACAACCAAAGATGCGTGAAAGTATGCAGCTTCCCATGCGAAAATCTTTTAACTGTATGAAAACGATTGTAGAAAGCAGGGAACCCGATATGATGCGCTTATTTTCAGATTTTTATAAATACGGGATCGGAACGCCTAAAGATTCTATTTTATACAATTATTGGTATAATGAATGGTGGAATTTATTTAAAACAACATTAGATATTGCTCCTGAAAAATTAAATCCTTCTGAAGATTCTTCGACCATTAAGGTTTCGAGGAAAAGCCTTCTTTCCAACCGGTTCTGTTCGTTTTTGACTTACACTTATTCGCCTACAATGCCTTTTGGATTTACCGCAGGCGTTTATTTTGATAAAATCGGAGGATATGTCAGTTATAGAAATGATTTTAAATCGGTCGATGCCGCTTTTGAATGCAACAATACACTTGTTCCCTCGATTGAAATTGAAAATCCGCCGTATGAATTTACTCGGGAAGAATGGCACAGCCGGATGATAACCGGCGGTTTGCTATTTCCGATTATTACGAATCGATTATTTATTTCTGCGGGTGGAGGTTATGGTAAAAGAGATTATTTCAGGGAAATTGAGACGACCACCGATCAGCCTTTTTCAACCGGCAATAAAAGCGAATGGTGCTACAATACGGAGGCTTCTTATGAAGGCTTGACACTCGAAGTCGGTGGAATGTTCGTATGGAAAAAGCTAATAGTGCTGGGTGGAGTTAACTCTACTCGATTCAAAGATTTAGATATATATATTGGTTTAGGTTTGACTTTTTAGGTTATGAAACAACAAGGACTTTATCTTCTTTTTATTCTTTCGACGTTTTCGTCTTGTCTGGAAAATCCGGTGATGACGACGGGAATTGTTAATGAAAAAGAAGAGCCTACTGTCTTGACCATACAAATTACTCCGTTTAGCGACGGGGATGGTATTTTGGTATTGAATGGAGAAATCACCTCTAAAGGAAAATCTGAAATCATTGAAAGAGGATTTTGTTGGAGCACTGTTTCTAATAATCCGGATATCAATGATAATATTGTTTTGGTATCTGATACCGGCGCATCTTTTTCGCAGGAACTGAATAATGCTTCCGGAGATACAACCTATTATTGGCGCGCTTTTGCAAAAAACTCGTATGGATATGATTATGGCGAAGTATGCTCTAGTCAAACGCCCCCAATTTGGGTAGCCAAACAAGAATTACCTTCAGATAGTAGAGGAAAGGGAGCTATTTTTTTGCTTAACAATAGAATATACCTGACTTGCGGACTAAAGAATCAAGGACAAGTCGTCGTAACTGATATGTGGGAATATAACATAGCCTCCGATCAATGGACTCAAGGCGATAGTATGTCGTTTATTGGTGTCGGTCGGATTTATCCCGCTTGTTTTACCATTGGAAATCTTGCTTTTGTCGGTACGGGACTACAACCGACCCCGCTCACGGATAAAGATTTTTATCAGTTTAACGCTGATACCAAAAAATGGACGGAATTAGCTACTCCCGATGATTTTGAAGCAAGGTATGAGGCTGCCGCATTCGGATTAAATGGTAAAGGCTATTTGATTGGCGGTTTATCAGGGAGTGGAACCGGATTGAACGATGTTTGGCAATACGATCCCGTTAGCGATTCTTGGCAGAAAAAAAATAATTTTCCTGTTAATTTCTATGGAGGAATAAGTATTTGTGGTAATAATCAGGCTTTTATCGGCTTTAGCGATGCGCCGGAATCCGCCAAAACGCTTTGGGAATATAACGATACAACCGATAGTTGGAATGAATATGCTAAACTACCGGATGAAATCACTACAAAAATTTATTCGGGTGTTATTGTCCAAAATACCATTTATATTGTGGATGGAAATAATAGCATTTGGACTTTGAACATGTCGGATACAGCAACTTGGAAGAAAAAAAGCGATTTGCCTGTTGAGTTTTTGAGCGAAGCGGGAGGCGGTAGCGGAAATCAAACCTTACTCACTGTCACCAATTCCAATACAATTTATGTTGGTTTGGGTTTCAGCAAATTGTTATATGAATATCATCCGCTTTGGGATAATTAGACAGATTTCAAGCTCAAATCTAAACTTTTAACCGAGTGAGTCAGCGCACCCACCGAAATGTAATTTACGCCTGTTTCGGCATAAGCGCGAATGGTATCGTATGTGATTCCTCCCGACGACTCTATTTCATATTTTCCGGCAACTGTTTCAACGGCTTTACGCGTGTCTTCCACCGTGAAATTATCCAGCATAATCCGGTCAATTCCTCCAATTTTCAACACGCAATTTAATTCTTCAAAATTGCGGACTTCTATTTCAATGGGAATATTTTTCCCTTGTCGCCACAGATATTCTTTAGCTCGTGTGATTGCATTTTCAATTCCACCGGCAAAATCAATGTGATTGTCTTTCAAAAGAATCATATCGAAAAGCCCGATGCGGTGATTCATACCTCCACCAATCCGGACTGCTTCTTTTTCAAGCATTCGCATACCCGGAGTTGTTTTCCGGGTATCTAAAACTTGAGCTTTTGTGCCTTCCAACTTTTTCACATACTTGCGTGTGATGGTAGCAATTCCGCTCATGCGCTGCATCACGTTTAGCGTTAAACGTTCGGTTTGTAATAACGACCGGACTTTTCCTTCCACAGTAAAAGCAATGTCTCCAACTTTTACTTCAGCGCCGTCGGAGATAAAAACCGTTACTATTAATTCAGGGTCAAACGTATGAAAAATTTGTTCAGCAACCGCTACCCCCGCTAAAATTCCGTTTTCTTTTACTAACAAATGAACTTTTCCTTTTGCTGTTTCCGGAATACAGCTTAAAGTGGTATGATCGCCATCGCCTATATCTTCGGCAAAAGCTAACTGAATCAGCTCGCTAATTAATTTATCTTCCATAGAAAAATGTTAATAATTGAATAATTGAATAATTGAATAACTGATTCAATTATTCAATTATTTATTTTTAATTTATCCTTCAACTCTTTCGACAAAACATTTTTATTTACGACAATGCTAATCGTTTTGTACTGTACAAAAGGGAGCGATATGTACCAAATGCCTTTGTACATATTATCGGTACCCCATGAATTTTTAATCATGTAATATTGTTTTCCATTCTGATCTTTAGCAATACCGAAAATCAACATTCCATGGTCGTCGGTAGTTTCATAATCATCAAACCCTTTCTGGCGCATCTCTTGAGTGATGGTCATTTCCGGCGCAGGTCCTGTAATATTCATTTTTCGTTTGTCTCTTTCTGCAGGCGTGAGGTCTAACCAATTCGCCTGATCCGATCCGGGATTCCCTTTAACTGTTTCATCGGGAACGACCGCTATTCCTTTCCTCGTAAATCCCCGTTCGCTTACATCCGAAGCCCAAGCAACCGTATATCCTTTATCTATCGAGTTATCAATAATTTGAATCAATTCATCCATAGGAACATTATAGGAATACGCCCATCGCCAATTGTCGGGAACTTCAATGGGGAATGCCGTATAAAACGGATGATGCGTGAACGAAGTGATAGACACATAATCATCCGGATTGATACCAAGAGACTTGACAAAACTTTGCGGAGTATATTGTTTGCCGTTGTATGTGAAATAGTCGGGACATCCGCCCAAATAAGCGTCCAAAACTCCATTAAACCCATTGAACCATGCGGTTGATAATTTTTTATTTGGATTTTTAATGATAACATCAACGTATGCTCTCAACAATTGGTCTAATTCCGCCATACGGGGCAGCGTATCGCCATAGTTCAATCCCGGTTGCACCTGATTTGGAACGATTCCATACGATTTGATGCAATCCAGTACGTCGGCAAAAGAACCGCCTTCGCCAAAATTAGTAGTTCCATGCATACGGACATATTTTAACGCTTTATCACTGTAATTTTTCGAGACAACGAACATTTCAGATAAATCATACTCGCCTTTTCCCATACGCAGCAATTCGGATTCAATGAATCCAATGCCGGAAAAAGCCCAACAAGTTCCCGAACTGGCTTGATTTTTTATGGGGGTTATCGGGAGCGCTTTGATTGTTGTAAACTGGAAAGTATCTGCTTTTACCTCAGTATTTTGAGCAAATATAGGCATCGAAAAGCATCCGATTAATAGAAAGAGAAAAAAGTGTTTCATAAATTGTATTGAATGAAATAATAAAAATTTTTTGCAAAGTTAGGATTTTCTATTGAAAACTCAAATAAATTAGTATGTTTTTCATTATGATAATCACCCTCAATCATTTCAATTCGGTGAGGATTACGGACTCCGATTGAAAAGTTTCCGTTGACATTTAATCAACGGTTTACCGTCGTTTGGAAATGAAGTTTTGCCATTTAAATGGGTTAATTTTATTTCGTTTGTCAACGTATTGAAGTTATTTTCATTTTTAACATATTATATAGCATATTAATTGAAATATATTTAAAATATTTATTTAATTTTGCAAATGTTTTGAAAACATTTAATTATTTAGTTGATTTAAACGACCATTTAAAATAGATATATTAAATTCTTACTTTATCAACTTTTCAAATCAGTTTTATTCCCTAAAATAAACGGTCTTTTTTTGAATATTCGCTAAAGTTAAAGAAATGATATA
>Ga0123354_10010503_pt1 | contig 14267 bp, 4 predicted proteins | sample TergutLab28metaG_2_FD_97872 | JGI IMG/M metagenome (GOLD analysis project Ga0123354, IMG submission 97872) | Labiotermes labralis P4 segment gut microbial communities from Petit-Saut dam, French Guiana - Lab288 P4 | ecosystem: Host-associated > Arthropoda: Insects > Digestive system > Gut ... | reverse complement strand
TAACCGTTCAACTTTGGATATAGGTGTTTTGGGTTATATCGGTATACTTTAACATAAGGAACACCCTCTTGAAGTCTGGCACATTCCTCCTGGGACACCCTGTATAACCATTTCTATCCAATCCACTTAAAATTTAATTCCTCGAGTTGCATTCAAATTCCATCCTTCCACTGCTCTATTGATCTCACAGGTACATCTTGTGTACATTGTTTTTTTTTTTTTTTAAGAAATCTTACATGCTGTTCTTTTGTCAGCATGGATAAACTCTGATTGTAATTGGTCTTCATCTTTTCTCAAACCATTTCTATTTTTCTAGTGATTTGCTGTGTGTTTTGTGCACACTGGGACTTGTCATGTATCAGCAGTGAGAGATGAATTTGATTTGCTGATGTGGGGATGAAGTGTATGGAAATAAGTCTTGAACACCGAGTGGGGTGTGTCATCTGCTCAGATGTGATATGTGTGAGGAATTGCAGTTTGTCCAACACCACTTATTATGTGTGAAACTGTTATGTTGTACATTCACATGTAAATGTACGATTCTTACTTGCTCATTCTTCTATCCCATGTGATGTGCAATGCAGCGGTAAGCTGTGCTCTGAGGAGAAGTGCAGGGCCGAAATTTATCCTGAAGAGCCGAGTTGTAGATTAATTTATTAACTGGAGATGAGACATTAATAGTTGGAATGTACTAGTCACAGCCTGTTCAAGGTATTGTTTTGTTATTCATCTAAAGGACCAAGGAAAATTTAATGAAAAGTGACAAAATTAATGCAAGAGTACTGGTCCTTATCTGGGAGCAGAACTTGGTACATCTAGTATGCAAATTAAACCTGTTATCACATTGCCTGGCCCTTGGTTATGGTATTTTCAAATGTTGTCAGAGTCTGATTTTAATTTTCTTTCAGGCGACAAATTTTTGGCATTGTTTTGCAGAACCCTCTGCTAGTGGTCATCTGATTGAAACACACAAGTGTTAACTATTCTTGTTAGAACAACTACTTTGAAGTATGTGTGTAGATTTTTATGTTTTTTAATGCAGGAATGCGTGATGCTTTTACTTTTAAATAGAATTGCTAATTAGTATATATATGTTGATTTTATTTAAAAATATGTGTAAATGCTGAATTGTTTTGTTTGTGAGTGTGTAAGAAGATGAAATGATTGTAATAAAAGATGGCCCGTCCTTCACTGTTACAGAATTATATTTATAAAATAGCATTAATATGTAATACAGCTTACTGAAGAATGTGACAAATACTTAAATATTACAAACATATTTTTCTGGAACATAGCTACCATGTAGCTATTAAAATGCTAAGATAATTAGTGCATTTGCACCTCATTGCCTAACATACATTTTAAATGGGTAGTTATTGAGAATGTTTTCAGCTGAATTCATTTTAATGTGGTGATGATTATGATGCCTGTTGTTTGCACTAGTCATGTAGAGACATCTAGTTTGAAGTAATAACATTTGTTATCCTCACTTGCATACAATGGAGTTATTTCAGTTACACTGTCTTCAAGAGATGAGAAGATAATTTTTGGTGCATTTTTAGTGTCCCTAAATCCATGTAAATATATTAGGATATTAAATTAAATATGCTAAATAAAGTGGAGCCTTTTTTATTTAGTGTGTCAGTCCTGCATGTATGTTTGTAGGTGTCAGGAAAGAGCCTGTCACCATTTCTACACATATAACATCTTAAAACAGGCGTGAGTAAGTACCATTTTTTGTAAGCCGCAGTTCATTGCTTCTATATATTTTGCATTTCTATTGCCACCACTTTTCAGAGAAACTCTGTTGTTTGCAGGATGCACGTATAATGCAGTGGGACAGCACAAATTGTACTCGTGTGTGTTGGAAGGCAAACCTGTTATGAGGTAGCATACTTTGTCATGAAAGCATTTTGTGCAGACTTGGCACCTCAGCTGGTAGGAAGCTGACTGCCAAAATACAGCATTGGTTGTGGTTACCTACTGTACTGTGTTGTAATAATATATAGTATTTAATCCAACAAATTGCACAAATCGGTAAAAAAAAATTGTCATTTGTCATTTATGATGTTCCTTCTACATGTTGCGGCCTCTACAAGACCATCAATTGTGGAGGTTGTATATAAAGGAATATAAATATAGCAAATTCTGTCAAATATGTGCATGTGTAGATTACATTAAATGTAGTAGTAATTTCATTCTTGCCTGCTACCCTTTAGTAAGCTGTTCTCAACTAAGATTTGTAACAGCAATTAACCACTAAGGACATGATGTAATAGTTGTGTATTCTGGCGGTTATGTATTGCCATGTTAGAAGCTACTACTGTATAGTTGTGTACAGGTATACCATGTCTAACGGTCAGTACTGCAGGATCTAATTCCCAAGGTACTTGTGAGTCACAAATATCACATGCACGTTGATCCAATTCACAAAGGTTACTGAGTTGGTAATTGTTGAAGTTTAGTGAATGCATGCAGAGATGGGCATATGCATGTACCGTGTGCATGAGTGCATGAGAGGCTGCATCAAATTTCATGCTGTTGGCACTTATGTCAGCTCTAAATTTTTTAATCTCCAACAATCATTTATAACAACCTAACAGTTACATAAACTTTTTCAGGCGAGGGGTGAAAATACAAGTTTTTCATTCTCAGTAAAAAGTGTACAGATGAATTTTAACCCATTTGGAGGAAACAAAATGTGTGATTTTTGCACCATTGCTAGGACATGGGGAAGACAAACTCTTAGGTGCAGACTTTTCTGCATGGGCTGTTTTTTACATTCACATATAAACCACCAGAGTGGTTTTTTTTAGTTAAGTGACTGAAAAATGTGTGTAAGAAAATGTAACAAAGAGTTGTTAGCAGTGATGAAATCAGTGTCTTGTCTTAAATGAACTGTGTATCATAGACATTATAGGTTCTGCCTGTGACTGTTGGTATGTTGGATAGAACCATTCCAAAATGTTTTTGTGTTAGAACATAAATAACATACATTCAAATTAAAGCAGCATACTTTGAAACCTGTCATAAAATGAAGCATGATGTTGCAAGCATGTCAGACATCTTCGATAAAATACACTAAATTTAGTCATTACTGTTGTCATTTTTCTCAACATGTTATATTATTTGTGTAACTGGTTGTGTGTGGTACAAATCCAGACAACTCAGCCATTCAGAACTTACGTGTTGAATTTCAGCTGACGTTGGGCTGAAGAATACATGGATGCACAAATTATGGTATCAAGAAACAAAAAAATTTGCAAGTAAACACCAAAGAAGCCACAGCTTGTATTTGGTCACCCAGGTATGGGTTAATTAAAGTTCATAAATCTGAAGAAATTATAGTGTAATTTTTCTGTGGTAATCAGAGGTATATTTTACTGTCGCACATTCATAGTGGAAGCCCAAGTTTCAAAATTCTGTTACTAGATTCTTGTCAGTTTCACATAACCACAACCTACATATGTGTCTAAGAGCTCTACTTGTACCAAAGCCATCTTCATGTACAGAGCACTGATGTTCTGAAAGGTTTTCTATTAAAATTCTGTGTGTGTGTGTGTGTGCGCATGCGTAATGACTAATATTACAGGAATTAATCATCACTGCATAATTGTGTCATAATCAGTTTATTCCACATATTCTCTTAACACTGGCCTCAAAATACTCAAGCACTATTTGCATAAAGTATAAGATTTATACTGTAACTGGATAATTAGATCCGTTTCCTTCTTATTGTGAAGTGTAACTTTATTTTCTATGTATTAAGTGATGCAGTCTTGAAAACTTGCATAGTTCTTGGGCTTTATCTAATATACAGGCATACACTGTACTGTAGTACAGTGTCATTAATTTTCTGTCTTCCCTGCTTTGTAACAGAAGCCCTCAAATGCAGCATATAATAATTGTTTGGTGACCAGCTACTTCACTGTTTTAGTAAGAATTGTTTCTTGTTACAAAGTTTTTTCTGTTCTTCAGACAAATTTTCTTTTTATTGTACATAAATCCATCTACTATTTTTACATCCGTGCTATGGTTCTGTGCTACACGGCTACAGTCATTCACCCGTGCTCGTTGCTGTGTGCAGTAATATTGTCTTGCAGTTGGCTGCAGAAGAACATCCAGTGAGCATGTTGCCATTCAGTAAGCGAGTGTAAGTTAAAAAGTAAAGCAGTCCCAATACAGGCCTGGAATGGCCCAGAGGGTTCCAGGAAGTTAAGGTTGCCAGATTTCATGACAATGGCACAGGATGGTGGTAAGGTTGTCAGCCTTATGCACCGGCCACCTTTACCCCAAGGAAATCCTTCTGGTACTCATTTCTTTTAGAGGCTGAGTCAACCCCAGGGCATGGTGCGATTGGAAGGATTTAATGTCTGAAAAATTCCAGTGACACCAGCTAGGATTGAACCAGCGACCTTGCGATTTATAGCACAGCACCTTAACCACTTTGCCTTAAAATTTTTATTAGTAACAAACATACAAAATTGTTTAATTTTAAGTCATGGGTCCACAGAACTTGTTTATAATGTGTAAATGTGTCCATAGGAAATTTTTTGCTTCAGATCAGCCAAGTCTTATATGTAGATTTCTTTACTATTTTGTGGCTGACATGAAACTTGTGCATGGTATGAGTGTTGTAAAGGCACGTAATAATTTGATTCCATTCCTTGTCCCCCTACCTCTCTCTCTCTCTCATTAGAAGCTAGAATTATTACCACCTTGTTACTAAACTCACCAGTTGACATGATTTTGTGGGACTGGTTATTTCAAACTTGTATATTTTTTCCATTATTCTCTGAGCATTGTGATTTAAAAAGTGAAAGTGTGCTGGGCAGGTTGTAAGCATGTTGAGCTAAGCACGGGAAAGTTTGGAGTATACAAGTGAAGAGTTTGTTTAGCAGTTACCTTCCCCTTTTTGAATGTTGTACATGTTGAAACATGACCAACTCTCATTTTTGGTGTGAACTATCAAAGTTATTTTTAAAGAAGCTTGGGTGAAAGTGAATACAGTGGAACTCCACTTATCTGGATTAATTGGGATGATGAGCCATTCAGGTAATTGAATTTTTCTTCGAAAGTATGCTACGTTGACAGTTTGAAGTGGGAAAAAATTTCTACAAACAACTGTTGTAGGCTACTACATATTTACTTACATATAAGTAAAACATTTATGTATAATTCCTTATATGTATTTGACAAATGGGGGGGAATGTTTAAGCCATAAGAAGATGTCGCACAATTACAGTATAAAAATGTTTATCCGAAGGGCCAAGCCAATCCAGATAACCATCATACGGATAAGTTGAATTTTATTGTACTTTCTTATTTATGTTTTATTTCACCCTCTAATTAATACGGTGTAAAATGCTCTCGCCAGTGGTGAATGATCTGAACAATTAAATAACAAAAAAAAATTCTAAGATGTAGCTTTCCTGTTGGGCTTGTAGAATGGGTAACGAAAGAAATCAACCCATCAGTACACAACTTTCATTATGTACAAATAAGAATAAAAATTTTATTGTGCTTATTTTCGGCAGTTATTGACACAAAAGTCTGTGAAAAATGATTCAAAGCATTCTGTACTAACATTTTTTAACTTTTTTTTATAGATATAGAAATGTACTTCCAAAACTTACTAAGTGTTGTTCATTATGTCATTTACAAGTATGAATCATTACACACAAAGCATGAGACAAACCTGTTTTAAGTCTTATATACCAAATGTATGTCATCTTCAATAATTGCCCTTAATTATTTTATGCTTTTGAGTTGCAAGGGGTACAGAGAGACACCGTCTATTACATAATTGTTTTTCTGAAGCACAGAGAGGTATGTCTGTGTTTTGCTTTGCAATGTTTCCCTAGCAACCATATTGATTTTTTTGAGAGAAATATCCTTGCATGCTTGTTGAACGCATTTTGTGAGGTGGTGTTAGCAATGCAACAGGACCAGACACTGAATGTCAGAGAAGCTGTATTTTTGTTGTTGCTGCCATTGTGTTCATTGCTTGAGATGACCTCCAGTAAGTATGTGGATGGCCATATCTCTGCAGCTGAGGTAAGTTTCAGTCCTTGTTCAGTTTATTTTTATCATGACCAAGTCAGCTACATGTTGGGTTCTTTTCCCAGCATTAAAAGTAACACTGTTGAATTTTACTCTTCACTTGTGTAGAAAAACTCAACACATTCACAATGTTTGGACAGCTGACCACCGTTACTGAAAGAGGTGCATGCATTGGGCAGACATACTTGCCTATAAGTACCAAAAATAATTCATACTAAGAATTGTGAAGATGTTATTTATTTTTACAGTTTACTCTTAATTCAGATCAGAACTATTGAGTTTTAATTTTTCATTTGATGTGTTACCTGTATTTTATACGTAAATTAAAAGATTAAACACAGAGGCAGAGATCTGTTTTGATACAGTTACTTTTAATAAACACTTTGAAAACTATATTCAGTCTTGCTATAAAGACTCACTCAATAACTCGCAGGTACACACTGTGTGTCCACTCCAAAAACACATGTGAATGTTGTGTAGAGAAACAATCTTATACTGTTAGAATTGTACAGAGAATACATATACATTGTGGGCAAAATGCAACACTTGTGACTTGGTGGTGCATATTCTTACCAACAAGCTTTACAGGATTAATCATTGTGAGAATATTGTAGATGTCTGAGATTTGTTACTAACCAGTAAGCATTAGGATACCTTGCAATCAAGTGTGTAACAAACAAATTCTTTGGTGGGGAGTGAATGTTAAGGAGTTGGTTAAAAAACTGTTCATTTCTTAAAACCAGTTTCTGTTTTGAAAATACTTTCATGTCTACTGAAGTAACAGGCAGAATCCATAGTTTTCTCAGCAGTAAAGGCATTTATAACCTAAAACAATGAACTGAGTTTGTATGTTTGTGTGTGGGCTCCTCACTGCTCATTATATGGCTTCATTTGCAGAACTGGGCATTTGTTGCACGTTTCTGCTTCCTGTCAGAAGAGGGTCAGTTTGAGTACATTATTGAGTATGAAATGGTGAGTTTGGCATGTGTATGATTTATGATAATGTTCTAACCTAATTTCTGTTGCTGAGTAGTTATTTTCATTTGTCCTGTGTAACAAAGAGGGACATATTGGTTAAAGGATTTATAAGTCATACCTCCTTTTTTGAAGTGAAAAATAACTTTATAATTCCATTATGTGGATGTTGTAGCAGTATTGTATAGCATAGTGTTGTATTTTGTTCTAATGATCATTACGGGAATGATGATGGACTCGTCAAACGGAAAATGGATTACAATGTAAGCAAGTAATGATGTTAACAATTCCAGAAATATAAGTAAGTACAGAATAACTAAATACAAGTAATACATAGCAAATGCCCCTAGTCCCCAAATTTGATGCAACAAACACAAGTTCCACACAATAAATAATAACCAGGATGCATCAAGCCTCGATTTTCGTTATTAAGCACATAAAGCAGAACAACCACACACAGATCACAATCAAGATACATCAGGCCTCAATGTGTCATTCATTCACACTTAACTATTTGAGAATCCATTGTCATACATTCTTCCACTGAGTAGAAACCCTTTTCAATCAAGGAATTTTATTAGATTTTCTTGAATTTTTTTTATAGGCTCAATGTGTTTTAATTTCACTGGATAGTTTGTTGAAAATTAACGAACCATTGTGGGTAAAACTCTGTCCAAATAATTTAGTGTTGTGACCTGTAAAAAATAAGTCTAACTTATTCTTTTTATTGTATGAATGATTTATTCATACAATACAAGGATGAAGTCTGACATAGTTTTGAACCTATTTAGGGACATTTTCAAATATACAAGAATTTCATAAATGTATATACATTCATTGAAGTATATTTTGCAACTTTTTGTATTGGAAACGGTGGCTATTAGCCTTATCACCCTTTTCTGTACTTCAAACATTTTTTTAAAGTTCTTTAAATGTCCCCACAATAAGATGCCATATTTCAAAGATGAGTGGAAGTTGTAGTTGAAATTTTAGTAGCAGTGAGTATTTATATAGGGGTTCACTTGTTTGATGCTGTGTAATCTGGTATGTGGGTCCCAAATTTCAGTATAAAACTGCCTCTTCACATATGTGTATCATAAGATTATGGGACATGCATGTTTAGGAATCATTTAGCACCATCCTCAGTTCCACAAATATTAACATGGATTACACATATGTTTGGAAACTACAGTTCATTGTGGGATACTGCAACACTGCAATGTCTGTTATGTATATTTATGATATAAACCCCAAACAGAATTCTGGTAACTTCAAAACATGTGTAACCAGCACTAGTGTTAGTGACACTGAGGAAGGTGCTAAATATGTCCCATAATTTTATGATATGCATATGTGAAGAAACATCTGTTTGTAAGAAACAGAGGATCCTCTAATATTTTTAGCCACGTGGTATGTAGAATATGAATTTATGTTTCATAGTCTGTGTGGTTCATATTTTGTGCACTAAACAAAGAATGTAATATTAATACCAACAAATGCACAATAATGTTTTGTTATTTAATTACAGGGTATCCAGCAAGGTTTGGTCACCTAGGTGGCCATCTTCAGGAGGTGTAAACAAGAATAAAATTACAGTTACAAAAGTAACAGAACCCCTCCAGAATTGAACATAATGATGTAACCAGAGTATAAATTCACAGTTGACAGGTAATTATAAAGTAGGTTTAAAATGTGTAGATAAAATGTAGAGTTAAAAAACTGCCATCAAGTGTACATATACATACACTTCATGGCAGTTTTTGAACTCTTACATTTTATCTCTACATTTTAACCCTTAGTCTGCTAATGTGGATAATATGGTGAGCTCCTAATAATGCCAGCAAATGGCAGACGGGATTTAATTCGGCATTTAAAGGGTTAAACTTACTTTTTTAATTACCTTTCAACTGTGAATTTATAATCTGGTTACATAATTATGTTCAATTTTAGAGTGGTTCTGATACTTTTGTAATTGTTAGTGTATTCTTGTTGACACCTGCCTGAAGATGGCCACATAGGTGGCTGAAACATGTTGAAAGATACTCTGTAATTAAACTACATCAAGGCACTGTTTCACAGTGTTTGGAATTAATATTATATTCATTATATTTTATTGTTGTAACCTCTCATTCGGTCACACAAATCATCACATTGTAGTGCTATTTGTGCTAATCTGATGTGTTTCTAGCAGTATTATGGTGCCTCTTGGAGTTAAGTACCCCTAGGATAATAAGCCATGGCTTCATCTTTCCACCAACATCTTGTCATTAAATATCGCATGCCTATCAGATCATCACTCACATTATTCTATGTCCATATTAGGGTAAGTTGTCAGTACTGTGATTTGAATTATAATTGTTGCATCATCTCCCCCACAGGAATATTCCGTTCAGAACCTGCTACTGTACTATGACTCAGACACCCAGTGGCCAGCAGTGTATAAGACAAGCAAGGTGAGAGCAGTGCCACTGTGTAGCCTGGAAGTACATTGCCAGCCTGTGGATCAGTAAACATTCTTGTGTCTTCTTCACAGACATGCCTGGAGAAGGAGTCTTATCTCAATGTGACTGCCAATCAGGTGATCAATCTCACTGCAGCAGAAGCAGTCCGTCAATCATCAGGTTGTGTGTTCCACAACAGCACCCAGAACAAGAAGGACTGGCTCAGGTGTCACAACATTAGGAAGTTCCGCAGTGCTCGGGAGCGTTGGTGGTTTCTTGCCATCAGCAATTGCAATGCCACCAAGGTGACTGTAGGGTCATGCTTTGTTTGTGCTTACGCTGTATGTACAGCAGGAAGGGCATAGTTGCATAGTCAGTCATTTAATTTGGAACTGTTATGTTCAGAGACATGTCCAGAGAGCTGTGGAGCCATAGGTGTAATACAGAGTTTGAAGCTGACCATGCTTCTGCATTGCAAGGCAAACTTTGTCTCCATGCCTCCTCTGTACCATTATAGCGTGGTGCTAAGCAAGACTCAAGAGGGCCATGTAACTGTAGTGCAACTTATTACAGGGAGGGTATTTGCTTGTTTCGTTAAAATAGTCCTCAAACATGACCCTGGGACATGAACCCTCTGAGAACCTTAGTACGTATTTCTGAACTTGTCAGTCACATCTGGACATTTGGTTCATAGTGTCTTACTGTTCTTGTTACCTGCACCGAGTGACCTTGTAATGTAATCCAATAGGATATGATGCAGTCTTCTGATGGTTCCCTGCCCTCCCCCCCACCCATAAGTAATGAATGTAGAAAACAGTATGGATGATACTTCCTTATACAGAACAGTACATTATGTTTCTTTTGCTTCTAACAGAGTTCTGTGAGGCAAATATTGGCACCATAAAGCAGCTAACTGAGCAGTGTGCACCAGATGAATAAGTAACCATGTTTATGCTGCAGATTAAGTATAATTTAAACTAAAGGTGTGACTTAAAAATGGATCTGAACTCTCCCTGAAACACACACCAGGAAGACATCAGTGGTACTTGGAAGAGGACCACTTTTTTTGTTTCACACAGAGTCCATACCTAGTTATTACCTGTGCATCTAACATTTACAGATACACACATAATAATTAATATGGTTTTTAGGCATCACATTTCACAATCAAAATTATGCTAGGACCATACAAATATACAATAATGTAATTTTTTGCTGTGCAACAGAAAATTAAATATGGTTTATCTAATGAAAATGTGTGAAGAAATCTGATGACGTCTAACTCAAACTATTTAATTGGTATGGGGAAATAAAGAAACTTGTAAAATAATTTTTTTCAACTGCAGTAATGTATAATACCAGAATCTGTGGACAAGCATAAATTAAGTCAGAAGCTACTGGTTAATGAAGACTGACTTAGAATAGTTTCAGTTGGTTGCAATCTCAAGAAACTGTCAAAGGCTTGCAACAGATATTTATTGAAGATGTTAAACCTGCTGGTGATGTGGAAATGACCAGCCAGGTTGCTGTTCAAACAACTGAATATTGTAATTAGTGCAGCAATTCTGTTGCAGGGTCTTAGCATGCGGTACAAATTTATGATGACAAATGGTCAACCCGGTGACTACTGGCATGAACATTTCTCTGCTGATGAATTCTGTGAGTGAGTAATTCGTACTGTCCAAGGGATTCAGTATCTGTGTTGCTTTTTTTGGGTGGGAAGCTTTTATTGCATTATGTGCAGTAATTCTCAACCTGAATGAAACTGACAGTCACATGTAATCCTTCTGCAACCATAAACATTCTCATTACCTCGGCACCCAAATATCTTAAGACATCTTAAAGAGAGACACACAACAACTTACTACATTTCATTGGAGGCTTTTTCGTCTTCCACATCATTCTTCAATTAAACATTGATGTATACAGCTTATAAATTGTGAAGGGTGGCATAGGAAACCATGGTGTTTCCAGGAATATTTTGGTAGTGTATCTTATGGCACACAATTTACTGGGATAATCAACATATATTGCACCATTTTATCATTTTATGTGTTGTTCTTTCAATTGAACTTGACCTTTATAACTAATGTTTATATAGTAGTAGGTCATCGTACTTTCAGGATGGAATTATAATAGACTGTGAGTATTGGGAAATTTTATAGAAGTTTTGAAAATGCATTGATGTACAGTTATTCTCTGTAATTCATCAGGTGACTTAGGACAAAAATGTTTTATGTAATACTCAATAATTTCTGCTTTTTATTCTGCATTTGCTCCTTGATAATGGCCAAGCCTAACTGTAACATGTGGTAGGAATATTCTCCATAGCATATTGTGTACTGTGTTGGTCTTTATTGAAACTGTTAAAGTTGCAAAACTGGACTGGGTTTTAAGGTTACACTTTTTTCCACAAATGGTACCATTTTTACTACAGCCCTGCATTAGTCTACACACTGTGTACCCAGTTCAACATGTAGCTCAGATGAGTGAAATAATAAACATATAATTTTGATGAAGCAACTAGTGATGATAATGGTCACATTTGCATATCCCAGAGAATGTAATATGAATTGACTGTCTGGTGCTATGCTAACTTACACTTTTCTCTTTGTCTTATGCAGATATTCTGCCCAACCTGTTAGCATCCTGCATTGCTTACCTGCTGATGATTGTGGCCATTGTGATGTGCACAGGTGAGGTTTGTGTCACAGTTCACTGCAGTATGCACAGGTGAGGTTTGTGTGGCTCTTCACTATGATATACACATGAAAATTTTATGTTGCTGTTCAATGCAGTTGGCATGTGAGGTTTGTGTCATTGTTTGCTGTTATGTGCAGTATGAGGTGTGTGTGTCACTCTTTGCTGTAATGTGCATAAGTGAGGCTCATGTGACTTCACTGTGGTATGCTCAAGTCAGGTTTGTGTCACTGTATACTGTGGTATGCACATATGAGGTTTGTGTCTGTAGTAATTTCCTTTTTTCAAACTTTTTCTTGTCTGTTACTACCAACAGCACTTGTCCATTTGTATGGTGTCATTGGTACTTCACTTCTAGAATGGTCTGTGTGCACACGCATGTAGGCACACACACACACAAGTTTGCATGTTTCAAACAGTCACTTGTTGCAGTGGGTAAGTAATATTTATTCCAGTAACAATAATCCCTTTGAGTGGTTAGTTATATGTCTCATTGTACTATTGAGTGGGAACTACTTACGTAAGAATATGAGCAAAATGCATATGGCCTGCTGGGTAGGGAGAACCTGGACATTCTTAGCAGTTCACAGTGTATGTTGTCGTCATCATCGTCGTCACCTTTATGCATGCTATTTATTTATAATTATATACCTGAAACAAACCATGTTTCTGGGATATATAATGTTGCAGCTGTTCTGTATTTACTATTTGTGCTACATGTAATGTTATTTTGCATGTGAAACATATTTTGTACTTTTACATTAGCACTTTCCATAGTATGTTATCGGTGCCCAATATGGCTGTTTGTTTTAGTTCCTTGATTTCGTGCTTTCCTGGTATGTTGCTCAAGTACTGTCTGAGTGATTTTGAAATTGTTCCAGTTGCCCCTGTTATCGCTGGTATCACTTTTGCTTTCACATTTCACATGCGGTGAATTTCTATTATGAGGTCTTTATATTTTAAAATCTACTCAGCTTCTGTCTTGATCACATTTCTGTCTCCAGGAATTGCAACATCTATTAACATGCATATTCTTGTTTATTATCACATTATGATGTTCAGTCTATTGTTAGGAGAAGTTCTGTTGGTTCACACTTGTTTGTATCATAATATGGTAACCTTACCTTCGTGATTCGTGTCGACAGATTTTGGTACATGGTCGTACTGGTGTTTGTTGTCTAATTTCACTGTTTTTCCTTTGCGTATGTTGACATGTAGTTGAACACACACTCTATCATGTCTCTTTATTTTTTGTTCTTTTGCCTACATTGGACATGCTGATATGATGTGTTCCACTGTCTCATAAAATTGTTTACAGAGGCTGCATTTGCTATCTGTTTCTGTTTGGTTGAGAAGTCACCGTACACCGACCGATACGCTACCATAATTTGATTTGAATCACTTACGTACGCCTTGGTTACATGTCCAGTGAATCCGTATGTGCACCTTGATGCTGGACACACAAACGGATGTGCCTCCATATCCTCTGTGACATACGTTGGAGCATTTTTGGAGTAATTGTGCGAAAGGCATCTTCCACAGCTCTGTGCAAACCTTCGTTGTTGTTGTAGCGACGCGCAGCCACTCTTCCCTTGATATTACCCCAGAACGAACTGTCTGGTGTGGTAAGATCAGGACTATGTGGTGGTCATGGCAATGGTGCCGGAGATGTCGGTGAGCCACGGCCAATCCAACGGCCTGGAAAACGTTCGTTCAAAACATCGCGCACAGAAAGAGCGAAGTATGCGGGTGCCCCATCGTGCTGCAGCCACACATCATCCAGGAATCCTCTGTCTCTCAGCTGAGGTATGAGCCACGTCTCCAACATTGCCGAATAAGGTGCCTCATTCACCGGTCAATTGAAAAATTAAGGTCCAATCAGATAATCTGATGTCATGCCCGCCCATATCATCACATGCGTTGGATTATGTTCCAGCTCCTGCGTAAAATTGGGATTCTGCTTTGATCAGAACACCACATTTCTTTCGCGCGCACTGCGATAGATGGCACATTCGTCACTGAAAAGAACCTTTGAGCGGAATACGGCATTTGAGAATGTGTCCAGCAGAGCACGGCATGATTCATAGC
>Ga0123354_10010502_pt1 | contig 14268 bp, 8 predicted proteins | sample TergutLab28metaG_2_FD_97872 | JGI IMG/M metagenome (GOLD analysis project Ga0123354, IMG submission 97872) | Labiotermes labralis P4 segment gut microbial communities from Petit-Saut dam, French Guiana - Lab288 P4 | ecosystem: Host-associated > Arthropoda: Insects > Digestive system > Gut ... | reverse complement strand
CTGAGTAGTAGTGGGTCTGGAACGGGGTCCACTCAGCCTCGTGAGGTCAATTGAGGAGCTACTTGAAAGAAAAAAGTAGCGGCTCCAGGTCTAGAAAACGGAGATTAACGGCTGTGGGGACCCATTGCGCTGACCATGTGACACCCCTCTATCCGCAAAAGTTGGCACTAGTTTCGCCGACCGGCGGTGGCCGCTCTGTCGGTATAGTTCGCGTGCGGACTAAGGCCACGGAGTTTAGTTTAGTTTTAGTTTAGTATCTTTTCCATCTCACAGAGTCATTAGTCTGGCACACTAAGTGAATAATGCCAACCAGTCAATGGACACCAGAGACATGCCCACACCCTAGCACTTGGTCCTTATGGATTGATACACAGAACATTTTCTGCTTGTTTTGTCACTTTTAATAAGTGCATATTACTAATAGCATATCATGGACCAAATATTGTTAGGTTATGCAAAAGGAACCTTACATGTATAAAAATAGCATTTATATGTATAAAATATTTAATACCAGCTCGTTACACAGTGTTATTAATTATTGCTCTGACGTGTTTCAAGCCTGAGTTCTTGGCCATCTTCAGGTAGCTCGTAGGTTGGTGCACCTTACATGTCAACTTATTTGGCACAAGTTTTTACATATATGATTAAAATTATAATTAAAATTAAAAACATAAAAATCCTTAACATTAGTTTACACAATACAAAATTATTTTAAGTAGACACTGATGTAATATTTTGTCTAAACATCTGTGATTATCCTTTCTACAAGTGAAATTTTCCCAGAATCAAATTCCAGATACCTCAAATGAATACACTGCACAGCATATTCATTCGTAGCCTACTTACTTTTGCCAAATAAGTTAATGTATAAGCTACACAAACTTACGAGCTCCCTGAAGATGGTCAAGAACTGAGGCCGAAACATGTCGGAGTAATAATTAATAAAAACATTGTGCAACAAGTTGGTATAAATATTATATAGACAATGTAGTTAAAGGACATACAGTATTAAATTTTTAAAACATTCGTGTATTTTACATTATTCAACAGTTTGTGCTGTTATACAAAACATAAAAAAGTAATAAAAATAAATCTCATATATACAGCATGTTCCTCTTAATTTAACCCACACACAAAATATCACAATATATATTTCATAAATTACCACATGGTAGAGCAGATGTTGGAAATTACCTCCCACTCATTCTTGACACCTGGTGAGCATAATGTTACAACTGTTTCTTGTCTAGAAATTGCTGATAATGCAACCTGATAATTTCTTGAAGGTCACCCTCTGTGTATGGATTGTTTTCATACACAATGTCTTGAAAAATCATCCCCACATAGAATAATGATATAACAAATCAGGTGAATGAGCAGGCCCAAGAGGATGGTTAATGATTCAGTCGCCCAAAATACTGTGCAAGATGGCCACTGAATTGACTGTTGTGTGGGTAATTGAACTGATTTTCTAGACGCAACTGTATTCTTTTGCCTCATGCCTTACATATTCAAAACAGGGTATGACAACTATTTACTATATATTTCCAAATTTAATGTATCTGAAAAGAAAATGTGTATGCAAGTATGCTGCTTCTCAGGGGGCTTAACATTTGATGAAGGAAGCTAAACAAACAAAAGTAATATTTAGAGTCTAGTAAATATTTATCAGTACTATAGCAGATGCTGAAATTGTTACTTTCATGACCAATTGCACTCAACAAATCCCCACCCTCTGGAAGCAATAAGATTTAAACAACTGTCAGGGAAGAACTCCAGAGTTAACAACTTTTTCTGCAGGTACACTGAGTGCACTTGGTCAGGAGGGCAACAATTTCAGCATCTGCTATAGCACTAGCGGTGAGTTTTTATTAGGCTTTCTAGAGGTTACCATCTCTGAAATTGTTTGACTAAATTACTTACACTGATTTTTACTGAGTATTTCTAAAGAGTGCTGACTACATAGTGTCCAAAAACGGTGGCTTTCAAGTTGGTACGACATTTTTCTGAAACTGTTTCATTACAAAATACAGGATATAAATGAAATTTCAAAGTTATCAATGAATCAGACTCTCATACAGTTCTATACCCAATGTCCCTTCCAAATGGACAGATAGCTGTTATAAGAAATATGACTCTCACAGCACATGTGAATAAAATTTGTTTGGAATGTTTACACATTTCCCTGAACATATAAGACAATATGTAATAACTGCAAACATCCTACTCCTCCAAGATCTGAATATCAATGACAAAGGTGCGAATCTGCATGGCGACCAGGGTAATGCTCAATGCATCCTCATCATTTTCTGATGATAATGGCAACTCTTCATCGTCCAAAGTAGAATCAATGTCATTTGATTCTGATTCCCACTCAAACCTGTGTGATTCAGACAACCACTGGTTACCTCCCAATGTAGTCTCTCGTGCTGACACAATGGAGAAGGGCTTGAATAAATCCTGAAAGAAACAGTCTCTCATCATTTCTTGACTTCAAGGCTACATAGCCTATTTTAGCATGCTTTCCAGATCTCATCTAACAAGTGACAGTTCCTATACCATCAGTGGTTCAATGTATGTTTTTCCCCTTCATATGAAATGCATGTTCAACACAATGAACCTGACTACTTTAATTGTACCAGGCACCTATGTTCCTTAAGATTACAGTTAACAATTTTTTCCACATTTAACCATTGTTAGATCAAATTATTTTTCTCAGAGCTTTCTTTTCAAGCATCTACAGCATGTGACTGTGAAGGTGCACAAGAGTTGTGGAACCCACTTCTCTCTTTTGTATATACAGTTATAGGTACAGTCCATTATCCTTAGACTTGGTACCATACCTGAAGGTTAACAGTTGCTGGCTTGGAAAACACAGGATGCTCATTCTTCTCATAAATGTGCTCAAGACGAAGAAGGAAAGTGTGACCCTTCCATGGTTCCAGTGTCAAGATATGCACATTCTCGGGTAGTCCTTGGTTCAGACCCGAGAACTGTGAACAAACAGAAGAAGCTACTCATGTATGCACATTACTAATGGCAACTTCAATTTTTTCTGTTTGAAATTAACTCTCCTACTGCCAGTGATTAGGCAGGAAATCTCACAAGGATAAGCCATAAAAGGTGATTTAAAATAATTATGTTATGTCAGGAATTTCCATTTTCACTGTGATGTGCTTTATTATTCAGAATAATGCCTGGCCTGCTCTGAGACAGTATCCCAGCTGGTTTATGGTTTGAACATGGGATGTCCATACAAGAAGCAGGAGTACTGCCCCCTTTACCATACTACCCACTTGATCATGAGATGTGGATTACATAAATCAAATAAGAATATTCAGGAAAAAATTATTTTAAAGTTGGAGCCAAAAAGACATCTTAAACAATTCCTTCAGCTTACGGCAATGGTCCCCAGAGTGGTTTACAGATCTCTGGGGATACCGTGGGAGATACGTAGAACATTACAGGGGCTCACTACAGGTATGTGTCATGCCAATTTTCTAAGCACAAAAATCACAAGAAAAAGTGTATTTTATTTAACAGAGAAAATGAACTGTGAAACGCCATGAAAAGAATGATAAAATCAGAAGGAGAGGTGCACCCCCACCATTTGCAATATCCATCTTCTGCAAATTTGCTTTCTCCTGTGGCACACATGTAATCTGTTACATACAAAAAACAGGTCATACCCTGAAGATGAAGGCAGAATGTGCCTTCAAAGTACCACCAGATTATATGGTGCTGAAACCCAGAACATAACAATATGAACTTAAGTGCAGCCCCCCCCCCAAGATACCAGTTTTAATCAAAATCCACCCATGGTGTCAAATAAAGGATAACATGATTAGTACAGAAGGGTTACATGGTGTGATACAAGCTCAGAACCAATAGTGTAGAGATTAAAAATCACTGTACCTCCATCTTATAGTTCTTGACCCATTCTGCATAGCTGATGTTGTCAGCTGGAGAAAAGAAGAGCCATGGTGACAGCAGCAGCCTCTGCTGCAGACTGCGTGCTCTCTGTGCTGCAGTGCCAGTTGAAATATTCCCAGCAGTAAGCCAGTGCTTTCCCATTGCAACCAGGCCATACCAAAATGCAGTCTCATTGAGGGCCTCCCCTACACCAAATGCATCATCATGCAACAGTCGCCGGTGGACCTGAAACATGTCACATGCAAGTAATTCTTACACAGTTACTGACTGTGCTTACAAGTGGTTTGGTGTGTTTCTGGGTTCCAAAGAATTTGTTTTTAAAGACTTGACTACATCTGAAGAATAAAATCCAACTAGATGCCACTTATTACTCTATTATGCTTATGTTAGGCTCAACATGTTTCAGGCACCATTATGCCCATTGTCAGGAGCTCACGACGATAGCGTTGGTTACCACATAGGCCGTCTGGTTCTCGCGTTGCTGCTGAATGGAGATTAAGTGCAGGCAGGATGGATGAAGACCGAAGGCTGTAACACGACATGTTACAGCCTTCGGTCTGGAAATTCATCCATCCTGCCTGCACTTAATCTCCATTCAGCAGCAACGCGAGAACCAGACGGCCTATGTGGTAACCAACGCTATCGTTGTGAGCTCCTGACAATGGGCATAATGGTGCCTGAAACATGTTGAGCCTAACATAAGCATAATAGAGTAATAAGTGGCATCTAGTTGGATTTTATTCTTCAGTTATTAACATGATGCAAGGTCCAATACACATCAAATTTGACTATAACTGATCGTTAAACATTTTTACCGAAAGTTAGCTCAAGAGAAGATAATATTTTCCAAATATCCATATCATATGTGCCTTGAAAACTCACTCTGTCCTGATATTGTTGTCAATGGAGTTACAATATCACAAGATGAGGACTATCAAATGGCATAATGTTCATATTTCAGATTAATCTGTTACATAATATCTACAAGATTCTACTCATATTACTGTATCAAAATGGGTTTCCAACACATGAACATACAAAAGCAGCTCCCAAAGGATAATTTGTTCCTTTTGAAGTTTAAGCATGGAATGTTGTCATAAGGTATTAATAAAACATATATAAATTGTCAGTTACTCCCACTACAATGTTGTAAAATGAGGGTACTTGCCATAAGTTCCACCTCCCCATCATGAAGACTCGTACCACCCTGAGCTCTGTCTGTAAGTACGGAAATCTCTGTATCGCCATCCCTCAGTGTAATTCTAGATGTTACAGGGTAATAATTAGCTGACACAGGCTCCTTAATATCCACAGGCCATGTCGGGCGGAAATTGCGTTTCCGTTCCAGCATCTCACGTCCATTAGAATCAGTATAGAATAGGCCATGTGTTGGCAAGTCGAATGAGAAACGACTTATTACTTCCTTGCCCACATTATCACTGAAATCATATAAGAAATTCATGCTGGATGATAAGATTCCTTTAGTTTCCAGAGTTCGAAGTTCCTCTCATAATGATTTAAATGCTATATTCCAAAAGGCTGTCTACTACCCAGTGCTGAGTATTTCTTCCTACCTATTAAGCCTTCTGTATTACTAATTTAATAATGCACGGCAAGTATTTTTTCGCATCATTTGTTTATTAATGTGGTTGGGACAATACAAAAACATATTTTCCACATATCTGACACTGTATACCCTATATACACATTTTCTGGAGCTACAGTTCTTTCTAATAATGTTTGAGAGTGCGGCATTGCCAAAAGGTGGGTGCACTCACCTCACACTCCCACATGATATAACCTGCACTCATGTGTCTGGCCTTATTTCTTATCACAGAAGCACAGAAGACTGTCCCATAACTGGGTTCTTCCTTCTTTGGCCCTGTTTGCAACCACAAATGCATGTCTTTCTATTTGGTGTGCCTGATTATAGTCGGGTGGCCTCCCTACCATTTGGCATTTTCCCACCTGATGACTCTGCAGGTGCTACTGGACCATTAAGTCAGTATCATGGGAATGATCCACATTTCCATTTTTACAAAGCACATGTGTTTGACAAGGTTGGACCAGTCAGTGAAAGAAGTTCCTTGTACCATTTCACAATTTTTCTTATGCATTCTACATTGCTGAGTATTGTGTCTGTTTGATCAACTTACTAACTAATAAGAGTACTCATTTACTTAATCACACATTCATTCAGTACTCTGACTTCAAGACTAAGCCAGAGTATTACAGTACCCAGGAGACACCCTGAGTAAGACGTATGTGTTCTGAAGGGAGGGTTAAAGACCATCTAATTTCCAAGATGATCTGTCTTATAATTTCTAAGGCAAAATCAGAGTCAGTCAAATAGGTGTCTAAGGGACAGTTAGAGACAGCCAAATAAGAGTCTAAAGGTTGGTTACAGTCATGCAACAGAGCATAAGGGAAGGTTAGAATTAGTCACATACAGTTTAACAGAGAGATGCTGCCAGGCACACATACAGTCTTTGAGAGGGTTACACCCAGTGACATTCAAGTGTATGACAGTATCAGAGCCATCCAGCAGTAAAGAAGAGTGTCAAAGACACCGTCAAAAAGAGAGTAAGTTCCAGTTCACTAGATCCAATGAAGAGTAAAGCCAGTTAGGCAGTCTTAGAAACAGCTGAATCCAGTTATATGGGGTCTAAGGGAGGGTATCAGTGAATCAGATTAAAAAACAGTGTCATCACTCAACAGGATTGAATGGTGCATCAAAGCCTCTTAGGATCAAAGTAAATCAGATTTAGTCTAAGGAAGGACCAAAGCCATTCAGACAACAGCTTAAGGAAGAATCAGATGGAGAGACATTACTGGTCCAGCAGTTCAAGAGAGGGTCACAGCAGCCAAACACTGTAAGGAAGGATAAAGGTCAGTTGGATAAAACTGAAGGAAGAGTCACAGCATGTTAGTGTCCAAGGAGAGTTGCTACATTCAAGAGAGTTTTAAATGCAAGTTCACAGTGAGTTGGATAAGGGAGGGGACCACAGTGTCAGAAGTCACTGAAGAATCAGTACCAGTTCAAATGCTATCTTAGAGTGTCCATCAGTCTGTCAGGTACAGCTATGTGTATTTCCAAGAATGTGACTGAATTGTACTCACTCAATAGGGATTGGACCAACCAGCCACTCATACTCCACATTATAAGGATCATGGTCATAAAAACGTACTGCCTGACTCAACCAGTCTGTCCACTTAACGTGCAACTCTTCCACAAGATCACCTGTAATGAGCAACACACATTATATTAAAATGACTTGACCATCTTTGGTATGTAACATTTTGAGCATATTTTCCCTAAATGATGTAAGTAAAAGTGTGAAGACTAGTTTACACAAACAATGTATGCCATGCATAAATGTGGTGTTTTGAGATGACTGTGAAATACTAAATTGAATTTTATGAATCTGGCTACATTAAACAAGTCTATTTTTGAAATGTTGCATTACCTAAGCAGCCTTTTAACATTCTGCAGTACATAATGATTTACCTTTGTAACTAATCGTTTTTGGTGTTGAGCTCACCAAGAGTGCCTGAGATCCATTTGGCCGAAAGATATAGGCACCAGATGACCTGTTTGCAAACTCTTCGTTGTTTCCGATGTAACCTTTGTAGTAGTAGAAGTTCTGGGAGACAGAAAGCTCAACTTCATCCATGATTACTGACTTCAATAAGCCAGTCTTCCCATCGAACACAGTGTTGAATTTCAGCTGGGAAAGCAATGAATCAAATCAAGGAAAATGTTTAACTCGTAGCTCCTTCCTCGAGTTTTAACATGGAAAATATTTTACAAAAAACTTGTAATGTTCACTCTTAGAAAATGAGGGTTACCTCAAGGATAATGTTTTATAACACAAGTTCAAAGAAAAAAATTCTGCTGTTACCGTCAATCTAACAACACTGAAGTACTTCTGTCTGGCTACATGGTTTATCATGACATTTATTTTGGTCCTTACCAAAATATGTCAGCCACATTAAATCTAATACTTGAGCTTGTTAGTAAAACCATCATTATTGAGGCATAAGGCAAAGGAAGAACTTCTTACCAGAAATGGTTCCATCAAATGAAGAGGTTAACAGAATATTAACAGAATTACCCACACTGTCTTTCATCAAAAACTTCTTGATTCATGACTTTTGACCAAATCAACAACGTTTACTTTTTCTGTAGACATGTTACATAGTTTATCCTGGTAATTAACAAACATGATGCACAAAATATTTGTTTTACAATAAGTTTATTTCATGCCTCTATATGTTTCGAGCACATGTGCTCGAAACATATAGAGGCATGAAATAAACTTATTGTAAAACAAAAATTTTGTGCATCATGTTGGTTAATTACTGAGATAAATATACTGAGATGCACGGTCAGGAAAAAAAAAAGTTACATAGTATTACAACCAAACACCTAGCCCTAATATGGATGTGAAGTCACTCACAAACCAAGTGCTTTACATATAATGTACTGGGATTTACATCTTGGGATGGCTGTCTGAGTTGAGGCTGAAGTCTAAACAGTACTTGTGCTGCCATCATGGACAATGTGTACAAATGTATGTGACTTCACTCAAAAATGAAGCTCTATCATAAACACAAAAATTGTAACCCCAATAACTTGGGCGTGAATCAATTACTCACTCACTAACCAACTAAAAATGCTGAAAGCCAACATCACAGATAGTGTGCCAATCTGTGCTTGTGCAAGTCAGCTATCTGTCCTATCCCTTGGTTTCAGGCAGTCACATCACCCACCAACCAAGGTCCACTGTAACCATGAAAACTGGGAGCAAAGTCTCTTATAAACCTGACTTTAGCACAACCATGGTGGAAAAACTGGAATGAGGTCACACACAAACCATGCTGCATGGTTATTGTGGTTACATTAATTGTAACCATAAAAAATGGAATGTAACTCAATCACTCAAACACAAACCAAGGGTATTACTGTATATGTTACCTAACTTCTGCTATTCAGATGTAACCCTCAATCCTTTTGTAGCATGCTCCATTTAAACAGATGAGATTATGGCCAGGAGGGAATAGTATCAGTGCTAGCACAGAAAGCACATTTCTTAATGGTCCAACATGCTTCAACAGTCTTGCAGTTCTGTGTTCCAGTTAGACTGTACAAAGGAGTGTCTGCCTTTTAGCAGTCTATGAGTACGATAACATCAATGATGAGATTTCAGGTTTTCACAACAGTGAATATTCATGTTGTGGTCTTCTGGGCTATGACATTGTGCAGTCTTGTAAGTAGTTACCGACCTTATGGATGACTTCCACCCTCCAAACTGAGGGCCCAAAAGTACCCTCAAAATAGAGCATAGATGTCTATGATGAAGACAGTGACAGCAGGTTTCTCAAAAATGCTGGCAACCAAGAAACATAGTGCCACAAAAAACAGAAGGTGACAATTTCAATGACAAATCAGTGTCTTTTTAGTTTAAAATTTTGATTTTGTCTTTAGTTCCTACATCAATGTCTTGATCGTTATTACAGTATTTATATTCTTCTCTAGCTCATTAACCTTTGAAAAAACCAAGGTGGGTATTTAAATTTTAGTGCATGGTTTAAGCAAAATGTATTATTTGAACAGAAACCTATAAAATTATGAAATAAACAACATACTGTAGAAAATAAAACAGGGATTTTGTAGCAAGTCTTAAAAATGCAGTATATTTCCTTGTTGCCTAAATATAAAAAACTGATTTCTAGGGGTTTCTCTTATGTGTGTTCATGCAAGCAAACACAGGTTGTTTAAAGGTCAACTACACTGTGTAGCTGTTGCACTTACAGAGTTACCAAGGGTGACATCCTGCCCAGGTTGCATGTGCTGTTGGAGATGGTCTGTGTGGTTGTTCTGGCTGATGAAATAAGACCGGAATCCAAGTGGAGGGAGGTCACTAGCATGAAACACTAGCACCATGGTCGCAGGACTTACACGACCTGGCAATTCTATGACAGGCTGTGGAATAGGAACCATCTGAACTGTAAGTGACTTCCCCGTTGGGTCCCGGACTGTGTATGAGGCACCCGACACAGGAACGCGCACATGATGTGAGATGGGATGACTCAGTGGATTGTACAGTGTCACAACGAACTGACTGGAGTGCTCTGAGACATCACACTGGCTGATGTTCAACAACAGGCATGACTTCAGAGGGACAGCAGGTGCTTTAGGAGCCTCAGATGGCACTTGGTTTGCAATAAGCTTACTGGAAAGGAACAGTCATGTGTTAACTGACATCATATCTACAAAATACAGTCACAGCCACAGCAACTGAAGGTAAATCAGTCCCATTACAGGCCCAAGGTGCCCAGAGAGTTCCAGTAAGTTAAGATTCCCAGATTAGGTGACAATGGCCCAGGATGGTGGTAAGGTTGTCAGCCTTATGCACTGGCTCTTTTTACCCCCCAGGAAAAACTCCTGGTACTCATTTCTGTTGGAGGCTGAGTCGACCCCAGGGCCATAGTGCGATTGGAAGGATTGTGTAAATGAAAAATTCCAATGACACCATCTGGAATCGAACCAGCGACCTTCCGATTTGTAGCACAGCAACAGCAACTGAAGACTGATACAAAATGTAATGCTGCCAGATATGAGACCTATCAAACAAGACCCAGGCTCCAATCCTACAGAAATAGCAACAATACTTGTTCCAAACTGCCCAGTTGTGATTACTTCCATAAATGGTTACTGATATTTTAGAGCAAATAAGCAAGTTCATAATTCTGAGTTCACAAGTTTGGGTAGTTTACTGTATACAACCCTAATCAGGGTACCACAGGATAGACAGTGTAAGTCAGAAGCCCTGTTAGGAGGGCAGAGGTAAAGGAGTTTGCCTCAGAGGGGCAAAACTATCTTGTCCTTGGACAGAACCTCCTGGCTACTTTCATTCTAGGAGTAGATATGAAGCTTCCATGACCCCTGTCCAATAACAGGAACCTATGATAATGACAAAACTTCAAGTCAATCATAACTAAGAACAGAATATGGAGGATGTTGTTTCATGGAATTTGCTAATTTCATGAACAATTTCTGGCCAATGAAAACTACACATAAAACCCACAAATTATTGGTATGTCCCAGTTTCTATACATACTTCTATTACTTTCATTCATCAGCAGATTTGTTAAATGTCAGAGACTGCTCAACATTTTTCAAAATGAGTACAGTCAAATTCAGTCATAACATCATGAAAGGGACTGAATATTTTGTGTCGTTATAACTGAGGAGCGTGGGTTGGGAAAGCGCAGTCAGTATAGCGACTTGCTACAGGCTGGGTGGACTGGGGATCAAATCCCGGTGGGGGCGAGATTTTCTGCACCTGTCTTAACCAGCCCTGGAGCCCACCCAGCCTCCTATTCATTGGGTACCAGGTCTCTCCCGGAGGTAAAGTGGAAGGGGCGTGGCATTGAGCACCTACCCCCATCTAGCGCTGAAGTTAAAGAAAGAGTACAACTATACCTCTACTCCACCTCTGGGCCTTCGTGACCTGTTATAGGGTGTACTTTACCTTTTACCTTCTACAACTGAGGAGTATAATGTAATGGTTAACAGCGACAAATTAATTGGTACCACAGAACATCTGACTCTGTAGGTGAGGTGTCGTATGAACCAATGTCATTATAACCATGCTCGACTGTATTTCTTTACTTGCAATAGCTCACAGACACAGTGTTAGATTTCCCACATTCCAGTAATAAGAATGGCATTCTGAAAATATCCGGTCACTTTCATTCACATTATAGAAAACAGAATCATCATGATGTTCATAACACTGAAATCTAGATCATTCATTTTGAAGTAGCCAGTGCCTCTGACATAAACATCTGTTTGTACCACAGACATGCACAATTGTGCCACTATACACAAGCCTCCCCCAGTGTGAGGAACAAGTTCCATAAGATGTAAAATGATTCTCTTCTCCAAAGCCTCCAGAACAGCTCTGGGGCACACCCAGCATCTTATTCAAAGCGTGCCAAGGGAATTTTCCCCGGTGGTAAAGTGACTGGGGTATGAAGCTGACCACCTATGTCAATCTAGTGCTAAGGTTAAGAATGATTGGAGTTACATCTCCACTCCTCCATATGCCTTTCAGAACATGCACAGGCACAATTTTACACTCTACACAGTGCTTATTGAAGTATTCCACAAAATCAAAATTTGTCATCAGAGCAGACAGCTGCAGAAACAATCTATGGAGTCCTTCAGCTTTGGGAGTCAATGTAATAGATGATACTTCCACAGAAAAATTTGTTTTGAATGAGCACTTGGAGAGATATGCAACCGAAGACTTATTCATTATGACAGGTGCTGTTTTGTTAATGTTGGAAGTTCTTACTTGATGGCTGTCTCTGCAATAATGTCACTCTCCTCAAAACCTTCATACAGGATCCTGGCATAGTCATATGCCACTTCCTGGCGCTCGGTGCCCGTGACTGCATCATGGTGCTGCATGACGCCCATTGCTTCCCTCATTTTGTTTAAATCCACCCAGTCTTCTGGGCCCAGGTCTGTCAGTGCATACAGCTGCTTACACACCTTAAAATCAGGTAAAATCAGGCTTGTTACACTGAATCTATAAAACTGTCCAGTGTGAACAAGATACAATGTGAAACACAAAATCTCTTCTGCCTTAGACAGTCTTCCCTGGAGACATACAATATTTTATTATTATTATTATTGCAGAGACTGCAGCAACTGGGTCATGGTGGTGTAACTACATGTCATACATAGGAAATGATGTTAAAAAAACCCCACCCCTGCACTCTATCCTAAGCCAGATGTATCTATCTATTTATACTGTCAAACTAGATTTCTTTAACATCCATTTTAATATCATCTTTGACCTATGATGAGATCTCCTAAGAAGCCTCTTCACTTTCTGTTCTGTGACCAACATTCTGTGTACAGTTTTTACCTTTGCTATGCATGATATAGGGTCATTATTTTATCTGACAGCTATCAGTTGCCAGTTCCTGTAGCTCATTTATCATGTTAACTGAAATAACCACCCAAATGCATGGCACAAGTGGGGCACTCAGTGAAACATGACAGTTGCCAGATACAATATGAACGCTGTACCTGTCCCACCCAGGCCACCTCACTGGATTTGACTACCTTAAAAATAAGTAGTTAAGGATATACACAAGGAAGATATAACTATGTGTTTTTCTCCATTTCCCTGTTACTTTCTCTTTCCAGACCTGAATATTTTCTTCACAACTTTACTGTTGAGCACTCTTGGATTATGCCAAACAAATTTTGTACCACATACATTGACCACATGCTGGGGAGATGGCTGTACAACCCAACACACTCATCTTAACAGTGTTAGACTGTTTTCAAGTGAATGTGAAGTACCTGTAGAAAGTTGTTGCCTAGCCTTTCAAAGCGTTTAAGAGTCGGCCGTGATGTATAGAACCCCGTCCAGTAACTATGAGGATCACTTGCATAGGGAAAGAAGTCATCTTGCTTGGTTGTCCATGTCTGGCTAGCATCATGCACTGCTTTGACGTAACATGATGGTGTTGAGTAGAACACATTCACACTGCTGTTATTCACGTATCTGCAGACAATAGCAACATTTTTCTATTACAGAATCGTAGTATTCAGAATTCTATTAATGCATTCAGAAACTGTCAATCATCCTGCAACAACAGAACTATAATTTTACCAGCTGTTCTGTATTGTAATGAAATATGAGCTCTTACATTTGAAAGTAGAATGAAAAGTGCTCAAGAAAATATATGGATGTAAGAAAGGTGAAAGAAGCAAAGTATAAAGGTACAGTGATACCTCAGCTAACGAAGATAATTAGTTCCGGAATCACATTCGTTAGCCAAAATCTTCGTTAGCCGAAACGTGATTTCCTGTAGGTTTCTATAGAAAATCGTTTAATTCGTTCTGGATGTTGCCCACTATAAAAGGGCAAAAACTCACCAAAGGCTGAGATGAACAGCTATCCAACTGGATGAAGGAGAATGGAAAGTAGAATGAAAAACTGACGATCTTTACACTATTATACTGAAAATATATTATACACTTTATACTACTGTATTAAACTGAAAATATGTACACAAAGTTTTTACTATTCTTCTTCCAAATTTTCAAAGTTTATTCAAGGTAAGTCTCCTCTTCTTCAGTAGCTGGCCTCTGTCTCTTTTTTTCAGAATGTTTTTAAAGTAATTCAAACACTTGTCTTCAACCAAGGCACAAAGTCTGTTCATTTCAGCTTTGTTGGGATGCCACTTTGTAGCCAAAGACTGAAACTCTTCCCAGTAGTGCAGCATTTTTTTAATGTCACCTGT
>Ga0123354_10010501_pt1 | contig 14268 bp, 7 predicted proteins | sample TergutLab28metaG_2_FD_97872 | JGI IMG/M metagenome (GOLD analysis project Ga0123354, IMG submission 97872) | Labiotermes labralis P4 segment gut microbial communities from Petit-Saut dam, French Guiana - Lab288 P4 | ecosystem: Host-associated > Arthropoda: Insects > Digestive system > Gut ... | reverse complement strand
GAAATAACTCAACAAATAAGTCGCAAGCTCCTGAGGATGGATGTACTAACATTCGAAACATGTTGAGCATTAAATAATGAAATAAAAAAGCAAGTGACATCAAGTTGGTCTATCTTTATTCAAGTACATTATGACTTCAGGTAAAGTGGGCTTGATTAATTTGTCAGTACGATTTAAAATCAAAATGAATGATAAGGCAATAAATGAAATTGTCATTTACATCACAAACCGTTTATAAAATTATTGTTAAATTCAGTACAGAGCTATCAGTGTAGTTTTAGGATGCTGCTCTGACGTTTAGCCGTACTGATAAGTTAAAAAGCTCACCCACTGTACATAAAGTAAAAAAAAAATTTTTTTTCCCTGCATCCTGCATCATATAATGAAATTCACACATCGATTAAAACCGATATGAGCGATAACTGCACAGCAGAAGTCGGATATTTGGATTTTTGTTCATATTTACTAATTACTAAACCAACTTCATATATCCCATTAGGCCATGAATGACTTTTTTTCGTGCACCCCGTGAACCATTTCACGTATTTTAGTTCGTCTAAGACATTCTGTGTGTTGCTGACATACCGTTTATAGAACGGTCTTATTTAAGTTTAATAAACTGCAGAGTAGGTGGGTGGCAGTTTTGTAACCCACTCCACACCTCCAAGTACATTTGAAACGTATTTTAATATTATCTTCCCATATAATTTAGGTGTATTTTTTTTACCAAATTTATACTGATTACATGGCCCGAGTAACGCAATGCTATAAACATCCAATACTTATTATATTTAATACGGCACTTTTGAGGCTCGGTCGCTGGCTGGTTAACCAGCATGGGGCCCAATGGCGAGGTCTTGGTGATACCCAAAGGCAGGCTCACGAGTTTATCTCGGGACCTAGTCTGGGTACCAGGGCAAAATTGATGACCTTTAATAGGACTCAATCCAGGGCCGTGACTGGCCTTCTCACGGGTCATAACACCCTGAGGAGACATCTCTACCTACTACGGCTGCTTGACAGCCCCCCTGTGTAGAAAGTGCGGGGTGGGAGGGGAAAACTCGGCTCACATTTTATGTGAGTGCGAGGCTCTGGCCTCACTCAGGCATGCGTGCCTGGGTTCCTTTTTGGAGCCCGAGGATATTAGGAGTTTAGGCTTGGAGGCCACCTGGAACTATAGTAGGGCTGCGGGGCACCCATGACTCGATATGGGGCACAAAGGGCCCGTCTAAAAAAGGCCTAGGTGCATCGGGGCTGAAAGGCCCAGAACCCAAATGCAAATCAATCAATCAATCAACAGCACGTTTTGGCTGACTTATACCGCCATCATCAGGTAAAGGTAAAGCAGTCCCATGACAGGCCTGGACAGGCCCAGAGGGTTCTTAAGAAGTCAAGGTTCCCAGATTTCGTTACAATGGCCCAGGATGATGGTAAAGTTGTCAGCCTTACGCACCGGCCGCCTGTATCCCCAAGAAATACTCCTGGTACTCATTTCTGTTAGAGGCTGAGTCGATGCCAGGGCCATAGTGCGATCGGATTTTATGTCAATGAAAAATCCACTGACACTAGCTGGGATCGAACCAGCGACCTTATGATTTGTAGCACAGCACCTTAACCACCGTGCCACCGTGGTCTCCCGCCATCATCAGGTAGTCGTAGAAATTCATAAAAATCAAAATATTGTAGGAATAGGCTTCCCCTTTACAGATATTAAATAGGACACTTCACACACTTTTAATCCTTGTTTATAATTATCAATATTATTCCACTATTTGGAATAGCAAACAAGCTACGAAAAATGTCATATTTAATGTGTGAAAAGGGGACGCTTCTTGGTAAAATACTTTTCTTGTTATGGATTTGTAGGACTACCTGACGATGGCCGTGTACGTCGGCCGCAACATGTTGCAGTAAATGTAATGAATACACGATATTTATAGTTTTGTGTTACTCGGGCCCTGTAATCGATATAAACTTCCCATTTACGTTTAACTCTGACAAGTGCTCTCTTCTTTTTCGGGTTTCTGACTAAAATATTGTAGCCTATGCATGTACCATCTATCTCACGCGCAGTACACATTCCGCGCGTCAGCATCTTTCATATAGTATCGTCTGTTGAAGATTTTTTTTTAAAATTATTATTTAGAACTGCAAATTTACAATCTACTCCCAGTGAAGCAATAAGTAAATGTGAGGTAAGAGACAACGGGAAGGGGTAATCATCCATCGACGAGACTCCGACGGGCCCCAAGGGGCGGTAGGCCTGTTGAAGAATAGTCCCATAAATTGAAGTGCTTGACTTGTAATTACCAGTATGACCCCGCGCACCTAGCTTGTTATGTACGACAATTTTTGCTAAGCATTCTAACTGCTAGGCTGCTGGTCATTTGGTAGAGTGTCGAGCGGCGACATTCAGACACGCGATCAACTAATTTCCCTCTTGGCTGAGCCCACTCACTTATGGCATGCAAATATGCAGGCCAAATATCCCTCAGCCCGGAGCAGGTGCCACCACTGCGCAAAGTTTTTGTGTAAATGACGCTGAAATCCCTAGGTTCACGTAAGAAAATGAGTTTACTTTAAATGGAAATCTGGAGGAGTTGGTCCAGTCGTCCCTTGGTCACAGCTGTTACCTGATTGGTCTGTAGAAGTTGGGCCATATTATGCACCAGGTATCACAAGCAACTGGGGTAGTTTCGGGGGTGGAAAGCAAGGAGGGTAGTGTTATTAGTGTACTAGATGTCTCTCACACGTGAGGGGTGGGTCTGAAAGCAACAACCTGACAACCCAACCATTAACTCTGGCAAACTAGTTGGTCTGTGTTTAATGCCAAAACACACATAACTCCATTGCAGTTGGCCTAATTGTTACAGACGCATTCAAAGGTTAATTGGTACGTACAGGCGTAGATGTATTAAACATACCATACAAGTAGGTTAATATCAAGCTTGGTAAAGTTACGGATATTTTGAGCAGGTTTAGTCTACAGTTGGCTTACGGCTCTTCCATACAACCGACAAACGCCATTGACACAGTGGGTGGATAAGATGGAATGAAAAGAACGGTCATAATTGATCTTAGATTCGTGACAACACGCGTGGAAATTAAAAAAGGAGTAGTCCCTCGGTCATCTGGACTATGGGGGGGGGGGGGCGGGAAGGGGGTTCCCTTTACCGGGGCATCCAGACGACTGATAGGAAACTGTTAACATACAAAAAAATAATCAATCCGTGCTAAAGTAACCTTCCTAAGGCGGAAATATCGTACCTCTCAATAAAATTTCTGTGGCGCAATAACTCATGCCGGGCTTGGATCTCCTCACTATTGAGGTTTCTAGGTCACACACAGGCACGCACATCCGGTAGCGCCCTTCTGAACGAGTGCTCAGACCGTGGCAGAGGCCAATAACTGCACGACACATCACATACACAACAGACGAACATCCATGCTTTCAGCGGGATTCGAACCTGCGATACCAGCAACCAAGCGGCTTCAGACCTATGCTTTAGACCGCACGCAAACCTGGATCCACTAACAATCTAATAATAATAATAATAATAATAATAGTGTAATGTAATAATAACTTCAATGGGAAATACTGGGCTATATTCCGCCCAAAATTGTCCGGACCGCCAGGGGATCCGCATTACCGATGTACACGTATATATTGGATGTTCAGTGTAAGCGAAGGCTATACCGGAGAGATCGGTCGTTCTTTCCGTCAAATCGGGCCAACCGATCTGTTAAATTTCGCTTCAAGGCTACACTAGCAAGCGTATTTCCTATAGCAGCATATCACAACCGCTTTTCAGTAACTGACAGCGGACTGAGAATAACGTACTTGATTTATAATTTTCTACAATTATTTCACGCGTGGAGTACATCGTATCAAGTCTTGCTATTCTTAAACGACCCTCCTGCAGCTTCAAAGTTATATGAATTTCACAGTGCTGGCATAATTCTAAAAGCACTCTTTTAAATAGTAACCCTACTTGTCAAATTACCCTGTTACAATTTAATTCTGTACCTTTACGTTAGAATTCGTTTAGAGGGGATAAATACTTCAAGCTTGTTAGCTTCGCTTATTGTGGGACCCTGTAGCTAGGCCTTCTAAAACAAGGCTCACAAAGTCGCATCACACATAATGCCCTTAAATCTGTTCATAATTATGAAGGCTTTAGCCAGGGATTTACAAGCACAAAGGGGGTAGTTTGAAGTCAATATTAACGCCCTCTAAGCTTAATCGGAACAAGAAACAAACAGGCGTAGGGTTAACTGGGGCTAAAATGTGGATTTATTGAAATAATAAATCATGTCTTCATAATTATGATGAATGACTGTAATGAAGACTGGGAATAGGGATGAAAATAAACAAGTGATAACAGGAAGACAGAACAGAGACGCAAAAAGCTGCCCACGTAGGAAAGCAAGCACATGGACGTATAAGACATATTTTGGGACGGAGAATTCAAGATGTTGAAAGGTACCCGGAATAAGAAATTTTCATCAGTAGGGTACCATGCTAAGGCAAAAAAATTCAGGCTAAAAATGAATGGAAATGTATAACAATAATAACATTTACAACAAAGAGACTGATTTTATGTAAATTTTACGTCGTTGTCAAAAAAGCAAACACGCTTAGTTCTTCATTCAAAGTGTCCGAAATTTGTGTCTAATTGTAACCAAATTTTGATTTTTTCAACAGATTTTCATGAAGGTTTCCAACATCTATTTTCACGAAAATCCGTCCAGTGGGAGACGAACTGATACACGCGGACGGACGGACGGACAAGACGAAGCAAACAGGCGCTTTTCGCAACTATGTTCAAGCGCCCAAAAAAAGCGAATGAGGGGAGGAAATAATGATTGTGTAGAAATAGTACCAAGACAGACATACGAGTATAGGAGTGAATTCAAACTGAAATGAATACAGTGAAAGAAAACAAGACAACAATGTATGTTAGCGTAACATTGAGGCCCGTTCGCGCAACAACTGTCGCTGTGTAAAAGGAATAAGTATTACATAGTCTGAGTGCATGTTTGTAGCCTTAGATATTCAGCATGCCAAGCGCATGCGCCGTATTATGTCATCTGTGTCATGTACGGCAATAACATATTTTCCCAAATTACTTCATAAAAGGCGCTATTTTCGGAAAAAAAAATTACTGGTCATAAAATGTGTTTTCATTTTCTCTACAACTCCTGTCTGAAACATTTCTCATTCCAAGAAGAACTCAGCGAGATATAAACGCGCACGTCTTCATGTACCGCACCGCTTATGTTTGTCAGATATTAAAGAAACTTGAATTTTCTCGACAAATTTTCGAAAAATACTCCTCATAAAATTTCGTGATAATTCGTGAAGTGGGAGCCGCGTTGTGTCACGCTGACGGACGGACAGACAGACGTACAGACATGACGAAACTAACAGTCGCTTTTACGCAATTTTTCGAACAAGCCTAAAATGAGTAAATAACTTACAAAGTGTAAGAAAATAGGTAAGAGAGATAAATAAATAATGCATAGAATGATTAAACAGAAGAATGAAGAAGAGAATTATACAATGAGTTCTAAGAGTTAGCAACATAAAATGCAACGTGACATTAATCCCATGAAGACAAATGTAAATCTGCGTTATATACGAAGACTCAGTCCGTACCTGACAGAGAACGAAGTGTGTTGCCAATAAAATGACAAATCATTGAATACTGTATAAGAAATAATCACAGTTTATTCTAAGATTCGTAAGGAACATAAATGATGTGGTTAAAATTCAGTCCTTAGTGTTAAACCAGGCGGTAAATACACTAACCACTAGGCTTGAAACTGTTAAACAAAAAAACAAGTAGAAACAGAAGGAAGAATCTACAGCATGCGGAAGAGAAAGGAACGCATAAGACAGTTGGTTAAAAATAAGATAAAAATATAGCATAAGAAGAAGAGGGGATATGAAACAGAGGAGATATGGAGAAATCAGGTGGTAGAGTAAAAGGAGACGAGAGTTCGAAAACTACGCTAAACGTAGCTCTGGTCATTCTTTAAGCAGACTAAGTCCCATAAATAATACGGTCTGTGGTTTACTACTTTCGCAGCAACAGAGAACGAAGTAATGCGAGAGAATTACATTCAGGCAAGGACATAATTGACTTACAACTACAGCTGAAGTAGCCCCTCTAATTACATTATCTTGTGCTCTGTATTTTTTTTTGCGTCCTGTTATATCGCTAATTGAATCACTTGTCCTGCGTTACTATGGCTACTAAACGAATTACACCAATGACAACATCTGGTTAGGCAACTCAGCACTTAAAACACGCAGTGCAAAATTAGCGTGTTTTAACATTTCTCAGAAATATTCTATATTCATATTAGGCTACAAATGTAAATGTTAGTGACATGCATTCCTATGCAGATAGTTGTATGAGAATAGCATAAGAATATGGTAAAAAGGTAAAGCAGTCCTGTTACAGGCCCGGAGGGGCCCAGAGGGTTCCAGGAAAGTAAGGTTCCCAGATTTCGTGACAACGGCACAGGATGGTGGTAGGTTGTCAGCCTTACGCACCGACCGCCTTTACCACCAGGAAATACTCCTGGTACTCATTTCTGTTAGAGGCTGATTCGACCCCAGGGCCATAGTGCGATCGGAAGAATTTTATGTAAATGAAAAATCCAGTGACACCAGCTGGGATCGAGCCAGCGACCTTCCGGTTTGCAGCACAGCACCTTAGTCACTGCGCTACCGCGGTCCCCATAAGAATGTGGTGTATTTACAAACAGGTATGATTTAAGTCACCGAACTTAAGATGGGAATATCTGCACAGAATATGCGAACTGAAATTGTAGCCACGTGAAATCATGTTTACACACAACAGTAAAAAATTGTAAAGTGGGACGAAACTGCAAAATCTCTGTGTCATACGTCACTACACACGCTATTTAGGGGCTACGATTTAATATTTTCATACTTTGGCCTACCTATCAATATCCTATAGGTTACCTCAGACAGCCCACTTTCAGTCTCTACTCACTTATCTTAATGCTAAATGCTTCGCCAAGTCGCCATACCAATGGGGCAGGGAGGGTAGTTAACTCCGCAAAGCTGAGCACCTATTGAAAATACTGCAGTGTGTAAATATGAGAAGATATTTCCTGCCTTTATGGAAACAAATTTACATTACCGTCCCCCACACGATACTGTCACTAATTATTATTTTAAGCCAACCGACTCCAATCCATATCCTTACATCCAGTTTCCCTTGGATGTACCTTTGTTTTATACACTCGTCTATTACTACGTCTCCAAATTGTCCTCTTTCTTCACCCTTGATGCAATTTATGTAGCACTTTTAAACCCCCCAGTGTGTGATAATGACTTATAAATTCCCTTTGATTGCTGTAACAACAGGTCAACCTACCTGGCGAGCAGTATGAGGTACAGCACCCTTCACTGTGCCTATGCAGTTTATCACTTTGTTGCTTTCTTACCTACAGGCCCAAATACTATACAAAGTTTGTTCCCAAATAGTCGGAATCTTCAGCCTAAGATAAAGTTAATCCGTAAAGCAGGTAACTATACGATACTTATATTAATCTGAAAATCAGGTGACTGTATTGGAGACGGGATAAGAGGTAAAAGTTCCTGAGTAATCAACTAAACAGAATTTACTTGAAAACAAATGCATTAAATTACGTTACAACGAATTGGAGGAGCTAAAGAAACCACAAACCATCCTTTTAAAGGCAGATGTGAATTTTTTCTCTCCGGGAATATAAAATTGGGTCCCCACGACTGAAGTAGAAATCCCTATGCGATGACGTCAAACAAGTGACTGCCGTCGGTACACTTAATTCGGTAACTGGTGCGCAAAGTTGGAGTTCATGATTCCCCTTAGTGCTGCTTTAAAATATGGATACAACTCGAAAGCGTGTTTGCTGTGTGTACAGAAGAACTACGAGGTACAGTTTAAATGGCTAAACACTGTTAAGTTGGATTACAGGGGAAAGCAAACAATCTTGAAAGCGCTGATTTCGTGACTATTAGAAAGAAAGAGGGACCGCGATAGCTCAGTCGGTATAGCGACTCGCTACGGGCTGGACGGTTAGGAGATAGATTCCCAGTGGGGGGCGAGATTTTCCGCACCCGTCCAGACCGGACATGAGTACCGGATCTTTCCTGGGGGTAAAGCGGCCGGGCGTGACCTTGACCACCCCCCCCCCCCATCTAGCGCCGAGGTTGAAGGAAGAGAACAGCTATACATCTGCTCCGCCTCTGGGTCTTCGTGGCCTGTTCTACGGTGATTTTTACCTTTACATCTATTAGAAAGAAAGACCTTGGGGTTGCGCTGACTACTTCTGAGAGCATAAGAACTGAAGATTTTACGACTAATCAACACGACTCATGGGTGAAGGGTAACCAGTACATGTCTTCGGAGTTTAGTTTAAAAAGGGCACAAAAACCAAACCATAACTACAGTTTGTACGGATAAATTTAGCAAATCCTTGAGAAGAGGAAACTGGGGCCATCCTTCCTTGAAGTCCGTTATGGTATCGCAAGAATAACCTTCAAATTCGTGGCTTCTTAAAGCGACAATCTGTTGGTAAAAGTATCTTATCTGTGACTGGCAGAAAAGTAGCCTATATGGTTCTCTGTCTACTGGGTACCCATTATTCGGTATTAAAAACAGGGCAGGCAATATATGTATAATATAAGGTTGAGGCGCGATCTTGCAACAATTGTTGCAGTAGAAAAGCAATAAGTGTTATATATTCTGAGTGTGTTTGTAGTCTTAGTTATCCAGCATGCAATGCGCATGCACCGTGTTATACTGTCATCCGTGGCCTGTCCGGATGTATACAATTTTTCTACGTTATATCATAAACGTCACGATTTTCGAAAAAAAAAATCTGAACAAAAATGCGCGTTTTGATTTTCTCTACGTCTTTTGTCTAAAACATTTCTCATTCTAAGAAGAACTGAGAGGGATATGATAAAAATGTTTATGGGTGGTCATGTACAGTAACGGTTATTCTTGTCAGATTTTAATGAAACTCGAATTTTCTCTACAGATTATCTAAAAATACCCTAATATCAAATGTCATGAAAAACTGTCCATTGGGAGCCGAGTTGTTGCATGAGGACAGACTGAGAGACGTACAGACAGACGTGACGAAGCTAATAGTCGCTTCTTATGTGTTATTGGAACGTGCATCATCTTGACAGTTGAATAAAGAGAGACCAACTTGATGTCACTTGCTTTTTTATTTCATTATTTAATGCTCAACATGTTTCGGATGTTAACACATCCATCCTCAGGAGCTTGCGACTTATTTGTTGAGTTATTTCATGGGTTGTATTGCTACATACCTGGTTCGATGCTTGTTGGTTTTACTTTGTGGTTTGGCTGGGGTGGTGTGGTGTGGTATCCGGATGCAGGCTGAAGCAGTGCTTCAGCATGCATCTGGATACCACACCACCCCCGCCAAACCACAACGTAACACCAACACACATCGTACCAGAGCAATACAACCCATGAAATAACTCAACAAATAAGTCGCAAGCTCCTGGGGATGGCTGTATTAACATCCGAAACATGCCGAGCATTAAATAATGAAATAAAAAAGCAAGTGACATCAAGTTGGTCTCTCTTTATTCAACTAATAGTCGCTTGTCGTAATTTTGCGAACGCGTCTAAAATGCATGCTCATCCCTTTAACATGAGCAATAGTTCACTTCGCATCACTGGTTCATGACCATGTGAAGCTACACCGTTCAGTAATCCGAGGTTTTCATTATCTGACACCGCCAGCGCTAAAATAATCTAGGCCTGATTTCATTCACATGCTTGTTTTGTAACTTCATAATTTGTATATGATTGAGCAGGGAAGGATATACTGTACAACATTCTCATTGAATTTCATACATCCATGAAACTACTCAGGTTAATTAAAATGTACTTAAATGGAAACTGTAGGAAAGACCGTGGCAAACGTATCCTGTTCGAAATGATCTCAATCAGGGAGATGCTTTACCGCCAGTGCTTTTCAACTCTGTTGTAGCATATGCAGTCAGGAAGGTCCAAGGTCTCCAGGAATGAAACTGAATGGGACACAGCAGCCTCCGACTTATGCTATTGATGTTAATTTGCTGACAGATAACACGAATACCATCAAGAAGAACACATAAATCGTGTCAGCAGGTAGTATGGAAATTTCTCGGGAAGTACATGCTAAGTAATTAAGTAGCATATACTTAATGTCTCGTCACCAGAGTACAACACATCATCATAATATGCCGATATAGTGAAAATGCCTAATAAATCCTACGTAAATGCGGACATTTCAAATATTTTGGAAGGACATTAAAAACCCTAAATTGCTAAAAAGCACAAATTAAGGTAAAGGTATAAAAAATTAGTCAAATATTATTGTAAAAAATACAGTCATACACAACACACACAAAAGTTTTTCAGATTATTATTTTCGGTTTTTTAAACAAGTATGTTAGCAGAGCCGAAATGAATAACATGCAGAACTTGTGTATGTGCTGTGCAGGACTGTATTTCGAACATACTATTTGGACAGAGCACAAAGGGGATGAATCGCCTTAAATTTACCGGTGCACACACCGTTAAGCTACGAAGGGAGAGGAGGTATATCACCACGCATATCCACTCTCGGCACTAGGTAAGGTGAGTGGTCCGCCTTACGCTCCGACCGCTTTATCCCCTAGAAATCAGCCCGCGGTACTCATTAAAGAAGAGGGTGGGTGGGCCTCAGAGCCAGTATCGACATTTTTGAGAAGAAGACATCTCTTGCGCCTGTTGAAAATCGTGTTTTCGAGTCTGTAGCTTAGTCGCCGCACCGACAGATTAAATGCAGGAAATGCCTGAAACCATTAGTTCGGCGTCTTTTGTCCTCCCATTTGTTATCCAACAATGCAAGATTAAAGTATATAACAAATTAATTGTGGCTGTTGTTTTGTGTGGGCGTGAAGCTTGGCCTGCCATATCAAAGGATGAAGGTAGGCAGGCGGAGGGTGTTGCAGTAGAGGGCTCTGAGAATATCTGGACGTAAGAGAGAGAAAGTTACAGGAGGCTGGAGAAAACTGCAAGACAATCATCGTTGGTGTTGCTCGCCGGATAGTATTAGCGCGATCAAATAAAGACGAATACGTTGTTCGGATCATTTAGCACGCATAGAGGAAATGAGATGTTTGTAAACATTAGTTCGAAAAAAGTGATGGAGACCTAGGAGTAAAGGATAGTAGGGGTTCACAAATCCTCAAAACACCAAGCAGCTACCTCAAAATTGTAGCGCCACAAGGGTGACTTGAAGCAAGGCCCATTCTGAGGACCTCAAAATATCACGCTTCAGTGCATTAAATTTAGTTGCCATGGCGTCCTGACGTCTGGGATTTTTGCACCCTCGGATGCAGAATAATATTGAAGTGATCTGAAAGGGACAGTGGGATGTGCAAACTCGATCCTACGGATTAAGGCTAGGTCTCAGTGACAGGTTACTGTGAAAGCGGTAATAATTTTTTGGTAATTATTGGAGAGATAAATAACAATTCAAATTATTGTAACATTACATCAGCACTGGAAGCTACGATTGTTAAGTGGTCAGAAGTATCTGAAGGAAGATACAGAGTGGCAGCCCACGGAATAGGCTTAAACAGTGTGATCTTGTTAAGTTCCTTGCTGTTATTCTCCTATGATATGGTGCTACGTTAAATGGGACCGATACCCGTACAGGACCCACTTTCCGTCCTAAAGATGACAAATGAAAGAATTCGGAGCAAAGATCGAGTGAAGCTGGCGAGAAAAATCGAATCATGGAGACAGACCTCTCCAAGTGTCACTTAGTTAACCAAAAATTCCACATGGACTAAACCGGGAGCGAACCCGGGCTTTCGCGGTTAAAAACCGGTCGACTAATAGTCTGAACCGACGGACCACAGCAACAGCAGCTCGCGTTGTTACGTATTCTGGCAACTCGAATCTGGAACAAAAGGTAGATCTTACGTCGCAGTGGAATGATTTTTCATAGTTGGGCTACATTAGAGAAATTTAGCTACGGACACTGGGGACGGAAAATCGGCCAGTGATTAATTACACTGCGAAGCCAGGCGCTAAACAAAGGAGTACGTGTCAGGAGATCCTGAGTTATTGTTATCAATTTGCAAGTGACAGCTAGGGGCACAGAGCGTACACTTTTTTTTTTGTTAGAGTGAATTGTCATTGAAAGGGAATCTGAGCAATTGGGCAGCGTTTATATATATATATAAACATATAAAGTTTTCCCGTTACAGGCCCGGTGTGGCCCAGAGGGTGGGTAGAGGTATAGCTCTACTCTTCCATGACCGTGGTACTAAAAGGGGGTGAGTGGTCAGCAGCACGTCCCGGCCGCACTTTACCCTCGGGAAAGATCCGGTACTCATTTTACAGGAGGCTAGGTGGGCCCCAAGGCCGGTCTGGACGGGCGGAAAATCTTGTCCCCACCGGGATTCGATCCCGAACCGTCCAGCCCGTAGTCAGTCGCTATACCGACTGAGCTACCGGGCCCACACATATACATACATATATAGGGATTTGTGAGATTTCACAGCGGTGTTGATGAAGAGGCAAAGTGTTCTCCGATGTTTGGACTGTCGACTGGCAAACACCGACGCTTCGGAGAAGACTCTAAAGGTTTAGGCAGAAAGCTCTTACGACACTTTGGTAGTTATTTACCAGTCAAAACAGCGTTACATTAAAAACTTTCACTCTTCAATAGTCTAAATTTCCATATTAAAAGTGTACTTTTGGACGGTTAAACAAGCTAAATATGTAACAACAGCTTAGGATTTCGATAGATGCCCGAGTGTCGGGTTACGAAGGATAACAAATGAACTGTTTAATGCACAACGAAACTTTATATGGGCACATTATTAACTCCCAGCGGAAATATATATATATATATATATATATATTCCTTAAGAAGCCAATAGTCGCTTTGCTGGTTAATCCCCAGCCTTTCTGCGGAATCCCGAAGTTAATTACATTTTTGACATTCTGAGGACCGTGCATCATGACATATTCTTACAATAAAACCAACGAGAAGAACTAACTTCTCAAAATTTTTGGAATAGGACTCTACATGTTTCGAACAGTATCTCTGTCCATCATCAGGAGTCTAGCACTGTACACACAGCAATAGGTATATGTCATACAGGTTATGCTGACTGCTTGCTAACAAGCAGTCAGCATAACCTGTATGACCTATACTGTCCGAAACATGTAGTGTCCTATTCCAAAAATAAATTTGAGAAACTAGTGCTTCTCGTTGGTTTTATTATAAGAATTAATTACATTTCTCATACAAGTCTGCCACCCGTCACTGTTTCGAGCCAGCTCGAACCATTTAAGATAGATGAAGAACTATAAATGTCTAGGTCTATCAAGTGTTTTCTCTATTTAAGCTTTTTCTATTACCACATCCTACACATATCTCGTTTGTGCCATGCGCTATCACATCCTTCACCCCTTCATAATAATACTGCTACGTGACAGACAGACAGACAGACAGAACATTCTCCACAAGATGCAACTGTCTTCATCCACGTGCTGTTGTCATCCCTATGCTCCTTACCTGAAGGTGAGAGACCCAGTTTTACACCCACACACAAAAGAGCAGGTACGTCATTTTATGGCACACTGCTATCGTGAACGCCAGTACGAAGATATAGTGAAACTGAGTGTGTACCCCGAGGAGGCTGTTAAGGCGAAACATGTCAGATCGTAAATAAACATCTTCCGAAAAGTGCATCTCCTTCGTTTGACAAACTCACTACAACAGGCAGGCCTGTGTATTGGAGAAGACAAAAGATTCACTCGTAAATGTTCAGGGACGTTTGACGACAAAGCTTGCAGGATCTACCAAAACGGCTGTCGAAGTTCCGGTATATATTTTTTTTAATGTTAATAAAAATCCAACCAGATGCAACAGCATGCAGACACTTATTTACTGCAAAGTCACTCTACATGTTTCGTGTGTCACAGAACCCATCATCAGGAGTACTAAAAACTGTAACCGCAGCCTCCGGTACAGGTTATATACTTGTAGAGCTACTGATCAGGCCACGTTGGAGGGAAGTAGCTGTTCCAATATTATAACCTGTACCGGAGGTTGCGGTTACAGTTTTTAGTACTCCTGATGATGGGTGCTGTGACACCCGAAACATGTAGAGTGACTTTGCAGTAAATAAATATCTGCATACTGTTGCATCTG
>Ga0123354_10010498_pt1 | contig 14269 bp, 8 predicted proteins | sample TergutLab28metaG_2_FD_97872 | JGI IMG/M metagenome (GOLD analysis project Ga0123354, IMG submission 97872) | Labiotermes labralis P4 segment gut microbial communities from Petit-Saut dam, French Guiana - Lab288 P4 | ecosystem: Host-associated > Arthropoda: Insects > Digestive system > Gut ... | reverse complement strand
TTTTGTAGTGAATCTATCGAGTGTTTTCCTGGTACAGCTTCCAAAATTTTTCTTTAAGCTTCTCGTTACTATTCCGGTGGCTCCAGTTATTACTGGTATAATCGTACATTTCATGTTCCACATTCGTTGTATATCTATACACAAACTCTTGTTTTTAACTTCTTTTCCGCTTCCTTTTCACAACATTTCTGTCTGCGGATATTTTTAGCCCTCTGAAACTGTAAAAAGGGTGCGAATTAGTTTCGATAATATACGGTAATATTGCTTTGAATACATAGCCGACCGAATCTGTGAAATTAGCAGTCATTCAGTGTCGTTTTGGGGCTCGCATTATAAGAATGACGATGCTTTCTTGTTTACCTGGTGGACAGTTTCGGATTCCCTCACTGTTTCCTTTCATTGTTGGTCGTGTATGTTTGTACAGTTCAAACGCAGTAACACCAACACGCATCGAACCAGAGCAATACAACCCATGAAGTAACTCAACATATAAGTCGCAAACTCGTGAGGATGGATGTATTGACATCCGAAACATGTTGAGCATTAAATAATGAAATAAAAAAACAAGTGACATCAAGTTGGTCTCTCTTTATTCAACTATCAAGATGATGCACGGTCCAGTAAACAGAAGATTTAAAAGTCAGTTTCATTTTCTGTCATTCCAGTTTATTTTAGAACCAATTCAACAGTTTTATAAAATTCCCTGATTGCATTGTTACGGCCCGTGTTTTGAACGCGTACATAGGCTTGAATCATGTTCTGTGCTTGTTAGTATAGTAGGTTGTCTGCTGACTGCTTTTATTTTACATTTTTTTTTACTGTTTGTCATGAAGTTTGGAAAGTGGTTTCTACCTTTGAATAAAGGGAAGTCTGTATTTTGAGTATGAGCTGTAATTTCATTTCGTAATAGAATTTATTTCAAAAGATATCCTGCACATTCAAGTCTATTAATATCAATACAGGGTTTCAGTGTTTTGTACTCGTACATGGCAAAGGTGCAAGGGCGCATTGTTACCAATGTTATAGCATTTATGAAATTTCTGTATAAATTTTTAATGTACCTTTTCCGTCCTTTTTATTTATTTCGGTTTTCTTATAATTTAATCATTATTTTATGTCGACGGCACACCTTTTTGCTTTCGATTATTAGCTGATAAAGTGTTAATGAGTACCGCACTTTGACACTTATAAACACGTGCGATAAACCCTGTACCGGCTTGAATAATAAAACACTGTTTCCTAAAGTCTACCTCTCTGATATGCCGCTTCTAACTTGACAAATGGGTGGGAACTTTTTGTCCTATACAAACATGCAGCAGATGTGTGTACTTTTTGTACCTGGCCATGACGCCAACATTAAGTCCCGAGTGTGCTAACTTATATGTTCTGCACACAGAAAATACAACTTCCTGCAGCATTGATTAATAATTTTACTTGCTGATTCATTCAGAATATTGAACCGGTGTGGGAGGTGTGCTAGAGTGGTGTATGTTGACACACTGTGGGACCAATTTAAATATAATCCAGTGGTGGTCAGGACAGTTCCAGGGGTGTAATATGTCTTTATGTGGTGTTTCCTTGGAAATTGTACGTGTGGCTGAGAACTCAACTTTAACGCGTTAGCTCCTGAAGCGCAAGCGGAGTAGAGGATGATAGCCAAAGGGAAGGCACTGATCAAGGAATTTCAGTTAGTACGTTCTGGTTCTTTACATCGGTAAAAAGAAATGAATGCGAATTGAGTTGGAGACAGCTTCACTGGAGATGAATTGACATATTAAAGACTGAACGTAATCTACTTTGTGCAGGGTTAATAGAAATGATTGTCGCTGTTTTAACAACTTGTCATACACAATACACTTGAGATAGGAGTGTATGTATTTTTTAATTTAATAGAACAACACTCCAAGTTTTTGTTACATACCTTATAGGTGCTCTATATATGCACCCTTTGTGATTCTACAAACATCAGCACGATAATCGAGTTCGTTCCAAACTGTTTGTAGCATGTCAACGGTGATGGTTTCAGTGGCGGTTCTGATTCGTACCTTCCGTTCCGGTATACTTGCGGGAAGAGGAGGATCATAAACCTGATCCTTGACGTAACCCTATAGAAAGAAATCACATGGGGTTGCATCTGGACAACGAGGTGGCAGTTGTTAAAACCCCGACAATCATTTCGAATAACCTGTATAAGGAATCAGTCCGTACCGCGCTGTAAACACTTTCCACCACGGTTATAAAAACCAGTCAGTTAATGATGTATAATGCAAAAGTCGCTGCCTCTACTTAGATCCGCACAAAACACTCAACGCAAAGCGAGTACCATGTAGAATTTTTGAATGTTAAACCTGGTAGTACGTAAAGAAACCGCTCGGCTTTAAATGGTTAATCGTGAATTTGGTTGGAATGTGGACATATTACTGATGCAGTTTGTTTGTAGCTGCGTCAGCTGCGCTGCTTCATCAGGGAGAAATGTTACTTGTAAACGCCAGTAAATGTTCTGTATTCGCGGAATAAAATCTACTGTGGTGGACGGAGCACGTGGGAGCGAGTGCGGACTGCACTTGCACGTGACATTACAACACGTGTTGGAAGTTAGTGACGTCACGGTTCTCAGTTATGCATTGAAACTGACGGAGATAATCTGAAGCGACGTTTGTAAATATTGGACACTAAGACGCTTTTATGTTGAAATCGGACAAATCTAACAAATAAGTGGCGCCCTCCGCCCTGTGTAACGAATAAAAGAATAATGGGTCAGGTCTGATTGTAATGTACTGACACGCAACGTTGGCGAGTACAGTTTCTCGCTAATGGAAGGTTACGCATAATTAAGAAAATGCATACAAGAAAATAAAAATCTGTATTTAAATCGTAGAAATAAGAAAATATTGGTAAAATCTGTACAAAGTAAAAGCCAAATGGAAAAAATGAAGTGACCAAGAGGGGGCAGATTGTTTTCGAAGTGAGGAAGGGGGATTGTAAAGAGAACTGTACTACTATTTGTGTGTGTATATATATATATATATGAGTGGGCCGGGTAGCTCAGTCGGTATTGCCACTGAGCTACGGGCTGGACGGTCCGGGGATCGAATCCCGGTGGAGACGAGATTTTCCTCACCTGTCCAGACCGGCCCTGGCGCCCACCCAGCCACCTCTGCAATGGGTACCGAGTCTTTCCCGGGGTAAAAAGCGCCCGGAGCGTGACGCTGACCCCTCACCCCTTTCTAGTGCCGTGGTCAAGAAAGAGTGAAGCTGTACCTCTACTCCCTCTATGGGCCGTACGGCCTGTACAGAGCCTCAGTGCCTGTACAAGGGTGCACTTTACCTTTTGTGTGTATATGAACTTAGACGAGGTTAAAACGTGACAGAATGTAGTGATTAGTGAATATAAACTTTAGACATTAGTATTAAAAATAATGGACATATACTGAGGAAAACCCGGTGTTGCTGGCTACATCCACAGATGTAAACAAAACCCACGTAGTAAATCCGAATTTGAATTTGAATAAGTGAAGCACTTGTAGCACGGGGGTGGGTGGGGGGGGGGGTCAGCACAACGTAGTCCGTAAAGCGACTCACTATGCGCTGGACTCTCCAGGTTTCGAACCCCAGTGAGGCCAGACATTTCCTCTTCCCCATACCCATCCAAACCTGCCCTGGGGCCCACCCGGCCTTTTGATGTTCGATTAGTGCAATGATTGTTTGCACGGGAGTAAAGCGGCCGGAGCGTGAACGTTACCCCACTGCATGCAGCGTCGAGGTTAAGAATTAATGGAGCTATGCTCTATATGCCTCCATGACGTGGACATTGACCACTGTGTCGTTTTATGTTCCTGATTATGTAATTGTTTGGTCCTCTGTACCTCACAGCTGTATTAGTTATCAACATCTTCGTTACTCGCCGGAGTACCATATCCATTATTTCTGAATTAATGGTAACCGGAGAGAACTTACAGACCAGTCTAATTGTGATGGACGTGATGGTACTAGCGGAAAATATCTCGAACGGGAAGAGTTCGCTAATTGGACTAATGACTGCCCTGTTACACTTTTCTCTTCAGTTCCTCCTAATTCTGCTCTGTTAAATTTAACTTTTCCTCCGCTGTTTGTAAACACGGCCGCAGACCCAGTGTTCAGATTATTAACAGTTTCACGGGCTTAATATTTTTTATGCGGTATGGTCAATTTCTTACGGAAAACAAGACTCTTTATATCGTTCGTAATTACATACGTCACTTGCAGGCCGTATTTAACTCTTTCGATGTTTAATTACTTACTTACCCCATGGAGCAGAACCCTTCTTGAGAAGCTAACAGGTTTCCATCAACTCAAATTCCTCGCATTTTATCAGTGGCGTATCCAGGTATTTTGTTCCCGGGGGGGGGGGGGTTGAACAAATTCAATTGAGGACAGAGAGAACGGGGATCTGGGGGCGGTAGCCCCCTAGTCAGGGGTTCTGGAGGCAGCTGTAATTTGGTACAAGAAATTTAATTTCATATAGTAATTTTTTTTTAATATTTGGTACTTTAAGACTATTTATGATGACAACCAATTTATTTGTCATTGCTAATGTAAAACAATTGCGAACCGGCGGTAGTTTTAGAATTTTACTGCCTTTTTTCCGAATGGCGTCCTAAATTCAACAATTTTTAACAGTTTTCACAATCGGGTTGAGTCTGGCACGATTTTGGAGGGCTTTCGGAATTTCTTGGGGGGGGGGGGTGGTTGAAACCCCCCTCGTACGCCCCTGTATTTTATGGAACCCGCTTATCACTGCTTTTCCATGTTTAGTTTTATTTATGTACCATGGTAAAGGATGTGTCAGTTTCGGAAAAGCAACCGGTATCTTCTGCAGCTTGAAGTGGTTGTGTTAAGTGCCTTTCATTGATCACGTGGACTTATTAATCTAGTTAAAAGAAAAGAAGTTTTATTTTTAGCGAGAGATCTCGTGCGTGGAATGGATGTTACTCAGCTGAGGGCACGAGAACCCTATATGACCCGTAGTAATGTTGTAAATGTCAGTAGGAACAAGGCAGTTTGGCGTAAGGTGAGAGAGAGAGAGTAGTTCACATTGATCCAGCGGTTGTACGAGTATGAAAGGGGGGATGAAGTTACGCAGAATGTCAAGAGAGACAACCGTATCATTCCTCTGATGTTAGTAAAAGAACTGCATGGCTGTGTGGTCACTAATGGCTACACTGATTTGGTGCTTGGCTTATCTGGTTATAAGAAATTGTAGCGGATCATTTTTAGTATAGTTGTTTTTTAGGATTGCTGGCATCAGTTACGGAACGTTCATGGCCATGCGTTGTAAGTTAATCTGTCAACGTATATTCAGGACCTTTGGTGATAGGTAGGAAGGGAGAGATTTAAATGAGAAAACTTTAGCAGCGGACAACGGACGCATGCAGTCCACTGAGAATTCAGTCACGTACGAGTGTGGTGTAAGTGGGAGTACAGAGAAGTGACTGTGTCAGTTTCCTAGAAATGATGTAGTTGTTTTACTGGATATAGCGCTCCGTTATTTTATGTGAAGAATAAATTGAGTAAATAAAACAAGTAAAAAGGAAAGAAATAATTAAAACTAAATGTGATTCGGTGAACCACACCCGTTTCCCGGTAAGAGGGTCACCTACCAGACTGAGCACGTCGGGACAACAAAGTTACGAAGGGCGATTGTGTAGAGAAGATATGTTTACCGTAGGTACCAACCAGTAACAGTCTAACACAACTCAAAGTAAAATGGTTTTATTCCGTGGAAACACAATAATAGCACACAATCAACAGCAACCCAGTATTGAAACACGTTTCATTCTTGTATAGACCGTCTTCAAGCCAATATTTTCCAGCATAAGGTACAGTCGGTTCGCATTTCTGGAACGTCGGACTGTTGGCTCCTTTTCGAAGCGCCTGAATCTTCACTTTCACAGAACATGCATTTTTCTTCTCTCCCACGACGTTGTAATTCTGTTAAATGAGCTATGTCGTTTCTGCGCCGAGCGCTGTGGCGGTTAGATTCGGAACCTCCACTAACCGTTGAACCGTTTAACGTAAACTCTTGGGCAAGCAGACAAAGCGACGGTGGAAACAATATCATAGTGTTTGCAATTTGTTTGACGTCACATCCGGTCTTTTATTAATGTCTAACTCGTAGCGCGTGACTGAGAGAGAGTTTCCCTCTCTGTAATTAGTGAACACGCTAACTGGGCAGTCACTTGCTTCCCACAATCGCGGCTTGTGATACGCACATGTGTTCCGTACCCGCGGTACGTTACTGTCACTTGTCATATCCACTTCACGTTGTTTCTGAGTGTCTGTTGTTAAAATTACCGATTATCTGCAGTAGCTGTTGAATGAATTGGTAGCCACACGTTGCGATTTGGGGACGCCTTTGTTTAGAATGTGCGAATTTTTTTGTTTGTTTTGGAAGGGTGTTGCTGAAAATACAAGCCTTCTGGGATGTTACGTTTCAGGGTGAAACAAACATTTCAAGAAGGTTAGCATTAATTGCTTATTCCTGAAGATCACTACTGTAGCCGAACGTTTTGGTATCTTGTAAATAAAGCCAACTTGGTGCACAATTTTTCGTAGTATATTTATTTTCTCTACATGTTACGGGCGTCTATGTGCCCAGCATCAGGAGAAACAACTGTATTTATGCGACACTTGGTACTTGTTGTTTTGTGTGGATGACTGTCAGGTGTGCAATGTGTGATGAATCTGAGAAAAACTGTGCATCAAGTTGGTTTTATTTACAAGATTATACAGGGATGCACGGTCAACAAAACATGGCATTTTTTTTGGTATATTTGTTTATTAGGTAGAGCGATTGCTGGCCACCGCCACAGTTATAAATTAAATCTACCAACGTACATTTAAGAACCGTTGGTGACGGGTAGGGGGGGGGTTACCTACAGAGATTTAAACGAGAAAAGGGTTAGCAGCAGATAACGGAAGTTGTTGATGCTGGCAGTCGAGTACGAGAGCGGTGTGAGTAGGTGGTGGAGAGTGTGATAACCTAAAACAACGGGTTGCAAGTTGGGGAGTGAATTGACTGTTGGTTTGCCTTTAGTTAGAACATTATTATTTGATGAACTGAACAAGCCCAGACGTTGCATCTCAAATACAAATAAATTCATAAACATAGCGAAGACTATGGGTGGGTCGGATGAACCCCACCCATATCACGATAGGGGTTCTCCTACCAGACTGAGCACGTCGGGACATGCAAGTTACAAACGGCGATCGTGTATACTACGCATCTACGAAACGTCGGTGAACTGTTCGCCAGTCCACACGGCTGAGTTGTTGCGTTAGGCATCACGTTGTGTTTATGATACCGTAAATCAGTACACATTTCGGATCAACAGAACTGTTAATTGGTTTCTATTAGCCTTGTATATCCTACTGTTTACGTGATGCACCACCAGTTTAACATTCAACAACTCTACGCTCTGCCCGCATTGTATTATGTGTTTTGTATTTATCTCAGAACAAACAGCGACTTGTGCAACTTACAGCATAAACTGGTTGGTTTTTATAACCGAGATGAAAAGTGTTTACAGCGCGGTACGGACTGGATCTTTAAATAAGGCAGTCTGCACTTCGTCTTTCCGGGGTTAATTTAACTGAAATAGTTGCATGTGTCGACCGGAATTTTAGTCATCTTCATACCAGTGTATCTCATAAAAATTACATTGAAATTGTAATTTATTTTAACGTGTTTTGTCCTGAAGATGACCACCATTCTGGTCGAAACTTGTAGACGTGTAATTTTAATTAATAGAAACCAGTGCATAGTTGTGTTCGTCGTAAGTGTGTACTTAATTACAGGGTTTCGTTCTGGGACGGGACGCTACGTCGCCGGGTAAGTGATTTTTCGGTGTTTCGAAGGAACGAGTCGTTTTCTTCGTCAAATGTTAAGATCCGTAAAGAATGACATTCGTATGAACCTTTGACCGTTTGCAAACTACTTGATGTAAGTGGTACTGTTTGCTAAATACAGTAGGTGGCGGTGTTTTTCGTGATATTGTGATATTGTGAAGGCTAAGCAAATTCGATCGGACGTTGTTAACAAAAACCAATTATTCTTTGACGCATTGTAACGACTCCTTAACGTTCGGTGTTGGCGGTGGACACCCCTGTTGTGTAGGTTGTTGAAACCAGGGTATCAACTGTGTAATCAACACAATTTTTTTAGAGGGAAGTCCATCTGAATGATTAGTGTAATAACGTATTATTTTGCACTCAGAGTAATGAAATAGCTGGCGTACGGCAGATGTACGTTCTTCCTTTTTTTTTTTTTTGGTACATACCGAATTGTTTAACGCCAGAGTATTCTCTTTCTCCACAAACCCTTTCCTACTAATACTGCTAGAATGGAACTGAGTTGTGTTATTTTATACAGCATGTATGAGCACTGGGTTTAATCCTTTTGCATGGCGAATACTTCAGATTAGGTTGCGAGATAATTTACATTGTATGGGTAACTAAAAACTAAACTCTAGGCTAGGGGTTAGTTTAATTTTTTCTCTCTTTTTCAGCTATTCCATTTTAATGTCAGGGTAGGCTACGAGTAATTTATTAACACTCCCACGTCCATACCCGTACTTAGGATGTGGGTTAGTTTGTGAACCGTGTTAGAACACAGACTTTTTTTTTACCTAACTGATAGGCAGAGAATCGCTGAAGTCACAACGCACACGACTTGTACCCGGCTGATGCAGACTTCGAGCCTGTGATGTGGAATCATCTCTCTGTCGTGAGTATTATGTGGTTGTAGTCTCCAAATGTTTTTCGTTTCACTGTTCGCCGTCAGTAGTAGAAAAAGATAACGTTGAGAGCTTAGTAGGAAGTCTTTTGTGTACGAGGATATGTACATGTGGAGACAGCCTGATATTGAACGCCGTATATCAGACACCGAGAGTCGCTTGAACGTGAAAGTATGTACATGTCGAACTACAAGAACACCAACGCTACCTGTAAATGTCGAACTGTAAAAACGTCAATACCATTGTCAGAAGGAGAGAGTAACTGCGTGCGCTTTGAATGAATATTGTGCGCACCTGATCGGTCGGTGAAATCAAGCATAAACCGCCCCGTAATGTATATCATTATTACTAAAATCTATAAGTATCGTGCGCATAATACTGCATCGATAGCACAAAAATTGAGTAGCATACCCTCATATAACATTTAGCAGTGAGCTGTAATCAGGTGCAGGAGAACACTGTGGGTTAATGTGACGTGTTTGAGGTGGCATTGTTCGCTAGCATGCAGTCTTCCACCCCTCTATGATGATCACAATGAAATGAATGTCCCAAAGCGATACGTTATCCTGGAAAGTAATAATTTAAAATACTTCATCGGGGAGGGGGGGTAGAGGGGGGGGTATTGCTGTAATGAGTGTGACGTTTTGTATACACATGCTGTGGGTTGATCATACCGTTACTACAGAACGATTTGGGGCGGAATTTATAGGTGGTTAGAAGACGTAATCGGAGATTGAAGGATACTATTAAAAAGGAGTGGCGGATTGAGGGCTGGGTTTATTTGTACACAGGGTAAGAACCTGCTGCGGACTATTCGTGAACATGTTAATGAACCTTCGGGTGTATGTAAATGGTGGAAGTTTGGTGGAGATCTATGAGGATTATTCTCCGTGGTGTTACATGGTAGGGAGTAGTGCAATTTACAAAGTGCGTCTTGTTGTTTTTGTTTGACCGTAACTAACTGGTCAAAATAGCCATGCCCGTGGCGCGGAGGCCTTAAGAAGTTGGCAGACCCACAGCTGGTCGCTAAGTCCCCTATTAAGAGAAGAGCACACTACTGGACAGGCCGTCACCAAATTACACCATCCCACATAATCCGTCTTGTTCGGGCTCAGAGCGGTTTGCTTTCTTCAGATTTGACCGACAAAGAATGTGAACGCGTCCGTCTTGCTCGCCTTAAGTGCTGCGTGTCAACAATTTCGCTACATTTCACTGATTACCCTAGTGAGATTTTAGTATGTTCAAATTCCTCAACATCGTATCGTGTAAATGTCTCCGTCCGTATGTTACTTCGCCCTAGCTGTCAGTATCCTCAACAGAGTGATTGCAAACATCCTGCAACTGTATGTGTTCCACGTAGAGTGGCAATTGAAGCTCTACACCATGGATCTCCAAGCTGCGGCCCGCCAGGTTATAATATGCGGCCCGCGGCCACATTTTTAATTTGTATAAACTGTAAAAATTATGCAGTAATTTAGGCGGTTATACCAGTAATTATGCTCAGTCGGTATAGCGACTAGCTACGGGCTGGACGGTCTGGGGATCGAATCCCGATGTGGGCGAGATTTTTCGCACCCGTCCAGACCGGCCCTGGGGCCCACCCAGCCTCCTGTGCAATGGGTACCGGGTCTTTCCCGGGGGTAGAGGCGGCCGGGGCGTGGGGCAGGCCCCCCACCCCCATCTAGTGCCGAAGGTCCTAGAAAAGAGTAGAGCTATACCTCTTGTCACCCCAAGGGCCTGCGTGGCCTATAAAAAGGGTGAAAACCTACTGATGTTAATATATTTATCATTCAGTAGATTAAAATGGCATTGAACACGTGATTTATGTATGTATGTGTGTGTGTGAATAGCTTTCATTACAGTTTGTATTCGTACTTTTGGCATCCAAACATTTATACAGACTTGTTTTAGATCTTGATATGAATATGTCCCTGTAATTGGTTACGCTGATTGCACTGTGTTGAACACTCAGTACTCAACCTGGGTGTCTTAGTAAAGTGTGTGGTAACTAGCTGGAAAACTCAGCATTCGATACTCAGTAGGGACACAAATTCTCTCTACGTCACCATATCCAAACCAGCTTCGGGTCCCATGCAGTATCCTGTCCAGTGTGACCCGGGGACTGTTACCCAGGTCGCTAAGCAACTGAAGCATAGAACCCATCTCTCTTGTGCCCAGGCCCGTAATATCCGCAGCTCTGCCCGTGTGTGGCGTGATGCATAGGCACAGGGACAACTTTATCTACTATTATGCGGGCTTAACGTTCAAGCAGATTGTCTGAAAGAAATAAATGACGGCTATATTCGTGGATGGTGCGTTTGCGGGTACTCTTTTGGAAGACGTCAGGTGTCGCTGGAATTAATATTTGATATCCTAAGTCTTGTAAATTTCCCCGCCATATTACTTTGTCTTACGGTAACGTTTTTCATTGACAGTTCTCAATTTAGGCATTTATTACATTTTTTTGCCAGGACCATCATTATAAACAACGGGAACGAACAGAGACATAACACTGAAGAGATTTGTTGAAATCAGTAACGTTAGACGTCTCGGTACAGAGAGTCTGATTTGATCTTTTGTGCATGATGATGATGGCGATGATGATGATGATGATGATGATGGCGATGGCGGTGGCGATGATGGTGATGATGATGATGATGATGAAACGTTTGTTCAGACGAGTAAAAATACTACGTGTTTACATTGCAGAGTTAACAGAAGAAATGTTAAATTCATTGCAGCCCCGGGGACATAAAACAGAAACGACGAACTGGACATCCTACTTGTAATGCCGCTGGTAGCAACAGCCCGTAGGATCACACAGTACTTGATGTGGCTTAAACGTCGCATGTTACCTAATGAGGTGCTGTCTGTCTGTCTGTGTGTCTAGTGAATAGGTTGGCATTTCGCAAATACCGAAGAGTTCGCAAGGAATTGACAGTTTTGGGAAGGCGGTATGAAGTGAAAGGGGCGAAGTCGTAGTATAAAAAAAGGGGGAAATAAAGAAGGATGGCGCCGGGAAATGTGGCGGCTTGCGGTTCAGTATCGGTCTCCTGGGTACCCCGGCAATCTGGCGAGCCTTCAGTGTCAGTTGGGTTGCCTGCTTCCCCCCGGGGGAAACATTTACTAACACACACACAGAGTGGTATCGTGTTTCACATACAGACGCGCTCGTCCTGGCGTGCATGTTCCGGCATGACTCCTAGCCTCAAGTACATTATGAACCTCACCAATATTACTTCACTTTATGGGTACCCCTGTACGTGCTGCTTCTCTTCCAACTGCAGCCAAAATGCCCATACGGTCTGTTCCCTAGAGATCCTCAGCGGAATTCCTTATGTGACTGAAGGAAGTTTACTGCCTCACTTCTCATTTCAACGCACATTTCCTAAGGTCCAATAATTTAACACTAAAATTTACTGTGTTTACTGGTTTATGTGGTTCTGCCACTTTTGCTTATCTGGGGGAACGGTGTGTTGCTTTTGTCCAAAATATTAACATTTGGCTTGGCCCTTTAGCGTGTGGCATTGCAAGGTCTTGGGGTTAGGATGCTGCGCGGTGTGTTGTATCTTGCAACGTCTGTATTCAGCTGGACAGCATATTTTATTACCTCATAAAACTTGACCAGATAATCACAATCCTACAGTTTGTCGTTGGTTCATGATCTGAATCGTTTACCACTTTAAAAGTGTAGCATTTACCATATTCATACTTACCGCCAAGTGTAACGGTAGGAATATTTTCCTCCCACACCGTGTATTCATTCATGTGTTTTGTGTGGACATCGGGAGCACCAGCGACCATCTCCCTCCGCAAAGTTAACTTAATGGTTTTTGTAACCCAGACGGAACGTTTACTGCTCGGTACGACCTGTAACTTTAAATACAATGCATGTTAATCTTAGTCCTCGAAGGGCGAAACTCGGTGTGCCCAGTCTAAATTTTAAGACTGGTGGCTGAACCGGAAGGCTTCAGGAACGTCAGTATCGTAGACACAAACACTTCACGTCCTTAGAACTTGTAGGCCTGTTCCTAGGATTAACGTGTATGTTATAATGCTATCTTCTTCATAGTACATGTACCCATCTTCCGTACGGTTTGTGCACCGGAAGGTTAGTGCTTGCTTTTCTTCTCCATCCAAACCACAAACCCAGTATGTGGTTGCTGCTTTATTACGTGTAACGTACATATTATTGCGAGGGGCGTTCGGAAATGGTTTTTACTCACCTCATTTGCATCAGTTCTATTGTCTTTAGGCTGAACACTAAACAATTGTTACCGCAACATGTTACCTTTTTTGGGTCTGTACATGGCTGTAATCGGGCCGGGATAGCTCAATCGGTATAGCAACTCGCTACGGGCTGGACGGTCCGGGGATCGAATCCCGGTGGGGGGCGAGATTTTCTGCACCTGTCCAGACTGTCCCTGGGGACCACCCAGCTTCCTATATAATGGGTACCGGGCCTTTCCCGGGGGTAAAGCGACGGGCTGTGTAGTTGACCACCCACCCTCATCTAGCACCGAAGTTAAAGAACGAGTAGAGCTATACCTCTACTCCACCTCTGGGCCTTCGTGGCCTGTTATAGGACGAACTTTACCTTTACCTTTACCTTTTATATAGCTGTAATCTGTTTGGGAGCTTCAGGATGGCTTTACGGAATCATTCTTTACCGCTCGTTAGGGGTGTTGCGATACCACTCAGGTGGAACACAGTCAATACCGAAGATGGGGGCAGGGGAACCGGTACAAATTTCCGTGGCCCTGCGGTACGTTAGGGGGCCGGAGTGCTGAACCTGCTATCAGCGGCCCTGGACACAATGCGGCGTTCAGGTTCTCTCTGTACCTCCACAAACTGCAGATAACCGACGATGTAACGCCTTCATTTCACGGGAACCACGTGGTCCGTCTCTGCCCATGATAATAGCCTTCCATTTTGCGACTCTCGTCCATGCCCTTGGACTTGGTAACAACGCAGCGACACAACAACAGACAAGCACGATCATGACCGATTGTTGGTGGAATGCTGCACCATCACTACAATGTCCCGTGATAATTCGCGCTATCTTACATCTTACTAGCCGAAACAGTAGCTCCTGTCCAATCATTTCGGAACTCCATAAGTGAATTGCGTAAGTCACGAAGTTTCTATTCATGCCGTATCGTAAATTTATGTTGATTCTGCCTGCTTAGGTCCAGATATTGTCTGAAGAATTTTGTTTTTGAATACTTTTAATGTTTCATTCCCTCATACAAAACAAAACAACTCAATGCAAGTTTATCAGGTAGTAGTATATCCCTTTGAACCGTGCGTCTTTAACCCTTTGACGCCTAACGACCCATATAGTGGTCGTACCGCACCGCTAACCTCTAAAGGTTGCGTTTTATATATTTATTCAACAAATATAGGTACTGAATATTTTAAACATGGTATATACTCTCCGTTTTTTCTCTTCAAAATGCAGTTTGTTTCATAATTCTAACGTATTTGGTTCCTGT
>Ga0123354_10010497_pt1 | contig 14269 bp, 11 predicted proteins | sample TergutLab28metaG_2_FD_97872 | JGI IMG/M metagenome (GOLD analysis project Ga0123354, IMG submission 97872) | Labiotermes labralis P4 segment gut microbial communities from Petit-Saut dam, French Guiana - Lab288 P4 | ecosystem: Host-associated > Arthropoda: Insects > Digestive system > Gut ... | reverse complement strand
ACAGACCTACAACTAAACTCTGGTTGTATCCCGAGATAAAAACGCAGATTATCTGACACAGACCTACAACTACCTCTGGATGTATGCCGAGATAAGAACGCAGCCTATATGAGAGACCTACAACTGAACTCTTGTTGTATCCCGAGATAAAAACGCAGATTATCTGACACAGACCTACAACTAACTCTGGATGTATGCCGAGCTATAAAGACAGCTCGTCTTATACGGATCTAACAAGTAACTCTTCCGTATCCGGCCGAGTACGTAACAGAAATTTATTATGAAATTTACTGAGTACTGTTACCAATACGTACGGCAGCCCAGGCTGCTAAAAATATTTTCATTTATTGCGGTACAGTCTTGATTTATAAATTTTAATGTCATTCCATCTTTTCATTTTTCAGTACTGTATACCACACCTGTCCAGACCGGCCCTGGGGCCCACCCAGCCTTCTACACAATGGGTACCGGGTCTTTCCCGGGGCTACAACGGCCGGGTCGTGGCGTTGACCACCCATCCCATCTAGCGCCAAATTTAAATAAACAACAGAAATAAACCTCTACTCCCCTTCTGGGTCTTCTTGGCCTGTTCTAGGGTGACCTTTACCCTTATATACTGTGATACTGACAAGACAGCAAGCATACACCGGACGAAAAAAAAACCATATCAGCTTCTGCCAAAATAATGCACCAAGCACAAAAGTTTGCAGGTTTCCTTGTGTTTGTACTCGCACGTCAGGCTCTCTTTTGTTTTCATTGGGTTTATTCTTTCCTGAAACCTCAAATACTCACTTTCTTTCAATGACACTCGTCTATTTACGAACAACTCGGCTCCCACGAGTCGGATTTTCTTGAAAATCGATATTTGAATATTTTTGTAAAACCTGACGAGAAGAGTAAAGTTTCGCTAAAACCGGACAAGAATAACGGGTACTAGACATGAAGACCAATTTATAATATTAATTATATCTCGCTCAGTTCTTCTTAGAAAGAGAAAGGTTTCAGTTGAAGAGAAACTCAAAACTCACATTTTATATCCAATAATTTTATTTCTAAAATCGTGCCTTTTACGAGATAATGTGGAAAAATATTGCACAGCTGGACAAGATACACGTGACTATATGGCGCATGCGCACAGAATGCAGGATAACTAAGGCTACAAACAAACACTCAGATTATGTAATAATTATTGCTTTTATACTGGAACAATGGTTGTACGAATGCGCGATGTTACGTTACACCTTCATTGTCTGTCTTGTGTTTCTATTCACTGAATACTCTTTTGTTGTACTTTAATATTTCATTCTATCTATTTAAATTTTTCTTCAATTAAAATAACCGAACAAGCACCAAAATATATACAAAAACAGTCCTTCTTCAACTAAGCATTTGAAGTCCGAAGTTCACTTTAATAATATTATTAAACTCACACCATAACTCACAATACATACAGAGAAACAGTATTGCAAAAACCTATCGTTTGGTGCTGCTTAGGGAAATTATCGCTGCATATTGTGAGAATTAAACACGCAAATATACTGTATTTTATAATTCAAAACTTTAATTGTTATGGCAGGCAATAGTAGGCCTATCATTTAGAAACCACTTGCCTTAATAGTTAAAACTTTCCCTCTGGGACGCAAATTAAGGTACAATTGCATGCTTGAATCGTCCTAACAGCAAACAAGTACGTCTGTTTGCATCTTAACACAATCTCTTCCAGAAATCACCCTCTTCTAAACATGTGGGTATATTAATGTCTAACCAAAACCAACCCAACTACTGAGAGACCTAACCTGCAATTACCGTATTAGTGGTTTCACTAAGTGCCTCACCCACACGTTAGTGTTCCGTTTTCCTTAAGATTTGCGTGGAAGTTCTCCATGCTGTGTTAACTGCACACAACCATTCTCTCAACTACGCGTCCCTTTCATTCCTTTAAATCTAAGGATTTACACAACGTACCATGTTTGCTGCAGTGCCCCCCCCCCCTCTGCTAATCACCAGTGATCTCTGCTCTCCCACTAGCAGTGTGCATGTCCCTATCTCTACAACGAAAATCCTGTTAACAAGAAAAGGTATGAAACCCCAAGCAGTGTCTCAGCGGTTACAGAATCTCAGCTCTTTTACTTTTCACATGCACCTGAAGACCTTCAACGGTCAGCGCTTTATCGTTCCTCTTAAAGTAACCTGCCTCAGTCTACTGATTCATAAATGTGCTTCAAATTAACTTAACCAAGCCACTTATTAGAAACTGTTAAAAACATTAAAGAACCGGACATTGCTTATGCTGAAATATCACGCAGTCGAAACGAACCAACACTTCAGTACTTGCACATGTAGCCTGTTTTGACCTTTGATGCTCATAATACGGTAATGGCTATTGCATTAAATGCCCAAAATCGCTAGTCATATCCTGTAGGTTCGCTTATTTTATACATCAAGCCCAGTCACCGGTTCATTCCCATGCTGCTTAACGAAGAGTCTGTAGTGTCTCTGTGAATCTTTCGCATGGGCTACGGGGATTTCTATCGGTACTTTCATTACATGCAGTTGCAAGGAGAACTGTCTTTCTGAACTCAAACCAATTTTTTTCCTGATAAATCGGTTCCTCTAAAGATAGTGAAAATAACACGAGCAACAGGTTTCTTTCTATGCAGTAGCAGTACACGCAAAAGACACGTGATAACTGAGGAGAAACTGGTGGTATATGGGAGGCATCTCCTATAAAATAACTGGCACGACATGTACAACGTTCGGGATTGTCTCCATCACAGCCTCGAACTGCCTCACAATTGCTACATTTGCATTAAAGTAATACAACTGTAGTTCACAAACTGTACGACAGAGACTGTGGAGCGACGTTGTGACCTGGTGGGTTTGTGGGGTGCATGATGGAAAACCGCACAGATTTCATTGCGGGTAAAGACTGGTTTCATCGTAGGTGATATGTGACCTTGCAGTGTAACAGATATTAATCTGTGTTCACAAAATCCCATGTTAACCCATGAAGTGCCACTGTATGACGTTATGTTTAGTGTGTGTGTGTGTGTGTGCGTGTGTGTGTGTGTGTGTGTCATAGGACCATCTTGGATTATTTTCTTTCTAAAACCGTGCATTTATAACGTCACATGTAACACACATTTCGACATAATTTCTTGAGGACTTTCCTGATTACGAGATAACGTATGCCTTCTTTCGGTAAGACGATGCGACAGCTCACACTGCACAAAATTCCATTCACTGTTCAGAGGGTATTCTTGGTGCAAAGGATCTGTGGCCTCCTTGTTCTCCAGTACGATTATCTGTGACTTTTATTTGTGGTGAATGATAAAGCATACAGCGTACAGTTTTGATTCCACACTAAACCGTCTACAATCTGAAAAAAGAGCATGAGGATTATAATATTTGCGATGTCATCAGCAGAACTTCGACATGCAACGAACAATGTGTAATGTATGTCTGCCAACCAAAAGAAATTATTTCCAACACGCATTTTTTAATGTGGTGGGAACAATACCTACTAGTAATTGCAACTCACTGAACTATGACACATGGATCCCAATCCCTGGCAAACATGACGGAGCGCCACCACACATCAAAATTAGGTGGCAAATTCTTGAATACTCAGTTGCCTGAACATTGGTTTGGCCGGTGTAGGTACACTTCTCCAGATTTGGCCGGTGTAGGTACACACTCCAGATTTGGCCGGTGTAGGTACACTTCTCCATATTTGGCCGGTGTAGGTACATTTCTCCAGATTTGGCCGGTGTAGGTACACTTCTCCAGATTTGGCCGGTGTAGGTACACTTCTCCAGATTTGGCCGGTGTAGGTACACTTCTCCAGATCTCCAGATTTGGCTTCCCCCGAATTTTTTATATGCGGCCTTGTGAAGGATGAGCTTTGCTTTCCGCCAACACCTACAACCCTGAACAACTTAAAGGATCGAAAACAAACAGCTATTTCCAAATATAGACAAGAAGTCGAACGTCATCTGAATTATGCAGTGCAACAAACTGAGCATAACGCTACTTGGACAGAGCATGAAAAAAAATCTGCATTGTTTCTTATAATTGCGGGGTTGTAATTCTTGAGTAGCTCTTATTTTCTTACAAGCACATTTCTGTAATGGCTTACGTCATTCGTAATAACCCTATATTTGCTTCAGTTTTGTAAAGAAGCGTAGATATGCCTGAGTTTATTTGTAAGTTACGTTTCAAGCAGATTTATTTTCTGGTTGCAATTTACATTTTCAAGTTACGAACCAAAGCCTTCTGCATGGACAAAGACTCTAAATTGCAGTATGTTATTAGCAAAAGACTGTTTGAGACTTTCTGTATCAGTTAACAACAAGTAAAATATGGCTGTAGGTAACGTAACCTAATTACAGTAATTGTTCTAACAAAAACGATATTAAATTTCAATGCAGCACATAAATTTATAATCTCTGAACATAAATATTTACTATGAATTTCTCCCGTCAAACGTTCCTGAAGCAGCATCAATCTTGCTGTGAAATATAAATAGCTCTGTTTATGCATTCAAGACATGGATAATTTATGAACCCTTCTCTTCCACTCACAAAGCAACACAAAAAAAAAACATGTACCTTGAGGGAATATACAAATTTAAGTAAATTTGGTACTCGCCAATAGCAATATTTGAGTACTGCATCCTACAGTTTTTACTACGACTACAAAATATTTTTCTATCATTTTAAAATACAGGGCCTATGAAAGGTTTTGAAATTTCACGTGGTCACAGCGGTGATGAACATTCAAGTCTTCTGGGACTGGTAAACACCTACAGACGTTTCGGAGGAGCGTAGTGCCTCTATTTTCAAAACTCAGCAGTCCAATACTGCTTGACAGTAGTGATGGTTCCACTGCTTGACTCTGAAGATGGAAGCATCACAAGCCACCGAAACTTCGGTACCCATTTACCAGTTGACAAACGTAGCATTCCACATCACTTTAGTCTTCATCGTTAAGGTTCAATGTGCAATTTCAGGTTCTGAATTAAAGGTAATTATTCATACTGTGGTATTCTGGGACCTGAGTGACATCGTACAGGCTAGCAGCGCCTACTAGCTTCGTCGCGTCCGTCTGTCTATCCTCATGTATCAGCGTGGATCCCACAGAACGGATTTCCGTGAAATTTGGTATTAGAAACTTCCATGAAAATCTGTTGAGAAATGTAAATTTGCTTAAAACTGGGCCCCAGTACATGAAGACCCATCCTAAGTAAGTTTCGTTGTAGTCGGCGACATAGATACGCCATTCTTGTGCAACATTCAATATTTTAATATTGTTAGCGGTGAAGTGTAGTTCAACAAAAGAATGACGATGCATTGTGGCATTCCTTTGTAACAATGGTTACACGAACGCGCCACACTGTTACGTTATCACATTGCCTATCCTGTTGTACTTTGTTATCGAAGGATGCAGCACAGTGGACATTTTTTTTTTGTAGGGAATTTCACGGGTTCACATTGTGGCCCGTGGACAAGCTACACTGACTGATGCTTTTCATGTCTTTCCTTAACGCTCCCCACCCCCGCCCAGGCAAATGTCCATGTAGTACCGCAAATTACGTGTAAGCCGGAAGGTCGTGGGTTCGATTCCCGATGGTGTCACTGGAATTTTTTATTGACATAATTCTTCCGGCCTCACTATGAACCTGGGGTTGACTGAGCCTCTAACAGACATGAGTACCAGGAATAGTTCCTGGGGGTAAAGACGGCCGGTGTGTAGGGCTGACAACCTGACAACCTTCATGTGCCGACTGTCTTGCAATCTGGGAGCCTCAAACTCCTGGAACTCTCAGGGCCTGTCCAGGCCTGTAATGGGATTGCTTTTACCTTTTACTACCTCAAATTAGTGAATTATTGCTTCCTTCCACGTAGCTCCTAATTCGTTACTCACTAACCACGTTACTATCACCTACACAGTCTGGGCTACTAAAATCGTCACTGAATAAACCAAAAACAAGCATGTACGTTTTATTTTTCGGCGTTTTGCAAAATGTGGGTTACAGGACAGAACGACAGCACTGCAATTTAACATATGAACGAGACTTGCTGATTTATTTCTGTGTTCCAGTGGAATGAACCGTCTTGATAGAAAATAAGCAGCAAAAATATATCGCACAACAAGTAAAACTGAAACAACAGAAGTGATAAAAAAATATGAGAAATAGGGTAGCTAGGGGGGTGGAGAGGAAGCCGTGATAAATCTTGTTTGAACTCTGGACGAGAGGGGCAGCCGCTATAAATATTGTGGGTCCAATGCCGCTAAAATATCTTATGTGATACATGAAAAATAAAAACCACAGAGTGACAGTTTTGGGATTAAAAACAGTTCCGATGAAAAAGTGAGATTGTTTCAGGGATATAACGCATATAGAGGTCCAGCCAGTGCTGCCGCCATATAAACCTTGACAAATGAGGATCGCACTCCGCTGTCACGTGATAATGATTGAGGACCTCAGATCCCGTAACGTAAACCGCCCCCTGCAACTGTGTGATGAGTGGGGGGTGGAGGGGTGGATGTATTGCCATGGTTTCTATGAAGAGATGAAAGCTCCCTCTGTATAATACATACGCATTTATCAATGTTGCCTGTGAAGAGGGGGAAATTGGGGAAAACGATATGACGTCACTATGACCACAGTTTGGCGGTTTTTACCAACATTTTCTATGACATGAGACACAGCCCAAATTTCATGATAATCCCACAAGCTGAATAAGAGATGAAAAAAAAAAGGGGGACTTGTATATTGGTGGAGACATAATTAAGGAGCTATAAATCATGGAACCGCTTAACATTAACTATAGGTTTCGTGATCGTAGGTACTTCTGTAACCGTGGTTTGGAACAAGTCAAAGTTGCTATCGTTGTACTGTCAAATTTTCAAAGTGTTCGGAAAATTATTTAGCTGTATTATCGGCACTGTCTGAAGAAATTAAAAAAAAAAACACATTAGTTGACACTATTCTATAAACTTGCCTAATTTCCGATGTAGTGTGTGGCGCTGTGTATATTAAACTGCTCTGACACGTGAATCCTTCACGTGCAGGCAACCTTTCGAAGCACAGAGGTAGCTACATATACCATCCGCTTAACATTAAAAAATTGTGCACTTAACGTTTCTCGTTCCAACAATACGTTGCGATTTTTTCCCCCCAAGGAGCATTCATTGATTATGCTTAACAATGGAGAAAGAATGTGTTCTCTGTGAGGTATGAACTGAATTCTTATGTGATCTAGATCAGCTAGAGTCCTGCAAGGTTTCATGGTGGTAACAATGCGCTCAGTTCGGTAGAGTCGACCCCTCTGCGACTTTATAGCTCCTGCATTGTTGTACTCGGATTAAGTTAACTCTTCATTCCCTTTGTTAACAGATAGCACTATACAGCAGATCCCTATTTGTCTGACATTGTTCAACTGGGCGTGGCGGTGGGTGCAGATTACAGCGAGGGGAGGGTTTAGTGGTTGAGGGCGCGAAGCGTTTCACCCCATATCAAGACCACACAGTGAAAGTGGAAAAGAGTACTTTAATCCGTCATTGTGGAAATAAAAACGGAAAATTATGGCTTTACAGCCCGAACCGAGGCGTTACAACTGTAGCTAGTTTGAGATAAAATTGCTGGAATGGGTGTGAAGTTGGTCTCTGGCCCTAAGAACACGGATTGAAGGTGTTTTGGGGAGTGGTACCTAGGGTAATACTTGGATGTAGGAAGGAGAAAATGACAGAGGTGCAAAAACTACGTAATGGGGAGACTCGCGATACGTACTGCTTATCACATATTATTAGAATGATCAAATAAAGCGCATGAAATTGGTGAAAATAGTACAAACTTCTACCTACATTTTCAAGGTCCTGAGACACGTTGGTGCCTTGCGAAAAAACAACATGGCGGCTTAATTCAGAAGACTCCCATCTGTGAGACACTACGTTTTTCCTCTGTGCTGGCTTCCAGACAATCATGTGGCAGTCGGGCTGATTTTTAATGTAACATTCCTCTCACTTTTAATTTAAAGCATGACATATACATTTAAAACTGCAGAGACCGGCCTATTAGTAAACATAATTAAACGAGATATCTGGTGTTGTGTTCAGGAAAAGTTATCCAAAAAATTAACACCGTGGATTTGCTTCATGTGTTGTGGAATGGGAAGAATCTTTTGAGCTTATAAGTTTATCTAAACAGGAGTTAAATCGGGGAAGGAAGAAAAGCGAATATATTTTTCTCAACTGCGAAACATTCCATCAAAACACAGCAGCAGATCACTCTGTATAAATACGACAGCATGTGCGGAGGGTCTACAAAAATAAAACCGAGCTGTACTTACCGACAAGGAACCCTGTCTCCTGCTCTGCGATTCTCATTTTCCCCGCAACAATGTTTTTAATTAGCGAGACTGCCGCCAGGGGGCAGAACGTAGAAAGCATCAGCGAAGCGGGAGCTGTTAAAAAAACAGAAGAAGAGACTTGAACGTGAATCATAATAATAATAAAAAAATAAAATAACGAGATTTTCCCGAGATGAGAAGTAAAAGAGCGGATATTAAGCCGCGAAGTCTCATTAACTTAAACTGAGCTTTAATCTTTTTATATAATAAAGGACAAGCGAAGCGCTAAGTAAGCCGGTGTTCTTTTTTCTTAGTTTTTTCCCCTTTGCATTTTAATGATAAAATTGTATTGTTGAGAACCACCTCGAGGTGAAATCTTCAACAAACTTTGTGAACAGCCACGTTTGTTCCGTAATTTTTAATCTAATTGAGAAAATAAAAATATTAATATTTTTCCTATCCTAGTTAAACTGAATAGAACAATCTCAAATTCAGAAAATATATCATGTTCATGTAGTCAAAAGTAACGAAAATTTGTAACGAAATTACATCGTAATATGTAAAAAAAACACGACAATTTCAAATTAAGTACAGTGTGTGTTTACATAATAACGAAACTGCTCTTGTTTGAGCGCCAACCTAAGGCAACACAACAGCAGATAGCCTACTATGAAACTTACTTCATTGTTTTGCCAATATACACGGTAGCCGCAGTCACTAACTGACGTATAGCGCTGCGGTAGTGTTTGTGGATGCAATTTGAATGCTTGTTTCCTATCACTATGTTTTTTAGGCGCGTTCGCAAAGTTGCCAAGAGTTATATTACATCTTCATATCTGTCCGTCCGTCCGCATGGAACAACTCGGCTCCCATTGGAAGGATTTAAATTTCATTTCAAATTTGACAATTTTTTTCAAAAGACTGTCGAAAAAATTCAAGTTTTATTAAAATCTGACAAGATTTTGAGCACTTAACATGAAGACGTGTATGATGAAAACGCGTTGATTTCTTCGTAGAATTAGAAATGTTTTGAAAAAAAGTTGCAGAGAAATCAAAACACATTTTATTTTCAGTAGCCTTTTTTTTTTTTCGAAAATCGTGCCGCTTTTGAGATAATGTGGAAAAATAAGGTAGAGCCACAGAAGACTATACGACGCATGCGCACTGCATGCTGGATAACTAAGGCTACAATGATTTCTCGATCGCCCCTCAATATTACGTTTATACGTAAAATGCCGTTTTGCTAATTACGTGGAAATGTTAATTTCCTCAATGTCAGTTTCATTCCTTCTTTAAAAATTTTAGCCACCCTTGGTCACATAGTTATACTGACAAGGAAAGCAACTATATTCCTTGCGAAAAAACACGTAACTTTTCTAGTTCTCCACATATTTAACATCATTGCAATAAGATCGTTTCAAAACGTACCACGGCTTCCACAGAGTCTACCATTTCTCTGCATGGTGCATCATGGAAAGTTTATTTTCATCCCGAAGTCAAACTTGAAACTACTTACAATTTAAATTAATGCTCACAGCGGTGTGTCACATCAGGGTAATATGCAGTTATCTCCTAAAATAGAATATAATACTTTATGGCAAAATAAGTAGCATATATTCCCCCATACAAACTCTGAATTTTATCCAAAAATTGTTTATATGTGTTTCTTATGATTCTCTCAATAAATAGCAATCTTTTAACAAACACCCTTAAGAGGTTTGCCTTACTATGTCTGATGGGACTGTTTATACTGTGAGGTAAGAAAATGACTTATAAACCTCGTTTAGCTACATTTTAGACTTCAAATACTAGGCAGGCCGTATTATTTTAGACTGTTAGAAGAGAAAGTAAAACCTGCTTTACAAAAAGTCGCATAATTTTGCCCCTTATAAAGAAAACTTAACCCATAAATTATTTCGGCATTGAACATTTATGGATTATAATGTCGGGCGGAACAGCGATATTGAAGTCAATTCTGTTTCACAATTATTAGGTAGAATAATTGAAATGATGTGTGAAACTATTTTCATGCATTAAATTGACGTCATATGACAAACGTCGAATTGTCCTTTCAGTAACTAAATGAAGTGATCTAATTAAAGTATTAACTGACGCGGGTAAATGCGGATAAAACTGAAGCGGTTTGAATCATCACACATTTTGTAGTTACGTCGCAGTATGGTAAACGGCAGTAGACATCATTACCTCCCTAATTCCAGCATCTTTGGAAGTGACTGTGTGAAGTTCTGTTTATGTATGTTCTATTTGAAGATGCTCTCAGGAACTGAGATATTGGACGTCGAATTGTAAGAAGTCTGATGAATAAGGAACTGGCAAGGAGGCACAAAGAAGCGTTTGTAGCTTCCGTTCAGGTACGACACCCACATTTCCCTTCAGCGACTGGGAAAACAACGAAGGAATTCAGTCGTTGTTCCGTCTGTGATTTTAACCGAGAACCCCCGAAACTGAAGTTGGAGGTATTATGTTTCAGATCAGAAAATCGAGAGGCATGATATAACGTAAAATTTTCAGTTTTATCGGGTGTTTAAACACATTTATGATTTTACTAATTTTGGGGTCTGTCAGATCATGTAGATTCTGAAATTCATGACCCAAACGTTCAATATATATTTACGTTGTCCGCTTCTAAAGAAAATTCCCGTAGATAAAGTGAATTAAAATTGACTGGTTTTGCAAGATCAATGGATACATAAGAAATGCGTACGGGGTTTTGGTCGGTAAAACTAGACGTCAGAAACCCATAAGAGACCGTTGGTAGTAGCTGAAAGAGAAACATTAAATTATGTGATTAAGGAAATCGATTCATGTGGCTCGGAACAAACGCAATCCGGGATCTTTTTAACACAAACACAAAGGGCAGATTTATAGACCAGGTAAGTGACTATCAGTTTCTCAAGAAGTTCTTTCCTCATTTAGTTATTAGCTAAAACAAAGCAATTAATATATCTTATATCTTAATTTTACAAGTGACTGTACATAATGTGTAATACTTTATCCAAAAGCAATAAAATTAAAATCACGTAATTAATACGCACAGAACACCGTAAATTATAATCTGTGCTGTGAATCACTTTGTGTAGTAAACGCGCGTAGTTTTACCTGCAATCCGACATATTTCAAATATAACGTAATGCAATATTTGCTGTGTATAAGAAAATACAACCAATAAAGATAAGTAGCTACGTATTAATAACATATTAAGATAGCTGCGGCCGTGGGCCACCGCCCGCTGTTCCTTGACGTCAGGAGAAACTAAAGCGCAGTATCTGTGCTCGCTGCTTCCATGTGCTGAATGGGCCGGCCGGCAGCGGTCTGCGCATCTTGAAAGGTTTAATCTCACCCGCGCCCAATCCAGGGCTTGTTACGAGCCCATGGGGAGCAGTTGAAATGCAGCCAAGATCATAAAAAGAAAAGAAGGCGCAAATAATCATAAAAATGTGGAAGATGGAATCCTTATTCAGCCATTTTCCTCATAACTAAAAAGCTGAACAAGATGAAAGAAAATAAAACAACAATGTATTGGATCTAGTGTGCTGCAAACAGTAGACCGTATTGTTAAATAGTCAGAATAAACTCGCTATAGACAAATCTCGGGGGAAAAATATCTACATTTCTTACATCACTGACAGCAATCTCATCGCGTCCAGTGACAACAAACACGAAATTATTTAAGACGGTCCGTCAAAAGTACGTTTAATTGACGGATAATTTCGTAACTAAATAACCGACACTGTTGCGACTACATTAGGGGAATTCATCGCCGATTGGTTGTCATCCGTGACCAGCGCTGAATCCAAATCGTGGCAAGCACAATATAGAGATGAACGCGAGGTGGAAACAAGAGTGACACAACGCCACAAAACACAGGATAAAGTCTGCTATGAACAGCTCTGGTGGGGACTGTGGGAAAGTAGCGGAATAGCAGTACAAATAAACCTGAACTCTTTTTTATTAGAGTTGTAAACAAAGAAAGTATGTGCATTTGACAATTTTCTGACCGGACCTCGTTGCCAAATACCGGGGTGCTGTTAGCCCGACCAGGAAGGAAACAAGCTCGGAAGCATGTCAGGGACGCGCGCGAATTCAAAAACATCGAGGCGCGAGCTGTCATCAAGTATTTTTTTTTTTTTTGCAAGGCAAGGCGCCGAAGGAAATTCACACGATTCTGGCATAAACGTTAGCTTGTTTCCTACCTAGTCGGGATAAGGACTTATCAGCACCCCTGTAATTGCCTGAACAGATATGGAAATTTCAGTAAAGATAAACCCCGTTTGTTACTCTGTAGCAATACTAATCCTAATCTTTTCGACCACGCCTGATATGAAGTTCTAAAAATCATAACACTGTACTGTACTTGATCCGATAAACGGTAATTTCAAAGCATGTTAATTTTGTGGAATTCTCGAAAAATTTACCCGACGGGCTAAGCCGATCCGGATAATTGGCGATCCGCATAATCAGCTTCCGGATAAGTGGAGTTCTATTGTAATGATAACGAAGAATAAAATTTTTATGCCACGTAGTACGGTTAATCATGAGAGTAGCACTCGTCTATCCTGACGATGGAATAAACGCTCTGAAGCCTCGGTACACATCTACCAGACTAAATGTCACACATCCTAGAGACACTGATATAGTTTGTTTTATGGAGCAATGGGAAAAGACTATTCTTTCTGCAACAACTTCATTTCGCAAAACAAGTTTCAGCAAAGGTGCCCAAATTTGCTCAACCTTGCCAACTCAGTGAACACGCTCCACACACATAGGGTTATGAGAGTTCTGGTGACGTATCAAACTGTGGGGTGATGAATTAATGTGCCTTATACACCGACAGGTGCGTATCAACGTTTCGGAGAGTTGGGTATGCAGACAGTATGTTCCTCCAAATGGTCGGTACCCACGTATCAGAAGGCAGAGCGTCTTAACCCAGAGTACCACAATACATAAGTTCACACAAAATAATATGATGCCAATGTGGACGGGTATTATTGAGGCGAACTTACATTTTTACTTTTGTATCATAAAATTCATTCCAATAATATCTAAATTCTCGGATCACATCTCACAGAAAACACGGAAATTATCATTTAATAATGCGACAAATTAATACTCTTGTTTATTTTCGACAAGCATACCATACACTTCAGTGCACTGTGTTAGCAGAACTCGGTATTACTGAATGTTAAACATGTGGCACATAAGGTAAGCAATGTCCTTTAAAATGCTAATGATATTTACAAAAATGAATGCTCGAAACAAAACGTTGCTCTTGGCACGAACCCAAAATTGCAACCCGAAAGCTAGTACCTATAACTTCATTAATGCAGCACAGTATATATTTCCGTTTACATTCGAGCTGACAAACATGCGACCTATATGTCACTACACAATACAGCCTGCATTTGAATTGTGCTTAATTTGAATGGATGTGTTCCGATGCAAAACACGCTTTAATGAAATTGGATTGAGTCGACTTTCTCTTTCGAAAGGTAAATTATGCCTGGAACCAGACATCATTAAACAGCTGAAACCGCCGCCAACTACATGTAGTCAGTACATTATTCTACCACAGTAGGCCCAGACACAGTGTGTTCTGTATACGGTACCACACTTCATGAGCAATTTGAGTAGAAGTGCTACATCGACACATACCCGACTATCCATAGTTGCATCTTACGAGCATTTTAATATACACAGATAAATATACATAGCTGTGACCGAATATTTTACAATTCATATATTTATAAAGCAATCCTTGAACAGGCCTGGACAGGTCCTGAGGGTTCCAGGAGGTTGAGGCTCCCAGATTTCAAGACAGTCGGCACATGAAAGTGGTAAGGTCGTCAGCCCTACGCACCGGCCGCCTTAACCCCCCCCCCTCCCAAGGAAATGTT